>ENA-ORBV01002876-ORBV01002876.1-microbial-mat-metagenome-genome-assembly--contig:-NODE-2876-length-35542-cov-12.376879_pt1 | contig 35542 bp, 34 predicted proteins | sample MGYA00237777_ERZ505514 | MGnify/ENA primary metagenome ERZ505514 (study PRJEB26160, sample SAMN06269048) | microbial mat metagenome | isolation source: Oligotrophic lake microbial mat | place... | reverse complement strand
GTCACCTCATACAAACCTGATCGTATTGAGCTCGAAGTCAGCTCATCGGGGAACACCTTTCTGGTCATGGCCAGCACCTGGAGCCCGTATTGGACTGCGGAAGTGAATGGGCATAAAACGCCTTTAATTCGATCAAATCACGCCCAGTACGGCTTACAGCTTGGGGCGGGAACACATCGTGTGAACCTGCTTTATCGCCCCCCTTATACCTTCGGTTACTAACGCAACTCCGTCAAAACTTGTCTTTATGCATTGAATCTTACTAACAATCTGCGCATAGCCAAGTACACCCTTTAACACGACGCCAAAAGTTTAAGTTGTGGCTGAATTTGACGAATGCAATGCAAGTCTTTTCTGACGCCAGTTTTCCATTGGTTTTTCTATTAGAAAGACCAAGGGAATTGAAAACAATATCGTTAGCAGCAGCAAGTACCAGGCATTCGATAAAATCTGTGCTGAAACCAAGGATGTCCCCAGGAAAACGTGCCACAGATAAATCGGGTAACAGAACTCCCCGATAAGTCGGTCAGCTTTAGAGTCCTTTGTAGCCGCAAAGACAGACGGCAAGATTACAAACAGCACAGCCGCCAAGGCCAGGCTAATCCAGACGCCATAACGTGTGATCCAGTGACCCCCAAAGATAACCAGTAAAACGCCCATTATCACCACCCAGCGCCCCAGATCATTCTTGAATCGGAACGAGAGCATGCCTATCAGAAAAAACATCAGTTCCGCCGGAAAGAATCGTTGCTGCCAAGGGAAGAACGGCAGCTCAGAATTAACAATCACCGTTCTGATCAGCAGGCTCGCCACCAGAAGTATCAGGATTACCCGCTTCCTTGGAGCAATAAACGGAACCAGCAGATAAAACCATATCTCTGTTCCCAAAGACCATCCTTGCGGGACAAGTATCCAGCCAACCTGATTGAGGAACTGGATGCTATCGGCACCAAATAATGTCAGGTTGGCGACTAGCGGAATGATCGGCGCCCCCCCCCTGTATTGGGGGAAGTCAATGTACTGGGAGGCTGCAAAGGTTACGGCGGCCACAATCCAATACGACACGATCAACCTTGAGTAGCGATTGATGTAAAACACCATCTTATGCCCGGCGTATTTTTCGTGAATCAGGGCCATATAAAAACCCGAGATCACAAAGAAGGCTTGAACGGCATAGTACGGTGGGATAAACCCTTTACTTATTATGTCCGGAACCATCCCCCACCCCGGCGCATGTCCAAGGACGACCGCGCAAGCCAGCAGGAATCTGAGTAATCCCATAAAGTCTTTGGGCAATCTTATTTGTACGGTCGGAGCATTTTTTGCATCGACTAGATTCTAGGTGATGCCACGATTTTTTTGTTTGATTAGGTTACGTATGGAACTATTGCCTAGAGCCAAGGCGAACTGTCAATGCTATGGCTCAAGCAATACTTACCTTACAATGCTGTACCGTAGCACACCAGTGGAAAAGCGGTTTCGTTTGCTTGGGATTTTATTGATTGCAAGCTTCTATTTTCTAATACTCGGGTAACCACGCCATGGAAGAAAAAAAATCTAACAATTCGCTTCGATCATTCTGGATGTTTGTGGCCAAGGCCGTTGTCATCACAATCCTGCTGGCCTTGTTTCTGGATGCATTCATTCCGGATTTCTCTCAAATCAGGGAAGATTTGTCCCAGCAAAAAGCTGCACTGAAAGTCAAGGTGGCTAATGCGCTGAAGGATGAACGGACCAAGCTTTACGTTCTGAGTTTCGTCCAGAACCCGGCCGCGCTGTACAAGACTTCGGAAATCGCCGAACGTGACGGTAAACTGGAGAATGCCATGCGCGATGTTGAATTAGCCATCGGCCTGCTGGAAATGCATGGCGCCGACAAACAGGTGATCAAGCGTTATAACGATCGTTTGGACAAGCTGAAGTCCGCAGCAAAATCCAAGAAGTAGTTTGGCCCCGCTGCCGCTTGCCAGATAAGTTTAACTTTTTGCTTTCAGCCGATAAGCTACAACACTATGTCCGCCGTCGACGCGTTCCAGTATCCAGCGCTGCTGCAGGTAAGCATAAATTTCCCGCTCGATTGCCTGCTGGGCCATATCTCCGACCAGGATAATCGTGCCATCCGTGGCGTTCATCGCCGCATCCATTGCCCGCGCCCGCAGGATCGCAGAACGGTCATCAACCATGGGGTGCGTCAACCCGAGCGCATTGCGTTTTTTGAGGGCAAACAAAACTGTCGCGGAGTCTTGAATGAACAGGAAAATCCGGTCCTCCCCGGCAAGCCACTTCTTCGCGATCAGGTAGGCCGACATGTTCTCCAGCGTCATTCCGGTGGGGATCAACTGCCACGCAGCCTGATTCTTGTCGGTGACTCCGGCATCTTTGGGCAGAACAAAGCCGACCGGCTGTCGAAGTTTGTCACGAATCCTTTTTGTCAGTCCGGTCCAACAATGTGTGCGGCCCACATGCCAGGTCAGGCAGTCGCGCAACAATGTAGCATTCGACCTCAGTACATACGGTTCGCGAAAAAAACGATCACCTATCACTCCGCCGCAAGCCACTAACACGGCGGCAGCCAATACGGCATACAGCCACTTATGCCGTGGCGTCGCTGATCCGTGTTCTGAAAATTCGTGAATGAGTTCATCAATGAACAAGACAAACAGGATCAGCAGCGGAAACGCCAGAAACACCAGCACCGGCGTTACCGCTCTTCCGGCGTAATAGGATAACTGCACGATGCCGAGTGCTGCCGCACAAGCCATTGCCGCACTACGATAGCGTTTCTCGGGGCTTGCGCTGGCCCAGGATTGAAACAGTCCGTAAGCCAGTGCCAAGGCATAGGCAAACCCAAAAATCACCCAGGTACGAATAGCCGGATCCGCCGGTGCCGTCCAGACAGAATTGGTGGTTTGTGTCGCTACGAGCTGTAAATAGATGTCGTAGCGCGGCAAGGTGCTAAAGACCAGCAGATAACCCATGGCGAGCACAGCATGCGGCGCCAAAACGACGACGGCCAAACGCAGAAAATCCCGTATCAGATGTCCAAATACGAAAGGGCGTGAGCCCAGCTTGGAAGCGAGTAAAAAAACAAAAAAAACAACCCCACTGAAAATCAATGCTTCCAATGACCACAGGCTGGAAATCACCAGCGCCGCAATTGTGCATTTGTTGTATGTGCGCCCGTTAGTGACATGGGCAATCGCCAACAATACAAGCATCGAAGGCAAAAACCGCATGGCGCCCACAGACGGCGTGTAAGCCGGGTTGTACAGGGCGGAACTGACGAGAAACAGGATCAGGAACGCCGAGAGAACAGCGGCCACGGCCTTGTCACGACATACCCTTATGCAGATCAGAGCGACGACAAAGTAGTAAACCAAATCAAGCAGGGTGATCAGCAGGCTGGCGCTGTACATGGACCACGGCAGCACTTTCAAGCCGGCGGAGAGCAGTAAATAATTTAGTCCGTATTGGGAAAATACGTCGATCAAGGGGATTGAGCCCAGCACAACAGCGCTTGCCGGCCCGGTGTAGGGATCATAGGACAGCGAATCGTGGCCAATGTCGAGTTTGAACAAACTGAGAACGAATAACCCCAGGAACACATACTTGAGATACGGTGGCACATCATCAGGAAACAAGGCGGGGGCACGCGTCCGCAGGCTGGTGCGCATTGCAGTCAGGTAACCAATCAACAGGGTAGCGGCCAGGCAACCCAGAAAAAAACGGCGTGGCGATGAATCAAACCCGGAAGGGTCGATGATTGACTCATACGAAACATGGTATAGCGCCCGATCTATGCCCCACAGGCCGTACAACAGCACCACTGGCGGTAGATACGGCCCGACCCGCGCCAACCAACGATTAATGGCTGCGTCGCGCCCGGCACCCAACTTCGGCAGCATCCCGCACAAAACTGCAGCACTGGCCAATACCGGCGCCGCGGGAAAAAAGACCAGATAGACCATCAGCGGACTTAGGTTGATACCGATTGCCGGCATGGCTTTGAGCAAGACCAATGCGAGCACAGCAAAACCAATAGAAACAAAACCCACAAACCACGACTGATTGATGGATTGCGCCTTTCGCCAACTGTTCGCTATATCGAAGCGTTCAAACATTTGTAACTCCAAACCTCGCTGTTTCAAGTTGGCGACGCTGCCACATTTTCACGGCCCAGCCGAATCAGGAAAACCGACAATTTTGTCAATTCAGGTTTGAACCGATGCCTACGGTCCAGGAGGCAAAGGTTAGGGCTTCGCACTTAGCTTTAACCAAATCGCAAAACCCGCGGACAACACCACCACCAACAACGGGATAGCCAGCGCCGCCTCTGCAATAGTGTGAGGCGCCGCATACCCGACGATAGACGGCACAGTACTCCCCGCTGCCAAAACCCCGGCTGTGGCAATGACCGGCATCAACTCATCCCTCCGCGGGCGCAATATGGCCAACACTGCAAATGCCGCAATCATGGCCGACATATAGCGCAGCCACATGCGACCGCGCTCCTTGTTACGGTCGAGCTGCCTAGTGGTCTCGATGAACTGTTCTTTGACGACTGTACCGATTTCCGGAAACTTTGATACGAATATGTCCATGTCTGGCGGAAGTTTGATCCATCCGATGACCCAAAGCACATTCTTGATCATGGACAAGGGCTTGTAGTAGATGAACGTGGTCATGCACTCGCTAAAATGTTCCGTACAGCGTGCGATAAGCATGTCCCTGACGGCATCGTCATAGGCTTTCCAGCGCATGCCGGTGTAATTCGGCGAATTTCCACCGGCGGCTTCCCACGCATCCGCCCTATTGTTCTCGAGCAAATACTGCTTGGTAGCCAACAGCACCGTGAAATCATCTACTTTCAGCTGGTAACGTTCCGCCATGGCAGGATGGAAGGCAAATCCCGAATAGATGTTGTGCCAGAATGGGCGGGTAACGGCTTCGCCATTGCGGCGATACTCCTCCGGGAAACCATAAGTACGGTGGATATTCAGGAGCAGCAGCAGAAAAATCATCGCGGTCAGCGGAGCGGCGGAAGGCCAGCGATTTTTGAGAACCGGCAATCGCGTCAACTGTTCTGCGGCGGGGCCTTTTCGCCACAGCAAGGCCATCACACTGACGCCGGCCACCAGCGCCAGCTCCCACATGGTAGTGGACCGGATGTGCAGCACAAAAACCATGATAGCGATCTGCAGAATCAGGGCTGCGATTTTTTTACCATCCACCCTGGATTCAAAAAAATACAGGATGCAATGCATGCAGGCGATCATTGCCAGCACCGGCATGCAACGCAGAGCCGTGATGCCTCCCAGTTGCGCGTCGTATTTGATCATCGGCAAGATCATCCGATGCAGCAGCAGAAATGACGCCAGCAGCAGCAGTGCATGGGGATTTCGGCGATAACTGTATGTAAATAAAGCCGCGGATAGGCCGAGGATGATGTAATACATGTACAGCACGCCTTCCACCCTGTAACCGAAAAACCGGAAAGCTATCTCCGTCAGCACGACGATTCCCTTGTCATCACTGGGGAGAATTCGATCGGAACGATCTTCCGCAACCGGGTGTTTCGCCAGAATGTCGGCAACGATGCGATTGATGTCCTTGGCGTAGTTACTCGTCAGTTGTCCGAAGTAAATGTCATGGACGAAGTTCAGAGACTTGTAACGCTCATGTCCGTATTCGACCTTCGACAGCGCAGGGGGAACGGCGGCATACACCCAATAGGGGGGCTCGGTATGCATTTTGAGACGCAGTGCCGCGCCCAGACTGAGCGCAAATGCCAGAAGCACCAAGGCCAGGCATATGCACGTGAGCGTATTCCGCTGCAGACGCTCCGACTGCAACCAGTCAAGATCAACGGTGAACCCGGCCTTGAGTGTCAGGGTCCGCGGCGTTCTGTCTTCGGAACGCGTCGAATCAAGATCGAAGGAAATTCGGCTCATTTACGGGAGCTCGCTGGATTGGTTTAAATGCAGATTGCCATCGGCCAATTTCAGCGCCGGGTTTTCCTGAAGGTTCGTTCCAGCCGGTCAGCGTAGTCATCGGTGCCCATGGGGTGCTCGCGATAATATGCAAATTGCTTGCGCAGGCCTTCGGCCTCGGGCAGCGCACCGACACTGAGCAGTGACTCGAAGCGACGGGCAAGGTTTTCTTGGTCGTACAACCGGGGCGTGATCTGCGCCAGCGGATAGAGGTGCATGATCCGGATCAATTCGTTGACGCGATAGAAGTTGGCCATGTTCAGCGCCGATACGACGGCAACGACGCATGCTGCCGCAATCTGCAGCTTTTTGGAGTTCGGCCGCAACCAGTGATATGCCGCGGCGACCCACAGCAGGGTCAGCACGGCGATCGGGCTGTGGTAATAATAGGTCCACTGCCCCATGTAATTGCGGCTTGTGTTCACCATGTCGAGCATGCTCAGGAAAAAGCTGGCACCGAACAGTGACAGTGAAACCACAAAAACCACCCATGCCCGTTTGACCAGCGCGTAAATTCCCAGCGCGACGATGGCAAGCACCGGCAGCATTACCGGAACCGACAGCGTGCCGAGCGAAGCGGCCACGGAACGCGCCAAGTCCTCACATGCCAGAATCCAGAAATCCAGCGACAGAAAACTGCCCAGCAACTTGGATACCACGGACTCGGCAATGACCCCGTCACGAGCACCGGATGTCCCTAGCAGATTGTAGACCGGCGGCAGCAGCACCTTGGCGGTCAACAGGTAAACCACGGGGATCGCGCAGTACCCCGCAAGCCACCAGCCACGCAGCCGTTTGCCCAGCAGCAGCAGCATGATCGGCCAATAGATAAAACCGGCTTCGTCGGTGAACAACGTGAGGAACAATACCCCGAACAGCCAGGCAAGGTTCTTGTCGGACGGGGTTTTAATCTGGCGAAACACCAGGAACAGCAGCGCACACAGGCCCAGCAGTGCGAGCCGCTTGGCCGGACGGATGTAAGGAATGAAGCAGGACAGAAATCCGATGGTCGCGATAAAGCATGCCGTGAATACCAGGGCTTCGCTGCGCGAGAGCCCCATGGCTCGCAGTGCACCGTGGAACAGCACCGGGCATGCAATGGCAATGGCCACGCCAGACAGTGACAGACTGGCGTGATGCCCGAAAATGCGCACCGTGCGCGGGCGCATCAGGGCATCGATCACCTCGAAAAGATCGCTGAGCGGGCGCAGCCGGGCCGAGTTGACGTCGAACACACTCCAGTCAAATACCGTCAGCAGGCCGCGGTCGCGCACATGTTCGGACACGGGCAGGAGTTCGAGGTGAAACCATCCACCGTTGATCCACAGCAGAACAGCCGCAGCGCAAACCGTCATGAACCAGGCAATGGCGAGATTGTGACTCGTCATTTGCTTACGCCTTCCATGTCAAGCACGCAGCGGATCATTCTTGCCCTTGCCCTTGCCCGTGCCCGTGCCCGTGCCCGAAAAAAACACGGAGAGTCGTAAAAGCCCTGTGGTAATTCATACCCTGCGCAGTCACGATAAGCTGCCCTTGTACCTTGTCGAGAAATCCATTGTTCAACAGCCGGTTCAGCCTGAGTTGAACCATTTCTTCGGGATCATAGACAGAAGCGAGCGCGCGCGTGTCGATGGGTTCATTCCTCAGCATGATCAGCAGTGTCGCGGAAATACTGCTTAGCACCAGCGTAAAACTGAACATGTAGAGTTCGCAGAGCAGGGCGTAAAACGCAATTGCCGCGAAGCCCTGAACCGTAAATCCGAACAGATTCAGGGATGCCGCGGCCAACGCCAGACCCAGCGGAATCCCGACCAGCAAAAACCGTCGTACCGAGTCCAGCCGCATGGGGCTCCGCATCGCCAATCCATGGAGAAGGATCGCAAACGCAAAGACAACAATCGCCAGGAGAATCGCCATGCGTCAGCCTCGACCGGGCACGCCGGGATCGACCCACTGCCTGAGTCCATGAAGCATCCGTGCCACCGTGACGCCGCGTGGCGTGAGGCCAAGGTGTTCGCCGGATTTTGCGATCAACTGCAGTTTCTCCAGAGCAGCAATACGCCCGGCCAACTTACCTTCACCTATCGCTGTCAGAGCCGAGAAATCCGGAGCCGTGCCTTTGCCCTCGGCTTCCGCCACTCCGGCAATGATCGAAAGCGAATACCCCCCCTGCGCCAATGACCAGAGTTCGAGGAATGACAGGCTGTAGATGCCGTGTACGCTGAGGACGAGGACGCAGCCGGCGAATCCGAAATCCTCCGGGTAGCTAAATGCTGCGACGACTGCGGCCAGTCCGGTGAAGACGGCCGAACTGAAGTGGTAGAGGAAGATGCCCTTTTCGGTGCGCAGCAGGGCAAGGCGGCGCAGCCCGGCAATATAGGCAGCGAGATGGGCGGCGAGATATGCAGCGAAGGCGGTCAGCAAAAATTATCCTTTAAAATCAATTATTTACAATAATTCATGCCGCTTGTGGACCGCCCTATCGTTCAATAAGGTCCCTTGAAATTGTCCTCTCTGTCGATATCGCCGAATGCACTTGAATGTTTGCCGAGCATGGCGAGGGCAGCCTTGGCAATGGTGGTGGCCGTCGGATAGAACGCTTTTTCCAGCGGCTGCGAAACCGGTGCCGGGCAATTCGCCACATTGATGCGGCGCACCGGCGCCTTGAGGTGGTTGAATGCCTTCTCTGCCGCCAGCGCAGCAACTTCGCTGCTGAAACCGCAGAGTTCCCAACTGGTGTCGGCAACGATGAGCCGGCCGGTCTTGCGGATCGACTGCAGAATGGTTTCTTCATCGAGCGGACGGATGCTGCGCACGTCGACCACTTCGGCGCTGATGCCCTCCTTTTCCAATTGCTCCGCGGCATGCAGCGCTTCGTAGGCCATGAACGAGGTCGCGACGATGGTGACGTCCTTGCCTTCGCGCACTACCGCGGCCTTGCCGATGGGCGTGAAATACGGCTCTTCGGGGACGTCGCCTTCAGTGTCATAGAGGGTGCGGTGCTCCAGCATGATTACCGGGCTGTCATGCGTCAGAGCGCTCATCAGCAGGCCCTTGGCATCGGCGGGAAACGCCGGCATCACGACATTCAGCCCCGGGAAATGTGCCAGCACCGACTGCAGGCTCTGCGAGTGGCTGGCGCCCTGCCCCCAGCCCTTGCCGATGACCGCGCGCACGACAATGGGAACACTGCCCGCATTGCCGCCATACATGTATTTCCACTTGGCTGCGAGGTTGATCATCATGTCGAAGGCGAGGAACATGAAGTCATTGCGCGGGTGGACAATGATCGGGCGCTTGCCGACGGCGGCGGCGCCGATGGCGATCCCTGTCAGCGCGTTTTCCATGGCCGGCGCGTCAAACACGCGCTTCGGGCCGAAGCGCTTGGTGGCTTCGGTCGTGGATCCGAAAATACCGGAGGGATAATCAACCGCGATGCCGGTCATGAATATGTTCGGGTCCCGCTCCATCGACTGAACGGTGGCCTCGGAGAGTGCCTGGGAGTATTTGATCTTGCGCATGGTGTAGTCGCTGGTCGATAGGGCGGTTAATAGACGTTTTCGAACAGGGTGGATGCGTCAGGCCAGGGTGAGGCCTTGGCCTCGGCAACGACGCGGTCCATTTCGGCCTTGACCTCGGCAAGCCAGCCGTCGAGCTGAGCCTGCGTGGCGATGCCGCGATCAAGCAGGCGACGTGCAGCACGCGTCACCGGGCAGCGCTTGATCCAGGCCTCAACCTCTTCCTGTGAACGGTAGGTCCGCTTGAGCTCGTGGTCATACATGGGACCGACATGCTCCAGCCAGCGGTAGGTTTCGCATTCGAGGAAAAAAGGCCCGCCACCCTTACGGATCCGCTCGACTGCACTCCGCGTCGCTTCGTAAACGGCGATCACGTCATTGCCGTCTATTTTTTGCGCGTCGATCTTGAATGCCCGCGCGCGGTCGATGAGTTGCGTGCCCGAGGGCTGGCGCACTTCGACCGGGCTCTCGGTGGCGTAAAAATTGTTTTCGCAGACAAACAGGACGGGCAGTTTGTTCACCGAGGCATAGTTGAAACACTCATAAACAATGCCTTCGTCAAAGGTGCCTTCGCCGAAAAAGCTGGTCGCCACCCGGTCGACGCCGTCCATCTGGAAGGCCAGAGCGCTGCCTGCAGCGAGCGCTATGCCTTCGCCGAGGATCGGGCTGCTGCCGAGCATACCGACACTGCGGTCGGTCAGGTGCACCGAGCCGCCACGCCCGCGCGAACAGCCGGCTTCGCGGCCATAGAGTTCGGCGACCAGGCCGAGCAGGCTGCCGCCTTTGGCGAGGTAATGCGTATGGCAGCGGTGATGGGTGTAGACCACGTCGTCAATGCGCAAGGCATCGCAGACACCTACCGCAATGCCTTCCTGTCCGACGCCGAAATGCGTAGGGGTGCGCATTTCCTTTTCTTTGTACAGTTCAGCGAGGGTTTCCTCGACGTTGCGCACACGCAGCATGTTGCGGTAGAGGCTGATTTCGAGATCCGGCGACAATGTGCTCGCGCGCGAAGAGTCCGGTACTTCGAATGTCGGTATGGCACCCATGTTTGATCCTGTTGATATTTAGGGCGGGGGGACGGGAATCTGTGATTATTTTACCAAATCGTACGCGCCATACGTTCCGGTAGTGCATAAAAGCGCCGATTTATGCGTGCCGGCCCGGGCCTCGCCGCCGTCCGCCAAGGTTGAGAGCAGGGAAGCGAGCAGGTATAGTCACGGCTTTTGTGCGCCCACTCCATATAACAACAAAGTATCTGCTACTGCTGGTCAAGATCGCGTTATTGATCGGGCTGGTGTGGTATGCCTTTCGCAAAATTGACCTCTCCAGCGCCTGGGCAACGCTGGCCGCGATCCCCTACACCGCGCTGCTGGCCGCGGTAACCATGCTGTTTCTGCAGTTCGTCATCGGCTCCTATCGCCTGCGCGAGTTGCTCGGCCAGATGGGCCAGAAGTATCGCCTGACTGCGGCCCTTGATGCGATCATGGTCGGTGCGTTTTTCAGTCAGACGCTTATTTCCTTTATCGGTGGTGATGCCATGCGCATCTGGCGCATGATCCGCACCCATATTCCCGCCGCCACAGCGACAAAAAGCGTACTCCTCGACCGGATTTCCGGATTCGCGGGCGTTGTCGTCATTGTGCTGGTGACGATCCCCCTGCTGGTGCCGATGCTGCAGAGCATTGAAATGAAACTGGGCCTGTTGCTGATCGCGGCCGGCGTGCTGGCGGGGATTTTTTCGGTATTTGTGCTGCGCCGCCTGCCGCAGCGGATCAGGACCGGACGCATAGTCGGCGGGCTCTGGCGGTTTGCCTCGCTCGGGCTGGACATCATGCGCAGCCGTCGCGGGGCGCTGTATGTGCTCGGCCTCTCGGTGCTGATCCAGGTCATCAATGTCCTGGTGCTGTACACCTTGGGGCAGGGGCTGTCCATACACATGGCTCTGGGACATTACTTCGTGTTCATGCCGATCGTACTGTTTTTGTCGATGCTGCCGATTTCGATTGCGGGATGGGGGGTCAGGGAAGGCGCCATGGTGGCCGCACTCGCCGTCGTCGATGTGCCGTCCCATCAGAGCCTCGCGCTGTCTATCTGTTTCGGGCTGTGCCTGATCTTCGTCAGCCTGCCGGGCGGATTGATCTGGTTTGCCTCCAGGGGCAAGACGCTCCCGGTGAAACCGCAGACCGGGCCGCTTCCCTGAAAAGCAATTCTGTCCATGAAAAAGACCACTACGCCGCCCAAGCTGGACTACAGCAACCGGTTCATGGACATCCGCCATACCCGGGCTGATTTCGGCGCTTTCCACAAGGATTATTACGTCGTTGATCTCGGCCCCCGCGCCGGCATCGTGGCCTTGCGCGACGGCTGCGTGCTGATGACCCGGCAGTACCGTTTTCTCATCGACGGCTATTCCTGGGAAATCCCGGGAGGCCGTGTTGACGCTGGCGAATCGCCGGAAGTAGCCGCCGTGCGCGAATGCGTGGAAGAAACAGGGATCCGGTGCAGCGAACTGAAACCCCTGGTGGTGTATTACCCGGGACTCGACAATTTTGACAACCGGACCTCCTTGTTCTATTCCGAAAAGGTCGAGGTTGCAGCACCGTTTGCACCCAATGACGCCGAGGTTGTGGAAATCAGCTGGGTGGCTGTAGATACCTGCCTTGACATGATTTTCCGCGGAGAAATCCTCGACGCGTTGACCGTTGCCGGTTTGCTTGCCTGTCAGGTGCGCAGGCCCGGGACATGAGCCAGCAGCGACTGGAGTCGCTCGCAACAATCGGTGCAGTGCCGGAACAGCCCTTCCTCAAGCGCTGCCAAATCCGGGTAAAGTTCTGATCGGATCGATGGTCCCGAACCGATGCAATCACTTCAGATATTCCTTGCAAACTTTCCCGGCATGATCTGGAGCATTGCCGCATCCGGGCTTTATGCGGCATCGACTCTTGCGCTCGGCAGTCGGCTCGCACCGCAATGCCGTCCGGGCTGGGAAGGCCTTGATGTAGCCATTCATTTTGCGCTGGGTGCGGCCGCATTCGGCCTGTTGTTCGCGGTCCTGGCGATGCTGCAGGTGGCATTTCCTGCGGTGATACTGGCACTGGCCTTGCTGCCGGCGCTGCTGGCGCTGCTCCTTTCCCTGTATCAGTCGCGGGCTAAGCTGCGTTCATTCACGATACCGACGCATTTTCGGCCGCGGCCCGGCACACTGTCTGCCGCCCGCATAACTGTGGTTTTTGGCATCGTCCTGATTGCGGCATATGCGCTTGCGCAATCGCTGGCCTGGCCTCGCGGCAGCGACATGACCATTTATCACCTGGTCATTCCAAGAACCATTCTTTGGAACAATGGCCTGATTTTCAATCCCTTCAGTCACGATGCAGGGCTGTTCTATGGATGGCAGCTCTACGCCTTGCCGGCTTATCTCATGGGCGGCGATCGCGCGTTCCAGCTTTGCTCCTTTATCGCGCTCGCGATGCTGCTGCTTTCGACTTACCGCGTTCTGCAGGTCCGCTACGGCACGCTGACCGGCCTGCTCGGTGCGCTGGTCGCCGTTGCCGTCATTTGCGGCATGAGCAGGGAATCAGTCGTCAACAACGATATTCCGCTGGTATTGCTGGAGATTGCCCTGCTCGGCCTGGCCTGCATCGCCGTGCCGCAGCGTGCCGCGGCATGGGCGCTGGGGCTCCTGGGTGGATTCACGATCGCCGTAAAGCTGGTTGCACTCCCGACGGTGGGTCTCGCCTATGCCATTTTCCTGTGGCGCGCCGGACGGCCGCTCCAGCTTCAATGGGGCGCCATGCTCGCCGCGGCCAGCGTCATTTCGCTGGGACCATGGCCTCTGTTCAATTACCTGTCGAGCGGATCACCGTTGCCGCACTTTCTGCTGCTCTGGCCCCCCGAAACAGGCTATTTGCCGCATTACCGGGAAAGCATCATTTATCTGATGCAGTATTTCGGTGAGTCGTACCAGAAGAATTTTTCCCGGCTTTTTTCGCAGGGCCTCGAATTCGTGCCGGTGCTTTTGCTGGGCAATTTTTTCCTGCTTTTTGTCAAAAGTACGCGTGCGGATCCGCTGTGCCTCGCACTCGCCGCCTTTGCCCTCCTGAAAACCCTGTTGCTGCTTGCGATGAACGGGTTTGATGCAGCACTGTTGTTTCACGACCGTTACCATCTGGCGTCGTATGTGCTGCTGACGCTCGGCGGCATGCTCTGCTGGTTTCACGCGATCAGGCCGGCACTGCCCGGCCGGCCGATGCTTGGCACAGTGGTCTTGCCGGCATTGATTCTGATCAGCACCCTGCATTTGTATCGAACGCATGTTTCGGCTGTTCAGGTCAACGGCAGGAATCTTGCTGATTCCGCCACCACCTACCCTTCCCTGGAGAACGGATTCTATTCGGCAGTCCGCCGTCTGGCCGAAATTCCCGGCGGTGGAGGCGGCGGAATTGGCTACGATTTTGCAGCCGAGTTGCTGCCGCCGCATGCGGTAGTCGCAACCACGGTCATTGATCCTTACCTTTTGCAGCGGCCTTTTCTGCAGATGCTGCCGGTATCGGAAAACGTGATTGATCTCGCCTTGCCCCCGGAGCAACTCCGGCAGGCGATGATCACGCATGGCGCAACGCACCTTCATTTATCCCAGCACACCGGACTGAACCCATGGATGGTTCCGGTGGTTGATCAATCGCTCAAGTCACTGCGCAGCGTCCCCGGTTTGCCCGGCGTGCGGCGCCTCCTTTACCTGAACTACCCGACGCAGAAAGGCTTGCAGGGTTTTTATGAGCTCGCCGCAGGAAAGCCATCAGACAATGTCGGCCTCCAGCAGCTGCGCGAAATGCGCTTGACGCAGGAAATCGACGGCACCTGGACGGTGCGCTGGCGGCGTGAGCGGGGCGGCGACGTAAGGGTAAACCTGCATCTCGGTTACGGCCAAACCGCCCTGCTGGGCGAAGCAGCAAGCGAAATGGGACAGTTCCCCATTCGACTGAATCTACCCGCTGCGACCACCCTGGAAGTCGTCTGTTCGGTCGGTGGACAGATCATCCAGACACTGAGCCTGCCCGTTCCAACCGCAAAAAATTAACGGCACCTGTGGTGTTGGAAAACACGACATGGCCTTTACGGCGATATCTTGATGGTCATGATCGCCACCATCACCAGCACAGTGGCGGTGGCGCGTAACGTTCCGAAGGATTCCTTGAGCAGGAACGCGCCAATCAGCGCGGCGAACACCACACTGGTTTCCCGCAGGGCCGCGATTTCCACCAGCGATCCCAGGCTCAGAGCATACAAGGCCAGACCATAAGTCAGCACACCCAGAACGCCCCCGAGCAATCCCTTGCGCCAGTTTTTGCGCAGGAATGGAACAACCGAATGACGCCGGGCCAGAGTAACGATGGAACTGACGAAGAGTCCGTCAAGGACAAACAGCCAGACGATGTAGGTGTTGGGATCGTATGCCGTTTTCAAACCGATGCCGTCGAGCACCGTATATGTTGCAACAATGCACCCCGTACACACGGCCAGCGCAAAACCCTTGCGGTGGCCCGGGTCACTCGGGTGGAAACGCTCCAGCGCGAATGCGGCAATGCCCGCGGACAGCAAGCATATTCCGAGTAATTTCCCGGTAGACAGAGTCGATCCCAGTACCAGCCAAGCCAGCAGCACTACGCCAAGAGGTGTAATGCCACGCGCAACGGGAAAAGCCACGCTGAGATCACTGTGCCGGTAGGCGCCGGCAAGAAAGAACGGGTACAGGCCGTGCACCAGCATTGCCGCAATGAGGATCATCCACAGCGAGGCATCCGGCAGCGGAACCACTGTGATGAACGGCAGGGCAATAAAAAACGCCACGGCATTCATGCAGCCCCGGGTCAGCAAACCATCGTCGCTGATCTTGACCAGCGCGTTGACGATGGCATGCAGCATCGCTGAGGCAAGAATCAGAACCGTGGCCAGCGCCTCCGGAGCCATTTATTGAGACTGTCCTGAATTTGCGCCGAGCGCCTGGCGCAGGAGAAAAGAATGCCGCCCGATCAGGCCTTCTTGCCGCAGCACAGGGCAAAAAGGTAGTGCGCCATCTTGTGATACCCGGTATGCACGACTTCGTCGTTCATGGAAAACATGTATACGTTGTGAAAATACCGCTGCATGGTTGCCTTCAGGTCCGGCATGGTCTTGCAGTTGACGTGGCCTTCCTTGCTCATCGGCGAGGCGTAACCCTGCGATTCCAGCGACGGCATGCCGATGACCATGGTGCCGTGTGCCGAAAGCGACGCAGTCATGTTTTGCAGAAACAGGGCTTCGTTTTCGGGAAGGATATGCTCGAGCACATCCAGGGAGTACATACCGTCGAACTGTCCGGCAACAGGGCCTTTAAGCATGTCGTGGACACAGCACTCGAATTTCCATTTATCGCTCATTCGCGCGTTGGTGTCCGCGACAAACAGCGGATCGAAATCCACCGCGGTGAGTTTTTTGACTTCCTGCACGACAATGCGCGTCGAGAAGGCGTCGGCGCAACCCACCTCGAGAACGTTATCGCTGCCGGCAAGCATTTTGGCGGCGAATTTGTAGCGTGACAGGGTGAAAGTCAGGCGCTTCGGATCATCGTACCAGGCCTGGCTGGTCATCAGGCCGAGTGACTCGAGGCCGTGACGGTCACGGTATTCGAGCATGATCTGGTATTGTTTTTCCTGTGTTTGCTTGTCGCTCAACGTCTTATCCCCTGAGTGGTGTTGTCGGAATTCGCATCAGCCGGTAATGGTCCATTCCGGATCGATTTCCAGAATCGTCCAGAAGTAGTCCCCGGTGTAACCGGCTTCGCGAAGAATCGCAATCCAGTCCTCCGGTTTGCCGTAGGTCCTGGCGGTCAGCATCCAGTCCTCGAAAATCTGTCGTTCCGCTTCATTGCGATAAGCGTCCACCTGTATGTAGCCCTTGCCCGGCGCGAGACGTTCGATCTCCCGCAACGCGCGCACGCAATCGGATCGCTCCAGATTGTGCACGGTGTTGATGGAAATCACCGCCTGGAAGCTGCCATCGGGAAACGGCAGCCGCACGGCACTGCCCAGATGCAGCCGGCCGGTGACCTCGGGCTCGCAGTTGAGCAATGCGTATTCCGAAACATCAAGGCCAAAGACTTCAAGACCCGGACACATCTTCATCAAATCCTTGACCAGAAAACCTTTGCCGCAGCCGACATCCAGAACGCGATCGCCGTGTTTCAGCGCGAAATGCCTGATGATGTCCTCGGCGATGGGTTGCCAACGTCCATCGTACTTGTAGCCGCCGTAGCCCTGTTCGCGCGTGCCGTCAAAATATTCCCGCCCGAACTGCAGCGCAATGCGGCGGTTCTCCACCTTGTTACCCAGTCGCGCCTTGACATTGCGTTTGGCGCGCGGATAACGCGAGAGCAGATTCACTTCCTTGGTCGTCATGTCGTTATATTCCTGCCAATATTCAGCGGGTAAATCCATTCGGCGCGATGTTACCGCACCTTAGGTCACATCATGTCTGCGTTGCGGCGCAGGTCGCATGCGCCGGACATGATGTTCACGGGGCCTGATCGGGCGGATGGCGCTTGCGCCATATCCATAAAAAATTGGTGGAAAGACTGAACAGCGTTGAGCAAGCGACTGCCGCGATGCCCGCCAGCAGGTAATGCATTCCGAGGAGCGTGAGGGCATTGGCGGTAATCCACCACAAAGCAAAAGCGCCTGCGTTGGCAACGTGGTACTCGATGCAGTTGCGGATAGTCGGGTTGCGCAAGCCGAAAACCCAGTAATGATTGACGAGAAACCGCAACAGCGTGCTGGCTTCCGCCGTCAACAACGTCGCTATAGGTACAGACAAACCGAGCAGTTCGACAGAACCGTATAACAGCGCGGTGCTGATGCCCATGAAAGCCAGTCCGGCGGCAAACCAGCGCAGCAGCTTGCCCCGGTTCTGACTGACGAACATCAGCGTCACGCGGGCAGCCCGCACGTAGGGCCGCTCGGCGTTGCGGGAAGGCTCAGTTGTCACTGTTACGACCGGACTGCGTCGGCATGCCGGGGGTTTCAGGATCAATCGGATGCAGCGACAGGGTATAGGGCTGACGCACGGGTCGTTTTGAATAGCGCTCACGTTCTCTGAAATAAACATCGGTAAAAATCTGGATGTATACCCGGGCAGTTTCCATCAGGCTGCGCCACGATGCCGAGGTGCTGCCTTCCATGCCTACCTGCCGGTTGCTCGGCAGTTCCACGAAACTCACGCCCTGGCGCAACAATTTGACGTTGATTTCCGCGACGATGCTGAACCGGGTCGAATGCAGTTCCAGTTGCCTGAGTCTGGCGGTCGGATAGACGGCGGGGCCGTTGACGTAGACGACGTATAGATCGAAGGTGGTGGTATAGATCACCCTGAACAAGTTGGACAGCAGGTAACGCATCCTGCCGCGGCGCTCGTCGTTGTGGAAATAGGTCATGACCACGTCGGCGGCGTACGCATTGCTGAACAGCAGTTCCAGCGTCGATGCCGGTATGTCGTTGTCCCCGGGGATGAACAGGAATTTTTCCATGCCGGCCGCCTCGATGGCGCGACGAATGGATGCCCCCAGTCCGATGTTCTCGGGATTCTGGATCATGCGCACGTTGTCATGCTGCTGCGCCAGGGCTCTGACGATTTCCGCTGTCCTGTCCTTCGAACCATCATCGATCACGATGATCTCCACGCGCAGCCCGGGCACCTTAGCCGCTGCAGCCAGAACCGCGCGGACGGCACCCTCGATGTTCTTCTCTTCGTTGAGCGCAGGAATGGCGACCGTAAGGGAGTTTGCCAGCAGCGCTGCCGTTTCGGCTGTCAGCTTGTTTCCGGCAATTGCTGGTGGTTCGCTCATCGACGACTTTCGGTAATGGACAAAATAGGCTTTCCGCCAGGCAGGGCCTGCGGTGTCGGAAACGGGTTCTTCATTTGCACAAAAGCAGCCGGCGCAGGATGGAAAAAAATCGAGCGATCAGCGCCACGCCGCCCTTGCGGGGAAAATAGCGGTCATCCCTGGCGTATATCTGTCCGCCGGCGGAAAGCCGCGTCAGCCTCGCGGCGAGGATTTCAGCCGCGGGGTAGCGCGCGAACATGGCGGCATCGGACAAGGGCTCGGGGTCGGCAGCCCGGTATTCCTTGAGCATCCTGACACGCAGTGATGAAACATTGGCGTTGATCACATTGAACAGGCCGAAGCCCAGGCAGGTATAAACCATGATATGCAGCAACAGGTAACCGACGCGGTCCGTGGGCGAAAACGGGTATTGCCAAAGCAGATATGCCAGAACGGTGATGACAACGGCCATTCCGAATCCGAACGACACGAACTGGATGCGTACATGCGCCCCGCCGGGGAAAGCCCGGGCAAGAACTGCGTGGGCCAACATATCCATCGCAAACCCCAACAACGGCGCGAGCGGCAGACAGATCACGGCGTTGGTCACGATCTCAGGCGTTCTTTTCGACGTTGAACAGGCGTGAAACCAGCATCGCGAGGCGCGCAGCCTTTTCCCCACGCGGACTGAGAATATACCCGTTCCCTGCCGCGACCAGGATGCCGTCCCGCCTGAGCGCATCAAGCCTGGGTTTGATGAAGTTGCTGTCCGTGATGACTGCCGAGAGTTCTTCGCGCGAACAGCCTGCACTACCCGCTGCTTGCAGTGCGCTAAAGATGGCCAGCGACGGGCTGGTCTCTTCAATGGCTGTGTAGGCAATCAGATAACAACCGACAGCGCCCAGATAGAGCAGCGCCATGCCCGGAATATCCCTGATTCCGACCAGGTACGGGCTCCCGCCTGCAAACCACAGCAGGATTGCGATCAGCGGCGTGACGGCAAACACCACCAGCAGGGCAAGGGTATGGTTTCGCGGAAGCCGGCATCGCCACCATATGAGGTGCAGCAGCAAGGCAAACCCGAAAAGACCCAATGAACTCAGCAGTGCGGCCATGGGCGCATGTTTACCAGGGCATGGCCGGCTTGGCGCTGATGAACAGACTGCCTTCGCGATGCGATGTCGGTACGTCGGCGAGGCTCTGCACACGACCCCAGCCGATTTTCTGCGCATACATGCCGATACCGATGGACTGGAAATGCGCAAACACAGTCTTGGCGTTTTCTGGGTTGCCGATTTCAACCATGATGTCGAGTTTTTGCATCACCGTCGGAGTTGCCGCAAGCAGCAATTCCTTCTCGTGCCCTTCCGCATCGATCTTGGCAAGGTCAGCCCATTCGAACAGCGGTTGAACCGCGCGTATCGGCACCGTGAACAGCTCTTTTTCACCGTACGAATCCTTCGACCCCGCAAGATGGCTGCCCGTGGTATTGCCGAGGACGCGCACAAACTGGGCCTCCCCGTCCTTGGTCGAAACCGCCTCCTTGAAGGTGGTAACGGTCGCGCCATTGGCCGCGAGGTTGCCGGACAGCAGGTCGTAGTGCCAGGGGTCAGGCTCAAAAGCCCGCACGGCATAACCGCAACGCGCCAGGATCATCGAGTGCAGGCCGAGATTGGCCCCGATGTCGAGCACATTTCGGTAACGGGCGCGATTGGCATTGTAGAAAGCAAAAATGATCAGCTCGTCGACCCCGAAGAGATCCAGCGAGTTGATGGCACCCATTTTTGTATAAGGCATGGAAATCTCGCCGAATGGCCCGAACGGGCGAGCAACCCGCTCCGTCGATGAAAACAACTCCTCGACGGCAGTACGTGCCGTCGCCTTGCAGAGCTTATAGAGCGCGGACGAGTGCAAATGCCGCCCGGGGTTTTCTGCGAGGGTTTCAAAAATCAGGTCGAGTACGGACATGGCGATCACTATGCTTTCAGGGAAACGGACATCGGTTTAACAATCATGTTGGCAAGGAACTCCTGACGATCGAGCGGTGGGTCCGCATCCTCGTTCGGACGGCCATATTTGACCAGCGGCACGACCCGGTGGTCGGGATCGATGTCGATATTGAGCAGGCACGGCTCGTTGCCGCGCAGCATGTCGTCCAGCTTCGCATTGATGTCGGCGTTGAGCGTCAGTGTCTCGGCACGCAAACCGTAAGCCCGCGCAATGGCAACGAAATCCGGATTCGGCAAACCGCCTTCCGGCGAGGTGGCGTAATAGTTGCCGTCCAGCCACATTTCCTGGGTCTGGCGCACCATGGCGTGACCGCGGTTGTTGAACAGCAGGATTTTCACCGGCAAGCCGTGGCGGGCAACTGTGGCGAGTTCCTGGATGCTCATCTGCAGGCTGCCATCACCGGACATGCAGACGATGCGCTGCCCCGGTCGCGCAAAACTTGCGCCGATGGCACCGGGCAACCCGTAACCCATCGGCGTGTTGTTGAAGGCATGGAAAAACCGTTGCCCCGGCTTGAACTCGAATCCCTGCATCATCCAGGCGAGGACACACCCCGTGTCGGAGAAAATAATCTGGTCGTCATCGAGTCGTGCAGCAAGCTGTTTGATCAGCCAATACGGGTTGACGCCGGTTTCTGTCGCATGCTCCGGCAGACATTCCGGATAGCGGGCTTTCCATTCGCCGATACGCGCCACCCACCCTGAAAAATCCGGAAATGGCTGGCCCTGCGCACGCTCGCGCAGGGCGCGCAGAAAAACACCGGCGTCAGCACTGATCGCGATGTCGATGTTGAGTTTCAGTTGATCAAACTTGCGGATCTCTGCTGCATCTATGTCCAGCATGATCAGTTTCGCCTCGCGCGCAAAGCTCGAAGGCGGTGAGCCAGTCGCCTTGGTATCCAGGCGCGAGCCGATGGCAATGATCAGGTCGGCATTCTGCACCGCAAAGTTGGCAAAGCGCGTGCCATGGGTGCCAAAACCGCCGATCGCCAGCGGGTCGTCCTCCGGCATGAGATCCCGCGCAGCCCAGGTCATCGCCACCGGAATACCCAGAAGACGGGCTAATGCCCTCGCCGCAACCTCGGCCCCAGCAAGGTGTATGCCCCAGCCGTAAATCAATACGGGACGCTGGGCCTTTTTCACCGCCTCGATGCAGGCGTCGAGCGTTTCCATGCCAATGGCCGGCGAAGCAGCCGCTTCCGGTTCAGGCACGTAGTCGATCAGTTTGTCCGGGTCGATATCCATGCGCTGCAGGTCGTCCGGAATATCAACCAATACCGGTCCCGGGCGGCCCGCTTTCGCGATGGCAACCGCTTTCTGCAATTCGTAGCGCACGCGGTAAGGGTCTTTGACCAGAACCGCGTACTTGGTGATGGTCCGGCAGATATCCACGATTTCGGTTTCCTGAAATCCGATCTGCCGCACGCCGGTATCGCCCTTGGCGCGGAACGTCGCGACCTGCCCGGTCAGGTAAAGCACGGGAACGGAGTCGTAGTAGGAACTGCAGATCCCCGTAATGAGATTGGTCGCACCGGGGCCGCTGGTCGCTACGGCGCAGCCCAGGCCACCGGTCACGCGGGCGTAGGCATCGGCCGCATAAGCGCCGGCCTGCTCGTGTTGCGGGCACACATAGCTGGTGCCCTCGGTCTCGGCAATCGAGTGGATCAGGTGCAATGAAGCCCCGCCAGAAATGGCAAATACATGCTGAATGCCCTGTGCGGCGAGAAATTGTGCAACTACGTGGGATAGTTTCATGTTTTCCCTGGAGGAATACGCAACTCATTGCCAAAGCGGCGCAGTTTATAGAGATCCTCGTCCTGCCTGAGCTGCTGCGCGAGCCCGGCCCCGCCCTGTCGCCAGGCGTCATGAGCCAACGCAATGTTCCGTCCGCCGACTACCGTTTTCCCGGCCTTCAGGCACCAATTCAGGCAGGCATGAATGTCGTCGTGGCTGGTGCCTGGGTTTCCAGACTGGAGAAACTCCACCACTTTGCGATAATTCTGCCCGCTGCGTTCTGGTTCGCGCAGCGTCTGTTCGTGGATCTTGGTGCGCACGATGCCCGGACCGATAATGAAAAAGCTCGTGTCCGGGGATTCTGAGTCCAGCAGCTCGCACATCTTGATGAGCAGTACTTTGGATGCGCAGTATGCGGAGTAGGCAGGCGCTGCATTATTGGTGCCTGACCCGGAAAAAAAAGCGACGCCCGGTGCGCCGGATCGGTTCCGCATCGGATGCAGCCGCCTGACGAGACGAAGCGGTGCAAGCGCATTGATTTCGATGCCGCGATCCCATGCAACCGCATCGCAATCCCAGAACGGACCGATGGGTTCCTCGGTTCCGGCTGCAATAATCAATAAGTCCCACTGAATATTTTCGCGACAAAATGCATCCGCAGCAGCGGCAATATGATCCGGTTCAGTCAGGTCGCAGGGCACTGACTTGATACCGGATGGCAGTTTGTCCATCCCGCTACGATCACGATAAGTACCCCATACGGTCCAGTTGTCCGCTGCGTACCGTACGCCAAGCTCGCGCCCGATATCGCTGCCCAGCCCGACAATGACGACGACAGGCATGGTCAATTTCCTTCCATCTGGGATCCGCTACTGGCTGACGGGAGATTGCCCGCGCTACTCGTTTTGCTCTGTTCGGCGTCGACAAATCGGGCAATACCCGTTTCCAAGGGGGTAAACCGGAATTCGGGAAAGACCGCAAAAACGGCAGCGTTCACAAACGTGCGATGCACGATCGGCCCGATAGGGCGACCCAGGTTGTAGATAAAACGGAACAACTGTGTCGGTTTGTACGGGCGATGAATGACCGGCACGGTCCGCGGAGCATGTTCGACCCGGACGGGTTTGCCGGCCAGGCCGATAATGGCCCGGGCGATATCGCTAAAGGAGACAGCCGGCCGGGTGGCGATATTGAGCGTCCCGGTGCTGCGATGTCCGAGCGCGAGACCGATGAGTCTGACGGCATCGTCGATGAAAACATGGCTGCGGCGTTCTTCGCCAGCGCCGAAGAGCTGGATCAATCCGTCTTTCAAGGCGGTGCGCACAAAACGGTTCGGGCCATACGCGTTATGAGTATCGCCCGGACCATACACCGTGGTAAGCCGGAGGATGCAGAACGGGATGGATAGTCTGGCCAGTTCGGAGCCGAACATCATCTCCCGGGCGGTGTGGCAAAGCGCGTAAAGATCAGTCGGCTCCCGGGCCGAATCTTCGTCGAGGGGGATTTTCTGCGCATCATATACGGCGTCAGAACTCAGATAAACGAAGTGGGCGCATCGCGCCTGGGCCAGCGCGCGACAGACCGTCTCCGCCATGCGCAGGTTGCACATCAGAGTGAGGTAATCACGGCCCTTTTCCGGAGTGAGCGTGGACGTCATTACGACAGCGTCTCCGGCCCGCAACAACGCAGCGAGGCGCGGCGCATTGCCCACTTCGCCCAGATCGATGTCAATGCTGCCTACGGACAGGCAGTCAATGCCATTCGCCCCGCACCAGTCGCGCAGGTGGCGCGCAATAAACCCATGCGCGCCCAGAATCACTACGCGATCAGGCTTGTTCTGGATGGGGTTCTGGTGACTGAGCATTGGGCGTAATGGGCGCTATCGACAGCATTGAATCGTTGCCGCCCTATTTTCCGAGCGTCATGTAAGCAAGTCCTGCCCCGCGACAAGCCGTGGCATCCAGCAGCGCATAGGGGTCCAGCACGATTTTGCCACGAAGCTGACGAGCGATATCCGAAGGAACGAGTTTGGCGAACTGCGCCCAGGGGGTCATGATCGCAAGCGCATCAGCTCCCAGGCACGCATCCAGCCCCGAAGTCGCACCATGGCAGCGGGGATTGGGGGCTACCGACGCCGAAACTACCGGATCGTACACCCGCACCTGATACGACATCAGCTGCTCCAGAAGCGCCAGCGACGGGGAGTTCTTGATGGAATGCGTGTCCTGCTTGTAGGCAAGACCGAGTACGGCGATGACGGGGTCTTTCACCTTCGCGAGCAGCTCCTGCTGCAATGTGCGTATTGCCCAGTCGCGGCGGTGGCGGCTGTTGGCAATCCATGCCCGCACCACCCCGGAATCAGTGCCATGCTCGTCGGCGAAGTTGCAGACCGTGGCCAGATCACGCTCAAGGTTGCCCCCGGCAATGCCGAGTCCCGGTGCAAGATACGAATATGGGCCTATGCGTTTATCCAGTTTGAGTGCCGGCACAATCTCAGACCAGTCGGCACCGATTTTTTCGCACAGCTCCGCCAGCGTATTGGCAGTGGTGACCGATGCGACCAGGCACATATTGATTGAAATCTTGGCCAGCTCCGCGCTTTCGTAGCGCATCGGCAGGATCGGGCAGCCATGGGCTTCCAGAAACACACGAAATGCCGCAGGTAGCGGTTGGGCTGGGTCGGCGCAACCCACAATGTAACGCTCCGGATGCAGTGCACGCTCAACGGCGCGCCCGAAGATCAGCGTCTCGACCTGGTAGTAGAGCATCCGTCCCTCGCGCTGCTTGCGGCGCGTGAACCCGGGCGGCACCTGCGACAGCACGACGATGACGGTGTCGGCGCGCGCAGCTTCGAAAACGGTATTGAGCAGAGCATCGATGGCGCCCAGATCGCTCTGCCCGCGATCGTCGGTGGCAACGTCTGGCGCGACATAAATGACGTCACAGGCCTTGAGATCAGCTGGATCCGCGGTGAAGCGCAGACGTGCGGCGTTTTTGGCGACCAACTCGTCGAGCTGCGGCTCCGATACCGGCAGTTCTCCTTTGCGCAGGGCGGTGATACGCCCGGCATCGGGATCGAAACAAATCAGCGTGAACCCCTTTTCTGTCGCGGACACCGCCGAAACCAGGCCCAGATGCGTCATCCCGGCAAAACCGATCACCGGCTGCGTCATTCCCTGCCCTTCGGCTTGCCTTGCTTTTGCTGCATTGCATGCACGGCAGCGAGGCCTTCGCGCCAACCCTTGAAACGAAAACCGGGAAACGCCTTGAGAACGGCGGTGTTGTCGAACGGGCGATAACCGTCGTGCGGCATCGGGCCGGTCCGCGGCGAACCTTTGATTGTTACATGGGGTACAAACGCGGCAGCTGCGAATTCGGCAAGTTCGCGGAATGACGCCACCTCTCCTGAAACGGCGTTGGCGATTCCCGTACTGCGGTGCAGGACGATCAAACGCATTAGTTCGGCGATATCTTCAACATCGACATGGTCGCGCCGCTCCTCGCCTTCACCGAACAGCACGATTTCCTTCCCGGCAGCAGCAAGACGGCGGAAACGGTTGGGCCCGTAACCGTTGTGCGGATCGTCGAAACCATAGACCAGTGTCGACCGGACCAGTGCAAGCGGACCGGAGAATGACTGCCGCAGCGCAACTTCGCGCGCCAGATGCATGACTCCGTGCAGCGATGCCGGTTCAGCGCAGGACGCCTCCGTCAGCGCTTGAGTCGAGTCCTTGTAAACGGCATCAGAACTCACATAGATGATGTGTGCCACAGGGCGTTCGCGCAAAGCCGTGCAGACCGCCTCGGCCATCACGATGTTCTCCCGCAACATCGCAACATCTTTGACAGGCGCCTTGGCCGATGCGAAGACGAGGATATCGTCGGCCTTTAATTCACCGGCGAGTTGCTGCGCGGCTTCGGGCGTCAACAGATCCAAAGCTGGCCTGCCCAAACTGATCGCCGCAATTCCATCCGCCTGAAGCCGGCGCATGATGGCTCCGGCAATAAACCCGCCGCCGCCCAGCACCACAACCCGCTGTGGTTTCACCGGTTTCGTTTGAACGTGAATCAGCACTGACGCCCTCCCGCACCCTGAGCCAGATCATCGCTGAGACCGCGCAGGGTATTGTTGATCCAGATGTCGTTGTCAATATTGCCCGCACCCGTGGCGCACAGCTTGCGAAAATGTTCGTACTCGATCGCCCAGGTCGGGTCAGGCTGCACCAGTGTGATTGACTCTTCATCCGGCCGGCCACTGGGCAGTTTGCGATCGCGCACGCTGAAGGTGCTTGGCCCCCATTTGCACAGCGAGGTGATGTGTGCGCTGCCCTTCTCCGCAAAAACATCGGCGTAGAAGTGATTGCGCCACGACAGCAGGGTAACTTCGAATTGCAGCACGGGATCTGCATTCGCGCCAAAAGCAACGTGGTCATAAGCCCGGTTCTCAAAGCAATTGGCAGATTGAATCCGGAAATCATCAATCGGCTTGCCGAGCCAGAACAGCGCGGTATCGAGCAGATGTGAGCCGAGATCGGGGAGCACACCCGCCCCCTGGTCGCGCCAGGCCGAGTCGCGCACCAGACGCGCCGTGCCATTGCCGTAAAACATGCGCATGCTGTAAATTTTCCCCAGCCGTCCCGATTCAATCAGCTGCTTCATACGCACGAAGTGCGGTTCGAAGCGATGGTTGTACGCGGTGTAGCAAACGGTGCGGTTCTTCTCGGCGAGCGCCTTCAGGCGCAGCAAGTCGGGAGGATTGCCGGCAAACAGCGGTTTCTCGACCAGCAGGTGTTTACGCTGTGTGAGCAGATATTCGATGACCGAAATCTTCGGTTCGTCCGGGATGCACAGCAACGCGACGTCATACTCGCCGACGGGAACATCCTCAATCCGCTTGTATTGCGCTTCCGGGTGAACCGGGTCAACCGTGGCAACAACTTCGCTGCCGGCGACCGCTTTCCGCTTTTGCCCCTGCACACCGAGACCGGCAACTACGACTCGCATCGGCGACTCCGTATCCAGATACTGATTACTGCCTCACTGATAGCGGGCGAGTTTTTCGACAGCATCGATTTTCTTCAATACCAGGTCGGGCGTGACCGGCCAGTTGCCGTCATGTTCGCATTCGATGCCGGCGGCCATATTGCCAAGAATCGAGGCAATCACGTCGTTGCCTGTTGCGACCAGTGCAAGCGTGGCATAGGCCAGCAGCGCATCCCCCGCACCGACCGCATCGACCACCTTGTCGGCAAAAGTCTCGATATTGAAAAACGCGCGGAAATCCGTGGGCGAGTTGGTGCGGTAGGTAATGATGCCGCGATCCCCGCATTTGAGGATCAGCGTGCCGCAGTTCGAGCGCTTGTGCAGCTCCAGCGCAAGCGGCCGCACGACAGAATCCTGGTCGCCAAGCGCGAAGCGGGCCTCGCGCTCGTTCGGCGTAATGAGGTCAAAGTTCTGAAACTCGAGAATGTTGCCCCAGCGGCTCGCCACCTGGCTGTCGGCCACGCGAAAGACGCCTTTCGGGATGGCCTCGGTAAGATGCGGGATCGTTACCCGGTTGAATATGCCATGCCGGAAGTCGCAGAATGCAACCGCCTGCGTTTTGGTATCAACGATCTGGCGCTTCAACTGCTCGACGATCTTGTCTGAAATCGAACGGTTGTCCAGCGTATCGATCTTGAGCAGTCGATAGCCCTCGGCAACTATCGCGTTTTTATTGGTGGTCGGCCGCGTCTCATCGATGATCGGCAGGCAATGTACGCCAAAGGTACTGAGATCATCGAGCACAAAGCTTCTGTAATCATCGTTGCCCAGCACGGTGGAAAAGGTCACCTCCGCCCCGGCGGCACGCAGATGTTTGGCGACGATGCCAGCCCCGCCGACATAATCAACCTTTTTTTCGTAACTTACGCTCATGGTCGGGGTCTTGGTCATGCCGCCGATCATGCTGCAATAGGTATAGCTGTCGACGATGGTGTCTCCGACAACGTGGGCATGAATGCCCTTGAGCTTGGCGACTGCGTCGCGCAGGCCCTGAAAGGTGACGCCCTCGGCTTCCATCAGCGTCATCAGCTTCTCGACAGCGATCGAGGGCGGCGCCAGTTCGATCAGGGCCGACGATGAATAGACGATATCGCCCGGCGTGAAAATCATTTCGCCGCCAAAACTTTCGAGGGTGTCGATCTCTTCCTGCGTCTTCGGATGCACCGCGCCCGCGGTGTATTCGTAACCCTTGGCAAAGAAATCCGGCTTGATGACGGCGAGATTGGCAATCGGTGTGGCGTCGCGATCAACCAGCACGTAATCGACCATCTCCAGCGCAGCAAGATTCACCGCGCGAAGATCCTCGGGGACGTAGGGCCGCATATTGCCCTTCTTGATGTGCTCGTCCGCGGTCAGGCTGGCGATCAGGATGTCGGCCTTGGTCTTGGCGTAGAGCATGTGGCGGATGTGCCCGGGATGCACCACATCGAAGGTGCCGTGGCACATGATGACCTTCTTCTTGCGCGGCCGCGGTCCAATGACTTCAGCGATCTGCGCTGCAGTTTTGATCTTGTGGGAAAAGAGAAGTTTGCTTGCCGAATCCATCATTTACTTCCTTGCGGCGTCATGAATTCGAACCAGGTTCTGGTCGCCTTGGCGATTGAATCCGGGTCCCAGAGCGGCGCGTTGCGCCAGTAATCGATATTGGCGACGATGTTGGCCACGCCGTCCTCAAAGCTTACCTGTGGCTTCCAGCCGAGTTCCGTCGTAATGCGTGTAATGTCTGCCCAGGTACAGTCCGGTTCGCCCGGTCGTTTGGGAATGTAGGTCTTGTCGCCCCCGAGCAGTTCGATCAGCCGGTTGACCGATTGCGGCTTGCCCGCGCCGAGGTTGTATACGCGACCGACATGGTCGGTTTCGGCGGCCGCCAGGAATGCGCGTGCTACGTCGGAGACATAGAGAAAATCCCGCGTCTGGGTACCGTCACCCACCACGGTATATGGCTTGCCGGCTAGCTTCTGGCGCAGAAAGACACCAAACACCGCACCGTAGGCGCCTGAGGTGCGTGAGCGCGTGCCGTAGGCATTAAAAATGCGGATGGAGTTCACTGGCAACTTGTAAACCAGCTGCCAGTGAAAAGCGGCCTGCTCGCCCTGATACTTCGACAGCGCATACGGGTACAGCGGTTCGATCGGATGATCTTCCCTGGTTGGCGTTTTCGCCAGGCCGTAACAGGACGATGAGGCCGCATAAACAAATTTCTGCACACCGGCATTGCGTGCACATTCGAGCATGTGCACCGTGCCCTGCACATTGGCCGACATGTATTCCATCGGGCGCTCGATCGAAGGCACGATATCGCCGATGCCGGCGAAGTGAATCACGTACTTCGCTCCGCGGAACAGCGGATCATCCGGCGCATAACTGCGGATGTCCCGCTGCTCGAGAACTACGTCAGGGTTACTGCGGTGCTGGGCGAGATTTTCCTCACGGCCACCGACCATGTTGTCGATGACCCGCACCGCATAACCACTCTCGACCAGGCAATCAACCATGTGGCCGCCGATAAAACCGGCGCCACCGGTGACCACCGCAACAGGCTTTGCGCTCATTTCGCGCCGATCGCCTTCATGGTGCGGACATTGAAGTACTTGTTGTCGTCAAAGCTGTTGGGCAGCTTGCCTTCGCGGAAAGCCTTGCACAGGTCGCGTACAGCCTCTTCGATCGAGTGCTTCGGCTGAAAACCGAGGATTTGTTTGATCTTGCCCGAATTGATGTGGTACGAGCGCGGATCGTCGGACTTGGTCACCTCGATGGGAATGTTCCCCTTCTCAGGGAAAAGCTCTTCGACCACTTTTTTGACGGTCTTCGCGATGTCCATAATGCTCATGTTCTGGAAACCACAGTTGAATATCTGGTTCGCGATTTTTTCGTCAGGTGCCGTCAGCAGCAACTTGCAGAGATCCGTGTAATCCTGGACATGCAGATTGGGGCGCAGCTGGTCGCCGCCAAATACGGTGATCTTGCCCTTGTTCACCGCGTGATTGGTCAGGATGTTCACCGACAGGTCGAGGCGTTGGCGCGGCGCGTAGCCGCACACTGTGGCCGGACGGAAAATTACGCCAACGAAATCCTTGTCCGTATGTTTGAGCAACAACGGCTCGCACATGCCCTTGTACTTGTTGTACAGGGTGAGCGGGACCAGCGGGTGGTCTTCGGTGACGTCCGGTTTGTCCGACACGCCGTAGACCGAGCTCGAAGACGCAAAAACGAAACGTTTGACCCCGGCTTTTTTGGCGGCAACCACCAAAGGCTCAAAGGAATCCAGATTGACGGATGTGGAAAGTTTTTCATCGAGTTCGAAGCTGGCGTCGTTAGAAATGCACGAAAGATGCAGCACATACTGCTGTCCGGCCATCGCTTCCGTCACCTTGACCATATCGCGAACATCACCCTGGACGAGTCGCAGTTTGGGGCTCTTCGGCAGATGCTCGGTGCCATACCAGAAGGTGTCGAATACCGTGACATCCCAGCCCTCGTTCACCAGTTGGGGAACCAGCACACTGCCGCAATAACCACCGCCACCAAGGACAAGCACTTTCTTCATGACACGACTCCTGTGGATTTCAAACTGAATGCGTATGACCAGCCAAGATCGGCAAAAACATCAGGTTTTGATATCGAAACCGGCGGCCTGGGCATCTTTGTAGAACATTTCAACCGTCTCCAGCGAATAACCCGTCAGGTCCTTGCCAACCAGGGACAGTTTTTTCAGAATGTCGTTGGTTGCCGTAATGATGTGGCAGCCAACGCTGTCCGCCTGGAAAATATTGAGCAACTCGCGCGGGCTCGCCCAGATCAGCTCGGCCTTGGGCTTGGACTTGAGGATACGCACCGCATCCGCCATGAGCGGCACCGGATCAAGGCCGGTGTCGGCGATGCGCCCGGCGAATACGGAAACAATGGCGGGCGTCTGCATCGCCAGTTGATCGACGATTCGCTGTACCTGATCAAGCGTCATCACCGCAGTGACATTAAGCTGAACACCGGCCTCGGAGAGGCGCTTCACCAGCGGGCCGCAAAATTCACCCTTGGTGTTGGTGACCGGAATCTTGACATTGACATGGCTCCCCCACGAGGCAATTTCCATTGCTTGCCGTTCCATCGTCGGAAAATCATCGGCGAACACTTCGAAAGACACCGGCCGGTTCGGCACCACTTTGAGCACTTCCAGCGCAAACGCCTTGTAGTCCACGACACCGGCCTTGCGCATCAACGTGGGGTTCGTGGTAAAGCCGGCAATGGCGGGATTTGCAGCCATTTCCCTGATACCAGCCAAATCAGCACCGTCTGCGAACAGCTTGACCTTCAGTTTTCCTGCATCACTCATGTTCTTCATCTCCGTAACTACGCGTTCACCATGTGAAATTTGCACCGTCAAGCCGGCCTTATTGGCGCCAGATTATTTTTCGCTCGCCAGAATTAATCCCACTGAATTTTCGAGGGATTTTACTACAGTGAACGGCTGCTCCGGCCCTTTTTCAGCGTAACCATAGTCGATGAAAAAGCAGGTTTTGCAACCAGCGTGCTGACCGGCCGCGACATCACGCCACCGGTCGCCCACCATAAAGCTGGCGCCAAGGTCAATGTTGAATTCGCTCGCCGCTTCAAGCAGCAGGCCGGGCTTCGGTTTGCGGCAGGCACAGGCATCGGTGTCGAGATGGCAGCAAATCTTGATCGCGTCTATGGCCAATTCAGCCTGTAATCGCTCGTGCAATGCATCGAGATCTTCAAGTCGCTGCTTGCCGGTCGCGATATCGGGTTGATTGGTAACTACGATGTTCAGAAATCCGTGCTGGCGCAAACGGCTCAGCGCGGCGGGAACTCCGGGCAACAACTCAAATTCAGAAGCATGCGTTGGCGCGTAAGGTTTGCCGTCGCGCACCAGCGAGCGGTTGATTACGCCGTCGCGATCCAGGAATACTGCGCGCCGCTTGTGAGTTTGGCTGACTTTCAAAGTGCGCCCGGATGGAATAGCCGGTTATTCCAGGCCGAAGTCGAAAACTCCGCTGTCGCACGTGTGCGAAAAAACAGGGCGCTCACTCCGCCGGAACAAACCAGGCGCGGGGATCGCAGCCGCTCACCACTTCGTCGCAAGCTGTTGCAGAACCGGGTGTGACACCAGGCAATGCCAGACAACCGCCTGAAAGGCTTCTGAATGAGGGGTAACGCGAGCCGCGTCAACCGTAGGCACCACAACCACGCAGTCGCCGACTTGCTTGGTATAGCCGCCGTCGCGCCCAACCACCCCGAAAATCTTCAGCCCTCGTTCTTTAGCCAGCTTCAGGCCCTCAACGATGTTGGGACTGACGTTCTTTTCGACATTGCCGCCACCAACAGAAAACACCAGGACTGCGTCGGCACTATTTGCTTTACTGACCTTGAGCCAGCCGGAGAATATTGTCTCCCAGCCTTCATCGTTGGTGCGCGCAGTGAGTTCAGACACATTGTCAACAGGCGCATAGGCTTCAATGCCACAGAGCTTGCGAAAATCGTTGACGGCATGACTGCAATTGCCTGCACTGCCGCCAACCCCGAGGATAAAAAGTCTCCCTCCCCTCTCACGCAGCGCGGCAAGCTCGTGCGCCAGCTTTTCGATGGCTGCGATGTCGATGCTTTGTGCAACTTTTACGACTTCTTCAAAATAGGTTTTGGTATGCATAGCGGCGCAGTCGTTAAAAAAAGATTGTAGCGTCCAAGTTGTCATAAGAGCAACTAACCACAATCCCGATCTGCGAAGTTTGCTGTTGCTGTTCCAGGAAACAGCCTCGCGCGCGCCAGGAAACAGGTCGTCCAGATGGAAATATCCCATACGCATGCGCACGTGATTTATTGACTGCCTGCAGCAGCCGAGACGATCCGATACGGATATGGGGCTCACCTTCGCTGAACCCAGAAAATCACCCGGGTTTTGCCTGAATTTCGGGAAAATCCGCTTGACCTGGAGATTCAAGACCAGCCAGCTCGCTGCGTTTATGGCCAGTAGCCGAGTCGCTCCGTCAATCACCGGGTCGTTGCACATGAATATTTCGCGCACCAACACATACCCCGGAAAGTAGTCGCGATACCCGTCGAATCAAGCACTTAACCCGACTGCGCAGTGGTATCATCAATGCATAAGATTAAAACTGCACACCAACTTTTAAGCGCATCGTGTGGCCAACCCTTTCCATTTCCCTGATTTCTTTTTTTATCGCGATGCTGGCTGTGGGCTGGCTGACACGGGGTCGCGCATCGCGTGTTGCGCTGGATGAGCCCAATGCGCGGTCGCTGCATACCACGCCAGTGCCGCGTACCGGCGGCATCGGCTTGCTGCTCGGCGTTGCCGCAGGTTGGGCGGTCATCGGCCCGCATCTGCCGTGGGCATTCTGGGCCGCGCTGACGTTGCTGATCGCGGTTTCGCTGCTGGACGATTTGCACGGCTTGTCAGCCGCTGCTCGGCTCGGGGTGCATCTGATCGCCGCCGCGCTGGCAGCGACTTCATTAGTGGGTGCGCAGGAATCCCTGCTGCTCCTTGCAATCGTGGCGCTCACGATCGGCTGGATGTGCAATCTCTACAATTTCATGGACGGTTCCGACGGACTGGCTGGAGGCATGACAGTATCCGGCTTCCTGACTTACACCGTTGCTGCATGGCTCTCTGGCAGCGCGCAGTTTGCATTACTCAATCTCGTTGTGACAGCAGCAGCAGCCGGCTTTTTGCTGCACAACTTTCATCCTGCGCGCATTTTTCTCGGCGATACCGGATCGGTGCCGCTGGGTTTCCTCGCCGCAGCATTCGGCATCATCGGCTGGCTGCAGCACGACTGGACCTGGTGGTTTCCGCTGTTGGTGTTTTCGCCGTTCATCGTCGATGCCAGCGTGACGCTGGCACGGCGCTTGTTGTCCGGCGCCCGCGTCTGGGAAGCCCATCGCGATCATTATTACCAGCGTCTGGTGCAGCTCGGGCTGGGCCATCGCAGCACCGCACTACTAGAGTATGCACTGATGGCTATATGCGGGCTTACCGCGCTATGGGCAATGACGCTGACGCCGGATGCGCAAGCCTTGGTACTCGCGGGTGCCGGAACACTGTACGCTGCAGCCATCCTATTGATCGAACGCGCTTGGCGCATGCGGGATCGACAGAATGCCTAACATACGTATCGTACTCGCGGTCACGCACGATCTGGTGGTGATTGCCGCTGCCTGGCTGATTGCATTCTGGTTGCGTTTTAATCTCGAGCTTCCGGAACCTTACTACGAGCAGGCATTGGCGTCAGTGACATGGGTCGTGCCGCTGTACGCAGCTTTGTTCCTGGTTTCGGGCCTGTACCGCGGCATCTGGCGTTTTGCCAGTCTTCCCGACCTGCAACGTATTACCATATCCGTCACAATTGGCGCGCTGGCCGTGCCCGCGGTATTGTTTATGCTGCAGCTCACTGTGCCACGATCCGTGTTGGTGATGAGCCCGGTATTGCTGGTGATGATCATGGGCGGCAGCCGACTGGCTTATCGCGCCTGGAAAGAACACCGCCTCGGCGCATTGATCCCCGAGGACCGGGAGCCGGTGGTCGTGCTTGGCGCCGCAGACGCTGCGGTCGGCTTGATCAAAGAGCTTTCACGCAGCCCCCAATGGCAGGTCATCGGCGTGTTCGATGACGACCGCGCGCATCACCGTCTCCAGATATACGGTGCGACGGTGTATGGCGCCATCAGCGATCTGCCAGCCATGCAACGGCGGCTGAATGCCCGGCACGCCATCATTGCAATGCCCGAGGCCAATCACGGCGAGCGCCGGCGCGCCGTGGAAATCGCACGCGCCGCCGGACTGCAGGTGCTGACCGTGCCCTCCTTTGACGACCTGATTACCGGGCGTGTCACGGTGTCGCAGATCCGCAATGTCGAACTCGACGATCTGCTCGGGCGCGACCCGGTCAGGCTGGATACGGCGGGACTGCGCGAGTGGCTGGGCGAACGCACGGTGCTGGTCTCGGGGGCGGGCGGCTCGATCGGCGCCGAACTATGCCGGCAGGTCGCACGTTACCGGCCGCAGCGCCTGGTGCTGCTGGAAAGCAGCGAGTTTCCGCTGTACACCATGGAGCAGGAGTTCCTGCGGCAGATTCCCGGGGTTGCAATCAGCCCGGTGATCGGCGATGTGAAAGACCCGCAACGCATGCAGCAACTGCTGTCGGCCTTCAAGCCCACGGTCATTTTTCATGCGGCAGCCTACAAACACGTGCCGCTGATGGAAAACGACAACGCCTGGCAGGCGGTGCTGAACAACGTGCTCGGCACGCGCGTACTGGCCGAGGCGGCGATCGCGAACGGCGTCGAAAAATTCGTATTGATTTCCACCGACAAGGCAGTCAATCCCACCAACGTGATGGGCGCCACCAAACGCCTGGC
>ENA-ORBV01002873-ORBV01002873.1-microbial-mat-metagenome-genome-assembly--contig:-NODE-2873-length-35551-cov-5.743305_pt1 | contig 35551 bp, 31 predicted proteins | sample MGYA00237777_ERZ505514 | MGnify/ENA primary metagenome ERZ505514 (study PRJEB26160, sample SAMN06269048) | microbial mat metagenome | isolation source: Oligotrophic lake microbial mat | place... | reverse complement strand
CCGACGGACGATTTGTCGGGCTTGGGCACGAACTGGCGCACCACGTCCAGCAGGTGCACCGCCTGGTAGACCGTGGCCCCTGGCACCAGTGCCGCTTCGCGTGCGTTGTCGGCAGGCAGCACCTGGCAGGGGTGGGCAGGGTCATCATGCATGGCCAGGCTCATCGCGAGTGCGCCACGGACCGGCCGCAACGCGCCCGACAGCGACAACTCGCCGGAAAAAACATGGCCGCAGAGCCGGGCGGCGTCGATCTGTCCGCTGGCTGCGAGTATGCCCAGCGCGATCGGAAGGTCGAACCGTCCCGAGTCCTTGGGCAGGTCGGCGGGCGCCAGGTTCACGGTGATGCGTTTGTTGTGCGGGAAGTCCAACCCGGAGTTCTGGATGGCGCAACGGACCCGCTCGCGTGCTTCCTTGACTTCGACCTCGGCCAGCCCAACCAGCACGAAACTCGGCAGGCCATTGGCCAGATGCACCTCGACGGTGATTGCGGCTGCCTCCATGCCGACCAATGCACGACTTTGGACCAGCGAAAGGCTCACGACGCAGACCTCAATGTGGTGCACGATTTTTGGTATCTGCAGGCAGAATTTGCACCCTTACGGTGCAGTCCTGGCTTGCAGATGGAGTCAGCGTGGAATGCCTCCTCGGACCAAAGCGATTGAAAACCATGGTGAGTACAGGCGCATCGCCTGTTGCAGCGACATGGGTGGCACGGTCCGTGCATGGCATGCTGTGTTTCAACTATTTACACACTATTGGAGTCAGCCTTGACCAAGAAAACTGTGTATGCCGTCGGGAGGTCAGGTGCGCTGTCCATTGCAGCTGATTCGGCGTTGCCGGGTCTGCTTGCGGGCTGTGGCGCGTCTCTTCTCGCCAACGCCGAGTGCGGCGGCTGGTCACCATTGCCTTGACGGCATGGTGACCAGCCGCAAATTCAACTACTGACAGGAGAGCGAAATGAAGATGATTGCAGCGGTGATCAAGCCGTTCAAGCTGGACGAGGTGCGCGAAGCCCTCTCCGGGATCGGGGTGCAAGGCATCACCGTGACCGAAGTCAAGGGCTTCGGACGCCAGAAGGGCCATACGGAGCTGTACCGCGGCGCCGAATACGTGGTCGACTTTCTCCCCAAGGTCAAGATCGAAGTGGCCGTCTCCGACGAATTGTCGGATCGGGTGATCGAAGCCATCGAAGCGTCCTCGCGCACCGGAAAAATCGGCGATGGCAAGGTGTTTGTCTATGACCTCGAACAAGTGGTGCGGATCCGCACCGGCGAAACCGGAAAGGATGCATTGTGAAGAAAGTTCTTCTGTCCCTTACTCTTGGACTCAGCCTGCTGATGGGCGCGAGCCTGGCTGCCGCGCAGACTGCGGCGACGACCGAGGCGGCGTCGGCACCTGCGGCCATGGCATCGGAGGCGCCAGCCGCGGCGCAAGCGGCTCCAGCGGCCGCGGAAGCTGCCGCAGCGCCGGCGGCCAAGGAACCAACCGTCGACAAGGGTGACGTGGCCTGGATGATGGTGTCCACCATCCTGGTCATCATGATGGTCGTGCCAGGCCTGGCGCTGTTCTATGGCGGCCTGGTGCGCAGCAAGAACATGTTGTCGGTCCTGATGCAGGTGCTGGTGGTGTTCTCGCTGATTTCCGTGTTGTGGGTCATCTATGGCTACAGCCTGGCATTTGGCGGGTCCGGCACCTTCATTGCAAATCTGGACAAATTGTTCCTGAAAGGTGTCACCAGCGCCTCGCTGGCCGACACGTTCAGCGAAGGCGTGAAGATCCCCGAGTACATCTTCATCGCGTTCCAGGCGACCTTCGCGGGTATCACCTGTGCACTGATCGTCGGCTCGTTTGCCGAGCGGATGCGGTTCAGCGCCGTGTTGCTGTTCTCGGTGTTGTGGTTCACCTTCAGCTACCTGCCGATCGCCCACATGGTGTGGGGTTCGGGTGGTTACCTGCTGAGCAAGGGCGCCCTGGACTTTGCTGGCGGTACCGTGGTGCACATCAACGCGGCCATGGCCGGCCTGGTGGGTGCCTTCATGGTGGGCAAACGCGTCGGTTACGGCAAGGAGGCGATGGCGCCGCACAGCCTGACGCTGACCATGGTCGGTGCCTCGATGTTGTGGGTGGGCTGGTTCGGCTTCAATGCCGGCTCCAATCTGGAGTCCAATGGTGGCGCGACGCTGGCCTTCATCAACACGCTGGTGGCCACGGCCGCCGCGGTGTTGTCCTGGGCCGCGGGTGAAGCCATGACCAAGGGCAAGGCATCGATGCTCGGTGCCGCCTCCGGCGCTGTCGCCGGCCTGGTGGCGATCACGCCCGCTTGCGGATCCGTCGGCCCGATGGGTGCCATCATCATCGGCCTGCTGGCAGGTTTCCTGTGCCTGTGGGGTGTGACCGGACTCAAGCACATGCTCGGCGCGGACGACTCGCTGGATGTGTTCGGCGTGCACGGCGTTGGCGGTATCCTGGGAGCCCTGCTAACGGGCGTGTTCACCGCGCCGGGCCTGGGCGGAACCGGCAAGGACGACTTTTCGATTTCCAGCCAGTTGCTGGTTCAGGCCGAAGGCGTATTGATCACCATGGTCTGGTCGTCGGTGGTGGCGTTCATCGCATACAAGATCGTCGACATGGTGATGGGTCTGCGCGTGACCGAAGAAGACGAGCGCGAAGGCTTGGACATTCGCTCGCACGGAGAGACTGCCTACAGCCGCTGATGGACGATGGCGCCGGGGCCGAGCCGGGAAAACACACCGACGCGCTCACCGCCCTTGCCAACCCGCCATTCTGGGAAAAACCCGCGCATGCCGATGGTATGCGCGGGTTTTTTGTTGCTGTCCCAGTGCATGCACAATGCGGGGGTCAGTCACGTCAATAATGCGGTCAACCTGGCCAACGCGAACCCGCAGCGCTTGCGCCAGTCAGGGGTATGCATATTGCAGGGGGGCGAGTCCCCGAGCGCCGGCATGCGGATTGAAACAGGACCAAGACATGAAATGGCAGGCCGTCACGCAAGAGCCCAGCGAGCTGGGTGAGTCCCCGTTCTGGCATCCCCAGGAGCGGCTGTTGTACTGGGTCGACATACCCGGGCGCAAGATCCTGCGCGCCAACCCGGTTACCGGCGCGGTGCAAGACTGGGACATGCCGATGGAGCCGGGCTGCATCGCGCCGGCCGCCAGCGGCGGACTGGTGGTGGCGCTGCGAGACGGCATCTACCGTGCGCAGGAATGGGGCGTGGGGCTGCGTCTGCTGCACCGGATCGACCACGATGTGTTGACCACCCGTTTCAACGACGGCAAGGCCGATCCGTTGGGGCGCTTCTGGGCCGGCACCATGTACGAGCCGCGCACTGCCGCCGTCGCGGAGCTGCTGGCGCTGGATTGCCGCGATGGCCGCACACCGCAGGTGCAGCGCATGGCCGGTGGCGCGACCATTGCCAATGGCCTGGCCTGGTCACCTGAGCGCAACCGCGTGTACTGGGCAGACACCCCGCAGCACTGCGTCCGGGTATGGGACTGGGATGCCGAGCGCAACCTGATGAGTGGCGAGCGCGAATTCCACCGGGTCGAGGCCAAGCCGGCGCATTGGCAAAGCGGCATGCCCGGATACCGCGGGCGTCCCGATGGTGCCGCGGTCGATGCCCATGGCAACTACTACGTGGCCATGTTCGAAGGGCAGCGCCTGCACAAACTCTCGCCCGAAGGCCAGTTGCTGCAGGAGATCGAAACCCCGGTGATGTGCCCGACCATGCCGTGTTTCGGCGGCGATGACCTCAAGACCCTGTACATCACCAGCGCACGCCACAACCGCCCGGCGGAAGAACTCGCGCGCATGCCGCAGTCTGGTTGCGTGTTCTCCGTCCGCGTTGACGTGCCGGGCCTGCCGGTCAACCTGTTTCGCGACTGAGAAAAATTTGAACGCGCGGCGTTCAAAAGCATCAACCCGGCGGCATGGCGGCTCGTTACCATCGAGTCCATGCACGTTGCCTTGACACCCCTCGCAGACCGGATCCGCGCCGCGGCTGCCGCGGTGGCGCCGCTGCGTATCCGAGGCGGCGGCAGCAAGGACTTCTACGGCCAAGCCCTGACCGGCGATGTGCTCGATACCCGGGCGCTGTGCGGCATCACCAGCTACGAACCCAGCGAACTGGTCGTCACCGCGCTGGCAGGAACGCCACTGGCGCAACTCGAGCAGCTGCTCGCCAGCCAGGCGCAATTCCTGCCGTTCGAGCCACCGTATTTCGGCGCCGCTGCCACGGTCGGCGGCATGGTTGCAGCCGGCCTGTCAGGTCCGGCGCGTGCCTCCAGCGGCGCGGTACGCGACTATGTACTCGGCGTGCAAATGTTTTCGGGCCAGGCTCAGCTGCTGCGTTTCGGCGGTCAGGTCATCAAGAACGTCGCCGGTTATGACGTGTCGCGCCTGATGGCCGGCTCCATGGGCACGCTGGGGCTGATCACCGAGGTGTCGCTCAAGGTCCTGCCCCGGCCAGTGGCCGAGGCCACGGTGCGTATGGAGACCGACCAGGCCGATGCCTTGCGCCGGCTGAGCGGATGGGCCGCGCGCCCATTGCCGCTCAACGCCAGCGCCTGGCAGCGCATCGATGGCCGCGGACTGCTGCATGTGCGTCTGCGGGGCGCCCAAGCCGCCGTGCGCGCGGGTTGCCATGCCATCGGTGGGGAGCGTATGGACGATCAAAAGGCGCACGCGTTCTGGCATTCGCTGCGCGAACAGAGTGCCGGTTTCTTCAATCGGACGGATGACACCTGCCTGTGGCGGCTCAGCGTGCCGGACGCCGCTGGCGTCATGCCGCTGGCCGCTGACGAAGCCTTGCTGGAGTGGGGTGGCGCCGTGCGCTGGGTGCACGCGTGCGCGGCCCAGGCGCCGGAGCTGCGCGCGGCGGCGCAAAGCCTGGGCGGCAACGCGACGTTGTTCCGGCGTGCAGCCGACGGTACACCAGCCGATACACCGGTGTTCCAGCCGCTGGCACCGGCGTTGCTGCGCATCCACCGCGCGCTCAAGCAACAGTTCGATCCGGCCGGCATCTTCGGTCCCGGCCGCATGTTTGCAACGCTCTAGGGCTATCCATCGCACTCCATCCATGCAGACCCAGCTTGCCCCCGAATATAAGGACACGCCCGACGGCATTGCCGCCGAGGCCATCTTGCGCAAATGCGTGCACTGCGGCTTTTGCACCGCGACATGTCCGACCTATCAGTTGCTGGGCGACGAGCGCGCCGGCCCGCGCGGGCGCATCTATTTGATGAAGCAGGTGCTCGAGGGTCACGCGCCGACACGCAAGACCCAGCTGCACCTGGACCGCTGCCTGACCTGCCGCAACTGCGAGAGCACCTGCCCCAGCGGCGTCGAATACGGTCACCTGCTGGACATCGGGCGCAAGCTGGTCGATGCCAAGGTGCCGCGTCCCGCCACGGAACAGGCGCTGCGCTGGGCCCTGAAGGAAGGCCTGCCGTCGCCGCTGTTCGCTCCGGCGATGCGCCTGGGGCAGCTGGTGCGCCCACTTCTGCCGGCTACGCTGCGGGCCAAGGTGCCGCCACGCCAGCACGCGGGCGAGCGGCCCACACGCACCCATGCGCGCCGCATGTTGATGCTCTCGGGTTGCGTGCAGCCGGCGATGATGCCCAACATCAATCGCGCGACCGAACGGGTGCTCGATGCCGCTGGCATCCAGGCCGTGGTCGCGCCAAAGGCAGGTTGTTGTGGTGCGGTGAAATTCCACCTCAATGATCAGGATGGCGGCAAGCAGCAGATGCGGGCCAACATCGATGCCTGGTGGCCGTTCATCGACCCCGCGCAGGATCCGGTGGAGGCGATCGTGATGAATGCGTCGGGTTGCGGTGTGACGGTCAAGGAGTACGGGCACATCCTGCGCGATGACCCGCTGTATGCCGACAAGGCTGCGCGTGTCAGCACACTGACACGCGACCTGAGCGAACTGCTGCCCGAACTCGCGCGGCTGCTGGCCGGTCGGGTCGATACCGCGCGGGCGGCGCCGGCGGGCGGGGCTGCTGCGCGACTGGTGTTCCATCCGCCGTGCACGCTGCAGCATGGCCAGCAATTGCGCGGTGTTGTCGAGCAGCAGCTGCGGGCCCTGGGCTTCGACCTGCAGTTGCCAGCCTGCGAGGCCCATCTGTGTTGCGGCTCCGCCGGCACGTATTCGGTGCTCAACCCGGCACTCGCGCGGCAATTGCGCGACCGCAAGCTGGGCCATCTGGGCGCGAGCGCACCCACCATCATCGTGTCGGCCAATATCGGCTGCATCACCCACCTGCAAAGCGGTACCGATACACCGGTGCGGCACTGGGTCGAGGTGCTTGATCAGGCCCTGGTGCTGCGCTGATCGATCAGCGCTGCGCAAGCGCGCCGATATCGATGCTGGCGTTGTCGATGAAGTGGTCGAAGTCCACCGCCGTCATCGGCCGGGCGAACAGGTAACCCTGGCCGAAATCGCAGCCGGCCGACACGAGCAGGGCCATCTGCTCGCGCGTCTCGACTCCCTCGGCAATCACCTGCATGCCCAGCTCATGCGCCATGACGATGATGGCCTTGCACAACGCCAGTTCGGTGCCCCCTGGGGTCAGGTTGCGCACGAACGACTGGTCGATCTTGATTGTGTCGATGTCGAAGCGCTGCAGGTAGGTGAGCGACGAATAACCGGTACCGAAGTCGTCCAGCGACACCTGTATCCCGCAGGCGTGCAATTGCTGCAACTGTTCGGAGACGGCCGAGCCGGTGTCGAGCAGCAGGCCTTCGGTGATCTCGACCACGATGCCAGCACCGGGCAGGCCGATCTCGGCCAGGTGTGCGCCCCAGCGCTGCTGTCGCTGTGCGTCGTTATGGAACTGCACCGGTGATTCGTTGATGCTGACCTGGAAGTCCGGATGGTGATGCTTGCGCCACAGTACCGCCTGCCGGGTGGCCTGCCGGAACACCCATTCACCCATTTCGATGATCAGCCCGGTGGCCTCGGCGACCGGAATGAACTCGGCCGGACTCACCGGACCGCGTGTGGGATGGCTCCAGCGCAGCAAAGCCTCGGCCTTGGTGATCTGTCCGTCGGCGAGCGAGACGATCGGTTGGTAGACCAGGTGGAACTGGCCCAGCGCGATGCCCGCGCGCAGGTCGTTGGCCAGGCGCACCCGAGCCTGCGCAGCCTGTTGCAGCGCGGGCGTGAAATAGCTGAAGCGATTGCGGCCGCTGCCCTTGGCCACGTACAGGGCCTGGTCTGCATTGCGAAACAGTGTCTCCACCTCCTGTCCGTCGGTCGGGTAGACGGTGATGCCGATGCTGGCCGTGATGTACACCTGCTCGTTGCCGATCTGGAAATGCGTGGCCATGCCCTGCAACACGTCGTGCAGGATGCGGTCCAGTCGCGCCTCGGTGTGCAGGTCGGGCACCACCAGCGTGAACTCGTCGCCGCCCATGCGGGCGACCGTATCCGAATCACGCACGCATGCGCGGATCCGCCGCGCGGCCTCGATCAGCAACTGGTCGCCCGCATCGTGGCCCAGTGTGTCGTTGACCTCCTTGAAATGGTCCAGGTCCACGAACAGGATGGCGAGTTGCTTGCCGTCGCGCGCGGTCTTCTTGAGTTCCTGGGCCAGCCGGTCACGTAGCATGCGTCGGTTCGGCAAACCGGTCAGCGGATCGAAATGGGCCTGCTGCCAGACCAGCGCCTCGGCATTCTTGCGGTCGGTGATGTCGGTATGGGTGCCGATCATGCGCAGCGGCTTGCCGTTGGCATCGCGGCTGATCACCATGCCGCGCGACAGGATCCACTTCCAACTGCCGTCCTTGCAGCGCAGGCGGTGTTCGTTCACATAGCTGGCGGTCTTGCCGTCGAAGTGGTCCTGTCGTGCCCGCAGCATGCCTGGCAGGTCTTCAGGATGGGTCTTGTGATCGAAGGCGTCGCCGCTGTCCGGCATTTCGCCCTCCGCATAACCGTACATCTCCAGGCAACGGAGCGAAAACACCTCCTTGTCGTTGCCAATGTCCCAATCCCAGACCCCGTCACCGGCGCTTTCCAGCGCCAGTTTCCAACGCGCTTCGTTGTCGCGCAGCGCCGCTTCGATCTGCCTGCGTTCGGTGATGTCCTGGATCACCGATGTGCGCTTGACTGTCTGACCATTCTCGCGGGTCACCATGCTGACGGAATGCACCCAGATATGGCGTCCCGTGGCAGTGACCATCTCCAACTCCATGTCGTGCGGCTCGCCGTGCGTTTCGGCCGCTTCGATCGCCCATGCGATCCTGCGCGCGGACTCGGGCGTGAAAAAGCGCATGGTGGTATCTGTCGTGGGTACATACTCCTGCGGCGACACCTCGAGGATCTGGAATACCTCCTTCGTCCACGATACCTTGTTCGCGTGCAAGTCCACCTCCCAGCCGCCGATCTTGGCCATGGACTGGGTCGCTTCCAGCAGAAGATGCAGCCGTTTGAGCGCGTGTTCTGCCTGCACGTAGTCGGTAACGTCGGAAAACGTGCGCACCATGCCGCCGGTCGGCACGACCTGTGTCTGAACGTCCAGCCAGCGGCCGGCGCGGCTTTGACGCAGATAGTGCATCGGCAGCGGAGCTTGCCTGTTGGCTGCCGCTGCGGTGACGTAGTCACGCGCGTGTGCATCGACCAGCTCGGCAAGGGGTCCGAAATCGCCGCGGTCGGCTTGAAAACGCGTGATCTCTTGCAGCGTCGGTCGACTCTCCATCAGGCTCGCCGGCAGGTCGAGCAAATCGCATACGCGCGAGTTGTAGGTGCTGACGCGGCCATCGACGCCGATCATGAAGATGCCTTGGCTGATGCTGCTCAAGGTGGACTGCAGCAGGTTGGATTTTTCGGTCAGTTGCGCGTTCAGTTTGCGCAGCTCAGCCTCGGCGGTCTTGCGCGCCGTGATGTCGACATGGGTTCCTATCACCCGCTGCGCCTGTCCCTGCGCATCGCGCCGGATCACCATGCCGCGCGACAAAACCCATTTCCAGCTGCCGTCCTTGCACAACATGCGGTGTTCGCTGATATAGCGGGGTGTCTGTCCGCTCAGGTGAGCGTCGAACGCCCGCCTGCGTGATGCCTGATCGGCCGGGTGAGCCAGTTGCGTCAGCATCGGGCCGGAACTGGCCAGGTCGGCGTCGTTGTAGCCGTACATTTCCCGGAACCGTTTCGAGAACGTGCCCACGCCCGACGTGAGATCGAACTCCCAGACCCCGTCACCGGCCACCTCCAGCGCCAGCCGCCAGCGCTCCTCGGTCTCACGCAGCGCCGATTCGGCCGCCTCGGCGCGCATGCTTTCGGTCGCATCCCGGCAGTTCAGCACGATGCCGCCGACCGCATCGTCGTCGCGGCAGTCGGTCGCCAGCGAAGCCAGATGGCGCCAGGATCCGTCGCCATGCCGAAAGCGATGGATGGACTCAACGCCGGTACCGATTCCCCGTGCGATTTGTGCGAGCTCATGTCGGCCGTGCCGGGAATCGTCGGGGTGAATCCAGTCGAAGATGTTCGCGCCATGCAGCTCGGACGCGTCCACGCCCAGCATGGCAAGCGAAGCCTTGCTCGCATACAGCACACCGCCCAGCGGGTCGCAGACAAGTGTCATGACCTGTGCCCGCTCCGTGAGGGCTCGAAAGCGCCGCTCGCTCGCGAGCAGCGCCATCCGGGCGCGCCTGGACTCCGTGATGTCCTCGACCGTGCCTTCGAAATACCGGATCGATCCATCCAGGTTGCGCACGGCATGCGCGTTTTCGCAGACCCACATCGGTTCGCGCGTCTTGTGGCGATAGATTTCGGAGCGGAAGTTCAGGACCCTTCCATCACGCGCCATCAGCTCCAGGAAGATCAGCCGCCGTTGCGGATCGACATACCATTCGCGCCCGATGTCGTTGACCGATGCCAGCATCTCGCCCTCGGATGCGTAACCGTTGAGGTGCACCAGTGCCGGGTTTGCGCGCAACTGCCGCCCCTCGGCGCTTGATCGGTAGGCGCCAATGGGCAACAGCTCGAACAGTGTTGAAAAGTCAGATTCGGCCATCCTTGCCGCCAGCGTAGCAAAAAACAGCGCGGCATACGGTCTTCTGCTCCTCCATCTGCAAGACGGAAAAATCGTGGATCGAAGTCATGTGTATTGCCGGCGCGGCCTCCTGGAGGCGCGCTTCGCGAATGGGTTTCGACGAGCGTAACAGCAATTGGACTCATCGCCAGCGCAGCAGCAGGATAGCCACGACCTGCGATACTCCCGGCCCATGATCGACGTGCCAGACCGTATCACCCGCTGGTTCACGGCCATGGCCGAGGCGGACGCGCGGGTCGGGCAGGAGGTCGCGCTGGACAACATGCGCCGCCTGCGCTGGCTGATACCGCTTTTCCTGGCGCTGAACCTGCTGCTGCTGGCGGGTTTTGCGCTGGGCACGTCGCCGGTCGCTCCGGTGCGGCAGGACTGGTGGCGGGCTGTGGTGCAGGTCTACATCGGCACCGTAGCCTACCTGGTGCTGGTGCTGCTGGTGACATGGCGGGTCGTGCGCCGCACACAGGTCGACGGGGCGGTGCGGGCGCTGCAATTCGTGGCGCCGCTGAGTTTCCTGATCTTCAGCATCGTGCTCACATCGCTCGACCAGTGGGTCACGCCCAATATCAGTCCGTATCTGCTGGGATGCATGTCGGTCAGCTTGTTGTTCCTGTTGCCGCCGGCCACCACGGCCTGGTTGTTTGCCATCGGATACGCGCTGTTCTTTGCCGGCATGGGGCTCACCCAATCCGATCCCGCAGTGTTGTTGTCCAACCGGGCGAATGGCTTCGGCGCCGCCTTGCTGGGCCTGGTGTTGTCGCTGGGCCTGTGGCGGCGTAATACCCAGTACCTGCTGCTGCAGCGCGAACTCACCGCGCGCAATGCCACGCTGGAGAAACAACAGGACGAACTGGTCTGGCTGGCCACGCGCGATGCGTTGACGGGCTTGCATAATCGTCGCGAATTCATGCGCCTGGCCGAGCAGGAACTCAAGCGCGCGCAGCGCCATGCCGATTTCACCAGCGCGATCGTGATCGACCTGGACTATTTCAAGACCATCAACGACCGGTATGGTCACCCAGCTGGCGACAAGGTGCTGTGTCATGTCGGGCAGGGGCTGCTGGACGGGGTGCGCACCACTGACCTGGTGGCGCGGATCGGCGGCGAGGAGTTCATGGTGCTGCTGCCGCGCACCGATATCGACGCCGCCGCTGCGCTGGCCAACAAGTTGAGACTCCAGTTGAACCAGGCGCCGATACCGGTGGGCGGTGATCTGCAGATCACGGTCACGGCCAGTTTCGGTGTCGGCTGCCTGCCTGGTGGCGCGGACGGCGCGGTTGCATCCCTGTACGCCGCCGCCGACAAGGCCTTGTACGACGCCAAGCGGCTCGGACGTGACCGGGTCGAGCGCACCGAGCCCGATGCAACGCTGACGCCATCGGATTTCCAGCGCATGCGGCGTTGAACGCCGCGTGCGTCAGCCGCCGTGTGCCTTGTCGTTGCGCGCGATGCTCAGCAGGTGCTCGACCTCGGCGCGGTGTTCGACGCAATTGCGCGCGTGCCAGCGTTTGATCAGCCACATGACCAGCGCTACCAGGAGGCCGAAACCGGTGATGGCGCCGAAGGTGTGCACGCCCAGGCCGGTCGACAGGCTGTAAGCGGCACCCAACGCCAGGATGCAGGCCTGCTCGTTAAAGTTCTGCACGGCGATCGAGCGTCCCGCCCCCATCAGGTTGTGCCCGCGGTGCTGCAACAGTGCGTTCATCGGCACCACCAGAAAGCCGCCGATGGCGCCCAGCAGCACCAGGAACGGCGCCGCGACCCAGACGTTGTCGATGAAGATCAGCAGGATGATCAGCACGCCCATGCCGATGCCCAAGGCGATCACCCGTGGCGCGTCTTCCAGCCGCATGCGCATCGACGCGACGACAGCGCCCACAGCCATGCCAATCGCCACCACGCCTTGCAGTGCCGAGGCCTGGGTGACCGAATAACCCAGCGCGGCTGCGGCCCAGGACAACACGATGAAACGCAGGTTGCCTGCCACGCCCCAGATCAGCGTGGTCGCGGCCAGCGAGATCTGGCCCAGCTTGTCGCGCCACAGGCGCATGTTGCAGGTCCAGAAATCGGGCAGCAGCGAGGCCAGCCTGCGTGGCATCGGCCGCATCTCCACGCCGGTGTCGGGGATGTGGGTGTTGAACCAGGCCGCCAGCAAGTAGACCAGGATCAGCACCGCAATGGCCGACTCCGGCGCAGTGTCAACGCCGGTGTCGAAGGCCGGAAAGTCGAACTGCAGCAGGAAACTGGAGACGACAGGCCCGACCAGCTGGCCACCCAGCAGCACCCCCAGGATGATGGAGCCAATCGTCAGGCCTTCGATCCAGCCATTGGCCTTGACCAGTTGCGAGGCCGGCAGCAGTTCGGTCAGGATGCCGTACTTGGCGGGTGAATAGGCGGCTGCACCGAGCCCGACGATCGCATACGAGAGCAGCGGGTGGCTGCCGAACAACATCATCAGGCAGCCCGCCACCTTGATGAAGTTGCTGACCAGCATGACCTGGCCCTTGGGCCGGGAGTCGGCAAACGCGCCGACGAACGGAGCCAGGACCACGTAGAACAGCGCGAACATCGGCACCAAAGCCGCCTGTTGCCACTCGCTGGCCTTGTTGCTGCGAAGCAACTGAACCGCGGTGACGAACAATGCATTGTCTGCCAGCGAGCTGAAAAACTGCGCCGACATGATGGTGTAGAACCCGCGCTTCATGCCGTGTTTTCGGGGCAATCAGTGGGTCTGATGCCGTTATTTTCCGATAGTGTCTCCAACGTGGTGGCCGGTTATATCATGGGCCTGCAACAACGCGGCGGCGGTAGGCCCGGATGACAGCACGGCCGCTGCGCAGTGACAGAATCGGTACTAGCTCCCATCCGATTGCCCCCCATCCATGCCACGCCCCATCCAAGCCACGATCCATACCGACGCATTGCGCCATAACCTGGCGCATTGTCGCCAGTGCGCTCCCGATGCCAGGGCATGGGCCGTTGTCAAGGCCAATGCCTATGGCCATGGCATCGAACGCGTGTTCGAAGGCCTGCGCGGCGCCGACGGCTTTGCGCTGCTCGACCTGGCCGAAGCCCAGCGGGTGCGCGACCTGGGCTGGCGTGGTCCGATCCTGCTGCTCGAAGGGGTGTTCGAGCCGCGCGACCTGGAGCTGTGTTCGCGCCTGGGCCTGTGGCATACGGTGCATTGCAGCGAGCAGATCGACATGCTGGCGACACACAAGACCCATGTGCCGCACCGGGTGTTCCTGAAGATGAACACGGGCATGAACCGGCTGGGCTTCAAGCCGGCGGTCTACCGCGCCGCCTGGTCCCGGCTCGACGCCTTGCCGCAGGTCGGAGAGATCACGCTGATGACCCATTTCAGCGATGCGGACGGGCCGGTGGGCGTGGCCGCGCAACTGGCGGTATTCCTGGTCGCCACCGAGGACCTGCCAGGCGAGCGCAGCGTCGGCAACAGCGCCGCGACGCTGCGCCACATGGGCGCGGCTGCGACAGGCGGTGGCATCGCCGCCGTGTCGGACTGGATCCGCCCCGGGATCGCGACTTACGGCAGCGCGCCTGACTATCCGCAGCACGATGCGGCCCATTGGGGTTTGCGTCCGGCCATGACGCTGTCGGCCCGCATCATCGCGGTGCAGCAACTGCAGCCGGGCGACACCGTCGGTTACGGGTCGTCTTTTGTTGCCGACCGCCCGATGCGGATCGGCGTCGTTGCCTGTGGTTATGCCGATGGATATCCACGGGTCTGCCCGACCGGCACACCGGTGCTGGTGGGTGGCGTGCGCAGCCGGACCGTCGGACGGGTCAGCATGGACATGCTGACCATCGATCTGCAGGGCGCACCGGACGCCGGCATCGGCAGCGAGGTCGTGTTGTGGGGTGCCACGGGTGACGCCGTGTTGTCGATCGACGAGATCGCGCATGCGGCAGGTACGGTGGGCTACGAATTGATGTGCGCGCTCGCGCAGCGGGTTCCGGTGCAGGTGGACTGAAAACCCGTTGCGCATCGGCTTGACCTGCATCAAGCCCACCCCATCTGTAGCACCTCTCGAGCCGTATCCGGTGTAGATTGGCGCGCAGCACGGGGACGCCATGGAATTCAAGGATTACTACCAATTGCTCGGTCTGGCCCGCGATGCCAGTGCCGACGACATCAAGAAGGCGTATCGGCGCCTGGCACGCAAATACCATCCGGACGTGAGCAAGGAGTCGGAGGCGGAAGCGCGTTTCAAGGAGATCGGTGAAGCCAATGAAGTACTCAAGGACCCGGAGAAACGCGCAGCCTACGACCGCCTGGGCGCCAACTGGCGTGCCGGACAGGATTTTCAGCCGCCGCCGGACTGGAACGCGGGCTTCGAGCAGCCGGGCCGCGGCCCGAGCGGCCGGCATCCGGGCAAGGAGGACTACAGCGATTTTTTCGAGACGCTGTTCCGGCAAGGATTCGCCGAGGCCGGCGCGGCGCACGGCGACCGTGCCGGCCCGCGCGGCGGTCTCCATGCCAACGGAGAAGACCACCATGCACGGATCCAGATCGATCTGGAGGACGCCTACCACGGCGGCAAGCGCAGTCTGAGCCTGCGCATGCCGCAGATGGACGAGCAGGGCCGGGTGACATCGCGTGAACACACAATCGAGTTCACCGTGCCCAAGGGCGTGCGCGCTGGCCAGCATATCCGCCTGGCTGGACAGGGTGGGCCGGCGATCGGCCAGGGCAAACCGGGGGATCTTTATCTGGAGGTCTCGTTCCGTTCCCATCCACGTTACCGCGTCGATCAGCGCGACGTCTACCTGGACCTGCCGGTGGCACCCTGGGAAGCGGCACTGGGTGCGCAGATCGAGGTACCGACCCCGGCCGGTTCCGTCGAGCTGACCATTCCTGCCGGGTCGGGTGCCGGCCGCAAGCTGCGTCTGCGCGGTCGCGGCATACCCGGGGCGACGCCAGGCGATTTCTATTTCGTGTTGCAGTTGGCCTTGCCGCCGGCGGATTCAGAGTCTGCGCGGGCCGTGTACGCTGGCATGCAGTCGCAGTTCAAGGATTTCCAGCCGCGTGCCAGACTGCAGGAGGGACCGTCATGAACGCCAACAAGCGCAGCATTGTGACCGAGGTGCTGATCCTCGAGGAGCAGCAAGACCTGACGCTGGACCAGTTATGCCGGGCCTGCAGTACCGAGGTCGAACAGCTGATGGCCCTGGTCGATGAAGGCGTCATCGCGCCCCTCGGCGGGGAGCCCACACGCTGGCGCTTCACCGGCGTGCAGCTGCGCCAGGCGCGGGTGGCGGTGCGGCTGCAGCGCGACCTGGGTGTGAATCTTGCTGGCGCGGCATTGGCACTGCAGCTGATGGACGAACTCGACGCTTTGCGGGCGCGGCTGCGGGCCATGGGGGTGTCGCTCTGAGCATCGGATAATTTTTTGGTCTGTCCCACAAGGTGGACATCCGGACATCCGACGAAGTGTCGGGGACAGAGCTCGCTCACTTCGTGTGCTCGGTCTGTCCCACAAGGTTTCAGGAGAGTACGAAGTCGATGAACCCGTGCTCGACGTCGGCCACGACCAGCCGTAGCCGTACACGCTGGCCGATGTCGAGACGGGGTGGGTTGCCGACCAGCTTGCCCTCGACTGGCGGCTCGAAGGTGCGCACCCAGGTGGATTGCGCGTCGGCGCCGGTGACGATGCCGTCGAAGCTCTGACCGATCCGTGTCTCGAGCACCAGCGCGGCCTCCGACTTGCGGACCCGCCGCTCGACCTTCTGGGCTGCGTCCTCCTGCTGGGTGCAGTGTTGCGCCAGCAAGCCGAGTTCGGACGGGCTGTATGGCGGGTGCTGGCCCGCCAGCGCGGCCTTGATCAGCCGCGACGTGACCAGGTCCGGATAACGCCGGTTCGGCGCCGTCGAGTGTGTGTAGTCCTGCACCGCCAACCCGAAGTGGCCGATGGGCGGGCCGTCGGGCCGCTCCACCACATATTCGCCGCGGCCCATGAGCTTGACGATCACCAGCGACAGGTCCGGAAAACGCAGTGGGTCGCGCCGGCGCTCGCGTGCCAGAAAGGCCTCGAGCGCGCGGGCATCGGGCTGGGCCGGCAGATGCTCGCCCTTCTCGCGCGCCACATCGACGATGCGTTGCCAGCGTTGCGGCGACCGCACGACCCGGCGCAGCCCCAGGCCGCCAGCCTTGGTCAGGAAATGGGCATTGCAGCCGTTGGTGGCGATCATCAGCTCCTCGATCAACTGCCTGGCCCGGTTGTGGGGCTGTTCGACGATGTCGACAACCTGGTCGCCGTCGAACACGGCGCGCGGCTGGAAGGTTTCGAATTCCAGCGCCCCCTGTTCGCGGCGCCGCGCGCGCAGCTGCTGCGCCACCGCGTCCTGGGTGCGAAGCTGCGCCTCCATGCCGGCGACCGTCGCTGCTGCTGCCGGCAGCTCGCCCGTGCCATCGAGCCAGGCCGCGACCGCGTCATAAGCCAGTTGCGCCTTGTTGCGCACGCGGGCGCGCAAGACGGCGGAGCCCGCCAGGCTGGCGTCGGGGTTGAACACCATTGCGGTGACCACCGCCAGCCGGTCCTCGTCCTGGTTCAGCGAGGTCAGGTCAGTCGACAGGCGCTCGGGCAGCATCGGGAAGATGCGCGCGCCGGTGTAGACCGACGTGGTGTTGCGGTAGGCATGTCGATCGATGGCGCTGCCCAGGTGCACCAGCGCATCGACGTCGGCCACCGCCACCAGGATCTTGACCGCGCCGCCGGGCAACACCTCGCAGCAGCTCAGCTGGTCCAGGTCACGCGAGTCGTCGTTGTCGATCGAGCTCCACGGCAGGCTGGTCATGTCGCCGATGCCCTCGCCCCGGGCGTCGGCCGGGCCGGTCAGGGACTGCAACTGTTGCTGCACGGCCGACGAAAACTCCGGCTCCAGGCCGCGCTCGCGCATGACATCGGCGGCGATACGTGCCAGATCGCTCCGGGTATGGTGTCGATGATGTGGCATTCCCCGACCATACACCCGCGGGCCGCCGCGCGCACCGGGCGATAGCGCACTCACCCCGTGGGTGAGTCTCGTCGTGGCCAAAATTGTCCGTGTTCATCTGCGTTGCCAGCGCTAATCAAGCGGTCGACTGCCGTTTGCAGGTTCAATACAGGCCGTGTACCCGCGCGTGCAGCCGGGCCAGACCCAGCAAGGTGTCGATCTCGGGTGTCGGCACGCCGGTGAGCTGGCCGAGTTCGCGAACGGATGCCACCAGCGCATCGAGTTCCACGGCCTTGCCGGCTTCGACATCCTGCAGCATCGAGGTCTTGAAGGCGCCCAGCTTGCGCGTGACCACATGCCGATCGGCTGGTTCCTGGTCGATCGCGACGCCGAAGCCGGCGCCGATCGAGCGCGCCTCGAGCATGACCCTGGAGCAAAAGGCCAGCACCAGTTCGTCGTCCATGATCTGGTTCGACATGGCGCCAGTGAAGGCGCTGACCGGGTTCACCGTCATGTTGCCCCACAACTTGAACCAGATGTCGCGCTGGATCTGCTCCGACACCGGCGCCTCCAGGCCACCGGCCTGCAGCAGCGCGGCCAGTGCCAGCACCCGGTCGCTGCGTTCACCCGAAGGTTCGCCCACGATGATCCTGTTGCCGAAGCCATGCCGGATCACGCCCGGGGCGACCACGGAGCAACTCGCGTGCACGACGCCACCGATCACATGGTTGGCGCCGATCGCCGACGCAATCGTGCCACCCGGATCGACCGACTCCAGTGCCTTGCCTTGCAGCGGGCCGCCGAATCCGTGCAGGAACCACCAGGGCACGCCGTTCATTGCGGTCAGCACCACGGTGCTCGGCCCGATCAAGGGGCCGATCTGAAGGGCGACGTCGCGCAGCGCGGGTGCCTTGACGGCAATGATGACCAGCTCCTGCACACCCAGGCTGGCGGCGTCGGCGCTGGCCTTCACGTCGAAGCCTTGTGTCTGCGGTGCATCGGCCGGCCCGCTTTGCAGTTGCAGGCCACCGGCCTGCAATGCCGCCAGTGTCGGGCCGCGGGCCAGCAGCGACACCCGGCGTCCGGCGCGCGACAGCGCGGCTGCCAGCCAGCCGCCGATGGCGCCGGCGCCCACGACGCAGATCGTTTCGTAGGGAGGTGGGTTCTGGTTCATCGGGCTGGAATCATCGTCATTGCCGGTACGAAGTATCGGTACGTTCGACCTGGCGTACCAGCGCATCGAACACGTCTTGTCCGGCGCCATGGCTGGGATGAAACTGCAGCGAGTCGCGGTTGCATTTGCGTGCAACCGCGTCGGAGACCGGGATCGCCGGCCCCATGGCCAGGGTGGCCATCTGGATCTCGCAGGCGCGGTTCAGCGTCCACAACCGCGCGAATGTCTGCGCCACGGTCTGGCCCCAGGCCAGCAGACCATGGTTGCGCAGGATCACCGTCGGCTTGTCGCCGATGCTCGTCAGCAGCCGCGGCGCCTCGTCGGCATGGACGGTGATGCCCTCGAAATCGTGGTACGCCACCATGCCGTGCAGCTGCGCGCTGTAAAAATTGTTTTGTTGCAGACCCCCTTGCAGGCAGGCAACCGCCATGCCGGCCGTGGTGTGGGTGTGCATGACGCAGTGGGCATCGGGCAATCCGTCGTGCAGCGCGGCGTGCACGGTGAAGCCGGCCGGGTTGACCGGATGCAGGGAGCCGTCGAGCACCTGGCCTTGCAGGTCGATCTTGACCAGGTTGCTGGCGTTGACCTCGCTGTAGTGCAGACCGAACGGGTTGATCAGGAACTGCTTTGCCCCGCCGGTGACGCTGTCGGGCAGCCGCACCGTGATGTGGTTGTAGATCAGCTCGGTCCAGCCCAGCAGCGCGAACACGCGGTAACACGCGGCCAGCTCGACCCGCGCCAGGTGTTCGTCGGCATGCATGCCGTTGCGCGTGTTGCCGGCTTTATCCATAGGTCTTGTCCGTGTTGGGCCGCGGTGGCTGGGCGGGTGTCTTGAACTGCGCCAGCAGCGTGCTGGTACCGCGCACCAGGATCTGGGTGTCGATGCCCACCGCCACGAACAAGGCACCCAGCTCCAGGTAACGTTTGGATAACGCGACATCGGCGGTCAGGATGCCCGGTGCCTTGCCGGCCTTGCGGATGCGCACGATCGCGTCCTCGATTGCGGCCTGCACATCGGGGTGGGCCGGGTTGCCGACATGGCCCATCGAAGCCGACAGGTCAGCCGGACCGATGAACACGCCGTCGATGCCGTCGACGTTCATGATGGCGTCCAGGTTGGACAAGGCCAGCCGGGTCTCTGCCTGCACCAGCAGGCAGATCTGGTCGTTGGCCTCGTGCGCATAACGCGGGAAACGGCCCCAGCGCGAAGCCCGTCCGGCCGCCATGCCGCGGATGCCTTGGGGCGGGTAACGACAGGCCTGCACCAGCATGCGCGCCTGCTCGGGGGTGTCCACCATCGGCACCAGCAGGTTGGGCACGCCCAGGTCCAGGTACTGCTTGATCAGCGCGGTGTCGCCAACCGGAATCCGGCACACCGGTTGGCTGTCGTAGCCGGCCATGGTCTGCAGGTGGGCCAGCATGCTTTGCAGGTGGTTGGGCGTGTGTTCGCCGTCCAGCAGCAACCAGTCGAAGCCGGCGCCGGCGCTGATCTCGGTACTGAGCGAACTGATCAGGTTGACCCAGAAGCCGATCTGGGGCTGCTGGTTTTGCAGTGCCAGCTTGAAGGTGTTGACGGGTGTCTGCATGCGGACGGTCCTTGTCGGTTGTGCGGCTTGCTCCTGGCCTGTGGCCGGGGTCAGGTGAAGCGGAACGCGATTGAGCCCAGCGGCCCGTAGTCGGCGTGGAAGGTGTCGCCGGCCTGGGCCGCCACCGGCCGGGTGAAGGAGCCGCCCAACACGATCTCGCCCGCCTCCAGGTATTCGTCCCAGGGTGCGAGTTTATTGGCCAGCCAGGCAACACCGGTGGCCGGGTGGTTGAGCACGGCCGCAGCGAGACCGGACTCCTCGATGACGCCGTTCTTGTACAACAGCGCGCCGACCCAGCGCAGGTCCACTGCGTCGGGCCGCACTGGCCGGCCGCCGGTGACGATGCCGGCATTGGCGGCGTTGTCGGCAATGGTGTCGAACACCTTGCGCATGACCCGGGTATGGCGGTCGAACTGCTCGATGCGCGCATCGATGATTTCGATCGCCGGCACCACGTAGTCGGTGGCGGCCAGCACGTCGAAGATGCTGACATTCGGCCCCTGCAGGCGCCGGCCCAGCACAAAGGCCAGTTCCACCTCGACCCGCGGCGTGATGAAGCGCGACATCGGGATGTCGCCACCTTGCTGGAAGAACATGTCGTCGAGCAGGGTGCCGTAGTCGGGTTCGGCGATCTGGCTGGCCTGTTGCATCGCGCGCGAGGTCAGCCCGATCTTGTGGCCACGCGTGGTGCGGCCGGCGGCGTGTTTGAGCCTGACCCAGGCGCGCGAGACGGCGTATCCATCCTCGACCGTCATGTCCGGAAAACGCTTGGAGAAATGCTCGACCGGGGTGCGTGTCTGCTCGGCGTGCTGGAGTTCGGCCGCCAGTTGCGCGATCTGTGTTTCACTGAACATCGCGATGGTGTTCTCTCAGGTAAATGTGGCTTGGCCACTTTGCTTGACCCCTGAGGGCGGAAATGACGCAGTCATTTCCTGGGGGCGGGAATGACGCAGTCATTTCCTGGGGGTGTTCAGAACGTCTGGAACAAGGGGTGCAGGTTGCTGTGCTTGGCGTCGAACACCTCACGCCCCTCGTCGATCTGCAGCGTCATGCCGATGTGGCGCTGCATGAACACCGGCTGAAAATGCGCCTTGGCGGCCATCAGCAAGGCATCGCCCAGCCGCTTGTGCACCTGCGCGCCGCGGCCATGTGCCATGCGCACGTTCAAGTAGACGAACGCATAGTCCTGCTGGCCGTCGGCCACGGCGCTGTGTGCGGCCGGATACGCCAGCACCCGGGTGCCGCCGGTCGGGAACACCTGCTTGCCGTCATCGTCCTGCACGCCGAGCATGGTGTCGGCCAATGAGCGGCACAACACCGTCATGTCGGTCTCCCGGTCGAGGTTGGGCGTGTAGAGGATGACGAGGTGGGGCATGGCAACTCTTTCAAAGCCGGCTCACCGCCAAATTACCGGTCGCTGCCGAGGCCTGGGCTGCCGGTATCTGGTCGCCCGACTGTGGCGTGACCGGAAAAACCGCATTGAGCTGGCCGGTTCCCGAGGCACCGAAATACGGCGTGACGATCTCGGCCCGGCCATCATAGCCCGACCAGCCCAGCGCACCCAGCAGCATCGCCGTGTCGTGCATGAAGCCTTCGCCGTGTCCCTTGGCCGCATATTCGGGCAACATGGCACAGAAGTCCGCCCATTGGCCGTCCTGCCACAACTGCACCACGCTGCGGTCCAATGTCTCCAGGAACGGGCTCCAGATCTTGAACGCATATTCTGGCGCGAGTCCGTTCTGTGCGAAGCGGTGCGACAAGGAGCCGCTGGCCAGGAACGCGACTGTTCCGTCGTAATCGACTTCCACTGCGCGGCGCATCGCCCAGCCCAGCCGGGCGCTGTCGCCCAGGTAGTGGGCCATGCACAGCGCCGAGACCGATATCACCTTGAAATGACGGTCCGGGTTCATGTAGCGCAGCGGCACCAGCGTGCCGTATTCCGGCGCCAGCGTGGTCGCGTCATGGGCCAGCGTTTCCACACCCCAGGCGTTGCACGACTGCGCCAGCAGTTGTCCCAGCGCCGCATTGCCGTCACATGCGTAAGCCATGTTGCTGATGAAGTGCGGCAATTCGTTGCTGGTGTAGCTGCCCTCGAAATGGGGAGCGCAATTGATGTGGTAACCGGCGTTGACCAGCCAGTGGGTATCGAACACCACCAGCGTATCGACGCCCAGGTCGCGGCAGCGCCGGCCGATCTCCCGATGCCCGTCGATCGCATCCTGCCGCGTACCCTTGCGCGGCCCGTCCATTTCGCTCAGGACCATCGACGGCACATGCGTGATCTTGGCGGCGAGCGCGAGTCTACCCATGGTCAGGCTCCCGTCGGGGTGGGGTGTGCATGGTGGCGCACGCACTGGTGCGCGCCGTCACGCCGCACCCCAGTGTGGAATAGGGTGCGAACCCATCGACACTGCGACGTTCTTCGGTTCGCAGAACACCTCGTAGCTCCAGGTGCCGCCTTCGCGACCAATGCCGCTGGCCTTGGTGCCGCCGAACGGCTGGCGCAGGTCGCGCACGTTCTGGCTGTTGATGAAACACATGCCAGCCTCGATGGCGGCGGCGACGCGGTGCGCGCGGCCGAGGTTCTCGGTCCACACGTAGCTGGACAGGCCATAGGCGATGTTGTTGGCCACGCGAATCGCATCGGCCTCGTCGGTGAACGGGATCAGGCAAGCCACCGGGCCGAAGATCTCCTCCTGCGCGATTCGCATGCGGTTGTCGACGTCGGCGAATACCGTGGGCAGCACATAGTTGCCACGTTGCACCCGCGGCGGCAGCGCCGGTGCGCCCAGTCCGCCGCACACCAGCGTGGCGCCTTCCTTCGGTCCGAGTTCGATGTAGCTGAGCACCTTGGACAGATGCGACGGGCTGATCATCGGCCCGACGATGGTCGTCTCGTCCATCGGATCGCCAACAGAAATTCGCTTGGCGCGTTCGACGAACTTCTGCACGAAGTCGGCATAGATCGATTGCTGCACCAGGATGCGCGAGCCGGCGGTGCAGCGTTCGCCGTTGTTCGAGAAGATCATGAATACCGCGGCATCCAGCGCCCGTGCCTGGTCGGCGTCGTCGAAGATCACGAACGGTGATTTGCCGCCCAGTTCCATGCTGAACTTCTTCAGCCCCGCGGCCTGCACGATGCGGTTGCCGGTGACGGTGGAGCCCGTGAACGAGATCGCGCGCACGTCCGGATGCCGGCACAACGGGTCGCCGGCGTCCTTGCCGGTGCCATGCACCACGTTCAGCACGCCGGCGGGGATGCCGGCCTCCAGCGCCAGTTCACCCAGCCGCGCCGCGGTCAGCGGTGACAACTCGCTCATCTTGAGCACCGCGGTGTTGCCGAACGCCAGGCAGGGCGCGGTCTTCCAGGTCGCGGTCATGAAGGGCACATTCCACGGCGAGATCAGCGCGCACACGCCCACGGGATGGAACAGGGTGTAGTTCAGATGCGTTTCGGTCGGATAGGTGTGGCCATCGACGCGGGTGCACATCTCTGCAAAGTAGTGGAAGTTGTCGGCCGCGCGCGGCACCAGTTGCTTGCGGGTCTGCGCGATGACTTGCCCGCAGTCGTTGGTCTCGGTTTCCGACAACTCCGGCACATGGACGGCGATCAGTTCGCCGAGCTTGCGGATCAGCTTGGCACGTTGCGGCGCAGGCGTCGCGGCCCAGGCCGGAAACGCGGCTTTGGCGGCGGCTACCGCGGCATCCACCACCTCCGCGCCGCCGGCAGCCACTTGCGCCAGCACCTCCTGCGTGGCCGGATTGACGGTCTCGAAATAGTCGGTGCCGGCGACCGCCTTGCCGTTGATCAGGTGCTCGACTCGCATGCAGCTCCTTGGATGATGGTGTTGTGCAACGCGCCGACGCCCTCGATCTCGGTGACGACTTCGGCGCCCACCGGGCAGTCGACGACACCATCGGGCGTACCGGTCAGGATCAGGTCGCCGGGTTGCAGCGTCATGAAGGCGGAGAAATATTCGATCAGGAACGGCAGGTCGAAGATCATGTCGCGGGTGTTGCCCGTCTGGGTCACGACGCCGTCGACGCGGGTCTGCAGGTCCAGCTGCATCGGGTCGGCGACGTCAGGCGCGTCGACCCGCCACGGGCCGATCGGCGTGCAGCCGTCGCGGTTCTTGACGCGCAGGTTCGGCCGGTACCAGTTCTCCAGGTAGTCGCGGATCGCGTAGTCATTGGCCACGCTGTAACCGGAGATGAAGTCGTATGCGTCGTCGCGGCGCACATGGCGCGCCGTTCGGCCGATCACGGCCACCAGCTCGCATTCATAGTGCATGTTCTGCACGCCGTGCGGGCGCACGGTCTGCCCCTTGTGACCGATCAGGCTGGCGCTGCCCTTCACAAACACCAGCGGTTCCTCGGGAGGCTTGAATGCCAGTTCGCGTGCATGGTCGGCATAGTTCAGGCCCAGCGCGAGGATGGTGCGCGGGCGCGACACCGGCGCCAGCGGTGGCAACCAGACCACGGCGTCCTGCGCGACCAGCCGGCCGTCAGACAGGCGTAACTGGTCGGGCCCGTGTTCCAGGGCGTCCCAGATAGCGCCGGACCAGGCGACGCGGGCGTGTTTCATGCAGCCTCCAGCGCCGGCCCGGCCAGCAGCGTGTTGGACAGCACACCAAAGGCGGCTCGGCCGGCCATGGCGATCTCGACATGGTCACCAGCGCGGGCCAGCGGGCGATCGGCTTCACAACCGAGCAGCAGCAGGTCGCCCGCGCGCAGCGACATGAAGCCGTCGACGTCGCGCAGCAAGGTCGCGGCGTCGCGTACCAGGTCGTCGAAGCGGATGGTCTGGCGCAGGTCACCGTTGATACGCACTTCCAGTACGAATTGCGCCGGGTCTGCGGCCTGGTCGGGCGCCACGCCATGGGCGCCGAGCCCCAGGAAGCCGTCGACACATCGGGACCTGACCGGCGGGCGGAAATACGTCGTACCCGGCAGCTCCAGGTCGTTGACCAGCACATAGGCGCCCACGCTGGGCATGGTCTGGTCGGCGCCAGACACCCAGTGGCGCGGCCCCAGGACCATCGCCACCGAGGCACCCACCAGCACGGCGTCGGAGCCGGCCGGCAGCGCGATGCCGGCGCCGCTTGCGCTCCAGGTGTTGGCCGTCTTCACGTACAGCACCGGTGCGCGTGGTGGTGCCTGGTGCGGCGCCCGCGCCATGCGCTCGCCCATGTGTTGCCACTCGCGCCGGAAGTTGAGCAGACAGCCGTACACCGTGCCGACCGGCCAGAAGGTGCCAGTCGGGGCATTCATGTCTGTTCCATATCGATCACGGTGTCGAGCACGGTGTACGGATCGGCCAGTTTTTCCTTGCCCAGCACCTGTTCCAGCCGCTGGTAATGCCCTGCGATGGTCAGGTCCAAGGTGGCGACCCGCTCCATTGCTGGTCGCTGAGCGCATGGGCGCGCAGCGCCGGCCGCCTGTGGGCCATGACGGCCTCGCGCGCCTGCAGCAGCAGGCGCGGCAGGTTGCGATGGGTGAAGACAGCGATGTTCGCATCCATTTATTCAACATGTTAAATGAGGTGCCGTTTTCCGCCAAACGCAGGAACCGGTGTTTGGAAGACCTGTAAAGATGTCCAGTAACATCGGTTCATGGCCAAAGAAAAAAGCAGTTACGTGTGCAGCGATTGCGGTGGGGCAAGCCCGAAGTGGCTGGGCAAATGCCCGGCCTGCGGCGCCTGGAACACGCTGATCGAGTCGGTGGCACCAAACCCGTCGGCGGTGCGCAACCGCTTCGCGTCGCTGTCCCGCACGGCCGAGGTCGCCACGCTGGGCGACATCGAGGCGGTCGACATGGCGCGCACTCCGACCGGCCACGAGGAACTCGACCGGGTGCTGGGCGGCGGCATCGTCGATGGCGGCGTCGTGCTCATCGGGGGTGACCCCGGCATTGGCAAGTCGACGCTGCTGCTGCAGGCGCTGCATTCCTTGCAGGTCGCCGGCAAACGGACCTTGTATGTGACCGGCGAGGAAAGCGGCGCCCAGGTGGCCTTGCGCGCGCGCCGGCTGGGGCTCGATGGCTCGCGGGTTCAGGTGCTGGCCGAGATCGGGCTGGAAAAGATCCTGGCCACGCTCGACGCCATCCAACCCGAAATCGCGGTCATCGATTCGATCCAGACCGTGTATTCCGATCAGCTCACCTCGGCGCCCGGCTCGGTGGCGCAGGTGCGTGAATGCGCGGCCCACCTGACGCGCGCGGCCAAGGCCAGTGGCGTGTGTATCGTGCTGGTCGGCCATGTCACCAAGGAAGGTGCGCTGGCCGGGCCGCGCGTACTCGAGCATATGGTCGACACGGTGCTGTATTTCGAGGGCGACACCCACTCCAGCTATCGGCTCGTGCGCGCGATCAAGAACCGTTTCGGTGCAGTCAACGAGATTGGCGTGTTCGCGATGACCGAGCGCGGCCTCAAGGGAGTGAGCAACCCCAGCGCCATCTTTCTGAGCCAGCACGACGCAGCCGTGCCCGGCAGTTGCGTGATGGTCACGCTCGAGGGCAGCCGCCCGCTGCTGGTCGAGATCCAGGCACTGGTCGATGGTGGCGGACCCAGCCCACGGCGACTGTCGGTCGGCCTGGACCGCGACCGGCTGGCGATGCTGCTGGCAGTCTTGCACCGCCATGCCGGCGTGGCCTGCGCCGACCAGGACGTGTTCGTCAACGCGGTCGGCGGCGTGCGCATCAGCGAGCCGGCAGCTGACCTGGCGGTGATGCTGGCGATCACCTCCAGTCTGCGTGGAAAGGCGCTACCCAAGGGGTTCTTTGCGTTCGGCGAGGTCGGCCTGGCCGGCGAAGTGCGGCCGGCTCCGCGCGGCCAGGAGCGCTTGCGCGAGGCGGCCAAACTCGGTTTCAGCGTGGCTGTCGTGCCCAAGGCCAACCTGCCGAAAAAGCCGATCGAGGGACTGGCCATCCACGGGGTCGACCGGGTCGAACAGGCGATGGAGACCGTCCGCGGCCTGACCTGAAGCCTGCCGCTCGGCTGCCCGCTGGTACCGTGTGGGCGCGTGACCTCACCAGGAAACGCCGGGCCGCTCCAAGTTTCCTCGCATCCCCTTGGGGGCCTGGCAAAGCCCGCACTGGGGGCGCTCATTAGAATGCAGCACATCTTCCCGTGTATGGCCGCGCACCTCGCCTGCCAAGGTTCGCGCCATCGCCGTCGGCATCGATGCCGGTGCGCCCATCCAGTCCAGCGCCCATGCAACACCTGTTTCTTCGCATCGCAATTCCCCTGGCTGGCGTGGCTGCCATCGCCTTTGCGTGGTATCGATTCGGCTGGCAGGGGGTGCTCATCGTTGTCACGGCCCTGGTCATGTGGCTGCTGCTGCATTTCAACCGCATGATGCAGGTGCTCAAGCGCGCCGCAGCCCGCCCGGTCGGCTACGTTGACAGCACGGTGATGCTCAATGCCAAGCTCAAGCCCGGCGTCACCCTGATGCACGTGACGGCCATGACCCATTCGCTGGGACAGCTGCAGACGGAACAGGACCAGCAGCCCGAGGTGTACCGCTGGAGTGACAACAGTCAGTCACACGTGGACTGTGAGTTTCACAATGGCCGGCTGGTGCGTTGGCAGCTGAAGCGACCGGCGCCCGGGCCCGAGGCGCCGCTCCAGGACACGCGGCAGGGTCCGGCGCCCCGTAAAATCGCTCGTTTTGGTGCAGTCGTCGGTGACGACGTCCAGAAACACGCAAGCTCCCCATCCCACCCAGGCCCGCAACGGGCGTCGAACAACAAGGAATGACCACCATGAGCGCAGTACCACCTTCAATGGCTGATCGCGACGGCAAGATCTGGATGGACGGCCAACTGGTCGAATGGCGCGATGCCAAGATCCATGTGCTGACCCATACGCTGCATTACGGTTGCGGCGCGTTCGAGGGCGTGCGCGCCTACAACACGGTCGGTGGCACCGCGATCTTCCGCCTGCGCGAGCACACCGAGCGCCTGTTCAACAGCGCCAAGATCCTGCGCATGAAGATCCCGTTCACGCTCGAGGAGGTGATGGAGGCGCAAAAACGGGTGGTGCGCGAGAACCAGCTCGAGAGTTGTTACCTGCGCCCGCTGACCTGGGTCGGATCGCAGAAACTCGGCGTCAGCACCAAGGGCAACACCATTCACCTGATGGTCGCCGCCTGGCCTTGGGGTGCCTACCTGGGCGAAGATGGCATGAAGAACGGCATCCGGGTCAAGATCTCCAGCTACACCCGCCACCATGTGAACATCACGATGACGCAGGCCAAGGCGGTCAGCAATTACACCAACTCCATCCTGGCCAACCAGGAGGCCACTGACGACGGCTACGACGAGGCGATGCTGCTCGATGTCAGCGGATTCGTCAGCGAAGGTGCGGGCGAGAACGTGTTCGTCGTGAAGGATGGCGTGGTCTACACCCCCGACCTGTCGGCTGGCGCGCTCAACGGCATCACCCGCAACACGGTGACGCATATCTGCAAGGATCTGGGCCTGGAGCTGGTGCAAAAACGCATCACCCGCGACGAGATCTACATCTGCGACGAAGCCTTTTTCACCGGCACTGCCGCCGAGGTCACGCCGATCCGCGAACTCGACCGCATCGCGCTGGGTCGCGGCACGCGCGGGCCGATCACCGAGAAGATCCAGAGCGCGTTCTTCGACATCGTGAACGGGCGCAACCCGAAATACGAGCACTGGTTGGCGCGGGTCTGAATCGGCTTGTCTGCGCACAATTGCCGACACACGAAGACGAATACCCCATGAGCAAGAACCACGTAGAACTGCTGGCCGAGGACCTCAACAGCCAGGGTGGCGTGTTCTGTCCCAGCCCCAAGGCCGACATGAAGATCTGGAACAGCCACCCCAAGGTCTATCTGGACGTGGCACATACCGGTCAGGCCAAGTGCCCGTATTGCGGTACCGTCTATGCGCTCAAGGCGGGGGAACATTTCGACGCCCGTCATTGACAGGGCCCCCAGCCCTGGCGTCGCCAGGCCCCCCAAGGGGCCACGCCTGCGGCCATCACGGGGTCCTGTGCTGGCGGTTTGTCTTGTGCGTCGATGGGCTGAACCATTTCCGCAGCGGTTGAGAGCGGCTTTGCCGCACGAAAAAAAAGCCACCCGAAGGTGGCTTGAAAGAGTCCTGTGAAGGACATCGTTGGAGACAAAAATCTTCCCTGGCGGGAGCTTTGAGCAGAACCTGGGCCCGTCCTTGCACTGTGACAGCAGTGGATCAAACTTTAGCCGACCGTTCAGGTCCGAGCCATCCTTCATTCAGGGGATGCAGCTATCCTTTTTCGCATAAACGGTAATATTTCCGCCGCCAGCGGCGTCTTCAGGCGCCATCCAGCTATTTTTGCGGTAACGAAACCTCAAAACATGCGCCGCCTTGCGGTCGTGAGGTGCAGCGGACCGTTCCGCCATGCCGTTGCACGATTGATTTGACCAGTGCCAAGCCCAGGCCGACACCACCATCGCGTTCGCTGGCGCCCGGCAACCGGAAAAACGGCTCGAATATGCGTTCGCGGAACTCGGTGGGTACGCCCGGGCCACGGTCGTTGACCGCTAGCGTGACCATGTTGCCATGGGCCGAAAGCTGCACCGTGACCTCACCGGCGGCATGCCGATGCGCGTTCTCCAGCAGGTTGCGCACCAACCGGCGCAGCAGCTTGGCCACGCCCATCACCGTCAGGCTGGCCGCATCGCCTTCCACCTGCAGTTCGGCATTGACGCGCGAACACTCCTCTGCCGCGATGCCGACCAGGTCGAGCGGCTCCAGCGTGCCGATATCCGCCTGGCTCGCATCGAGCCGGCTGGCCAACAGGATCTCGTCGATCAGCAGGTCCAGTTCCCGGATGTTGCGTGCGATCTCGGCCTTGAGGTCGGCCGGTGTCTGTGCGCCCATCAGTTCCAGGCCCATGCGGATGCGGGTCAGGGGCGAGCGCAGTTCGTGCGAGGCATTGGCCAGCAAAGCCTTGTGCGACTGCAGCAGCGCCTGGACCCGGCCCGCCGCCTCGTTGAAGCCGCGCGCCAGATGGGCCACCTCGTCATGGCCGTCTTCCGGCAGCCGCCGGCCCAGGTCGCCTTCACCCCATTGGCGCACACCGGACTCGACCCGCTCCAGTCGTTGTGTCAGCCGCCGTACGACCGGGTAACTGCCCAGCGCCACGGCAGCGGCTATCAATGCCAGGATCCAGGCGAAATTCATCCGTTGGGTCGTGGGGCCGGCGCGACGCGGTCCCATGTCGCCCGGTTCGTGCGGTCGCGGCAACTGGATATAAAAGGTCTGCCCGCTGCGTGTCGTCACCTCGAACTCCGGCCCCTGACCTGGAACCCGAATCGGCCGCGCTGGCGCCTGGCCGATGATCGTGCCGGTGGCATCGCGCAGCACGATCTCGCGGCCGGGTCGCGTCGCGCGTTCGCGCTCGGCCTCGACCCGCCACAACCAGCCCGCGAGCAGCATCATCAGCACCACGGCCCCGACGACGGCAAGCCAGATCCGCAGGTACAGGCGCTGGAACAGCGGAATCTTCATGGATAGGACCCCGGCCCGACAGTCATTGCGAGCGACCTTCGCGCTTGGCGCTCTCCCTGCCATTGCCATTGGGGCTGCATCTCACGCTCTCATTCCTGTTGACGTGCAAAGACATAACCGACGCCGCGCACCGTGAGGATCCGTTTGGGGTTTTTCGGGTCCTGTTCGATCGCGGCGCGGATGCGACCCATGTGTACGTCGATCGAGCGGTCGAAGGCATCGAGTTCGCGTCCGCGCACGGCTTCCATGATCTGGTCGCGCGTCAGCACCCGGCCGGCGCGTTCGGCCAGTGCCACCAGCAGGTCGAATTGGTACGAGGTGAGTTCGCTGGGCTGTTCGGCCACTGTCACCGTGCGCGCGTCCCGGTCGATCAGCAACGAACCGAACTGCATCACCTGGGCCGGTGTTTCCGTCGCGCCGTTGCGGCGCAACACCGCGCGGATGCGTGCCAACAGTTCGCGTGGCTCGAACGGCTTGGGCAGGTAGTCATCGGCGCCGATTTCCAGGCCGACGATGCGGTCCATCGGATCGCCCTTGGCCGTGAGCATCAGCACCGGCATACGCGAAAGTGCGCCTGGCATGGCGCGGATCCGTTTGCATACCTCCAGGCCATCCATGTCGGGCAGCATCAGGTCCAGGATGACCAGGTCGGGCAAGGGCTCCGGCCCCTGACCTTGCAGGCGGTCCAGCCCGGTTCGCGCATCCGCCGCATGCGACACCTGGTAACCCGACTGGCCCAGGTATTGGGACACCATCTGGGCCAGACGTGTATCGTCCTCGATCATCAAGAGCCGTTCCACCATGGAGTCAGTTTATGCGTTGCATCGGCGCACGGCTTGAAGTGGCGGTAAAGAGTTGGTAAATCCGGTCGGGCCACTCGCCGCTCGCCGCGGCCTCGGCGCACGAGGAAACGCCGGGCCGCCCCAAGTTTCCTCGCACCCCCTCGGGGGGCCTGGCGCAGCCAGGGTTGGGGGCAAACGAGGAAACGCCGGGCCGCCCCAAGTTTCCTCGCACCCCCTCGGGGGGCCTGGCGCAGCCAGGGTTGGGGGCACTCTCAGGGTGCGGAAATGGCCGTGGCCGTGGCCAGGTCCGGTCGGGCCTTGCGTCCGTGGCCGGCCCAGAGTGCCAGCGCGATCAGCGCCAGCACCGGAACGCCGAGCAATGCGGTGGCAGTGAAAAAGTGCGCATAACCGAAGCTGTCGACGTATTGACCCGAGAAACCGGCCAGGAACTTGGGCAGCAGCAGCATCAGGGAGCTGAACAAGGCGTATTGCGTCGCGGAGTACTGGATATTCGTCAGGCCGGACAGGTAGGCGATGAAGGCTGCAGACGCAATGCCGCTGCTGAGGTTGTCGGCCGAGACGACCATGATCAGTGCGGTCACGTCGTGCCCATGGCCGGCCAGCCAGGCGAACAGCAGGTTGGTCGCCGCGCTGAGCACGGCGCCGAGCATCAGGATACGCATGACACCGTAACGCATCGACATGACCCCGCCGATGAAGGCGCCCACCAGCGTCATGATCACGCCATAGATCTTGGTCACCGCGGCCACCTCGTCCTTGGTGTAACCCATGTCGACGTAGAACGGATTGGCCATGATGCCCATCACGACGTCGCTGATGCGGTAGATCGCGATCAGCGCCAGGATCAGCACCGCGTGCCAGCGGTAGCGGCCCAGGAAGTCGGCGAAGGGTTCCACCAGCGCGCCACGCGCCCATTCGGCGATGTTCCTGGCTGGCGCCAGCACCCGGTGTTGCGGCTCGGGCGACGACAACACGGTCACCACGCCGACCAGCATCGATGCGGCCATCACCAGATAGGCGGTACCCCAGGCCTCGGGCTGGTACAACGCCGCGCTGCCGATCTCGGCACGTGCGGCAATCCACAACACGCCGGCGCCAGCCCAGATCATGGCGATCCGGTAGCCCGTCTGGTAGGTCGCCGCCAAGGCGCCCTGGCGCTCGGTCGATGCCGACTCGATGCGGTAGGCGTCCAGCGCGATATCCTGCGTGGCCGAGCCGAAAGCCACAGCCAGCGCACCCCAGACCATCGGTGCCAGTGTCATCCGCGGGTCGGTCATCGCCATGGCGACCAGTGCAGCGATGATCACGGCCTGCGACAACAGCAGCCAGCTGCGCCGGCGCCCCAGCCGGCGCGTCAGCAGTGGAATCGGCAGCCGATCCACCAGTGGCGACCAGACCCATTTGAAGCCATAGGCCAGGCCAACCCAGCTCAGGTAGCCGATCGTGGTGCGATCGATGCCAGCCTCGCGCAGCCAAAAGCTCAAGGTGCCAAATACCAGCAGCAGCGGCAGGCCGGCCGAGAAACCCAGCAGCAACATGCGCAGGCTCGCCGGCTCCAGGTACACCCGCAGCGCCTCGCGCCAGGGGATTCGGGTGTTGTCGGAAATTGCGGTGTTGTCTGACATACAGGATGGGTGAGCTTGCGACTATTATTGACCCATGTGTATGCGTTGCATTTCCGACCGCTCCGGCTGGGCCGGGCGCCGTGGCTTCCTGCTCGCGGCTTCGGCATTGGCCAGCGCGCCAGCGACTGCGCAGGTCGATGTCGGCAACCGCTCGGGGTTCCGAAAACTGGTGTCGGCCGGCGAGATCGAGAGTGCCGCAGGCCAGCAATACGCCAAGATGATGGCCGAGGCCCGGGCGCAAGGTGCGCTCGCGCCGACCAGCGACCCACAATTGCGGCGCCTGCGTGCAATAGCCCAACGCATCGTTCCTTTCGCCGCGCAGTGGAACGAGCGCGCCCGCCAATGGAATTGGGAAGTCAACCTGATCCGCAGCAAGGAGATCAATGCGTTCTGCATGCCAGGCGGCAAGATCGCGTTTTATACCGGCATCCTCGAGCGGCTTTCGCTGACCGACGACGAGGCGGCGATGATCATGGGCCATGAGATGGCCCACGCGCTGCGAGAACATGCCAGCGAACGCATCGGCAAGACCCAGGCCACCGGCATGGGTCTGTCGCTGATGGCACGGTTGCTCGGCCTGGGCGACCTGGGCGACGTCGCCGCCAACATCGGAACCCAGTTGCTCACGCTCAATTTCAGCCGCGAGGACGAGAGTGAGGCTGACCTGGTCGGTCTCGAGCTCGCGGCCCGCGCCGGTTATGCGCCGCAAGCCGGTGCCAGCCTGTGGCGCAAGATGGCCGAAGCCTCGGGTGGTGGCGGTGGCAACCTGGCTTTCCTGTCCACCCACCCCAGCGGGCCGCAACGCATCCGCGAGCTGCAGGCGAACGAGTCGAAGGTGCAGGGGCTCTACGAACGGGCGCGCCGGGGCGGCTGAGCGGGACGGCTCGCGGTCGGACCACATCGCCTGGCGCGCAGCACGGTGCGCTCTGCAGCCGGACATCGCCGCGCGTGCGCCGACATGCTGCGCGTGGGTCGCAGCCCGTTCAAGCGGTGCGTGCGATGGCAGCGGCCAAAGTATCATGCGCGCAGGCCACGCCCGCGGGACTCTCATCCGGCGCAGCGCGATGCATCGAGAGCCCCACATGATCCATTACGACCGGTACTACCGATACGAGGCATTCACCGCCCTGTTGCAACAACTGGTGCACGCGCACCCGCGGCTGCTGTCGATCGAAAGCATCGGCAAGAGCCACGAGGAGCGGGACATCTGGGTGCTGACGGTCACCAACCAGGACACCGGCGCCGCGGCCGAGAAGCCAGCGTATTGGGTCGACGCCAACATCCACGCCAGTGAGTTGGCCGGCGGTGCGGCGGCGCTGTACCTGCTCGACACGCTGACGCGCGAATACGGCCGGCGCGAGGATGTGACCCGCTGCCTGGATACGCGGGCGTTTTACGTCTGCCCGCGCATCAACCCGGACGGCGCGGAATGGGCGATGCGCGACACGCCCAAGATCATCCGGTCGTCGACACGTCCCTACCCGTACGACGAGGACCATATCGACGGGCTGGACGTCGAAGATGTGGACGGCGACGGCCGCATCCTGTCAATGCGCATTGCCGATCCGAACGGCAACTGGAAATGCCACCCGGTCGAAACGCGGCTGATGGTCGCGCGCGAGCCGACCGAAGTGGGCGGCAGGTATTACCGCATCTTGCCCGAAGGCCGGGTGCGCGACTATGACGGCTTCATGCTCAGGGTCAACCGCGATCGCGAAGGATTGGACCTGAACCGCAACTTTCCCGCCGGCTGGCGCCAGGAGTTCGAGCAGGTCGGCGCCGGGCCTTACCCGGCGTCGGAGCCGGAGGTGCGCGCCGTCGTGCACTTCATCGCGCACCATGCCAACATCACCGGCGGCGTGTGTTTCCACACCTGGAGCGGCGTGTTGCTGCGGCCGTTCGGCGGTCGCCCCGACGATGAGATGCCGGCCGAGGATTTGTGGGTCTACCAGGCCCAAGGCGACAAGGGCACCGAGATCACCGGTTACCCGGCGATCAGCACCTACCACGAGTTCCGTTACCACCCGAAAGAGGTGACCAGCGGCAGTTTCGAATGGATCTATGAGCACCTTGGTATCTACAAGTGGACGGTCGAGATCTGGAGCCCGATGCGCGAGGCCGGCATCCGCGACTACAAGTACATCGACTGGTTCCGCGCGCATCCGGTCGAGGACGACCTGAAACTGCTGGCCTGGTCCGACACCGCCCTCGAGGGCAAGGGTCATGTCGACTGGTATCCGTTCCAACACCCGGAGCTGGGGCCGGTCGAGCTCGGAGGCTGGAACAAGATATATGCCTTCACCAATCCGCCACCGCATCTGCTGGAGCACGAGATCCGCCGTTTCCCGGACTGGTTGTTGTGGAACGCGCTGACGTCCCCCCGCCTGGAGCTGGTGCATGCACGCTGCGACACGCTCGGCGACGACAACTACCGGATCGAACTGGGCGTGCAGAACACCGGTCATCTGCCGTCCTATGTGTCCAAGCGCGCGCTGCAGCGCAAGCAGTCGCGTGGCCTGATCGGCGAGATCACTTTGCCGGCTGGCGTCACCCTGGTGTCCGGGCCGCGGCGTGTGTATGCCGGTGAACTCGAAGGGCGGGCCTACAGGCATTCGTTGGTCAGTTTCATGACCGACGCAACGCCGATGGCCGATCGCGCCAAGCTCCAATGGCTGGTGCGCGGGCCCCGTGGCACGATCGTGCCAGTCGTCGTGCGACACGAGAAGGCCGGAACGGTGCGGGTTAGCGTGACCTTGCAATAAGTGACGTCAGCCCCGTATCAGCCCTCGCCGATGGCGTGCACGATGTGCTCCATCACGGC
>ENA-ORBV01002872-ORBV01002872.1-microbial-mat-metagenome-genome-assembly--contig:-NODE-2872-length-35558-cov-8.297821_pt1 | contig 35558 bp, 37 predicted proteins | sample MGYA00237777_ERZ505514 | MGnify/ENA primary metagenome ERZ505514 (study PRJEB26160, sample SAMN06269048) | microbial mat metagenome | isolation source: Oligotrophic lake microbial mat | place... | reverse complement strand
ATCTCCGGCGTGTTGATGCTGTTGTCACCGAAGTTGGGTTCGTTCCAGACTTCCCAATCGAACACCACTTCCTTGTAACGCGTCACCAGTGCCGTCACCCAGCGGTCATAGGCCGCCAACGCGGTGACCGAGACCGGCAACCCGGCGCCCAGGTTGGCACCGCCACCGCCCGGGTACAAGAGGTTGCCATAAGACGCTTGCAGCCAGGGCATGAAGCCCCGCTTGACGGCGTCGAAGACGATGCGGTCCAGCCAGGCAAAGTCATACTGCCCCAGCACCTTTTCGGTCTTGGCCCAGCCAGCCTGCATGCGCAGCCGCTTGATGCCCAAGGGCGCGATGAACTCCTTGTACTGCTCGTAGTCGGCAAAATCGCGGTCCAGCGTCTCGCAACCGATGAGCCAGTTCGACGATGCAATCTCTGACGTGCTGCGCGACTTCACGGTACCCACGTAAGGCAGCGGCACCACGGTGCTGGTCTGCACACGGTACCGGTTGGTTTCGATGATCTGCGCCCGCGCCGCGGGGGCCAGCGGCAGGATGGCGCCAGCGGCCAGGGCTGCGCCCATGAAGCGGCGTCGAGACGGCGCCGCGGTGGGCGAGTTGTCGGGCTTGGGGTTCATGGTGCGGTTCTTTCGGAAGTTCAATTCAGGTCGGGTTCAGGCTTCGCCGCGTGCGCAGGCTTCCTGGTAGCGGCGGGTGGTGTCTTCGTCGGGCGGGTACACGCCCTTGATCGAGCGCCCGAACTCGATCTCCTTGAACAGGAAGCGCTCGCGGCGCTCCATCTCGGCGGCGTCAGCAGCCACCTCGGCGGCCAGGTGCCGCGGCACCACGATGACGGCCTCGCTGTCGCCGAAGATGATGTCGCCTGGGTACACCGCCACACCGCCGCAGGCCACCACCACGTCCATGTCGGCGGCGTGGTGGCCGGCGTAGTTGGGCGGCGCCGACGGGCCGGCGCAGTAGGTGGGCAGGTCGATGGATTCGAAAGCATGGGTGTCGCGCACGCCGCCGTCCAGCAACACGCCTTTCACACCGCGCGACACCAGCCGGCGGCCCAGGATGGCGCCGATGCCGGCAATGTCGGTGACGCCGCGGCAATCGACCACGAACACGCAACCTCCGGGAATCGCCTCGATGGCCTGGCGCTGCACGTTCTTCGGGTCGCCACCCGAGCCGTAGGCATCGATGTCTTCGCGCGCCGGCACATAGCGCAGCGTGAAGGCCGGGCCGACCATGGGAGGCAAGTCGCGGCGGATGGGTCGCACGCCGCGAACGGCCACGTTGCGCAGGCCGCGCCGCACGAGCTGCGTGCTCAGGCTGGCGGACGAGCACAGCATGAAGGTGGCCCGAAGATCGGCGCTGAACGGCTGGTCGGGCATGGGCTGAAACTGAAGCAATGATTGCAGATTCTATATAATACGTAATCTACACTCCCGTCCGCGACTTGATCCGCAGTGACATCAATCCGGAGCTGCAACCCCGGCGTCCTTCCTTCACCTCGTTGCGCTCCAACTCTGTGGTTCGATCTGCGGTGATGGTTGTGGAGGATTTCTGCAGGTGACCGAGGGGCGATTGCGACGCGTTGGGTCGCCCACAGGCATGTACTTCCCCGCCACTCAAGGCCAACTTGCTTGGCACCAAACTTGAGCGATTCAGAGGGCGGACCCGCGGGTCTCAATGGGCAGCCACGGCCTCGATCTCGGCCCCCAGGCCCAGCAACAGCAACCCCCGGTCGTCGCGCAGCGGCGCGGCCGTCCGCCACGCCGCTGGCATCGGCTCATCGTGTCCGGCAGCTCTGCAGCGGGCCAACACGTGCTCGCGCAACTGGTGCGTGAACAAGTCGAAGGGCTTGCCGTCGGCGTCGCTGCGGCGCTGCTGCTCGGCCAGGATCTGCAACGCATCGTCGGCCCGGCCACGCGCCACGGCCAGCATCGCCAGCCCCTCGATGCCGTGTCGCATCCAGACCGAAGGTGGGTGGTTGTGCAGCGAGTGGCGGTGCGTGCGCAGCGCTGCCACCGCCTCGTCGGCGCAACCCGTGGCGGCCAACGGCATCACCGCCGACAGGATTTCATGCAGTCCCAGCTGCCGCCGCCCCGCGTGCGCCAGCGTGCGCCGTGCAAGTGCTGCGCTCTCGTCGAAACGCCCTGCGGCCGACAGAAAGTAGCGCAGGTTGCTGGCGCTGGCGGCGCGTGCCGCCGCGACGCCCTCAATCTGCTCGAACGCCGCGTGCACCGCGTAGGCACCCAATGTAGTCGCTTCCAGGTCACCCGACAGCTCCGCCAGTTTCAGCTCCAGCCCGAGCCTCGGGACGCGCAACGTGGGCGGATCGTGCAGCTGTTCGAGTGCCAGCGCTTCAGCCAGCGCTGCGCGCGCGGCCGGCGGGTCGCCGTCAGACGCCAGCGACCAGCCCAGCGCCGCCAGCGCCGAGTGCAGGCGCCGCCGCATGCCGGCGGCGCGCGCGCGGCCGACGGCATCCTGCTTCACGCGGAGCAGCTCGTCGGTACTGATACCCACGGTGCGCCCCAGGCTGCCCAGGCGCAGCAGCAGCGCGACCTGCGCAGCGGGCGGAGCGTCATCCAGGTGCGGTCGCAGCGCCAACAGCGTCGGCACCACCTCGCCCGCCGCGCCGACCTGGTGAAACACCGCCGCCGTGAAAGCCGCCAGCTGGATCGTCAGCCCACGGTCGTCGGCGGTGCGCGCCCAGTGCAGCGCGGCGCGCGCGTTTTCCAGCTCGGCGATCGCCGCCGGCATGGTGTCGCCGCCCACGGATTGTTCGCCGTCGCCCCACCGTGCGTCGTCGTGGCTGGCGTAAAAAGCGGCGATCGCGCGCGCGTGGCGTTCTCGTTGACGCTCAAGCTCACCGTGCTGGGCCAGCTGCTCGAGCGCGAAAAGGCGCATCGTCTGCAGCAGCCGGTAGCGCGCCGCCTCGCCGGCTTGCAGTGCCACCAGCGAGCGGTCGACCAACCCGCCCAGCGCGTCCAGCACCGCCCATTCGTCCAACGCCCCATGGCCGGCATGCAAGGCCTCGTCGGCCGCGACCTGCTGCGCCAGTTCGAGCGTGAAGCCGCCGACGAACACCCCCAGACGGCGCAACACCACCTGCTCGGCCGGTGCCAGCAGCGCGTGGCTCCATTCGAGCGCCGCCCGCAGCGTGCGGTGGCGCGGCAATGCCGTGCGTGTGCCGCCGCTGAGCAGCCGCAGGCTGTCGCCCAGCCGCTCGCGCAGCGCCTGCAGACCCAACTGGCGCACGCGCGCGGCGGCGAGCTCGATCGCCAGCGGCAGTCCGTCGAGCTGACGGCAGATGTCGGCCACCGCCGCCGCATTGGACGGGTCCAGTTCGAAGCCGCGGTCAACAGCGCGCGCACGTTCGACGAACAGTTGCACCGCCCCAAAGCGTTCGTCGGCCGCCTCGCCGGGCGGCGGCAGCCCCAGCGGCTGCAGCCGCATCAGGTGTTCCCCGGGCAGATTCAGCAACTCCTGACTCGTTACCAGCAGGCGCACGGCCGGCGCAGCTAGCAGCGCGTCGGCCAGCGCGGCCGCGGCACCGATCAGATGCTCGCAGTTGTCCATGACCAACAGCAGGCGGCGGCCGTGCAGCGCCTCGACCAGACCGACCAAACCGCGGCCGGCGGGCAGCGACAGGTGCAGCGCCTGCGCCACCGCGTGTACCAGCTGCAGCGGGTCGTGCACCGCCGCGGCATCCACCCACCACACGCCGTCGGGCCAAGCGTCGCGTAACGCGGCGTTGTGCGCCGCGGCGGCCAAGGCGAGTCGGGTCTTGCCAATGCCTCCCGGGCCGACCAGCGTCACCAGCCGCTCGCCGGCGAGCAGCGCCACCAGGGCGCACAGATCGTCGCTGCGGCCGATGAGCATCGGCTGCGGCGGCAACACGCTGCCGGGCGACGCGTCGGCGGGCACCGCGAACGCGGCTGCCGCCGACACCAGGGCCTCGTCACCCGCCAGCGGGGCCGTGAAGCGGTAACCATGGCCGGGAATCGTCGCAATCGCGGCTGGACCCAGCACCTTGCGCAGCCCGCTGATCTGCACGTGCAGGTTGGCTTCTTCGACCACGGTGTTGCCCCAGACCAGGTCGAGCAGTTCGCCCTTCGACACGACGCGGTCACGGTGCGTCATCAGCACCTGCAATACGTCGAGCGCGCGCGCCTTCAACGCTGTCGGGACGCCGTCGGCAAGCAACTGACGCTGTGCTGGCCGCCACTCGAAGCGACCGAAAGCAACGGGGGAATTGCTTGCCATATATCCATCGTGCCACAGCGCGGTTAAGAACGTTTTAGTCACGCTTAAGGACGCTCTCGACACGGGCCCCGACAGTTCGTCATGCCCATACATCCCGGAGCCCGCCCCATGATTGCCATGACGCAACCCATCACGCCTTCCGGCGCCACGCCGAGGTGGACACCACGCAGCATTTACCTGTTGCTGCTGACGTGGACCTTCATGCTGTTCAGCTCGCTGCGGATGGTGGCCTACCTGCCGACGCTGTGGGCCATCTACAGCACCGGTGACTCCAGCCAGCACTCGCTGTGGACGTGGTGCAGTTGGTTGGGTGCGAACCTGACGATGGCGGCCTGGCTGTACGAACGCGACGGCGGCCGCGTCGATAGCGCGGTGCTCGTCAGCATCGGCAATGCCGCGATGTGCCTGGCAGCGGTGGTGCTGATCGCGGGGTACCGGCTGTGAAGCGGCTGCTCGTCTGCGCCGCAGCCGTCTTGGCCATGGCCGCCAGCGCTGCAGCCGCCGCATCGCCCGGTGCGGCAGCGGACGCCAGCTGGGCCGACCGGGCCCACGCGCAGGCGGTGCAGTTGCTGCACGGCGGCCGCCCGGCGGAGGCCTACGGCCGCTTCGTGGAACTGGCCAATGCCGGTCATCCCGACTCGGCGCGGATGGCCCTGACGATGTGCCTGCACGGCCTGCGGCTGTACGGCCGCGACTGGGATTGCGCCAGCCACGAGATGGAAGAGTGGGCACGATTCGCCAGCCAGCCGAAGGCAGGGCCGCTGCCGGCGCCAAAACGACGGGCCAAGACGCGGCCGGCGTCCGTTTCACTCGCAGGAATCACGCCGTAGCCCACCCGGTGACGGCGGGACAAAGTCACCCAATTTGAGAGGCGCAGCCGCGCTCGACTGTGATGAGGGAGCTTGATCCTTCGCGAGCGGGTCCGAGTCGAGGGCAGGCCAATTTCAGCGCCACTGTCGACCGTGTGCTCGATCCTGAAATGCCCGGTCGGCGAGTACACGCGCGAGTCGTTGCCCTTCCTGCTGGCGGTGGCCCTGGTGGCCGCACTGCTGATCTTCGTGCCAGCTGTCGTGCTGTTCGCGCCCGACCTGATGTTCGGCAAGGATTTCTGATGCGCGCCCCGCTCAGAACACCGACTTCGGGTTGGCCACCGACGCCGCATTGTCCTTGGTGATCACCACCACCGGGGTGATGGTGTCCTTCTCGACCTTCTTGCCGGCCATCAAGTCCATCAGCCGCTCGAAGCCGATGCGCGAGATGGCGTCGGGCGAGTTCTGCCCTGTGGCAATGTAGTTCGTGCCCTTGGCAATCTGCTCGACCGCCGCCTTCTGCCCATCAAAGCCGACCACCGAAATCTCCTTCTGACGCCCCGCGTCGGCAATGGCCTTCTGCGCGCCCAGGCACATGGCATCGTTCTCGCAGAACACGACGTTGATGGTCTTGTGCTTGGCGAGCATGTCCTCCATCACGCGGATGCCGCCGTCTTCGCCCCACTTGCCGAATTCGGGTGCCACCAGGACTTGAATGCCGGTGCCCGTGACCTTGGACAGCACGCCGTCACGGCGGGCGTTGCCGGTGCTGTTGTCCTCGGGCCCGCCGCGCATCATCATCAGCGTGCCCTTGCCGCCCATGTGCTTGACGATCTGCCCGCCGACCCCCGTGCCGATGGCGTAGTTGTCCACGCCGACCCAGGCGTCGTATTCGCCGCCCTTGAGCTTGCGGTTGACCAGCACGACCGGCTTGCCGGCCTTCTTGATGGCCGCCATCGGTCCTGGCAAGGCTTCGAGCGGGCTGATGTTCATGATCAGGCCGTCCACGCCCTTGGCCAGCAGGTCCTCGATGTCGCTGGACACCTTGGCCACATCGCCACCGCCATCGGCCACATAGACCGTCACGTTCTTGTGCCTGGCGGCCTCGGACTCCAGCGAGCGCACCATGGCGACGAAGTACGGGGACTTCATCTGCAGCGTGACGATGCCGATCTTGAGCGGCCGGTCTTGCGACTGCGCTGCCGCGGTGAGCAGCAGCGCGCCGGCCATGCCCAACAGCCATACGGAAAGTCGTTTCATGATTCGTGTCTCCTGTCTAGACTGCGCCGCGCTGCCCGTGGTGTGGCTCAGGCCGTCCATGGGTCTTGTCGACACTTGCAGCGGCGGTTACGCAAGTGTCGAGTTCATGCTCTTTTTTTCCTGGCCACCAGCAGCACGGCGAGGATGATCACCGAGCCCTTGACGATGTCCTGGTAGAAACTCTTCACGCCCAGCAGGTTCAACAGGTTGTTGATAATGCCCAGCGTGAACACGCCGAACAGCGTGCCGGTGACGCTGCCGCCGCCGCCGCCCAGCACCGCGCCGCCGATCACGCAGGCGGCGATGGCGTCCAGCTCGTAGGCCGCGCCCAGGCTGGGTTGCGCGATGCCCAGGCGCGACACCAGGATGGCTCCCGACAGTGCCGACAACAGCCCCGAGATGCCGTAGGCCACGGTGATGGTGCGCGGCACGTTCACGCCCGCCAGGCGCACGGCTTCGGCATTGCCGCCGATGGCCACCGTGGCGCGGCCCATGGCCGTGCGGTTGAGATACAGCCCCGCCAGCAAGTAGCACGCGAGCATGATCACCATGCCGATGGAAAGCGGCCCGAGCAAGGCGCTGCCGAGTGCACGAAAGTCGGCGTGCGTGGGCGAGATCGGGCTTTCGGTATAGATGTAGACGACGCCGCGCACGATGCCCATGGTGGCCAGCGTCACGATGAACGGCTGAAGCTGGAAACGGGAGATGACGAACCCGTTGACCAACCCGGCCGCCGCACCGGCCAGCACGGCAACCAGCAGGGCCGGTACGATGCCCAGCGAATCGGTCAACCCGGCAAAGAGCGCGCCGCCCAGCGCCACCACGGCACCGACGCTCAGGTCGATGCCGCCTGTCAGGATGACGATCAGCATGCCCAGGCTGATCAGGCCATTGGCCACGGTCTGGCGCAGCAGGTTGCTGAGGTTGCGCTCCGTCAGAAAGACCTCGGTGAAAACCGAGCCGGCCAGCAACAGCGCCAGAAAGCTGAGCACCGGCACAAGACTCTGCCAGTTGGGCCGCAGACCTCCGCTGGGCAGCCATTGGGCGAGCAGCGTCTTCATCGTCGTCTACGCTGCAGCTTGGTTCATCGAATCCCCGCGGGCCGCGCACATCAGTGCAGCAGGCCGCAGGCACAGCCCAGCAGCTTTTCCTCGGTGGCCTGCGATCGGTCGAAGCCCCCGGCGAGGCGACCTTCGCGCATGACCAGGATGTGGTCGCTCATGCCCAGAACCTCGGGCAGGTCGGACGAGATGAGCAGCACGCTGGTGCCCGCATCGACGAGCCGGCCGATGACGGCATAGATGTCGCGCTTGGCAGCAATGTCGACCCCACGCGTGGGCTCATCCAGGATCAGCAGCCTGGCCTTGGCAAGCAGCCATTTCGCAAGCACCACCTTCTGCTGGTTGCCGCCGCTCAGCGTGGCCACGTCGCGCTCGATGTCGGTAGGCCGGATGGCCAGATCGCGAACCTGCTGCCCGACACGGTGGCGCTGGTGGGTTAGGCCGAGCAAGCCCCATCGACTGTCTGCCTCCAGACTGGCCAGTGCGGCGTTGTCGCGCACCGACAGGCCACGCACCAGCCCGTCGCCCAGGCGGTCCTCGGTCAGCAGGGCAATACCGGCGCGCAGCGCGTCGCTGGGCGAGCGCGCTTCGAACGCGCAGCCTTGCCAGGTGATGCTGCCGGCGCTCTTGCGGTCGGCACCGAACAGACAGCGCGCCAGCTCGGTACGTCCGCTGCCCACCAGCCCATACATGCCGACGACTTGAGCCTCGCCGACGTCGAAGGAGATCTGCTCGAACGCGCCCTCGCGCGCCAGGTTGCGCACGCTGAGCGCACTGCGCGTGTTGCCGCCGGAGCGTTTGGGGAACAGGTCTTCGATGGAGCGGCCGACCATCAGACGAACCAGGCTGGCCTTGTCGGTGTCGGCCACCGCGAGCGAGCCGGTCACCGCACCGTCGCGCAGCACGGTCACGCGGTCAGCCAGCTCGAAGATCTCGTCGAGACGGTGTGTGATGTAGATGATCGCCTTGCCCGCATCGCGCAGGCGGCGCACGAAGGCAAACATGCGCTCGGTGTCCTGCTGCGCCAGCGACGCCGAGGGCTCGTCCAGGATCAACACACGCGGTTCCATCGACAACGCCTTGGCCATCTCGACGATCTGGCGCTTGGCGGCGGACAGGGTGTGGGCCATTGCATGCAAGTCGAAAGCGGGGTAGCCGACTTGAGCGAGCAGGACCTGCGCGCGCCGGCGCGCCTCGGCCCAGTCGATCAGGCCGCTGCGGCGGCTGCGCGGCAGTTGACCGAGCAGCACGTTCTCGGTGACGCTCAGGTGCGCGACGAGCGTGTCGTGCTGATGCACCATGCGGATGCCCAGGCGCTGGCCGTCCGCCGGGCTGTGCAGGATCACCGGCTCACCCTGCATCGAAATGCGGCCCGAGTCGGCACGCACCGCGCCGGTCAGGATGTGCGTCAGCGTGCTCTTGCCGGCACCGTTCTCGCCGGCGATCGCATGCACCTCACCGGCGCGAAATTCCAGGCTCACGCCGCGCAGCGCTTGCGTGCCGCCATAGCTCTTGCTGATGCCCAACGCGGCGAGCAACACGTGTGCGTCCGCCCGCGCCTTCAGCCCGGCCGTGTCAAGCCCACCTGTCTCGAACTCCATGCTTCACTCTCGTGCATTTTTTGTATGGTGTCAACAAATAATGCACCGTACAATCACGAACACCTACTCAGCGAATGGCGCTTCACAGGGGCAACGCCAGGTTCATGGCCGATTCGAACAAGAGCACGACCGCACTGCGCGCGCTAAAGGTCCTGGAGACACTGGCCGCGTCAAGGGCGCCGGTACCGGTGGCCGTGGTGGCGCAGCAGATCGGCGCTGACCGCAGCACCGCTTACCGCATGCTGCTGACGCTGATCGACGCGGGCTATGTCGATCGCGATGCGAGCGGCAAGCACTACAAGCTCAGCTACAAGGTACTGTCGCTGACCCGGTACCTGCAGCACGACGACCGGATCGCCGAGCTGGTGGCGGCATCACTGCGCAGCATCTCCGAACAGACGCGCGAGACAACGCACTACTGCGTGCGCGACCGTTTCGAATCGGTGCTCCTGTATCGGGTGCACGGCACGCAGCGTGTGGCCATCGACTTCAAGATCGGCGACCGAGCGCCCTTGCACTGCACGTCGATCGGCAAGGTGCTGCTGTGCCGCGAGGATGAGGACTTTCTCGAACAGGTGCTGGCGCGCGGCTTGCCCAGGTTTGCCCGGCGCACCATCGTCGAGCCGGACGCACTGCGCGCCGAGCTTCGGCGCGTGAGCCGCCAGGGCTTCGCCTACGACGAGTTCGAGTTTGCCGACGACATGCGCTGCGTGGCAGTGCCCGTGTTCGACAAGAGCGGCCTGCTGCACGGCGGCATCAGCCTGTCGGGGCCGAGTTCGCGCTACACGCAGGAGCGGCTGGTGGAACTGCGCGACTGTGCATTGCGCGAGGCCCGCGAGTTGTCGGCCCGATTGGGCTATGAGTGGCCGGCACCGTAGGCGGACACGACCGACGCCTTCCTGGGCGATGATGCCGAATCCCGCCCACAGTCGGCTGGGCCCCAGACCACCGCCGAGGCGTCCCACCCATTTCCGACCCGTCGATTCTGATCAAAGGCCTGAAGGGCACGGCCGACGCAAGCCGCTTCGAGCATCTGCCTGCCGGCCTGCAGTCGTTTGAGCAGGACCGTCAGGCACCCAAGGCCCTGCGCCGCCCGAATTCGGCGCTGACACTGTCCTACACCGCTGCACTGACGCTGGATGGGCCAGATTCCTTGCCCGACGCAAGCGCACTGCACAGACGCCCGTGCCGCCGAGCCAGAAGAAACATCCACAAGCCGATTAGCGCTGCGCCGACAAGGGCAGCGTCAAGACAACAGCGAGAAAGGGCGACGTCAGCACGCTGCAGCGCAGCGTCTGCACCGCCGCCAGGCAACGCGCGGCTGCACCTTGCTGCAGAAGGCCCGCCGCAGCCAGAAGCGCTCGAGTCGGCTTGTCGCAGATGGTGCGTGCCGTACGTGTCCCTGTGTCGATGCCGGACCCGTCATTTGACTGGATGGCCAGTCGAGGCTAGCCGGCCGAACAGTGTCTTGATGGCTGCCATGTACATCGGTTATGGGTCCAGAATTTGGAACAGTTACGGTTCTGGGCACAGCAGTGACGGCCTCCGGTCGTCTGGCGACGGTGCTCGAGTGGGTTCAGCTTCGTCCTATGAGGCTGCGCCGCGCAGCGTCAGCGCGATCACCGCACCAGTTTCACCGTCCGCGCCGGCCGCTTCAGCGTGACTTTGCTCTGCCCCTGCGTGCCAGCCACCTGCACTTCGATGCGCTGCATGCGCTTGAAGGCGACGAAGAGGCCCAGTTCGAGCGTGCGCAACTGCTGCGGCTGGCCACAGGTGTATTCGTAGCTGGCTTCGAGGTCTGCATGTTCGTCCCCGGCCGCCTTGGCGGCCGCCCCCGAAACCGGCGCCTTGCCGATTGCCGTGTTGGTCGGCTCCAGCACCGGCGCCGAGACCTCGGCCTTGCTCAGCGTGCACTGCGCTGCCGGATCGGGCTTGAACAGCTCGCCGCCGGTGCGCAGGCGCGCCAGCACATCGGATGCGGCCTTGCGTTCGGCATCGGTGCGGGGCGCACGCTCGAAACCCAGCAGGCTGTCCAGCGGCGACTCCAGGGCCACCGTGAGCTTGTTGCCTTCGATGGCCACGTCCAGTTTCGCCACACCGTGCTCGTGAGCCTTGCCGGCGTGGGCCGACGGCAACGTAGCGATCAAGAGCGCCATGGCGGACGTTGCCAGAGCAAACGTCAGGGCAGTCGGGTTCATCTTCATCGGTGATCTCCTTGGGTTGAAAGCTCAGCGTGGCGCGCTGAGCGCCGCCACCAGCACGCGGGTGTTGTGTTCGAAGAGCTTCAGGTAGGTGTCCGCCGGCCCGCCCGCTGCAGACAGTGCGTCCGAGTACAAGGTTCCACCCACCCGCACGCCGGCCTCCTGCGCGATGCGTTGAATCAGTCGCGGGTCGCTGATGTTCTCGACGAACAGGGCGCGCACGCCATCCTTCTTGATCTGGCGGATGAGCCGGGCCACGGCGGCGGCCGAGGGCTCGCTGTGCGTGTTCCAGCCCTGCGGCGCCATGAAGTCCACGCCGTAGGCCGCAGCGTAATAACCGAAGGCGTCGTGCGAGGTGATGACCCGGCGCTGGGCGCGCGGGATGGCGCCGAGTTGTTCACGCACCTGGCGGTCCAGCCCGTTGAGTCGTTGCAGGTAGCCCGCGCTGCGCTCGATCAGCTCGGCCTGGTGCTGCGGCCAGCTCTGGGCGATGGCGTCGCGCAGGTTTTCCACGTAGCGGCGCGCCAGGGCCAGGTCTTGCCAGGCGTGCGGGTCGGTCCCGTGGTCACCGCCCTGGCGTGGGCTGATGCCGCGGCTGGCCACGACCACCGGGCCGCGATAGCCCGAGACTTTTATCAGCCGGTCGATCCAGCCTTCGTAACCCAGGCCGTTGACCACCACCAGGCCGGCCTGCGCCAACCGCCTGCCATGCGTGGGCGTGGGCTGGAAGACGTGCGCGTCGGCATCGGCCCCGACCAGCACGCTGACTTCGATCGCGGCCGGTGCGATCTGGCGCACCATGTCGGCCAGGATGGAGAAGCTGGCCACGATCTGCGGCGCAGTCTCGGGTGCGCCGGGCTGCGCGCGCAAGCTCAGCACGGGCCAGGCCGGCAGAGCGGCCAGCGCGGTTGTTTGGATCAGGTGACGACGGTTGATGAATGTCATGGGTCGGACAGGGTTCAGCGGGTGAGGTGAGCGGGTTTTCGCAGGTGGCGCCACAGCACGCCATCGCGGGCCCCGAACAGGACGGACAGGACATAGGCCGCGCCGCACACCAGCACGATGCAAGGGCCCGATGGCAGTTCGGCGTGGTACGACAGCAGCAAGCCCAGCGTGCCCGACACCGCGCCGATGGCCACCGCCACTGCTGCCATCGCTGGCAGCCCGGCGACCCAGAAGCGCGCTGCCGTGGCGGGCAGCATCATCAAACCCACGGCCATCAAGGTGCCCAGGGCCTGGAAGGCACTCACCAGGTTGGCCACCAGCAGCACCAGCAACGCCATGTGCACGGCCGCACCCGGTCCGCCCACGCTGCGCAGGAAGCCGGGGTCGAAGCTCTCCAGCACCAGCGGCCGGTACAGCAGCGCCAGCGCCCATAGCGTGACGCTGGCCACCGCGGCGATCTGCAGCAGCGCCGCGTCATCCACCGCCAGCACGCTGCCGAACAGCATGTGCATCAGGTCGATCTGGCTGCCGCGCAGCGACACCAGCAACACGCCCAGCGCCAGCGCGATGAGGTAGAAGGCGGCAAAGCTGGCGTCTTCGCGTTGGGGCGTGTGGCGGGTGACGAAGCCAGCTGCCAAAGCCACGGCCAACGCGGCGATGAAACCGCCCAGGCTCATGGCTGGCAGCGACAGGCCCGCCAGCAAAAAACCGGCCGCTGCGCCGGGCAGCACAGCATGTGCCATCGCGTCGCCCACCAGACTCATGCGGCGCAGCACCAGCAGGCAGCCGATGGGCGCGCTGCCCAGCGACAGCGCCCAGGTCGCCACCAGCGCCCGGCGCATGAACGGGAATTCGACGAAGGGCCCGACGAGGGCTTGCACAACGACGCTCATGCAACCCGTTCGCAACGCGGTGCTGCATCGTCCCACGCCTCGGCCATCTGGCGCGCCTTGAACAGGTGCGCCGCGTCCAGCACCTGCGCCGTCGGGCCCCAGGCCACGGGCTCGCGTGCCAACAGCAAGGTGTGTTCGAAGTTCGCACGCACTTGGTCCAGGTCGTGCAGCACGGCGATGACGGTGCGCGCTTCGTGCCGCCAGCGGTGCAGCAGCGCCAGCAGGTCGGCGGTGGTGCGAGCGTCGATGGCGTTGAAGGGCTCATCCAGCAGGATCAGTTCAGCGTCCTGCACGAGCACACGCGCAAACAGCACGCGCTGCGCCTGGCCGGCTGACAGTTCCCCCAGCAGGCGCTGCCCGAAGCCCGACAGACCGACGGCGGCGAGCGCCTCGTCCACGCGCCGGCGGTCAGCGCCGCGCAGCGCACCGAAGTTGCCGATGCACGCCCACAGGCCCATGGCCACCGCGTCGAACACCCGCACCGGAAAGCTGCGGTCCAGCGCCGAGGCCTGTGGCAGGTAGGCAATACGAAGCGCTGTGTCGTGTTCGATGCGGCCTTCATAGCCGCGCAGGGTGCCCCCCAGCGCGCCGAGCAGACTGCTTTTGCCTGCGCCGTTGGGGCCGACCACGGCCGTCATCGCGCCGGCCACGAAGCTGCCGCTGAGGTGGTGCACGGCGGGGTGGCCGCGGTAGGCCACGGTGAGGTCGTGCAGACGAACGGTAGACGGCGCGACTGTCATGCCAGCGCCCAGGCCACCAGAGCCCACAAGCCGGCAACGATCACCGTGGCCCACAGCAGGCGCACACCTGCGCCCGCCGTCAGCACGGCTGCCTCGGCAGGCGACGGGTCATCCGCGGTGCCGGTGCGCGGCCGTGCTTCGCGCAGGGGCACGGCGTGGCGCCGTGGCGGTTGTGCGGAGCGCACAGTCCTTGCAGCGGCCGTACAGCGTCAAGTCGTGGTCTTCCACCGTGAAGCCTTGCGGCGCCAACGCAGACAGGTTGCCCGGGCAGGCATGCACGTCGAACACGCGGTCGCACTGCCGACACTGGAAGTGGTGGTGGTGATGGTGCCCGGCCAGCTCGAAGCGCGGGTTCTCGCCGGGCAGGTTCACCGGCTGCAACTCGCCCTCGTCCACCAGCGCCTTGAGGTTGCGGTAGACCGTGGCAATGCCCAGACCCGGCACCTGCTGTTGCGCAGCGTCCAGCACCTCTTGCGGCAGCAGCGGGCGCTCGGCATGGGCGATGGCGTCGCGGATGGCAGAGCGTTGGCGGGTGTTTCGTTCCATGCATGCAGCGTACCGGATTCTTGAATCCCTATATGATAACGCTGTCGCATTAGCAATAACCAGAGTTCGGGCAGTCCGCCTGGCGCCTGAAGTTCCCATGAAGCCAAACTGCCTGCCCGTCACCGTCCTGTCCGGCTTCCTTGGCGCGGGCAAGACCACGCTGCTCAACCACATCCTGGCCAACCGCGAAGGCCTGCGGGTGGCAGTGATCGTCAACGACATGAGCGATGTGAACATCGACGTGCACATGATCGAGCGCAGCGCTGACAACGCAGGGGCGGCGCTGTCGCGCACCGACGAAAAGCTGGTGGAGATGAGCAACGGCTGCATCTGCTGCACGCTGCGCGAAGACCTGCTGCTGGAGGTCAAGCGCCTGGCTGCAGCAGGCCGCTTCGACTACCTGCTGATCGAATCCACCGGCATTGGTGAACCCCTGCCCGTGGCCGCCACCTTCGACTTCACGAGCGAGGAAGGCGACTCGCTGAACGACGTGGCTCGCATCGACACCATGGTGACCGTTGTGGACGCTTTCAACCTGCTGGCCGACCACAGCAGCACCGACCTGCTCAGCCAGCGCGGCGAGGTCGCCGGTGATGAAGACAACCGCAGTCTGGCCGCGTTGCTGACCGAACAGATCGAGTTTGCCGACGTGGTGGTGGTCAACAAGATCGACAAGGTGGATGCGGCACGGCGCGCCGAAGTCACGGCGGTGGTGAAGGCGCTGAACCCGACGGCGCAGGTGGTGTTCGCCGACCACGGCAAGGTGCCGCTGAAGGCTGTGCTCGGCACGGGCCTGTTCAACCTGGAACGTGCCAGCGCCATGCCCGGCTGGGCGCGCGAACTCGAAGGCAAGCACACGCCCGAGACTGAGGCCTACGGCATCACCAGCTTCGTTCTCAGAAGCCGTCAGCCACTGCACCCCTGGCGCTTCTCCACCTTCATGGATCTGCCGCTGCCGGGCCTGATCCGCGCCAAGGGCTACGTCTGGCTGGCCAGCCGGCCCGACTGGGTGGTGAACTACTCACGCGCCGGCAACACCGCCACGCACGAGCCCGCAGGCCGCTGGTGGGCCGCCGCACCGCGCGAGCGCTGGCCAGCCAAAGGCACGCCCGAGCGGCAGAACATCGACGCGCGCTGGAAAGAACCCTATGGCGACCGACTCAACGAAGTCGTGTTCATCGGCCGCAACATGGACCGCGCCGTCATCGAGCAAGCCTGGAAGGCCATGCACCTGAACCACACCGAAACGCGCAAGGGTGAGCGGGGCTTGAAGGGCTGGGCGGGCCTGCCCGACCCGTTCCCGCAATGGCAGCGCACGGGTGAGGCGGTCGCGGCATGAAGACCCCCGTCATCCCACGAACCTACGCGCAGTGGCGTCACTGCATCAAGGTGGAATGCGGCATCCCGCTGGAACCGGCCTTCATCCAGGCACGGCTGTCGGTGCTGCGTGACCCGGCACACGACGAGACGCGCCGCTTCGCCCAGCTCTACGGCCAGCCGCATGCCCGCGACGTGCTGGGCTGGTTCGAGCAAGACCAGGCCACTGCGGCCTGAAACCGATCAACCTGGAGATCCCCATGAACCTCATCCCCGTCACCATCCTCACCGGCTTCCTCGGCAGCGGCAAGACCACGCTGCTCCAGCGCATCCTGAAGGAGCAACACGGCCACCGGATTGCGGTCATCGAAAACGAATTCGGTGAAGCCGGCATCGACAACGAGCTGCTCGTGCAAGACCGCGACGAGCAGATCATCGAGATGAACAACGGCTGCATCTGCTGCACCGTGCGCGGCGACCTGGTGCGCATCCTGGGCGAGTTGCACGCCAAGAAGGCTGCCGGCACGCTGCACTTCGACCGCGTGGTGATCGAGACCACCGGCCTGGCCGACCCGGCGCCGGTGGCGCAGACCTTCTTCGTCGATGAAGGCATCGGTCAGCAGTACCTGCTGGACGCCATCGTCACCATGGTCGATGCCGTGCATGCACCGCAGCAGCTGGACGAACACCACGAAGCGCAGGAACAGGTGGGTTTCGCAGACCGAATTCTCATCACCAAGACTGATCTCGTCGACGCGCAGGCCGTGCAGGCACTGAAGCAGCGCGTGGTGCAGATGAACCCGCGCGCCAAGGTGGCCGAAGCGCGCCACGGCGTGGCCAGCATCGACGACTTGCTGGACATCCGCGGCTTCAATCTCAACGCCATTCTCGAGATCGAGCCCGACTTCCTGACCGATGTGGACCACGAGCACGACGATGAAGTCGCTTCATTCGTTTTCCGTGCCGACAAGCCCCTGGACCTGGACCGCACCGAAGATTTTCTGAGCGGCGTGATACGGGTCTACGGTGCCAAGCTGATGCGCTACAAGGGCGTGCTCAACGTCAAGGGCCAGGAACGGCGCGTGGTCATCCAGGGCGTGCACATGCTGATGGGCAGCGACCTCGGTACGGCCTGGAAGCCCGGCGAAAAGCGCGACTCGAAGATGGTGTTCATCGGCCGCGACATGCCCAAGGATGTGTTGCTCGATGGCTTGGCGCAGTGCATGGTGGGCGCGCGCGCATGACTGTCACGCGGCCTTCGACACTCGGATGCATTGCAGTCCTCAGCCTGTTCAGTGCGAGTGCATTGGCACAGGCTGACGCCCAGCGCGTGGAGATCACCGGCCAGCGAATGCTAGACACCGCGCTGACGCAGCCCTCCACCGCCGGCAGCCGCCTGGGACTGACACCGCTCGATACGGCGGCCAGCGTCTCGGTGCTGGACGGCGAGCGCGTGCGCGAACTGGGCTTGTCCAGCCTGATCGACGCCAAGACGCTGGCGCCGGGCATCAGTTCGGCCCCCAACCCGGGCAACGGCGGCAACCTGCTGTCGGCGCGCGGCTTCTCGGGCCAGAACTCGGTCAAGCAGCTTTACCGCGGGCTGGAAATTTCCAACGCTGGCGGCGTCGTGAGTTTTCCGTTCGACCCCTGGAATGTGGAGCGCATCGAGACCTTGTCGGGCCCGGCATCGGTGCTGTACGGCGCCGGTGCCATTGGCGGTGCCGTCAATGTGGTGCCGCTGGCGCCGTCACTCACCCGGCTGGAGGGCCGCACGGCGTTGGCTGCCGGGTCTTTCAAGTCGCTGCACCAGGCCGCCAGCCTGAGCGGGCTACTGGCACAGGGGCTGGGCTTTCGGGTGGACGCCAGCCATCGCAGCAGCGACGGTTGGGTCGACCACGGCGAGTCCGACACCGTGGCCCTGAGCGCGGCCCTGCGTTGGGACGCCAGCGAACGGCTGCGCCTGACCGCAGCGTGGGACTACGGCCAGCAGCACCCGCAGCATTACCTGGGCACGCCCGTGTTCCAGGGTGCCCCGGCACCCGGTACGCGACGCGTGAACTACAACGTGCTGGACAACCGGCATTACTTCGAGGATCAGTGGCTGACACTGGCCCTGGAATGGCAGCTGCGTCCCAACCTGGCGCTGGCCAGCACGGTCTACCGCATCGACCACGACCGCGCCTATCGCGACACTTTCACCTTCACCTACGTGCCGGCCACGGGCAGCGTGCCGGCACAGGTGCGACGCACGAATTTCCGCGACATCGCCGTGGCCCCGCAGCGCCAGTACGGGCAGCAGGGCTGGCTGCGCTGGGACACGCAAGTCGGCGCTGTGGCGCTGCAGTTGCTGGGCGGCGTCGACCTCAGCCGCATGCACTACGACCGCGAAGACAACGTGCGCGCGGGTACCTCCACGGTCGATGCGCTGAACCCGAACTTGGGCGTGTATCTCGACTTCTACCGCGGTGAGTCGCGCCGCGAGTACGTCATGCGGCTGATGCAGACCGGGGCCTTTGGCGAGGCGCGGCTGAGTTTCGGCCCGGCCTGGAGCCTGAACCTGGGGCTGCGCCACGACCGCTACCGCAACCGCCGCGACGGCCTGGCCACCCCCAGCCTTACATTCGCCGACCTGGAAGGTGTGGGCTGGCATGTCGGCGCGGTCTGGAAGCCCACTGCCACCTGGTCGGTGTACGCGCAGACGGCAGCGGCCACCGACCCGGTGGCCTCGCTGGCCAGTGTGGGCGCGGCCCAGCAGGGTTTCGAGTTGTCGCCCGGCCGCCAGGTCGAAGTAGGCAGCAAGGCCCAGCACCAACTGGGCGCGCTCGAGCTGGAGTGGACGCTGGCGCTTTTCGACATCACCAAGCGCAAGCTGCTCACACCCAGCCTGGCCAACCCCTCGCTGACCGTGCAGGTGGGCCAGCAGTCGTCAAGCGGCGTCGAGTTGGCGGTGGGTCTGCGCTGGGGCCCGTGGCGCGTCGACGCCAACGGCACGCTGCTGGACCCGCGCTTCGACGACTTCTTGAGCCGCGAAGGCACAGTCACGCGGCAGTTGGCCGGGTTCACGCCTGTCACGGTGCACCGGCGTGCCGCCAACCTGATCGTTGCGCACCGCTTCGGCGACGCTTGGCAAGCCCGGGTGGTGATGCAGCATGTGGGCCGCCGCTATACCAACAACTTCAACACCGCCTGGATGCCGGCCTACACGCGTTGGGACGCCGGCCTGGCCTGGCAGGCCAGCGCGGCGCTGCGTCTGGACGCGCGGCTGGAGAACCTGTCGGACAAGGTCTACGGCACGCAGGGCTCGACGACGCAGTGGATCCTCGGGCGGCCGCGTTCGGTGGCGGTGTCGGGTGTGTATGCGTTTTAGCCATCTGCGTTCTAGCCATCTGCGTTTCATCCACCTGGGTTCTGAACACCGGCGCAGCGTGCTGAAGGGCGCTGCGGCCTGGGGCAGCGCGGCGCTGCTGCCGGCCTGGGCTCAGCCGGGCAACCGGACCGAGGTCGTTGACGACGCCGGCCGCCTTGTCGCATTGAGCCTGCCGTTGCGCCGAGTCGTGGTCTTCAACCGCTACACGACCGAGTTCGTTCGTGCGTTGGGGGCCATGGACGCGGTAGTGGGCACCGATATCGACGTCGCACGCCAAGCACGCCATGCACGCCATGCACGTTATTGGCCCAGCGTCACCGCCGCCATGTTTGCTGGCAGCAGCGGCATGGCGCCGAACTACGAAGCCATCGTCGCCATGCGGCCCGACGCCGTGCTGACGCCGCGCAACAGCGACTGGGCTCGCGCTGCGACGCTGCTGGCGCCGCTGGGCATCGCGGTGGTCGTGGTCACGGCCTGGGATTATTTGAAGCACGAGTCCAACGTCGAACTGCTGGGGCGGCTGTTCGGCCAGCCGCAGCGCGCCGAGGCGCTGAACGCCTGGTTCCGCGGCTGGCGCCAGCGGCTGGGCGAACGTGTGGCCGGCATCCCAGTGACCGACCGGCCACGGGTGTACTTCGAAGAGGTGGGCGATTGGCGCAGCGTGCTGCGGGGCTCGGGCTGGCACGACATGATCGAAGCCGCCGGCGGCCGCAACCTGTTCGGCGATGTGCGCTTGGGTGACTCTCGGCCCGGCGATGCCACCGGTCCCAATGCCACACGGGGTAGCGTCAACAACTTCTCCGTCGACCCCGAAGAGGTGCTGACGCGCCGGCCTGACGCAATCGTCAAGCTGCAGCCCGGCCAGTACGAGCCGCATCCGCGTGAATTTGCGCTCGAGGTGCTGCAACGCATGGCGCAGCGCCCGGCGCTGGCCCTGCTGCCGGCGGTGCGCGCCCAGCGTCTTTACCACCTGAGCTACTACCTGGCCGGTGGTTGCTCGAAGATCACCGGCGCGCTGCAACTGGCGCAATGGCTGCACCCCCAGCGCATGCGCCGGCTCGACCCGATGCTGGCCATGGACGAATGGCTGCAGCGCTGGCAAGGTGTGCCGGTGCAGCGTGACTATGCCTGGTCGCTGGCCGAGTTGCGGGCCTGATCTCGGGGCCTCATCGCGGAGCATGAGCATGGCCGCCAGCCTGGTCGTTGCGCCCCCACAGGCCGCTGACAGCACGTTGCCCAGCAGCCTGCATCAGCAACTGCTGGCGCGACAATGGCGGCGCATCGGTCTGCTGCTGGCCGCACTCGGCCTGCTGGCTTTGGCGGTACTGCTGTCGCTGGGCCTGGGCAGCGGCTCGCTGACTCTGGCGCGGCTGGCGCAACTGGCGCAGCCAGGCAGCCTGACCGAGACCGAATGGCATGTGCTGACGCAGCTGAGGCTGCCGCGCACCGCCATGGCGCTGGTGTGCGGGGCAGGCCTGGCGATGGCCGGCGTCGCCTTGCAGGGCATCACACGCAACCCCTTGGTCAGCCCCTACACGCTGGGCGTGTCGCCGGCGGCGGCCTTCGGTGCCGCGTTGGCCATCCTTTACGGCGCGGCCATGGTGCCGGGCTGGGGCTCGGTGATCACGGTGCTGGCGGCCTTTGCCTCGGCCATGGTCTGCGCGGCGGTGGTGCTGAGCCTGGCCTCGGTGCGCAGCGTCAGCCCGGTGGTGCTGGTGCTGGCAGGGGTCGGCCTGACCTACCTGTTCGCGGCGCTGACGGCCAGTGTGCAGTTCATCGCCAGTGAACAGCAACTGGCCGCCATCGTGCACTGGACCTTCGGCTCACTCAACGGCCGCACCTGGACGGAAGTGGCCGTGGCCGGATCTGCCTGGCTGCTGGTGCTGCCGGTGATCCTGGCGCAAGCACCGGCGCTGAACGCGTTGGCCGGCGGTGGCGACGAGGTCGCGCGTGCGCTGGGTTTCGCCGTGACGCGCGTGCGCATCTCGGTCACGCTGGCGGCGGTATTCAGCGCCGCGGCCATCGTCAGCTTCACCGGTGTGATCGGCTTCGTCGGCCTGGTGGCGCCGCACATCGCGCGGCTGCTGATCGGCGGCGACCACCGCTGGTTGCTGCCCTTCTCGGCCGTGGCGGGCGCGCTGCTGGTGCTGACGGCCGACCTGATCGGGCGGTTGGCCTTCGCGCCGGTGGTGGTGCCGGTAGGCATCGTCGTGGCCTTCATTGGCGTGCCGCTGTTCCTGCACCTGCTGCTGACGCGGCGGCACGAGATCGGCGCATGAACGCCGCGCCACTGCTGCAAGTGCAAGACCTGTCGTGCCGGCTCGGCGGACGCATGGTGCTCGAAGGCATCGAGCTGACGGTGACAGCAGGCGAGGTGCTGGGGCTGATCGGCGCGAATGGCGCTGGCAAGAGCACATTGCTGCGCTGCTTGCTGGGCCTGCAGCGGCGCAGCAGCGGGCGTGTACTGGTCGACGGGTGCGCCATCGAAGACCATGACGGCCCGGCGCTGGCCCGGCGCATGGCCTGGGTGCCGCAGCCCAAGGGCGCGGCGATGGGCATGACGGTGGTCGAAGCCGTCGCGTTGGGGCGCCTGCCGCACCGCGGCACGCCGGGCGCCGCCGACGACGAGCGTGTTGTCGCGGCCAGCCTGCACGCCTTGCAACTTGGCGCGCTCGCGCTGCGGCCGGTGGCGGAACTGTCTGGCGGTGAACGCCAACGCGTGCTGATTGCGCGCGCGCTGGCACAGCAGGCAAGGCTGCTGCTGTTCGACGAGCCGACCAGCGACCTCGACCTGCGCCACCAGCTCGCCACGCTGCAGCGCATCCGTGCACTGGCGCACGACGAGGGTGTCGGCGCGGTCGTCGTGATGCACGACCTGGCCCTGGCCGCGCGATTCTGCGACCGGCTGCTGCTGCTGGCCGGTGGCCGCACGCTGGCGCAGGGCCCGTGGCCCGTGGTGTTGACACCCGAACACCTTCGCCAGGCCTACGGCGTGGAGGCCCTGGTGGCCGAAACCCACGGCCTGCCATTCGTTGCCCCGTTGCGGGCATTGCAGGGAGTCCCCGTTCATGTCTGAACGCATCCGGCCTGTCAGGGCGCTGCTGATCGCGGCGCGCTCGTCGATCACCGCCGCAGCTGACCGAGAACTGGAAACACTGTGCGAGCGGCTGCGAAAGCGCCAGCCTGAAGCCCGTGTGCACTATGCCTACACCGAGCAAGGCGTGCCCGCGCTGCGCACGGTGTTGCACCAGCTGGCCGACGATAGCGTCGCTGAAGTTGTGCTGCTACCGCTGTTGCTGCCGATGGAGCCGGGCCTCGGCATTAGCCTGCAGCGCGTGATCAAACGCTGGCGGCGCGAACGCGGCAGCGGCCCTGGCGGCGCCTGGCCGGTGGTGCGCATCGCCCCGGCCCCGGCCGGGGTGTGTGCCATCGACACCCTGCTCGACGAGATGGCGCAGCAAGGCCTGGCCGCCACCCCGGCCGAAGGCACGCGCGTGCCCGACGCCGAGGGCGCCACGGTGCCGGCACAGCGCCACCGCGTGCTGGTGTGTGCCGGCGGCCCCTGCACCGATGCCGGCGCTTCCCTCGTCTGGGGCCATCTGCGCAACCTGCAGAAGGCGCGCAACCTGCGCACCGAAGGCCCGGGCGTGATGACTTGCAAAACCAACTGTCTGGGCCCCTGCGGCCTGGCGCCAGTGATGCAGGTCTGGCCTGATGGCACCTGGTACGGCGGCGTCGACGAGGCCGGTGTCGAACGCATCGTCGAGCAGCACCTGCTGGGCGGCAAGCCGGTGGCTGATCTGAACTACGTCGTCCAGCCCGGCAAGCAATGGCTGCGCAGCTGGCCGGCCGCGCGGCCAGTCGAACCCACCGTGTGAAGGATCACCACACAGGCCAACGCCCGCTTGCCGCCAAGACCGACATGGTGGCGGCTGCCGTTGACCCCAGCTGCGCCAACGAGTGTGTCGTCTGTGGTTTGCGCCTGGATCCTGCGGGCGGCGAGTGCCTTTCGGTGCTGCGCAGACCCACGAAAGTGCGCCCTACTCGGGGGTTGACGTGTCGCCGTCGGCGCCGCCATCGGCCAGCGCCTGGCTCGCCAGCTCTTCTTCGCTGAGCTCGGGTGCGGTCTGCAGCGCGGCCAGCTCTTCCAGCATCTCGGGCGTGGCATCTGCCCTGCCCAGCAGCAGATCCTCGATGCTTGCGTGTGCCACCTTCAGTTCTTCGTGATCCACTGGCGACGGGTGCACTGGCGTCAACGCCGGCAGCTTGGCAGCGGCCAGTTCCAGTTGTTCATCGACCAGCTTGTTGAATTCGCCTTCGGGCGGTGTGTCCTGGCGGGTCATGGGCAGTCTCCTTGGGAAGCGCCATCTTCCGCTTTTCAAGGGCGGCGCGCCACTGAGCGTTTGGCGGTGCAACATGGCGCGATTTGGCGCGATTTGGCGCGATTTTGCGTTAACGCGCCAGTGCGCCCCGGATGCGCGCGATGGTGTCGGCCATCGGCGCCCGGGTGGACACCTCCAGGCCCAGACGGCGCGCGATGTCGTTGACGATGGCCGGGTTCAGCGGCACGCCGCCCTTGTCGATGGCGGCGATGAGGGCCAGCGCCCGTTGCCGGTCATCGGCTTGCGGCCGACGCCGTTTCAGCCAAGCCTTGAACTTCAGCCATGCCTTGAACCACTGCATGCGGCAAGTGTAGGTGCCGCTGCCGACATGTTCACGACACGTTCACTGCGGGCTACCGGCTACTGCCGGTAGGACGGGTCCACCGCGTCCACCAGACGCTGCATGGCGTCGAAGGCGTCCTGCCCGGCGCCGAAGCGCGGGTCGAACTGCAGCGAATCGCGCACGCAGGCCTGCAGCACCGGCGGGCTGATGGGCCGCGCCCTGCCCATCGAATGGGTGGCCAGCTGCACTTCACAGGCACGCTGCAGCAGCCACATCAGTGCGAATGCTTGAGCCAGGCCATGGCCGATGACCACCGGCCCGTGGTTGCGCAACAGCAGCACCGGGCAGTTGCCGGCACTGGCCAGGATGCGTGCCCCTTCTTCGGCATGCACGGTGATGCCCTCGAAGTCGTGGTAGGCCAACTTGCCGTAAAGCTGCGCCGAGTAGAAGTTGTCGAATGCCAGGCCCTGGTCCAGGCAGCACACTGCCATCGCCGCCGTGGTGTGCACGTGCATCACACAATGTGCGTCGGGCAGCGTCTGGTGGATGGCGCCGTGAAAGGTGAAACCGGCCGGGTTGATGGGCCAGCGGCTGCTGCCCACGGTGCGCCCTAGCGCGTCTACCTTGACCAGGTTGGAAGCGCAAACCTCGCTGTAGTGCAGGCCGAAGGGGTTCAGCAGAAAGTGCCCCGGCTCGCCCGGCACACGCAACGAGATGTGGTTGTAGATCAGCTCGGTCCAGCCCATGCGGTCGAAGATGCGGTAGCAGGCCGCCAGCTGCACGCGAGCGGCCCACTCTTCGGCGCCGATGTGGGGTGGGCGGTGGTCGGGGGCCGTGGTGGAGGTTTGTGCGGTCATGGCGTGCGCCTCAGGCAAAACGGAACGACACCGTGCCCAGCGGTCCGTAGTCGACATGGATGTTGTCGCCGGCCACAGCCGTGGTCGGGCGCGTGAAGGAGCCGGCCAGCACCACGTCGCCGGCCTTCAAACCTTCACCATGCGGCGCAATCTTGTTGGCCAGCCAGGCCACTCCGGTGGCCGGGTGGTTGAGTACACCGGCGGCCAGGCCCGTTTCTTCGATGACGCCGTTCTTGAACAGCATCGCGCCCACCCAGCGCAGGTCCACCGCGTCGGGCCGCACCGGGCGGCCGCCCAGCACGACGCCGGCGTTGGCGGCAAAGTCACTGATGGTGTCGAAAACCTTGCGCATGGCGCGGGTGTCGCGGTCGAACTGCTCAATGCGCGCGTCGATGATCTCCAGCGCCGGGCTCACGTAGTCGGTGGCGGCCAACACGTCGAAGAGCGTGATGTCCGGGCCCTGCAGCGGCCGGCCCAGGATGAAGGCCAGCTCCACTTCGACACGCGGTGCGATGAAGCGGCTGACGGGGATGTCGCCGCCTTGTTCGAAGAACATGTCGTCCATCAACGGCGCACAGTCGGGCTCGGTGATCTGACTGGCCTGCTGCATGGCGCGCGACGTGAGGCCGATCTTGCGGCCCTTGATGACGCGGCCGTCGGCTTGTTCCAGCTTCACCCAGGCGCGCTGGATGGCGTAACCGTCGTCGATGGTCATGCTGGGGTGGCGCTGCGAGAAGTGGCGGACCGCGGTGCGGCCTTTTCGTGCGTCGTACAGCTCTCGGGCCAGGGCTTCGATGGTGTCTTGCGCCAGCATGGTAGGACTCAGGCTATGTTGAACAGCGGGTGCAGATTGCCGAACTTGGCGTCGAACACTTCAGGGCCTTCGTCCACCTGCAGCGTCAAGCCCACCTTCTGCGTTGCCAGCAGTGGCGCCAGGTGTTCGCGCGCGCAATCGCTGAGAATTCGGCCCGCCAACTCTTGGGTGGTCTTGCTGCGACCGCGACCCATCCGCAAGTTGAAGTGGCAGAAGCCGAAGTCGCCCGAACTGTCGGCCACCGCAAAGTGCGCAGCGGGGTAGGCCAGCACACGGATGCCGCCGGTGGGAAACACCGCCTGGCCGCTTTCGTCGCGCACGGTCTGCATGGCGGCGGCCAGCTTGCGGCACAGCACGGGCAGGTCGGCCAGCGGCTCGATGTTGGGTGTGTACAGCAGCGTGAGATGCGGCATGGTGTGGACACTTCTATAGGCGCGTTGCCACGTTGGTGTAGCCATCCGCCCTGGAGGCCACGGCCTTCGGGATGGACCGCCCATCTTGCGGCGTGACCGGGAACACGGCGTTGATCTGGCCGGTGCCCGACGCGCCGAAGTAAGGCGTCAGCACCTCGGCCATGCCGTCGTAGGCGCTCCAGCCCAGCGCGCCCAGCAGCATGGCGGTGTCGTGCATGAAACCTTCGCCGTGGCCCTTGGCCGCGTACTCGGGCAGCATGCCGCAGAAGTCGGCCCACCGGCCCTGTTGCCACAGCTGCACGACGCTGCGGTCCAGTTGTTCCAGGAACGGGCTCCAGATCTTGAAGGCAAACTCGGGCGCCAGGCCGTTCTGCGCAAAACGGTGGCTCAGCGAACCACTGGCAAAAAAGGCCACGGTGCCGTCGTAGTGGTCTTCCACGGCCTGGCGCATGGCCCAGCCCAGACGTGCGCTGTCGTTCAGGTGGTGCGCCATGCACAGCGCCGACACCGACACCACCTTGAACTGCTGGTCGGCGTTCATGTAGCGCATGGGCACCAGCGTGCCGTATTCGGGCGCCAGCGTGGTCTTGTCGTGGGCCAGGGTCTCGACCCCCATGTCGTTGCAGGCCTTGGCCAGCAGTTTTCCCAGCGCCGGGTTGCCCGGAAATTCGTAGGCCAGGTTGCTGATGAAGTGCGGCAACTCGTTGCTGGTGTACAGCCCCTTGAAGTGCGGCGCGCAGTTGAGGTGGTAGTTGGCGTTGACCAGCCAGTGGGTGTCGAACACGACCAGCGTGTCCACGCCCGCCTCGCGGCAGCGGCGGCCGATCTCGACGTGGCCGGCTATGGCGTCCTGGCGTGTGCCCTTGCGCGGGCCGTCCAGCTCGCTCAAATACATCGACGGCACGTGCGTGATCTTGGCGGTCAATGCAAGGCGACCCATGTCAGCACGCCAGGTCAGGATCAAGCTTCCCGCCAGGGAACCGGCTTTGCCGGGCCCTCGGCGGACGGCCCCCTTGGGGGGTAGCGGGCGCGAGCGAGCTTGGGGGCTTCATTTCACCAGTGCGGGATGTGGTGGCTGCCCAGACTCACCGCCACGTTCTTGGGTTCGAGGAAGACCTCGTAGCTCCAGCGGCCCCCTTCGCGCCCGGTACCGCTGGCCTTGGTGCCACCAAAGGGCTGGCGCAAGTCGCGCACGTTCTGGCTGTTGACGAAGCACATGCCGGCTTCCACTGCGGCAGCCACGCGATGCGCGCGGCCGATGTTCTCGGTCCACACGTAACTGCTCAGGCCGTAGGCGATGTCGTTGGCCTGGCGGATGGCGTCGGCTTCGTCGGTGAAGGGGATCAGGCAGGCCACCGGACCGAAGATTTCTTCCTGCGCGATGCGCATGCGGTTGTCGACATCGGCAAACACCGTGGGCCGCACGAAGTTGCCCCGCTGCAGATGGGCCGGCAGCTCGGGCGCTTCCAGGCCGCCACACAGCAGCGTGGCGCCTTCCTTCGGGCCCATCTCGATGTAGCGGCGCACCTTGGCCAGGTGGCCAGGGCTGATCATCGGGCCAATGGTGGTGGTCTCATCCAGCGGGTCGCCCACGGTGATGCGCTGGGCACGTTCGACGAACTTCGCCACGAAGTCTGCGTAGATGTTTTTGTGCACCAGGATGCGGCTGCCCGCCGTGCAACGTTCGCCGTTGTTGCTGAAAATCATGAAGATCGCCGCGTCCAGCGCACGGGCCAGGTCGGCGTCGTCGAACACCACGAAGGGGCTCTTGCCGCCGAGCTCCATGCTGAACTTCTTCAGCCCTGCGGCTTGCACGATGCGGTTGCCGGTGGCCGTGCTGCCGGTGAAGCTGATGGCGCGCACGTCGGGGTGGCGGCACAGCGGTTCGCCGGCTGCCTGGCCCAAGCCGTGCACGATGTTCAACACGCCGGGCGGGATGCCGGCTTCCAGCGCCAGCTGGCCCAGGCGGTCGGCCGTCATCGGCGACAGCTCGCTCATCTTCAGCACCGCCGTGTTGCCGAAGGCCAGCGCCGGTGCCACCTTCCACGTCGCCGTCATGAAGGGCACGTTCCAGGGGCTGATGAGCGCGCACACGCCCACCGGGTGGAAGAGCGTGTAGTTCAGGTGCGTGGGTGTGGGGTAGGTGTGGCCGTCCACGCGAGTGCACATCTCGGCGAAGTAGGTGAAGTTGTCGGCCGCACGCGGGATGAGCTGCTTGCCGGTCTGTGCGATGACCTGGCCCGTGTCCATCGTTTCCGTGCGTGCGATCTCCGGCACGTGGGCCGCGATCAGCTGGCCCAATTTGCGCACCAGGCGTGCACGTTCAGTGGCCGGCAGGCCAGCCCACTTGGGAAATGCTGCTTTGGCGGCGGCCACGGCGGCGTTGACTTCGGCTTCACCGCCAGCAGCCACTTCGGCCAGCACGTCCTGGGTGGCGGGGTTGACTGTTTCGAAGGTTTCGCGGCTGTCCACGGCCTTGCCGTCGATCAGGTGCTGGATGCGCATGGCGGGCTGTTCCTCAGCTGCCGAAGGTGCCGAAGGTGCCGAAGGTGCCGTCACCGACCAGCGTGTTGTGCAGGCTGCCGATGCCGTCGATCTCGCACACCACCTCGTCGCCGACATGGACGTTCACCACGCCGTCGGGCGTGCCGGTCAGGATCACATCGCCAGCTCGAAGGGTCATGAATTCGCTCAGGTACTCGATCAGCGCCGGAATGTCGTTGACCATGCTGGACGTGCGGCCCTGCTGTTTGAGCTGGCCGTTGACGAAGGTGCGCAGGCCCAGATCGTGGGGGTCGGGCACGTCGGACGCGGCAACGAACCACGGGCCCAGCACGGTGCCACCGTCGCGGTTCTTGACGCGCAGATTGGGCCTGTACCAGTTTTCCAGATAGTCGCGCACCGCGTAGTCGTTGCAGATGGTGTAACCGGCCACGTGCCGCATGGCACCAGCGCGTTTCACCTGGCGCGCGGTGTGGCCGATGACGACGGCCAGCTCACATTCGTAGTGCATGAACTGCGCATCCGCAGGCCTTCGTGTCTGGCCGCGGTGGCCGATCAGCGAACCCGGGCCCTTGAAGAACACCAGCGGTTCATCCTGGGTGGTGACGGTCAGTTCCTTGGCCAGTTCCTTGACGTGGTCGGCGTAGTTCAGGCCCAGCGCGATGACGGTGCCCACTTCAAAGGGCGGCAGCCAGACCACGGCGTCTTCGGTCAGCACACGGCCGTCGGCCAGTTGCAGACCCTGGCCGTGCGGCGTGGCGGTGTGGATGGCACCGGCGTAGGCGACGCGGGCGACTTTCATGCGCCCTGCCCTGCGACCACGGCCAGGTCTGCAGTCACGGTGTGCTGCAACTGGCCCAGGCCCTCGATGCGCAACAGCACCTGCTGCCCCACAAGCACCAGCGGCGCGCCGTGCGAGCGGCCCAGCGACAGCACATCGCCGGGCTGCAGTGTCATGAACTCGCTGACGTCGGCCAGCAGCTGTGCCACACCCCGCACACGGTCGCCTGTGTTCGTGGCTTGAACCGTCTGACCATCGACATCGATGTGCATCAGCAGTGCGTCGGCTTCAGGCACCTCGGATGCCGGCACGACGTGCGTGCCGACGGGACAAAAGCCATCCCGAGCACGCAGCCGCAGCGCCGGCCGGTAGTGGCTGGCCAGCGGCAGCGTGACTTCACCCAGCACCACGTAGCCGGCGACAAAGTCCATCGCTTGGGCCAGCGGCACGCGGCAGGCGACACGGCCGATGACGATGCCCAGCGCCACGCCCACCTCGAGCCCCGGCACGCCGGCCGGCACGTCCAGCGGTGCGCCATCTGCCGCCAGCATGTGGCGCGGCATGACCGACAACACCGGCGCTTGTGGTGCGGCCTTGTAGGGCAACTGCGTGACGGCATCCCCCAGCGCCGTCAGCTGCGGGCGGTGGTTCAGCAGTGCCCCGTAGACCTGACCGGACAGCTGCTGGGCCGTGGCGAATCGTGTGGCGGACAAGCTGGCGGACGGGGTGGCGGACGGGGTGGCGGACACTTGCGCATTTCACTAATATGTGAGCAATATAGCTGCCACGTCGCAACGATGTCAATCCGCAAGGCCCCGCCCGACTTCAAGCACCGCAACCTGCCGCTGCTGCTGCTGCAGGCTCGCGAAGGTGTGCTGTCGCACTTTCGCCCCGTGCTCAATGCCCATGGCGTGACAGAACAGCAATGGCGCATCGTGCGCGCCTTGCTGGAAAGCGGCCCGCTGGAGCCGCGCCAGATCGGCCAGCTGTGTCGCATCAGCAGCCCCAGCCTGGCGGGGGTGCTGGCGCGCATGGACGAGCTGGGTCTGGTGCAGCGCGCACGCATGACGGGCGACCAGCGGCGCGTGCGGGTCAGCCTGACAGCATCAAGCCGCCGCCTGGCGGCTTCGATGGCGCCGCAGATCGAGGCCGTCTACGCTGCCATCGAAGCCCGCATCGGCAGCGACTTCATCCAAGGTTTTTATGCCACGCTGGATGAGCTGATCGAGCTGCTCGCTGATGCGCAGGCGCTCGACGGCCGCTGATCACCGGCGCATCGACCGATTGGTGCGTCAAGGCACCGACCCGCCGCGCGCTACGCACCATACTCCGATCATGTCCGACAGCCCCGACCCAGCCGCGCAGGCCAGCCTGCGCACCCACACCCTGACTGCGGTGGTGGCCGCCTCTGCAGTGGGCCTGCTGTGGATCCTGCTGCCACTTTTCGGTGTCATCCTGTGGAGCACCGTGATCGCCTTGGTGTTTGCACCCGTGCACCGCAAGTTGCGCCACCGCCTGCCGGGTCGCCCCAACGCCGCCGCGTTGTGGACTCTGTTGGCCGTGCTGGTGGTGGTGGTGTTGCCATGCCTGATGGTCGCTGCAATGGTGGCTATGGAAGCCACGTCGTTGTTCGAAGACCTGCAGTCGGGCGAGCTGAAACCGCTGGCCACGCTGCAGGGCTGGTACGAAGCAATGCCGAGCTGGGCCCGGCGCTGGCTGCGTGGCATGGGGCTGGGTGACTTCGCGGCCATGCAGGCCCGGCTGATGTCCGACCTCAAGAGCGGCACCCAGTTCATCGCTACCCAGGTTTTCAACCTGGGCCAGGGCACTTTTTTCTGGCTGGGCAGCCTGTTTTTGTCGATCTACCTGGCCTTCTACTTTCTGCGCGATGGCAGCTCGCTGGTGCGCTGGCTGCGCCGCCTGGTGCCCATGGAGCCCGAGCACCAGGTGGCACTGGGACTGCGCTTCGGCGCCGTGGTTCGTGCCACGGTGCGTGGCACGCTGGTGGTGGCCGCCTTGCAGGGCGCATTGGGCGGGCTGGCCTTCTGGGTGCTGGACGTGCGCGGCGCCGTGCTGTGGGGCGTCTTGATGGCTTTCCTGTCACTGGTGCCCGCGGTGGGTTCGGCGCTGGTGTGGGTGCCGGTGGCGGCGATACTCTTTTTCAGCGGCCAGACCTGGCAGGCGGCGGCACTGGTGGCCTGGGGCGTGCTGGTGATCGGCCTCGTCGACAACCTGCTGCGGCCCAGGCTGGTGGGTCGCGAAACGGGCGTGCCAGACAGCCTGGTGCTGCTCAGCACACTGGGCGGACTGACGCTGTTTGGCCTGAACGGCTTCGTCATCGGGCCGGCGGTGGCGGCGCTGTTTCTGGCCGCGGCCGTGCTGCACGCGCAAGTGTCACCCGACGCACCCGACGCAACCGACGCAACCCCCTGATGCGGCACCGGGCTGGGCGGCTCCGTGCGGCCCGGCGATCAGGCCATCTTCACTGCGGTGCCGCTGACCGCCACCATCATCATGCCGTTGGCCTCGCCCAGAACCTCGTAGTCGAAGTCGATGCCGACGATGCCGTCGGCGCCCAGTTCTTTCGCGCCGGCCATCATGTCGTCCAGCGCCGCATCACGCGCGCCCGACAGCGCCCGTTCGTAGCCGCCGGCGCGGCCACCCACCACATCGCGCACTGACGAAAACATGTCACGGAAGATGTTGGCGCCAATGATGGCCTCACCGTTGACGATGCCCAGGTAAGCGGCAATGCGCGGGCTGTCGCCGGCCGGCACGATGGTGGCCAGGAAAAAGCCGCTGTCCTTCTTGGAAAACCAGCCCATGTAGGCCTCCTGCTGTTCAGATTGAGGCTGCAGACCGTGTGTCTTGAGCCCAGTTGTGAACGATACCCGGCGCCCACATACCCGGCGCCGAATTCCCCTGAGTGCTAAGCTGCCGGCCCCGCGCCACAGAACGCGCCGAATCGGAGACACCATGCCCGGACTGCTGCCCCACGTCGACCCCGATGGCCTGCTCGAATACTCGGTGGTCTACACCGACCGCGCGCTCAACCACATGTCGGGCAAGTTCCAGGGTGTGATGCGCGACATCTCTGCGGTTCTGAAAGAGGTCTACCGCGCACGCTCGGCCATCGTGGTACCGGGCAGCGGCACCTTCGGCATGGAAGCGGTGGCACGGCAGTTTGCCGGCGACAAGAAGACGCTGGTCATCCGCAATGGCTGGTTCAGCTACCGCTGGACGCAGATCATCGAGATGGGCCGCATCACGCCACACCACACGGTGCTGAAAGCGCGCACCACGGGCCCCGGCCGCCAGCAGCCCTTTGCGCCCGCGCCCATCGCCGAGGTGCAGGCAGCCATTCGCGCCGGCACGCCCGACGTGGTGTTTGCGCCGCACGTGGAAACCGCCGCCGGCATGATCCTGCCCGACGACTACCTGCGGGCCGTGTCCGACGCAGTGCACGAAGTGGGCGGCCTCTTCGTGCTGGACTGCATCGCCAGCGGCGCGGCCTGGGTGGACATGCAGGCCACGGGTGTGGACGTGCTGGTCAGCGCGCCGCAAAAGGGCTGGAGCGGGTCACCCTGCTGCGCTTTCGTGATGCTGAGCGAGCGCGCCCGTGCGGCCATCGACGGCACCACCAGCACCAGCTTTGCCGCCGACCTGAAAAAGTGGCTGCAGATCATGGAGACCTACGAAGGCGGCGGCCACGCCTACCACGCCACACTGCCCACCGACGCGCTGACGGTCACGCGCGACGTGATGCTGGAAACACGCGCCTACGGATTCGAAAAAGTGCGTGCCGAACAGTGGGACCTGGGCCGCAAGGTGCGTGCATTGATGGCCAGCCACGGCATCAAGAGCGTGGCCGCAGAAGGCTTCCAGGCGCCCGGCGTGGTGGTCAGCTATACCGACGACACCGGCCTGCACACCGGCAAGGCCTTCCTGGGCGAAGGTGTGCAAAGCGCAGCCGGCGTGCCGCTGCAGTGCGACGAGCCGGCCGATTTCAAGACCTTCCGCATCGGCTTGTTCGGCCTGGACAAGCTGCACCACGTGGACCGCAGCGTGGCCAGGCTGGACGCGGCGCTGAGCCACATCCTGGCGGCGGCGCAGAAGCAGGCGGCCTGACAGGCTGAGCGCGACGCTTCAGCTGCGCACTTCGAAAACGCCCAGCTTCTGGTGCAGCGGAGTTTCGTCGGCGATGAAGACGAAGGCCGCTTCGCTGGCGGACCCATTGCGCAGGCACACCGGCGTGTAGCCCGGTGTGCAGCAGGTGTCGGCCTCAGCCAGCCCAAAGCGCTGGCTTTCCTCGCCCTCCCCCACCACCACCTGCACCTCACCTTCGATGACGTGAAACACCATCGCCGGTGACCGCACCGGCAGTGACAAGGTCTGCCCAGGCCTCAGCATCAGCGCATAAAAGCCCAGGATGTTCTCGGCGTGGGCGCCGGTTTCCGGGTTGGCGTAGGTGATCTGGATCGCCTGTTGCTCGGACCGATCTTCCGCCAGCGACAGCAAGGCCGCGCGGGCATCCGACCAGGGGTAGCGCAGCATCGGGTAGGCCTTGCCCCGGCGCGCGGCATCACGCTCGAACACCGGTGTCGGCAACAGGCCACCGCGACTGTAGGCGCGGTCTCCACGGCCCGGCAGCTGTTGCTGGCGGTTGCCGTTGATGTGGTAGCTGGCTTCCATGTAGTGCACCAGTGGCAGGTCCAGCACATCCAGCCACACCACCGGTTGGTCACCGTCGTGGCCGTGTTCGTGCCACAGACCGGTGGGCGTGAGGATCAGGTCGCCGCGGCTCATGGGGCACTTCTCGCCATCCACCGTGGTCCAGGCGCCATCGCCTTCCACCACCATGCGCACTGCATTGGGCGTGTGGCGGTGCGACGGCGCCCATTCGCCCGGCAGCAGCAACTGCATGCCCAGGTACATGGCGGCGCTGGCCTGCATCTTGTCCAGGCCGTGGCCCGGGTTGGCCAGCACCAGCACACGCCGCTCAGCCTTTTCGATGGGCGTCAGCTCGCCGGCCCGCAGCAGCAAGGGCTTGATGTCACGGTAGGCCCAGGCCGTGGCGCGGGTGTTCAGGCGCGGCTTGTGCGGCGGCAGCACACCGCGCAGGCTGGGCCACAGCGGCACCAGGTTGAGCTTGCGCAGCGCCTGCACGTAGTCGGCCGGCAGGTCTTCCAGGCGACCCAGTTCTGCATCGGGTGTGTTCATGTTCGGCCTCGGCTTTGGTGGCGGTTCAGTGGCTCAGGCAGGACTCGCGGGTCCAGCCGTACAGCCACGCCATCGCATCGTAGAAGCGTTCTGGCGTGCGGCCTTTCCAGAGTTCATTGCGCACCAGGCGCTCCACGCCCTTGGCGTGAAAGATGCGCCCCATCTCACGCGCCGACAGCACGATGCGCGCCGTGCGCGCCACACGCGAGCGCTGATACAGATCGAAGGCCTTGTCGATGTCGCCGCCGTTCACGCGCAGCGCCTCGCCCAGCGTGACCGCGTCTTCCAGCGCCATGCAGGCCCCCTGCGCCAGGTATTGCAGCGTGGGGTGCGCCGCGTCGCCCAGCAGCGTGCTGCGGCCATGGGTCCACTGCAAGATGGGGTCGCGGTCGGCGGTGGCCCAGCGTTTCCAGCTTTTGGGCAGGTCGATGAGCTGCCGGGCCCGCGGGCAGATGCCCTCGAAGTAACTCTGCACCTCCTCAAAGCTGCCTTCGGTCACGCTCCACTCTTCCGCCTGACGGCTGTGGAAGGTGACGACCACGTTGTACTGTTCGCCGCCGCGCAGGGGGTAGTGCACCAGGTGGCAGTCGGGGCCGACCCAGATGCTGGCGGCGTTCCACTGCAGGTCTTGCGGAAAGTCCTGGCGGTCCACCACCGCGCGGTAGACCACGTGGCCCGACACCCGGGCTTGGTCACCCACATACTGCCGTCGCACGGCAGACTTCACGCCGTCGGCACCAATCACCGCCAGCCCGCGGTGGCCGTGGCCCTGGGTGTCGAAGACGGTGACACCTTGGCTGTCCTGCTCCACACGGTTCACGGTGGTGGACGTGAGCACCTCGATGCGCTCCGAAGCCAGCGCGCCTTCCAGCAGCGAACGGTGCACATCCGCACGATGGATCACCGCGTAGGGGTTGCCGAAGCGGCGGCGAAAGGCCTCGCCGGTGGGGATGCGGCCGACCAGCGTTTCATCCAGCGCGTCGTGCATCACCATCTCGTCGGTGTAGACGGCGCGGCTGCGCGACTGCTCACCCACGCCCAGCGCATCGAACGCGGAAAAAGCATTCGGCCCCAGCTGGATGCCGGCGCCGATTTCACCCAACTGCGCCACCTGCTCAAGCACCTTCACCGCAAAGCCCTGGCGCGTGAGGGCCAGCGCAGCGGCCAGACCGCCGATGCCGCCGCCAGCCACGATGAAGGGCAAGGGTGATGACGTTGCGCGCAGGGTGCGCTCCTTTTTGGGCATCAAGCAGGCATTTAGTCAGTATACTGACGATAAGTATAGTGATAGTCTCCGCATGCACGCAAG
>ENA-ORBV01002871-ORBV01002871.1-microbial-mat-metagenome-genome-assembly--contig:-NODE-2871-length-35577-cov-12.532817_pt1 | contig 35577 bp, 32 predicted proteins | sample MGYA00237777_ERZ505514 | MGnify/ENA primary metagenome ERZ505514 (study PRJEB26160, sample SAMN06269048) | microbial mat metagenome | isolation source: Oligotrophic lake microbial mat | place... | reverse complement strand
CCATGTAGGTCAGGGTCGCGGGCTCCGGGCCACCCCAGATGCCAAAGACGCCGCACTTTTCTTTCTTTTCGTATGCGGCGGGGTCGGCCGCTGCGGCGGAGAGGGGGAGTGTTGATCGCGTGCATCCCCCACTCTTGCCCAAGGTCCGGGGCAACGACAGGACGGGCAGCGGAAAGCGCTTCGCGTTCAACGTGGACTCCTGGTTTGTGGAGGCGCGGCATTGTAGCGCGAATGTTCGGCGTGTGTTCCCAAGGTGCCCGTGGAAAGAGAACATCGAGCAAGTCTTGTAACCTCCGGAGGTTACCTTGTGGATGGCATTCTCCGGAAGGTGTGGCAGAGTGCTTGACCCTTTGGGCGGGGGAGCCTTCAATCCGCCTCACATTCTGGGATTGCCCGGATCTACTCGAACCAGCCGACCGCAGCCGCGGCCCCCGGCGCAGATCGCTTGCCGCTCCCGATAGACGGCAAGCACCCCGGCGACGGCCACAGGCCATGCGTCCGGGTACGGAAGGAGCATCGTTATGGCTCGTTATACAGGCCCCAAGCTCAAGCTCTCTCGCCGCGTTGGCTCGCCCATCGAGGACATCCCCAAGCACACGACCAAGCGTGCGCTGGTGTATCCCGGCATGCATGGTTTCCGCGGCCGTCGGCTGCGCGACTACGGCCTGCGCATGAACGAGAAGCAGAAGCTCAAGTTCCACTACAGCGTGCTGGAGCGTCAGTTCCGCCGGTACATTGCGGAAGCGACCCGGATCCCCGGCAACACCGGCGAGATTCTGCAGCGGCTGCTTGAGAGCCGTCTTGACAACGTCGTCCGCCGGACGGGCATGGCCCGCACCATCTGGGCGGCGCGTCAGATCGTCGCTCACGGCCACGTTCTGGTGAACGGCCACAAGTGCGACCGGCCTTCCTATTCAGTCGACGTCGGCGACGTGATCACCGTCAAGCCGAAGCTCGAGAAGCTCGTCCGCGAGAACATGGAGTCGCTCTCCGGCCACGAGGTTCCGGGCTGGATCGACTTCAACCCCGGCGAGCTGAACACCAAGATCGTGGCTCTGCCGACATCGGATCAGATTCCGTTTGACGTCAACGCCAACCTGATCATCGAGTTCTACCGATAACAACGGGCGGCCGGCCGGCGCGGAGGGATTCCCTGCGCGCCCGCCGGACCACCGGTTCCCGGCAAGTTTGAGCACGGGACCGCAAGGAGAGCGCGATGCTCAAGTTCCTCCGGAAGTACAGCCAGTGGATCCTCGTCGTCGGCGGCACGCTGCTGATGATCGCCTTCCTTCTGCCGACCACGCTCACCGAGCTCGGCAAGCAGCCGCTCTTCACGACGGTGATGTGGATCGATGGGGATCGAATCGGTACCGCGCAGTATGACATCGCCGCGCGCGAGCACGCCGCGATGGACCAGCTCACGCTCCGCATGCTGCCGATGATCAGCAATGTGGAGAATGCGGACCACTGGCTGATGCTGGTCCGCGAGGCGGAGAAGGGCGGATACATCGCGGGTAAGGGAGAGGGCATCGACTTCCTCCCCGACCTCGTACGGCAGATGCTGTTTGCCAGCGGGCGGGCGTACCAGATGTCCGCTGACGAACTCGAAGCGAACACGAAGATCATCGCAAGCACGATCGAGCTCGGTATTCCTCAGGTTCAGTCCGACTTCCGGCTGACCCAGGATCAGTTGTACGGCGCCATCTCCAAGCTGCACGGCATCATCCGCATGCAGGTGGCGTACCAGCGTGCTCCGCGGTTCTCCGACAGGCGTCTGGCCTCGGGCATGAAGCGGATGCAGGACCGCACCGAAGTGGAATACGTGTTTGTTCCGCCGGCGCAGGTGATGTCCGAGGTCGCCGAGCCGACCGAAGAACAGATCGCGGCTCACTTTGCCAGGTACAGCGATCTTGAGGCGGGCACCGGCGAGCTCGGGCTCGGATACCGCCAGGCGGATCGCGTGAAGCTTGAGTGGCTGACGCTTGACCGGGCTGCGATTGGCGCGGCGGTCACCCCCGATGCTGTCGAAGTGCATAAGCGATTCCTGAAAGCCAACCCCGGCGGCAGCCCCTCGGGCGGACAGACGCTCGAACAGGCCAAGGCGCCGTTTGAAACCGAGGTCCGTGGCGAGCTGATCGAACGCGTGATGAAGGCGGCGGATCAGGCGATTCGCGGCGAGTTTGAGAAGGCCCTGCGCCGCACGCAGCCGGATAACCTGTACCGCGTGCTTCCGCCGGATTGGGCGGAGATCCGTCCGGATCTGACGAAAGTCCGCGACGTCGTGGTCGTCCGCGTCAAAGAGCAGACGGGCGTTGAAATTCCCGGCCCGACGATCAATCGACGGACTGGCTCCTGGGTCACCGCCATGGATGCGGCTTCGGTCGAAGGGATCGGCCGGTCATTCCTGCAGCGCGGCACCCAGCGTGAGCCGTTTGGCGCGATGCTCTTCCGTGTTCGAGAGCTGGCAGGCGATAACGATCTGGTTCTGCAGGTCGGCGTGCCTGGCGATGTCTTGACGGACTTTGCCGGCAACCGGTACTACTACATCGTGACCGAGGCACGCAAGGCTTCCGCTCCTGATGGACTCGAGGAAGTGCGTGCGAATGTCGTGATGGATCTGAAGAAGATCGCGGCCTTCGAGATTCTGAAGAGCAGGCTTGACGACTACAGGCAGCGGTCGCTCGCGGATGGCGGGTTGCAGTCCTTTGCAAATGAAGAGGGCTCGGAGATTCTGCCCCCGAGGCGTGCAACGGCGATTGCTTCTGGCCTGTTCCCGAGTGATGCAAATGTCGTCGATGACGCGTTCCGAAATGAACTCATCAGCATCGGCTCGAAGCTTGACCCCGGTGCGGATGTCGCGGCACTTCCCGCTGCGGAACGCACCGTCGTCGCGGCGATACCCAAGTCGTTTGGCATCGCTATCGGCCGGGTTGTCGGCGTCATGCCCGTGACCGATGACATCTGGCGACGGAGCAGCCCCTCGGTGATCGCGAACTTGGTGCGAGAAGAACTGAAGCTGGATGACCCGACCGACAACCCGTTCAGCTACGAGCGTCTGCAAAGTCGCCTGAAGGTCGAGCACAAGATGAAGCGGACTCAGGACAAGAAAAGCGATTCCGAGTCGTGACGCCCGAGAGCGGTGAGCTTGCCTGACAGGCTTGCAGCGACTCCCGTTCGATTTTTCGACACGCCTACCAATGACAACGCCCCATCCTTGCAGACGGGGCGTGTCATCTTCGCTTTGATGTGGATCAGATCCCGCGACCGCGGATCACTTCAGCGTTGCGACCTTCTTGATCTCCACGCTGCCGATCCAGACCTTCTCGTTGGTCTCGATATTGGTCAGTTCAAGGTTCACCTGGTAGTACTTGCTGACCTGCCGGTTATCGAGTGATCTCTCGACGACGTCGTTGACGTCGCCCATCAGCATCAGGTCCGCGCCCAGCTCGTTCTTCATCAGCTTGCGGGTCTCGGGCGAGTTCCACTCCTGCCCTTGCAGACGCTCATCCCGCAAGTCGCCCCGCTGATCACGCATCGAGACCACTCGGACGTTCCCGCCGTTGAGCATTTCGCGCTCAAAGTTCCGGGTGAACAGGTTCATGTTGATGTAATCCTGCGTGTTGTTCTTGATCGGTCCCACGATCATGATGGGGCGGTTGCCTCCCTGCTCCTGCTGCCACCGGCCGATCCAGTTGCGGAACGTGGCGTCGTTCACCATGCCCTGCCACACCTGGCGGGCGTCGGTGTCGTTGAAGCGGTAATCCAGATCGACCCTGGTTTCCGGATCGACCCGCTCAACTTCCCTCCGGGTTGGGCCGCAGGAAACGACCGCCATTGCGATCCCTGCTGCCGCGATGCTCGCGCCCGTCAACTTCATCATGCTGTTCATGCTTCAGCTCCGTTGGATGTGACTGCCTGTGATACCGGCTATCGCCAGTAATGTTCAACGATTGTGGTGAGGTCCGTCGGTCGATCGCCCGCCGCGATCGTCTTCCACGGTCCGGCGTACAGGACCCCGCCGGTGGAAGAGAGATACTCGATTCTTGCGTTGTGCTCGCCGGGGGGCAGCTTCACCATCCCCACGTGTGTCTGACCCGGCAACAGCTCCCACGCGCGCAAATCCGCTTTCTCCGTAAATCCGACAATCGCCAGACCCGCCAGCGTGCCGACCACCGTAGCCACAGCCTGTTCGCTCCCGCGCTTCGAGTTGCTCTGCCACGTCCTGGTCAGCGCAAACGCGGCGGCAGCCTTAGCCGACGAGCGGAGGTACGTGCGGGCGTAGATCAGGGGCATCTGACGCTGGTGATTGGCGGTTGCGACACTCCGCAGATCCTCGACGAGGGCGAGGTCGACGACCGTTCCATCATCGATCACCAGCCTCGCGCCCGCGGCTTCGGCGACGCCTCCGACGAGTTCGGGAAGCTCGAAGTAGACGGGCCATTCAAAGATGGGGATGGGACCAAATCGCTTGGCGACTTTCCTCGGGCCGCGGCCGGAGATCGCCACGAGCAACACGTTGACCTCATCCTGCCGCATCGCCTCAAGGCCGGAGAACTTGTCCCGCTGCACGGGTCCGATCAACGCCCCCTGGGCGTCGATAGATGTGAGCAGACGCCTGGATGCAACCTCGTGCATTGCACGCTCGCCGGTCTTGAGAAACGTAACCGCCGTGAGGTAGGTGCCCAGGGGGCTCTCGATGAACTCGCCATCTTCCGTAGTGGGCATCGCACCACCGGCCGCCGCGGCGGGAACGCTGCCATCGGAGGCCTGCTTTCCTGCTTCACCCCTCATTCGCAGATAGCGGTCCCGCAGAGCATCGGCCTTGGTCGCCATGCGACGGGCTTCAACAGTCGCACCACCCTCGAGGTTTGAGGCTTCAAGCTGCGCCAGAAGCTTGAAGACGTTGACGTACATGTCTTCGTAGGGCTCGCCGTAGTACGGCGCGGCGGTGTCGTTGAGCAGCCACTTGCCAAGGTCATCCGCCGCGCTGGCCGAGCGGAAGATGTCCATGTACTCCTCGGCCTTCTCAAAGTTCTCGATGGTGCCCGCGGTATCGCCCAGCGCAAGGGCGGCGGCACCGCGATCCAGCCACCAGAGCAGGCGGTTCTTGTCGCCATACTCACCACGCGCATTCGGGTCATCGAGCTTCTGCGCGATCAAGCCGTACTGGCCCTGGGCGTGCAGAGCGGCAAGCTCCTCACGGTGTCGGTCAAACGCCGTGACACAGCCGCTGAGCAGCGACATCGTCAGCGCACCCGCAGAGACGACAGATTGCCACCGGCGAGAATGCCGACGGCTGTGTGCCGCGAGACCGCGTGAGGTTGGCTGCTGATCGCGCATCGTGCTCCGCTCCCCTGCCCTTAAGTTTAGTACTCCCTAACCTTGAAAGTTGCACCTGAATACCCGTGGTCCCCTGGCAGAGGCTGCGGGCCAATGATCGGGCATGTCAATCCAGAATACGCCCGCCGCCGATACCGCCTCACCCGTCACGTTCCGGGCCTTCCAGCAGTTGATCCGAGACCGGTACTACGCCACGGATTCTGCCCGTGGTGCGGCCGGGACATTTGTTCTGCTCATCGAGGAGGTTGGCGAGCTGGCGACGGCCTTGCATGACAACCGGATTGGGAAGAACCCTACCCCGGAGCAACGGGCCAACCTCGAGGAGGAGTTCGCGGATGTCATCGCGTGGCTGGCGACGCTGGCAAACATCCACGGGGTCGATCTGGAACGGTCGCTGAGCAAATACACCACGCCGGGACGTGTGGAAGGCGTCAAGGACTGAGACGCATCAGAGTCGCACGGCTTCAGCCGCCATCTGCACCGCCAGATTGTCGAAAACGGTTCCCAGACGCACGTTTCGATCCAGGTGTTCCTCCGCGCGAACCACCGCCTCGATCGACCTTAGCGCCCGCTGCGCGGCCACATCCGTCTCCAGGACTTCGGGCGTCGCCTTGGAGGAGGAGGCGCGGGCTCGCAGCTTCGCGCGTGCGTGCTCGCCTACAAACGCGAGCATCCGTCGGCCCCAGACTTTGTTCGCTCCATCCTTGCTCGCAAGTTTGTCCGCCGCGGCCACCGCGGCCGCCTGTTCATCCACCAGTTTGCCCATGGCTTCACCAAGTTCGAGCGTGTACTCGCCTCGGGACGCGGCATCGAGCATCGGTGTAAGTGTTTCGTGCCAAGCATGCAGGTTGCGGCGAGATGCGAGAGTCGCTGCACCGGGGGAGCCGGCGGCAAACCGGAGCAGCCAGTCGCGCTGGCCCTCCGGAGCAGAGAGCCCGCTGATTGCGAACCACTGACGCATGTCTTCATCCGCGAGGGCAGAAAAAGCCACTCGTTGACAACGGGAGCGAATCGTCGGGAGCAACTCATCGGGGAAGGTGGTGACAAGGATGATCACCGTTCCCTCCGGAGGTTCTTCCAGGGTCTTGAGCAGCGCGTTCTGGCCCCGCGGATCAACCAGTTCCGCCTCATCGATGATGAAGACCTTTCCCACCAGCGAGTCGCCGCGGAGGGCGCGGGTCTTGGCCGCGGGCTCCAGGAGGAACTCGTCGAGTACGGCAACGGGAATGTTGCTCTGCTTCTGCTTGCGAACGGTGTCGACGCGGCTGATCGCGGACATCTCCTTGCGGATGATGTGCAGATCCGGGTGCGAGCCTGCACGCACCATCCGCTGGACGGAAGAATCGGGTTCGGGCGCGAGCTGCCCCGACAAGCCGGGAGCCGTTGTTGGATCAAGAATCGCCGCAGCGAAAGCGATCGCCGTGGTGAACTTGCCGACGCCCGCGGGTCCATGGAAGATCCACGCGTGGTGCACCCGTCCGGCCTGCATCGCGGATTCGAGCGTCTGCTTGGCGGTGCGCTGGCCGAACACGGCATCGAGCGTCGTGATCGAATACATGGGCCCAGCGGCTTCGGGGAGCGACTCCGGGGACAGCGAGGCCGCGGCTTTGGTGGATCGTTTGGCCATGCCGGGAACGGTACGCCCGCGCCGGCGGGGCGGCCTCAGACGTTCCGGAGCTTGTTGCGGCCGTTGAACGCCGCGACTTTGTAGCACTCGGCCAGGGTCGGGTAGTTGAACACTGCGTTGACGAAGTAATCAACAGTGCCTTTGAAGGCCATGACGGCCTGCCCGATGTGGACGAGTTCGGTGGCGTCGGTGCCGATGCAGTGGACACCGAGAATCGCGTGAGAATCCTGATGGATCAGGAGTTTGAGCATGCCAATCTCGTCGCCGATCAACTGCCCCCGAGCGGTTTCCTTGTACTGGGCGATGCCTGATTCGTAAGGAATGCCTTCCTTGGTGAGCTTCTCCTCCGTCCACCCGACCATCGAAATTTCGGGAATGGCGTAGATGCCAAAGGGAAAGAGCTCCGCAACGCTTTCAAAATTCTCACCAAACATGTGGCAGGCCGCGACACGCCCCTGCTCCATTGAGGTGCTGGCGAGGGCCGGGAAGCCAATGACGTCGCCCACCGCGTAGATGTGGGGGACGCTGGTCTGGTACTGAGCGTTCACCTTGATCCGGCCGCGATCATCCGCGGCGAGCCCGGCCGCCTCGAGCTTCAGCCCGTCGGTCGCGCCCTGCCTGCCAACGCAATACAGCAGGCACTCAGACCTCAGCACCTTGCCGGATTCAAGCGTGGCTTCAACCATGGCATCGCCTGTGGCTTCGACACCGGGGGCGGCCTGACCCGAGGATGCTCCCGCTTCCAACTTGCGGATCGAGACAACGTTCTCGCCGAGCCGCAGAGTCAGCCCGCTCTGGCGGAGGTGGTACTGCAGCGCTTCGCCGATCTCGGCATCGACAAAGTCGAGGATACGGCCTCGCCCCTCGATCAGCGTGACGCGCACGCCAAGCTGCGCGAGCATCGATGCGTACTCGGTGCCGATCACACCTCCGCCGACGATGATCATGGACGTGGGAAGGGAGGGCAGGTGCAGAAGTTCATCGGAGGTGACGACCTTGATTCCGTCAAAGGGGATGCCCGTGGGTCTGGCGGGAGAAGTGCCCACCGCAACGATGAACCGCTCGCCCTTGATGAGCTCGGTCGAGTGCAGGCCGTGGACCTCAACGGTGTGCGGGTCCGCAAAGGTACCCAGACCGTTGATAAGCTCGATCCCATTCGAGAAGAAATGGTGACGGACGACGTCGATCTCGGCCTTGATGACTCGCTGGCAGGAGTTGATCAGCCCCTGCAGCTGGCTCTTGCGGTCAAAGTGCTGGAACATGTCCGTGCCCTGCCGCTGAGCGCCGACAAGGGCCAGCACGGCCTCCCGCAGGGCCTTGCTCGGAATTGTGCCGGTGTTGATCATCGCACCGCCCAAGACCTGAGCCTTCTCGATGACACAGACGGACTTACCAAGCTTGGCCGCCTGAATGGCGGCCTTCTGCCCTCCCGGGCCGGATCCGATGACGACAAGGTCGAATGTTCGCATGAAGTGCCGAGTGTATGGGGAATCAGAGTCGCTCGCGCGCAGAGCGATGGGAAATCTCCGAGGGTATCAGGTCGCTCCGGAACCCGACTGGACTTTCACCCTCGCTGCCTTCATCGGCGTTCGGCCGTTATCAATCTCAAATGCGGGGAGAGATCCAAGACTTTCGACGACAAACCCAGCGTCGCGAAGACGGTCAATCGCGGGGGGCAGCGTCGTTCCGGGGATCGGTCCATCGCGATAAATAATCACCGATTCACCGCTGGCGTGCAGATGCTCGCGGAACTGATCCAGTGTCCATGGGTCCCCGGCATACATCGTGGCCAGGGCCCGAGGGTCCCCCACTACCCGCACAGGCCCACCGGCGTAGTAATCGAGCGCAGGGGTGGTGTATTCAAATGAAAAGAGTGCCGAGGCATCGCGCCAGTCAGGTCGATCCGTGATGGCACGCACCAAGTCTCGCGGTGAGCGCTTGGCGTTTAGTGCATCGCGCAGCCATCCATACTGAAACGACTGAGCACCGCCGAGCAGAATGATCGCCGCGGCGAGCCACGGCGCTGGCGACACGCGCAGCGGCCGAGGGCGGCACCAGGTTGCCGCGGCCCAGCCCGCGAGGATCGCCCAGGCGGGCCACATCGGGGTGAGGTACCTCTGCACACCCTTCCCCAGCATGCTGAAGGCGATGAAGTTGAGGATGATCCACGCGGCGAGCATCGCAGCGCCCGGAGTGAGACGGGGCCTCCAGCGCAGCAACACCGCGACTGCAACCACGGCGAGGACGGAGCCAAGCCCCAGACCAAAGAGCATTGTTTCCAGGTTGTTGATCGGAGCCTGCGGAACGAACAGGCGGACATTGTCGTCGGCCTCCGCGCGAGAGAGCCGCGCAACGACATCCGCGCCAACTCGCTGCGCCACGAGCCAGCCCCACGTGAGCCTCACCGCGGCGGGAACGCCGATGACCAGCACAGGGTGCGTGCGTGAAAGGGCGACGAGGCAGGCACGAAGCCGCCGCGGGTGCAAGAGCCGCGAAACGGTCGTCCCCACCAAAGCCCCCGCGATGCCGATGATGATCGGCCCGGGAGAATCACCAGCCGATCGCACATTCATCGCCGCGGGGACACCAAACGCGAGCCCGCCGAGTATCGCGCCCAGAACGGCCACCCACGGGGCATCGTTCGGAGCCAGCACGAGTGGGGCTTTGACTCGTGAAGGCAGCAGCGCCAGATCGAGCGGGTCTCGGCTGAAGGCATACCACGCCGCGATGCCGCCGTAGGCCGCGAACGCCACGTAGAGCAGCCCCGGATCCTTGGTGAGCACGGCCCCCGTAGATGCAAGCGTCGCGGCGAGCACCGCCAGCCAGTTTGTGCGTCGGGCAAGGCGGTGCGTCCGGAACGCACGAGCAACAGCCCACACTGCTGCGGCGATGAAGGGGACCAGCAGAATGTCCAGTTCACCGATGCGTGCGGCGCGGACGTACAGGATTCCGGTAGCGAGCAGGGCGGCGGACCAGAACGCCGCGGAGGTGGCGAATCGGTGATCCTCGACGGAAGCGAGGTCGGGCGTAAGCAGTTCCTTTGCTGCGCCAAACGCGGCAAGCACTCCGAGAAGCCCGGCGATTGCGGCGACCAGCCGAAGGTGCCAGAGCTCGATGGTGTGGCCCATCGCCTTTGCCAGCGAGAGCTGAGCCCAGTAGATCATCGGGGGCTTGGCGATGTACGGCTGACCGTGAACCGTCGGCACGAGCCAGTCGCCCCGCGACTGCATGTCTCGAGCGACCAGCAGCCGCTGGCCCTCCTGCCAGTTGGTGATGCCGTGAGAATCGAGACCCGGGAAGTACGTGGCCAGGCAGAGCAGCGTGAGGAGCGCAACAGGCACCCAGGACAGATGCCGGGTGTGTGCGTGCTCAACGCTCATCATGGGCTTCTCGGGCCGCCTGCCCCGGAACTCTCACGGCGGGCAAACACACTTTGGCCCGACGCTCACACGACCGGCGGCGCTTAAGCGTTGTCGAGCAGTTCGATCGTCTTGAACGGCCTGCCCGCGAGCATCTCGAGCGATGCACCGCCGCCGGTGGAAATGTGACTGAAAGCGTCGTTCATGTCGAACGCCTCGGCCGCCGCGGCGGAATCACCGCCACCGACGATCGTCGTAGCGCCCTGCTTCGTGGCGTGGGCCATCGCGCTTGCCACCTGCTGCGTGCCGATCCGGAAAGGCATCCACTCGAACACACCCATGGGCCCGTTCCAAACGATGGTCTTTGCCTTGCGGATTCGAAGGGCGTAGATGGTTTGCGTCTTGGGCCCGATATCGAGGCCCATATAGCCGGGCTTGATGGCGTCGGTGAACGTCTGGATGTCGCCGGATCGCTCGGCGAACTGCGTGGAGCAGACGTGATCGGTCGGGAGCAGGAGGTCGCACTTGAGACGTGCAGCCTCATCGAGAATCTTCTTTGCCTGTCCGAGCATCTCCGTCTCGACGCGGCTCTCGCCCACGGGCTTGCCGAGGGCGTGCAGGAACGTGTACGCCATCGCGCCGCCGATGAGCACCGCGTCAGCCTTCTTCAGCACCGCGTCGATCATCGGAAGTTTATCTGATACCTTGGCGCCGCCCATGACCACGACATACGGCTTGGCGGGGGTGGTAAGCGCCTCACCGAGATACTTCAGTTCCTTCTCGACAAGCAAGCCAACCACGCGAGGCTTGCCGGCCATCGCCGCGGGAACAGCGTGCATGGACGCATCCTCGCGGTGGCAGGTGCCAAACGCATCGTTGCAGTAGATGTCCCCATATTCAGCGAGCTTGGCGGCAAAGGCGCCGTCGCCCTTCTTCTCGCCCTTGTGAAACCGGAGATTGTCGAGCAGCAGCACGGACCCCGGACGGAGTGCCTGCACGGCCGCGGCGGCCTTGTCGTCGACAGGATCGTGCGAGGGGAACTCCACCGGCTTTCCAAGCAACGTGGAGAGGTGCTCAGCGCACGGACGGAGCGACTCCGAGGCCTCAAAGCCGTTGCCCTCGGGCCTGCCGAGATGCGACATGAGCACGGCCGATCCGCCGCGATCGATGATCGACTTGATCGTGGGAACCGCGGCGCGGATGCGGCGATCGTCGGTGATCCTGCCATCCTCGAGCGGGACGTTGAAATCAACGCGGACGAGCACACGCTTGCCGGACACGTCGGTGGTGGCAATGGTCTTCTTGGGCATGGCAGAGGTCCCTGGTGCGGCGGGTCGGTCGCGATCGGCTCAACGAAGTTCCGGAGAGTCGATCGCGCCGGGCTTCAGTCGATGAGTCGGTCGGCCTTGGCGCGAATCGCGGCCAGGCCATCCTCGTTGAGACGATCTCGGAGCTTTCGGAGACTGGTGGCGATGCTGGCGTCGATAAGCTGATCGCCGATCTGCAGCTTCAGGCCGCCGATCATCGAGCGGTCGGTGTAGGGGTGCACGATCGGCTCCTTGCCGAGCACCTGCTGCAGGCGGTCGCGGATCGCACCAAGGTCTTCCGGGCTGATCGGCGATGCGGTGTACACATCCACCTCCACACGCCCGAACGCCTCCTGCACCTTCTCGTCAAATGCCGCGGCGATCGCGGGCAGGTGCCCCAGCCGCCCCTTGCGGTTGAGGATGAGCAGGAACCGACGGGTCAGGTCGCTCACCCGGCCGGCCAGAATCTTCTCCAGGGCCGCGCCGCGGACACCCGCGGACAGAATCTGCGACGCAAGAAACTCGCCAAACGACGGCTCGTTGCGAGCGATCTCCAGCAGGTCCTCAAGCTCATTGAGTGTCGCCTCGATCATCGGCTGGCCGCCCTCGGCCTGCGCAAGATCCAGAAGCGCAGAGGCATAAATGCGGGCGAGAGCATCGGGCTCGGTGTGGGTCAGGGGCATGGTGGCTCGATGGGCTTGGCGTGAATCGCTGACCGGGTGAACGAAGCGAGGAGGAGTGAAGAGGGGCAAAGACCTGCGTGTGCAGAGCCTGTGCAGAGGTTCAGCGGGCGTAAGCCGTCTGGAACTCCGCCATCGACTCATCGACGAGCCGCTGCTGGTCCTGCGGGCGGATCTCCTTCTGCAGAATCTTGGACGCGATCGACGTGGCGAGGCTTGCGGTCTCCGCATAGATCTCGGCGAGAGCTGCACGCTTAGCCGTCTCGATGTCACGCTTGGCGCGCTCGCGCATGGCGGTGAGCTCGATGTCAGCCTTGGCCTTGAGGTCGGCCGCGATGGTCTGCTGCTGGGCCTTGGCGTCGTCGAGCATCTTCTGGGCCTCAGCGCGAGCCTGGGCCAGGCTCTTCTCGTACTGCTGCAGGGCCTCGCGCGCCTGCTGCTGGGCGAGTTCCGCGGCCTCGATTTCATCGCGAATCTTGTTCTCGCGATCGCGAAGGCCGCCCGAGATCGCCGGCCAGACCTTCACGGCAAGAATCGCGAAAACGATCGCGAAGACCACGAGCGACACGAGCATCGGCACGATGCCCTGCTCGACGGTCGGCAGAACACCTGCCGGGGCGTGCCCGGCGGCGGGGTCAGCGGCCAAGGCCGCGGTCGCGCATGCAAGGGGCCCGGCGGTTGCGAGTCGCTTCAAAGTTCCGTTCATCCGATTGCTCCGAACTTCGTACGTGGGGGAATGCAAGACGCGTTGAGGCAAGGCAGAGAGACGCGTTCCCACATCTCTCTGCGATTGATCACTTCACGAAGCCGACCAGGAGGCCAACGACGATGGCGAACAGGGTCGCACCTTCGACGAGCGCGGCCGCGAGAATCATGTTCGTGCCGATGGGGCCCCTGGCCTCGGGCTGACGGGCGATCGACTCGAGCGCGCCCTTGCCGATAAGGCCGATGCCCAGGCCGCCGCCAACGACGGCGATGCCTGCGCCCAGGGCGGCAAGGCCGTGGCCGATGCCGACGCCGCCAACGGTGTCCTGCGCAAGTGCAGGGCTCGCTGTCGCGAGCAGACCCAACGCCATGATGCCAAGCTTGCTGATCTTCATCTGAGAATCACCTTTCCAGTTCTTACCCGAGTTGAACAGCCCGGTACCGCACGGCGGTCGACCGGGAAATGGCCCGTTATTCACGCGTGGGCGTGCTCGTGGCCGTGTGCCCCGTGATGCTCGTGCTCATCATGGTGGCTGAGTTGTGAAATGAATACTGCCGTGAGGAACATGAACACGAACGCCTGCAGGAAGGCGACGAATATTTCCAGGAAGTAGATCGCGATCGCGGCGATCACCGAGGCCAGCGAGATCACCGGCCCAAGGACGACGCCCGCGCCGCCGTTGGTCAGCAGGCCAACGCCGCTGACGGCGAACATGAACAGCACGGCCACCAAGATGTGCCCCGCGGTCATGTTTGCAAACAGACGAAGCGCGAGGGCGACGGGCTTGATGAGCGTTCCAAGAATCTCGATGGGAACCATCAGCGGCCAGAGGTAGGCAGGCGTACCTGCGGTGAGGTGCTGGATATAGCCGCCCACGCCCAGAGCGCGAACGCCCGCGAAGTTGATCACCAGTCCGGCGATGATCGCCAGTGCCGCGGTCACGAACAGATTCTGCGTGGCGGTGGCGCCCAGAATGCCGCTGAAAACGTGGCCACCCACAAACTTATCGGCCAAGTGTGCCGTGTCGGTGATCGGCACGAGTCCGAGCAGGTTGTTGATCAGGATGAAGAAGAAGATCGTCCAGAGGAAAGGCATGAACGCGTCGGTCCGGTCCCCCAGCAGCGGTCGCGCGGTCGTATCGCGAAGATAGACACAGATGACCTCGATCATGTGCGCAAACGGATTCCGCGTGACGTAACGCGCAGAGCCCTCGCTCGCCGGGCCGGTGCGGATCCTCGACGCGGCCCAAGCCAGCAGCAACACCGTGATCAGACCCGCCAGAAGCAGATTGCCCACGTGCGCCGACCACCAGTGAATGTGGTATCCGCCGATCTCTACGACGCCCCAGCCGTGCGGAAACTGATTGACGACATGGTCAACCGGATTCGATGCAGCAAGAGTGAGCACGCTCTGCAACATTCAGACCGCTCCATCCGGGCGGCCGCTTGCCTGCCCGTGCTTGAGAGTGAAAAGTGTCCACGAAGTCTCGGCGATCAGGGCCGTCAATCCGCACACGAGAAACGTAGTCCAGAACGTACGCCCATCGGGCGAAAACGCAAAGAAGCTCGTCAGCCCGACCGCCAGCGCGACCATCATTCGCAGCATCGACGCGGCAAGGACCGCAAAGCTCAGCTTCGCCGCATCCTGCACGGTCGCCGCGATGATCAACCCCAGGCCGACTGCGCCGCCCAGAGCCCAAGCTCCTGCCGCCATCGCGGCCGCGGCGACAATCTGCCGCGCATCGCCGCCCGCCCAAGCCATCATGAAGCCCGCTCCAACACCGATCATCGCGCCGATCGCAATGCCGCCGGAAAGCGCCAAAGACGCTCCAAACGGGGTATGCAAGGGGTTGGGCTGATGCTCAGTTGGCATTCGTTCGTACTGCCCTCGGAGGCGCTCCCGATCGGACCGCAACATGCGGGGCAGCAGGGTAGCAACGTCCGTGCGCGGAGGCGAGTCTTCGGACTTTGAACGGGGCCCCGAACGCTACTGATTTGCGCGCATCGCCTCGCGGACGAACCGGACGAATCCGCCGATCAGGCCCAGTCCCAAGGCGACCAGAATCGGCCACGGTGCCCAAGCGGGGACCAGCCACCGCTGCACGGCCCAACCGACGAGGGCAAACCCCGCCACTGCGTACACGAAGTTCAGGGCGATGGCCCAGGCACCCGCCGCCTTCGCCGAGTCAGACGATTTGCGATCGATCTCCGCCACGGGCGTCATCCGTGTCGGCCGCTCCACCGGCTTCAGAAGAATCTGCGGAATCTCCGGAGCCCTCGGAGGCTCCCTCCAGCCAGGCAGATCCTCAACCCGATCCGGTAAAGCTCCCCCGGACGATTCACCTTCGTCGCGGATCAAGTCTTCTCTCGGATCTGTCGGCCGGTTCGCGTCCATGGTTTACGTGATCGCTCTCGCCACAAAGGTTCTCGCCGCGCTCAGCGTCTCCTTCAACTTGGAAACATCCGCACCGCCGCCCTGAGCGCTGTCGGGCTTGCCGCCGCCCTTGCCGCCACATGCCTCCGCCGCGGCCTTCACCCAGTCCCCCGCTTTCAGGCCACGCTTGATCAGCGCCTCCGGCACGACCGCCAGGATCGCGATCTTGTTCCCTTCAACATCCGGCGAAATCAGCATCACCGCCTTCTTCGGGCACAGCTGCAACACGGTGTTCACCGCCGCCTGAAGTGCCTTGCGATCATCGCCAACTTCGATCGTGTTGATGACAAAGTCTTCGAGCGAGGCCGCCGCGGCCTGCCCGATCTGCCGGGCGATGTTGGCGGCTTCGGTTGCGCGGCCCGCCGACGCGTGCTTGTTCGCCTCCTTCACACGCTCCTGCAGCTTCGCAAGCTCAGCGCGGAGCTCAAACTTCTTCGCCGCGGGGAGAGTCATCTGATCGATCTCGCCACCAATCTCGATCACCGCCGCCCCAAGCTCAGCCTCGCCGAGCTTTGCCGCCGCAGCGATCCGCTTCGCCAAGTTGTCCGCGGCCAGAATCGCCGCCATCGCGGGTACGCCCGTCAGCGCGACAATGCGCCGGACGCCTTTGGCAACCGCTTCCTCACCGACCAGCGCAAAGCTCTGGATCTGCCCGGTCCGTTCGACGTGCGTGCCGCCGCAAAACTCCATCGAGTGCTCACGCCATTTCGATTCCTTTGGCTTGTCGAGCAGCTCCGCGACCGGAGCGCCGATCGAGACCACACGCACGGGGTCTGGGTATGCCTCGCCGAACACCGCCCGCAGGCCCTCCACTTGCTTCGCTACAAACAACGGCGCGGAATCCGCAAACACCGGCAAATTCTTCGCGATGCGGTCCCGCACAATCGCCTCGACCTTGCCGAGTTCTTCGGCGCCCACCGCTTTAGCGTGCGAGAAGTCGAATCGCAGACGGTCCTGGGCGACAAGCGAACCCTTCTGGTCGACGCCCTCGCCAAGCACCTGACGCAATCCCAGGTTCAGCAGGTGGGTCGCCGTGTGGTTCGAGGCCACACCCGTTCGGCGCTGGGAATCGAGGGTGAGTTGCACATCGTCGCCGACGGCGATCTCGCCGCGGAGGACGTGTCCGATGTGCAGGATGTAGCCGCCATAGCCGCGGGCGTCCTCGACGCGGAACTCGCCCCCCTCGTGGTCGTCGCTCGCGCCCGCGCGGCTCTCGCGCGTGACGTTGATGCGCCCGTGGTCGGCCTCTTGCCCGCCCATTTCGGCATAGAAGTTCGATTTATCGAGGATGAGGGCGACCACTCCCGCCCGGCCCTGAGCGGCGTGGGCGCGCTCATCAAAGTTCGCGCCGTTCCAGATGGCCTTGACGGTCGCGCGGATGGCGCGCCCGTGGAACTTGTCGATGTCGTCGGTCTTGCTCACGCCCAGTGCGCTCGCGAGCCGCGAGATCGCATCGGGAGACAACGTCGCCGCGCCCCCGCCCTCCGCGGCGAACTTTCCGCCCGAACCGGCGCGGGCCTTATCCTTGGCCTCCTCCATGAGTTTCTCGTAGCCGGCGACATCGACGGTCATGCCGCGCTCTTGGGCCATCTGCACGGTCATGCCGATCGGAAAGCCGTAGGTGTCGTGCAGCTTGAAGCCGTCGTCGCCCGAGATCTGCTTCGACCCTCCGCGCTGCGCCGCCTCCTCGAATAGCTTGATCCCGCGATCCAGCGTCCTTCCAAAGCTCTCCTCTTCCTCCCGCACGATCTCCACCACACGCGCCGGGTTCTTCCGAAGCTCCGGGAAGAACTCGCCAAAGCTCTCCACGACCGTGGGCACCAGCTGCGCAAAGAACCCCGGCTTCGCGCCAAGTGTCTGTCGGCCATAGCGAACCGCGCGGCGCAGAATCGCCCGCAGCACAAAGCCGCGGCCTTCATTGCTCGGCACCGCGCCATCGGTGATGGCGAACGTCAGCGTCCGAATGTGATCCGCAATCACGCGGTACGCCGTGTCCACGTTCCCCACATCCGCCGCACCGAGCTTGCCCATGTACGCGCGTGCGCCGGTGAGGCGCTCGATCGCCGCGAAGATCGGCATGAACACATCGGTGTCGTAGTTGGACCGCTTGTTCTGCAGGATGCTCGTCAGCCGCTCCAGCCCCATGCCGGTATCGACATGCTTGGCGGGCAGCGTCGTCAGCTTGCCGCCTTCTTCACGGTTGAACTGGATGAACACGTTGTTCCAGATCTCAATCACATCCGGGTCGCTCGCGTTCACCTTGTCGGCGACCAATCGCTTCTCTAGCCCCATCGCCGTCAGGCGATCGACATGGATCTCCGTGCACGGCCCGCAAGGCCCTGTCTCCCCCATCTCCCAGAAGTTGTCCTTCATGTTGCCGGGGATCACGCGCTCGGGCGGCAGAAACTTTTCCCACAGAGCCTTGGTTTCGAGATCGGGCTCCAGCCCGGCCGCGGCGTTGCCGCCGAAGTACGTCGCGTACAGCGCAGCCGGAGGAAGTCCGTACACCTTGGTGAGCAGTTCCCACGACCACTCCACCGCTTCCTTCTTGAAGTAGTCGCCAAACGACCAGTTGCCGAGCATCTCGAAGAATGTGTGGTGGTACGTGTCCTTGCCGACATCATCAAGATCGTTGTGCTTCCCGCCTGCGCGGATGCACTTCTGGCTGTTCACCGCACGCTTCATGCCGAACAACTGCGACCCCGGCTCTGCGCGGCCAAGAAACAGCGGCTTGAACTGGTTCATACCCGCATTCGTGAACAGCAGCGTCGGGTCATCGTGCGGGACAACAGGCGACGACGCCACAAACTTGTGAGCGTGCTGCTTGGCGAAGTAGTCAACGAAGGTCGAGCGGACGCGTGCGACTGGCCAGTTCATGAGCGGAGTGTACGCCGCATGTTCGGGCGTTCAGCAGGCTCCGCTCACCTTGATCTTGCCCGATTGACAAACGCCTCGTACTGCTCCGGCGTGTCGATCCCCCCGCCGCCGGTCGCTTCCGGCCGCACGATCGCGACCGCGATCCGCAGGCCGTGCTCCAGAGCCCGAAGCTGCTCGAGTTTCTCCATCTGCTCAAGCGGTGTTGGGGCCATGGCGGCGTACCGCTCGAGCGTCGCCCGGCGATACACGTACAGCCCGATGTGCCGCAAGCATCGTGCCGGTTCCCCGGCGTTTCCATCACGGTCAAACGGGATCCGTGACCGTGAGAAATAGAGCGCAAACCCGTCACGCGAGAGCACGACCTTCACGATGTTCGGATCATCCGCCCGCTCCGCAACGCCCATCAGCGTCGCGGCCGTCGCAATTGCCGCCCCCCCACTCGCCCCCCCACTCTTCACAGCTTCTCCCTGCATCAGCGCAGCCACTGAATCATCAATCACCGAAGGGTCGAGTTCCGGTTCATCCCCCTGCACGTTCACCACGATCGCATCTGTCGCGAGACCCAGCTTCGCCGCGGCCTCCGCCAGCCGGCTCGTGCCGTTCGGGTGCTCCGTGCTCGTCATCACCGCTTCCGCGCCAAACGCTCGAGCCGCCGACATCACGCGGTCATCATCGGTCGCGATCACCACGCGCGACAAACTCGCTGCCCGCTTGGTGGACTCCCACACATGCTGGATCAGCGGCTTGCCCGTGCCATCTGCCAGCACCTTGCCGGGAAATCGCGTCGAGCCCAGCCGCGCGGGGATGATGGCCACCGCCCCGCCGCCGGCACGAACGCCAGAGCCCGGTGATCCGCTCACTCGGACGCTCCGCCACCGGCCGCGGCCGGGGTGGCACCGCCACCCTTGAGTTGGGCGATGAGTGCTTTGAGATCGTCGCGATGCTTGCGCACATCCTTGTAATCGATTTTCTGGATGGTGATTCCCGCGGCCAGCTTGTACGCCTCATCGGCGTCGGCCTGGTCCTGGTTCTCCCTCGCCCGCATCGCCAGGGCCTGCATCAAGCCGTAGCGGAGTTCCATCCCGACATCGTCCGTATGGATGTCGTGCGATGCCAAGGCCTGGCGAAGCGTTTCGATCGCTTCATCCGCAAAGCCGTCCATGTGCAGAAATGACAATCCAAGGAGATTCAACACCTTGGAGCGGTGCTTGGGGTCGGCCTTCGCTTCCTGGAAGAGCCCGACGGCCTGGTCGTATCGCTTCAATCCGTAATACGCCTTGCCCAGTTCGTACTTCTTGATGAGGTCGGTCGGGTAGGCCGCGACCTGTTCCTGGAGCGATCGCATCTCGCGCTCGCGCATTTCCTGGAGCGCCCGGCGGAAATCTTCCCGCGCCGAATCATCCGAACCAGCGGCCTCCGCCGCGGCTTTGAGCTTCACGACACGTCTGCGGGACTGGACGAGCCGGATTCGCTCAGCCTGCTCTTTGTACCGGAACTCACGGGTGACTTCGAACGCGGCGGTAAACAACTCATACGCCTTCTCTTCATCCTCGGGCCTTGCGCTCTCGAGAAGGAACTTGCCGTACTTGTTGATTGCCGGACGATCGGCAGGATTCGCCTCGTATTCGATACGTGTTTTCTCGATCAGACGGTCGAGCGTTTCTTCGCTCTTGTTGACGCGCTCCTCGTCCTGAAGATCCTGCTGCTTCTGCGTGTTTCGGATGTTCTGCCGATAGCCCCCGCTCTCGCCGGTCTTGTCGAATCCGCCCTTGAACATGGTCGATTCGGCAGACAGGTTCTTGACGCGGGCCGCGAGCTTGCCATCTTGAGGCGCCAGCCGCACCGCGGCCTCGCCGACAACGACGGCTTTGTCAAAACGCTGATACTTTTCAAACACATCGAGCGCCGCGACCAGGTGATCCACGCGCGGACGCTTTTCCTGCGACGCAGCACCCGCCGCGCGGTCTGCGATCCAGATGGCCGGCTCCTTGAGCCCGAGTTTGGACGCGCTATTCATCGCCCGAACACCAAGCCCGGCGTCGGTGATCTTCGTTCCCCACATCAGCAGGTCGAAGAGGTAGCGGTCAAGGTCCGACCTCCCGCCCGAGAACATCTTGACGATGTCCTTGGCCGGACCCTTGCCCTTGTTCTCGACAGCATACGACTGGGCTGAGCGCATGAACCCTTCGAGGCCCTTCATGCTGGTCGGGTCTTGCCGAAGCCCGCCAAGCCAGAGCTGCATCGAGTACCCATAGTTGGTCGCGTCGTGCAGCCCCTGCGCCCGGTCGAAGAATCTCTCGGCCTTGTCGGGGGAATACTCAAAGCCCCCGCCGCCCTTGCCGCTTGATGCATCACCATCCGGCGTTCCGGTCGTCCCGGCTTTCGCGGCCGGAGCCGTGCTTCCCCCGGACCCGTTGGCCGTCTGCGGCGCGGCGGCATCCTCGGGCTTGGCGTCCTGTTTTTTCTTGCCGAACCAACCCAATGCAGACTCCTTGTGTCGTCTGTCGCTCCAACCTCGCCGACCGCCAGACGCAATCCTACCGGCCTTTGTGCCGGACCGTCAATGACGGCATCCGATTGATTGAACCCCGCCTCAATCGACCACCCATCGAGACTGCTCACCCGATACGCACTCCGCTGGTCCCCCGATCCATTTTCCTGCCTCCTAAGGTTGGGGCATGACCGTCGATCCCGCCAGGCTGGAAATCCGGACGTACCCCGACGAGGTGCTTCGCGTCAAAGCGCGGCCAGTCGCCGCGGTGACCGATGAGGTCCGGGCGGTTGCGCACCGCATGATCGAACTGATGCACGAGGCCGAGGGAATCGGCCTCGCTGCCCCGCAGGTGGGCCTCCCATGGCGAATGTTTGTGGCGTTCGTCCCGGAAGGGGATAAGCGGTCGGCGACCAGAGTTCCGCCCGACGCCATGCGGGAAGCGATGACCTTCATCAACCCTGTTCTGAGCGAACCCGCCGGACCGCTCGAACCTTTGAACGAGGGGTGCCTGTCGCTGCCGGAGATTCTTGGCGAGGTGGTGCGTCCCTCCACCATCACGCTGACGGCGACGGGCCTCGACGGCCGGACTTTCACCCTCACGGCCACGGGTTTGCTGGCTCGCTGCTTTCAGCACGAAGTCGACCACTTGGATGGCGTACTTATCATCGACAAGATGACGCAGATTTCCAGGTTGAAGAATCGCTTGGCCGTCCGCGAGCTGGAGCGGTCCGCGTCGCATTGACGGATCTTCTACACTCGCTTCGATGCGGCTGATCTTCTTCGGTTCCGGAGCATTTGGCATCCCGACACTCGCGCACCTCGCAAAGTCGGGCGTGCACGATATCGGTGCTGTCATCACGCAGCCAGATAAGCCCGCGGGTCGCGGCGGCCGTCTCACTCCCACCCCCATCGCCGCATGGGCAGCGGAACATCTGCCGAAAGTCCCAGTCCTGAAGCCGCCGAAGGTCAACGCTCCTGAAGTGGTTGCAGAGATCCACAAACTCGCAGTTGCACCTTCTGCCCCATCACATCCCACATCCGACATCCCGCATCCCACGTTCGTTGTCATCGCGTTCGGCCAGAAACTCTCGCCTCGCCTGCTTGAGGGCGTGTTCGCGATTAACCTTCACGCCTCACTCCTGCCGCGGTGGCGCGGTGCAGCGCCGATCAATGCCGCGATCCTCGGCGGCGACACGGAGACCGGAAACTCGATCATCACGCTGGCCGATCGCATGGATGCCGGTCTCATCCTCGCGCAGACCGATCCGCCGCTGCCGATCGATCTCCTCATCACCGCCGGCGAACTGCACGACAAACTCGCCCAAGAGGGTCCGATTCTGGTCGACCGCGTGCTCGCGCAGCACGCCGCGGGAAGTCTCTCGGCACGTCATCAAAGCGAGGCAGAGGTTACGATCGCCACCAAGCTCAGCAAGGCCGATGGCTATATTGACTTCCACCAGCCGGCCGACTTTCTCCGCCGCCAGGTCCACGCGCTCACACCTTGGCCGGGGGTTACCACCCAGTTGCACACCGCGCCCGATGCGTCCGCCATTCCGCTCAAGCTCCTGCGAGTCCGGAGCGGCCCGCCCTCCGCACCCGGTACCCGCCACGAATCCGGCACCATCCTCGATCCTTCCCGCGGCGTGATATCCTGTGCGAATCACACCACGCTGGAGATCATCGAACTTCAGCCCGCAGGCAAACGCCCGATGGATTGGGCCTCTTTCGCCCGCGGCCGGCCGATCCCGGCAGGATCGCGCCTCATTTCCGCGGATGCCTGAAGCATGACGCTGACTCTCTGGGATCTCACCGATGCTCCTGCCGCCCCACCAGCCAAACCAGTTGGCTGGATCGACCCCACCGGCCGCGGCTTTCCTGTTCGCTTGGCTCCTCCAATCGCCGTCACGCCACCGCGTGCGGACGGCACATGCATCGCCCATGCGCCAACGGTCTCTTCCATTCCGCACTCCGCATTCCACACTCCGCACTCTCTGCCTCCACATCCGTCATCCGACATCCCACCTCCGACATCCATGGAGGCCCGCTACGAGGCCGTTACACGCCTGATGCTCAAGACACACGGCATCCGTGTCCGCAAGTGGCGCACGAGCATGAGCGGCGTCGCCTGGTGCCTCACCTACCGCGATGGCACCGTCAAGCGACTCATCGAAGCCCCGCGCCCCCGCGGCCCGATGTCCGCCGCGGTCTTCCTCCACGAGATCGGCCACCACGCCATCGGCTTCAACGTCTACAAACCTCGCTGCCTTGAGGAGTACCACGCCTGGCGTTGGTCGCTCGAAGCCATGTACACCCACGGCCTGAACATCACCGATCAGGTGCGATACCGCATGCACGCCTCGCTGTGGTATGCCGTCGCAAAGGCGAAGCGTCGCGGTATCAAGTCCGTCCCCCCGGAACTCGATCCATACATGCTGCGTCCATCTCGCCCGCGCCAAGCAGCCTCACGCTGACCCCGTCGCCGGGACCGCCGCGTTCGGCGCCGCGCGCTGCCGCTTCGTCGAATGGGCCCTCGTGATCAGTACGCACCCGAGTACAAAGATCACGATCCACGCTCCCACGCTCCACGCAAACACCCACCTCGCTGGCCCGATGGTCATGCCCGTCCCGCTGGCCACCGCGGAGAAGCTCAGCGAGTCGCTCAATCTGCCGCCGTTGTTCACGTACACGGTCAACGCCGAGACCTCACTCGCCAATCCGCCCGTCCCCGCGCTGGCCGCAGCAAGTCACGCCGCCACATCCGCATCACCAACCGGCATCGTCCCTGCGGCGACCTGCTTCGCAGGCACAACCCCCGGCGGCGAAGTGATCTGCCAGGTGTTCCCAACAAGGTCTACCTGCAGCGCAATCGGCGTCGCCACGTTCGTCTGCGCGGTCTGAACAAGCAGCCGGTGCGCCGGCGAGGAGATCGCCGACGATGCCGCCGTCGCCGTGCCGAACGCCGTCACCGAGATCTGCGGCAAGCCGCCCGACACCGGTGTCAACACCTCGTTCCGCGAAAAGCTCATCCGCTGCCCGCCCGGTGCGCTCCCCAGTATGGCCGACGTCACCAGCCCGCCGAATACCGCTAGCACAGCCCACGCCGCGAACTTCTCCGCGACGTGCACCCTGTGCTTCGGCCGAACTCCCTGCACGAGGATCCCTGCGCGGCGTAAGTCCGACCCGCACTCCGGACACGTAAAAGTCGAAAGCCCTTCCACCGAATACCTGCACGCGCCGCAGCACGGCACGCGAAGCCGGTCGCGCCATCGCACGACCGCGGCCCCCAGGAACATCTCCAACGACGCGACGATGACCGACCCGAGCAGAACCACAATCCCGAAGCCAAGTAGCGATCCGTCCATCGGCACTCCTCCCGCCCCGCCCAGCTGTCATTCCGCGCCGCAACGCTCCTTCTGGCTGCTTGGGAGTGCCATTTCCCCATTCTAACCCACCCACTTCAAACGCCCCGGAGGCGACTCGAACGCCCGACCTGCCGCTTAGAAGGCGGCCGCTCTATCCAGCTGAGCTACCGGGACAAACCGACCCCATCCTATTCGCCTTACCCCCCTCTGGGGGTTATGCACTTAATCCGGCCAAACCGCAAGGATTCCGGTCTGCCAGTAGCCCCGCGGATCCGGGACGTAAACAATCCGGTGTTCATTACCTCCCACTGATCGGAGTTCCGGCAGGATGCTCGAACCTCGCACCATCACACCAATGGCCACCGCGATCCAATGCCCGGCCGCACCCGCCGTGCTCTCTTTCCGCGATCAGGCCGCGGCGGCGTACGAGCTTACCAAGCCGCGCATCACGCGAATGGTGGCGATCACCGCGGGCATCGGCTTCACCCTCGCGGCGATTGGCCGACCCTGGACTGCGACGGACCTGATCCTCTCCGCACTTGGCTGCATCCTGGGCACCAGTCTTTCTGCCTCCGGCGCCAACGCGCTGAACCAGTGGTTCGAGCGCGACCGCGATGCGCTCATGAATCGCACAAAGACGCGTCCTCTGCCCGAGCACCGGCTCTCCGCCGCAGCCGCGCTGTGGATCGGACTTGCACTCGGCTTCGCCGGCGTGCTCGTTCTCTGGGCCCTCTGCGGCCCCGCCGCCGCCCTGGTTTCCGCCACGACCATCATCCTCTACGTCCTGCTCTACACCCCGCTCAAGCCGGTCACCGCATTCAATACTCTCGTCGGTGCGATTCCCGGCGCGCTGCCGCCCGTCGTCGGCTTCGCCGCCGCGTGGGGCGTCGGCGCAACCACGCCCTGGGCCGCGGTCGTTCATCCGCTGATCCAGCCCGCGGCGTGGGCACTCTTCCTCATCATGCTTGTCTGGCAGGTTCCGCACGTGCTTGCGATCGCCTGGATGCACCGCGACGACTACGCCCGCGGCGGCTACCGCATGCTTCCGATGAATGATCCTACAGGTCGAATGACCGCCTTCACGATGTCCGCGTGGGCCGTGACACTTATCCCCGTCTGCCTTGCGCCGGTGCTGATCATGCCCGATCTGCTCGGCTGGCTCTACGCGACGCTTGCGATCTTGCTCAGCGGCGTGTTCGCAGCCATGTGCCTGCGGCTGATCTGGAGCTCCGAGCGCAAGCACATTCGCGCCGCCTTCTTCGCCAGCATCATCCACCTGCCGCTGGTACTGATGGCGCTGGTTGCCGATGCGTTGCTGCACACCTGGCTGCTCTGACCGTCACACGCCAACGGCCCGCCGAATCCACCCGCCCCCTATCACCCGTTCCCCGTCATACAGAACCACGGCCTGACCCGGTGTAACGGCCTGGACCGGCTGGTCAAACTCCACTTCGATCTCCTCCCGCTCCGCATCCCACCGCACCCGCGCCGCGGCTGGCTTCCCATTGCTCCGAACCTTCGCCGCGCACTCCCGCCACTCCCCCGCCGCGGGCTCATCAGCCAGCCAGTTCACCTCACCGGCAACGAGTCCGCGTGCAAGCAGCATCTCGCGAGGCCCCACGGTCACGGTGTTGTCTTCGATGTTCTTCCCGACCACGAACACCGGGTAGCCCAGGGCCACGCCCACTCGTCGCCGCTGGCCGATGGTGAAGTTGTGGTGCCCGCCGTGCTCGCCGACCTTCTTCCCCTCCGGATCGAGCACATCCCCCGCCGGCAACTCCGCAAGCGTCTCGCCCCGCCTCCGCTCCACCAAGCCCGCGTAGTCATTATCGGGAACGAAGCAGATCTCCTGCGAGTCCGGCTTGTCAAATGTCGGCAGCCCCAGCTCCTTCGCCATCGCGCGTACATCGGCTTTGCGATACCCGCCGATCGGCAGCAGCGTCTTCTCCAGCCGCGCCCGCTTCATTCCAAACAGCACGTACGACTGGTCTTTGTCAAGATCGAGCCCGCGCACCAGCGCAGCCCGCCCAAGCTCATCCCGCTCCACCCGTGCATAGTGCCCCGTCGCCACCCACTCCGCCCCGATCTGCTCCGCGTAGTCGTGAAGCTTGCCGAACTTCAGCCAGTCGTTGCAGCGCACGCACGGGTTGGGTGTGCGCCCCGCCACATACTCATCCACGAAGTAGTCGATGATCCGCCCGAAGTCCTTCTTGAAGTTCACGACGTAGAACGCGACCCCAAGCTCCGCCGCGACCAGCCGCGCATCCGCCGCATCGTTGATCGAGCAGCACCCCTGATGCCCGATCTTCACCCGGTTCGGATCACACGCGATCTGCCGCTCATCAAACTCGAGCGGCGAATCCAGCGTCTCCCCCGGCGAGCCCAGCCGCATGAAGCAGCCCACCACCTCATACCCATCGCGCGCAAGGATCGCCGCCGCGACGGAGCTATCTACTCCGCCCGACATCGCGACCAGCACCTTGCCTTTGCTCGCAGGCGAACTCATGCCCCCATCGTAGGGGCCACGAGGATTACACCGTCACGGCTTCCTTCTTCTCCGCCTTCTTGTCGGTCGCGCCGTACGTACGAGCCCTTGGCGTCACAAGACTGGTATTCACAGGCTCAAGGCTCAGCACGTGCCGCCCAGTGCGGGCGTCAAACCTCGCCACCGTGGTCTTCATGAACTGCTCATCGTTTCGTTCTGGGTAGTCGGTCCGGAAGTGTGCCCCGCGGCTTTCCTTGCGGATGAGCCCGCCCTCCACCATGACCTCCGCCAGAATCAGCATGTCGCCAACAGCACGTGTGTAGCTCAGCGTCTGGTTCGTCCACGCCGCGCTGTCACCCAGTCTCACCCTCGTAAACCGCTCGCGCAGCTCCCCGAGCTTGGCGAGGGCTTTCTCCAGCCGTGGACCGGACTTCACGACAGTCGATGCGGCTGTCATCTCTTCGCCCATCTCCATCGCGATCTGATACGGGTTGTACAGCTGATCCTGACCGGTGCCCGCGCCGGGCGCGACTGATGCCAACAGCCGCTGCGCCTTGGCATGCTCTTCACTGACCTTGCGGTCATACACACCCTGAGAGAGCGTCACGGCAGGCGTCGATCCCGGCTCTTCATCTCGCACGTAGTTCGACACACCCAGCCCGCAGAACAAGCCGTCGAAAATGCAGCTCAGCAGCGCATTCGCGCCAAGGCGGTTGGCGCCGTGGTACGCGAAGTTCACCTCGCCAAATGCGTAGAGGCCGCGGACATTGGTCATCATCTGTGTCGGTTCGCCCAGCACAAGGCCGCGCCCGTCACCCTTGGGCACAAACTGTGTCCACAATCCGCCCATCGAATAGTGAACGGCTGGAAAGATGCGCATCGGGTGATCACGAGGGTCCTCACCGACGAACTTCTCGTAGATCTCCAGAATCGCCCCCAGCTTCGAATCCAGGTATGCCCGGTCCTTGTGTGTCAGATCGAGGTACACCTCGTTGCGCCCCGCCACGCCATATCCCTGCATGCAGACTTCAAAGATCTCGCGCGTCGCGATATCTCGCGGCACCAGATTCCCGTACTTGGGATACTTCTCTTCAAGGAAGTACCATCGCTCCAGCTCGGGGATCTGCTTACCCGCGCGAGGGTCCTGCTTCTTCCGCGGCACCCACACCCGCCCGCCCTCGCCTCGCGCCGACTCGCTCATCAAGCGGCACTTGTCCGCGCCAGGAATCGCCGTCGGGTGCACCTGGATCATCTCGCCGTTGCCATACCACACACCCGCCTGGTAGCACCGGCTCGCGGCACCGCCTGTACACATCACCGAGTTCGTGCTCTTGCCGAACACCAGCCCGCACCCACCAGTGGCCATCACCACCGCATCGCCGCGGAACGCACGAATCTGCATCGTGCGAAGGTCCTGCGCCACGATTCCCACCGCACGGGCCGATTCACCCTCCCCGTCGATCACCGGGGACAGGAACTCCCAGAACTCGTACTTGGTGACTTTCCCCTCTGTCTCAAGCCGCCGTACCTGCTCATCCAGCGCGTAGATGAGCTGCTGCCCCGTACTCGCGCCGGAAAAGTGAGTTCGCTTGAAGAGCGACCCGCCAAAGAGCCTCAGATCTCGATACCCCTCGCTCGTCCGGTTGAATGGCACGCCCATGCGATCCAGCAGGTCGATGATCTTCGGCGCCCATGCCGTCATCTCGAAAACCGGCGGCTGATCGGCCAGAAAGTCCCCACCGTAGATCGTCTCATCGCAGTGCATGTACTCGGAGTAGCCCTGCTGGCGAGCAACTTCGTTGCAGGCGTTGATTCCCCCTTGGGCGCACACGGAGTGGGATCGCTTGACAGGGACCATGGAGAACAGGTCCACCGGAATCCCGGCCTCCGTGATCCGGATCGCCGCGGCCAGCCCTGCCAACCCACCACCGACCACAATGACCCTCTGCTGGGACATGCTTACCTCGTCTCCTGAGCGTCGATAACCCTGCTTGCTGCCGGGGGAGCCTCATGCGTGCTGGTTGCGCCGAGTTCCACCCTCCGTGCTTGTTCAGGACTCAACATCGCAAACCCGACAACGCTGCTCCACGCGGCCAACATCAGGCCCGCGCCAACCGCGGCGCACACATATCCCCACCGCTTCTGCGCTGGCCGAGAAACCGTCAAGCCCCAGGTGATGGCCGCGGTCCAGAGGCCGTTGGCAAAGTGAAACACCAGCAGACTCACCCCTGCAAAGTAGAACAGCGAAACGGCGACTCCCGCGGCGGTGAACGCTTCACCCCCCCGCATCGCCGCGGCGAGACTCGACGCTGCGAAACTCTGCGACCATTGCGTGCCCCCAGGCACAAGGAACGTCCACCCCCAACGCAGAGTCGCCACGTGATAAAAGATGAAGAGAATGCCGACGTACCCGCTCCATCGCTGGAGGGAGTACCGCCAGTTCGACATGTAGCCGTAGGAACCCAGGTTGCTCTTGCCGCTCAACGCATAAGCCATCCCCAGGATGGAGTGGAACGCGATTGACGACCAGAGCACGATCTCGATCAGCAGCAAGTGGGGCACCTGCGTGTTGATCCAAACCACTTCCTTGTGAAAGTATCGAACACCGCCCTCGACCAGCGTGTCGGTCGGATACTCGCCGCGAAGCCCGACCTTGCCCCACATGATCGACGAGTTCGTCGTCAGGTGAGCGATCAGGAAAACCCCGATCGGCAAAATTCCGGTCAGGGAGTGAAGTCGCCGGAGAAGGAAGTGATTCCGGTTGAACCACGACTGCTTGTGCATCGAAGAGTTCCCAGCTCATCCCCCCACCACTCCGCCGTCTCGGCATCGTCTCGCTTACGTCACCAGGCCCAGGCCGGCTCCGGTCGCCGGGCCGGTTGGCGGAAGCCCGCCAGCTCCTCCCAAGCTCCCACCCATGCCTCCACCCTTCATCGCGCCCTTCGCTACCGCCTGCGCAACAGCCTTGCTGATCTCGACAAACTGCAGACGAAGCTGGCTCAGAACCTGTGCAAGGTCCGCAGCCTCCTCGGCAGTAAGGTTGCCCTTAGTCTTGTCTTCGAGGACTGCCAGCAAATCGATGTGGAACTTGGCGTGTTCCAGCGAAACCATCGCGCGACCGGTTTCGGGGTCAGGGAATGCACCCATGTACATGAGTGCCTGGGTGATCAGGACTTCCAGCAGGCTGCGGAAGTCGGCGGGGGGCAGGCTCTCCATCCCCTGTGCGGCCGCCGCGCCACCAGAACCGGAAGCTTGTGCGGGCCTTTCGGCCGCCGCCTTCTTCTCCTGAGCGGCCATTTTTTCGCGCTCAGCCTGAGCCTGAGCCTTCCAGTCGCTGTCAATGACGATCTTCGGCTCGCCGGGGTTCTGAGACATCATCCCTCCTCGCGGCCGTGCCCACCGTCGCCGCAAGCCCACTATAGGAGCCTCGTTTGCAGACCCGAACCCGGCCGGGTAACCTCTTACTCATCGACTCTCAAATGTGCAAGGACGCCCACATCAACCTCACCCGCATCTCCCTGTTGCTCGCCGCGGCCGGATTAGCAGCCTGCTCGTCGGGTAATCCCCGATCCACAGGCGAGCGGATCAGTGCAGACCAGTTTGTCACCTCTCACGCACCCGCGGCGTCGTCGTCGAACGGAGCGGCATCGCCTGCAGCTCCCCCAACCACGGCGACCGCAGGCACGGCTGATCCAACACCCTCTCCAGCCGGGTCGACAGCGAGCCCTGCGACCGCTTCGACATCCACCACGGGGCAGCAGGTGCCGACTCCAAGGCCCATGCCCGAAACCCTCGCGCTCCGTTCATTTGTTGGCGAGCCGCAAGTCGTCGGAACTCCGGCAAAGCCGACGGACAACCCCATCGTTCTGGAATCGGTCATCGGCCAGATCAACGGACGCCCGTTGTTCGCATCCGAGGTGCTCACGCCGCTTGACGGACGACTTCGCGCGGCCGCGAGCGAGGTCGGCGGCGACCGCACGCGGTTCATGCGGGCGACCTCCCAAGCAGTCACAGAAGTGGTCACCCGCAAGGTCATCGATGAGCTCATGCTTGCAGAAGCGCAGGCCTCGCTCCCGCCGGAGACCCGTCAGGGACTCTTCTACTTCCTTGGAAAGATTCAGCAGAATCTTGTCAGCACGCAGGCCGGCAGCGCTCTGCAAGCGGACGAAGCGTTGCGCGAAACGACAGGGCGCACCCTGCAGCAGCAGGCCCGCGAGCTTCTCGAACGCGAACTGATCAACAACGAGATGCGCAGCAAAGTCATGCCGCGCGTCAATGTTCCCTGGCGACTCATCCGGCAGGACTACGAGCGTAACTCCAAAAAGTACGACCTTCCCGGAAGCGCGACGCTCCGTGTGATCACCGTGCCCGCGGCCGATGCCGATGCGGTCCGCCGTGCAGAAGAAGCGATCGCCAGCAAACCATTTGCCGAAGCTGCGGCGATGGATTTCAACGGTTTTCTTCAGTCACAGGGAGGGCTCGCCGTCCGCGAAGTGGCGGGGCCGTACGGTGAGGCGCCACTTTTCGCCGATGCCGCCTGGAACGACGCCGCGTGGAAGCTTCAGCCCGGGCAAACCTCGCCGCCCACTCCGGTGCGAACCAATCTCGTATGGGTGCACCTGGAGCGACTGGAGCCGGGCAGCACGATCCCTCTCTATGACGCTCAAACCGAGATCGATGGCGTTCTGCGCGACCGGAAGTTCCAGCAGGAGCGGGACGTTTACCTGCAAAGATTACTCGCCCGGGGAAGTTTCACGCCGCTTGAATCGATGGCGCAGGAAGCGATGGTGATTGCCATCGAGCGCTATCTGTCCCCCGGGGCTCGCTGAGCTTTGTCCATGCCGCGATGGCTCATGCGAGTGCTCCGCCTCCTCAAGCCGTCCGCGTGGTCAGAAAACCGCGACCCGCTCGGCCCGGCCGGAGAACGCGCCGCCGAAAGGTTCCTCAAGTCCCGCGGCTACCGCATCCTCGCGAGAAACGCACGTGTGCCGATGGGCGAGGCCGATCTTCTCTGTGAAAACCCCGATCGCACCGCCATCATCCTTGTCGAGGTGAAGTCGCGCAGGCTCGACGCCGACCGCCCCGACCCGCCCGCCGAGGCCGCGGTAACCAAAGACAAGCGTCGCAAGCTCGTGAAGATCCTCATGCACCTGGCCCGGGCCAACCGCTGGCGCTCGCAAGCCCTGCGCATCGACATCATCGGCGTTGATTTTCGCGCCGGCAAACCCGTTGAGATCCGCCACCACATCGGCGCAGTGGGCATCCCCTCCCGCCGCCGCGAAGCCTGACGCTTCAGCCACGCCTGCGTCCCACCAGTTGCTCGCGACGAACCCGGATCGCGTTGGGCTTTGGCAGCTTCCTGTCATGCCCCGGACCACTCGCAGCCATACCCCACCCTTCATCACGCCGCGGGCTTGTCCTTCCGCTCCGCCAGCTTGCCACGGAACGCCATCTCCAGCCGCATCTCCTCTGCCCGCCCGGCATCGATCTTGGTCGGCATGATCACGCTGAACATCGAGCCGCGGCCGACTTCGCTCTCAAGCAGGATCTCGCCCTGCAAAATCCCGGTCAGCTCCTTGCAGATCGCAAGCCCCAGGCCTGTACCGGCGTGGCGACGGGTGTGACCGCTGTCGGCCTGCTGAAACTTCTCGAAGATCCGGTCCCGGTCCTCGACCGCGATGCCCGGACCCGTGTCGAGCACGCTGATCCGCACCCGGTCCGTCGCGCCGGGCCCTTCGGTCGCCCGGCCCACAAGCCGTTCAGCACGCAGTGTGACCTTCGCGCTGCCGACCACGGGCTGCGCAACCGTCTGCTGTCCGCCACCCCCAGTCCATGCTCCGCTCGACCCAGTCGCGTGCACGCCTCCGGGGGCGTTCCACTTGTCGCTGGTGAACTTCACCGCGTTGCTCAGCAGGTTGAACACGACCTGCTGCAACTTCTTGCCATCGGTCTCAAGCATCGGCAGATCCGCCGGAAGCTCCACGACAAGCTCCACACCGCTGCGATCTGCGAGCGGCCGCATCATCGCAGCGAGCGTTTCCAGCAGCTCGCGCAGGTTCACCGACTCGACCCGCAGCTCCATCTTCCCGGCTTCAAGCTTGGCCATCTCCAGCAGCCCGTTGATCAACTCCAGCAGCGACCGCCCGGAAGTGTGGATGTTCTCCAGATACCGACGCCGCTTGGCCAGACGCGTGGAGTCGTCCCCCGCCTCGACCTCCTTGTCGGCCACTTCCACAAGCAGCTCGGTGAATCCGATGATTGAGTTCAGCGGCGTCCGCAGCTCGTGGCTCACGTTCGCGAGGAACTCGCCCTTGAGCTTGTTCGACTCATACAGCGCAACGTTCCGCTCCGCCAGCTCGTTCACCCGCAGGTCCAGCGAGCGGTTCATCGACCGCAACTGCTCCTGCGTGCTGGTGAGCGCCTCGAGCATCTGGTTGAACGTCTCTCCCAGCTCCTCGAACTCATCTCCGGTCTGGATGTCCGAGCGAACCTGCAGATCCCCCTCCCGCACCAGCTCGGCGGTGTCCTTGAGCGACCGAACCGGCCCCAGGATCAGCCGGTTGGTGATGAGATAGAACACCAGCACCGCGAGCCCCATCGCAATCAACCCCGCGCTCAGCAGGTAGACCATGTTCACCAGCATCTGCCGGCCCGCGATGATGCTCGTGCGGGTCAGCAGCACCATTCCCTGCGCCGACACACCTTTCCTCACCTCTTCATCGACCGATACCCCCATGCCGGTGCCCGCAGTCCGCACGGCCTTGGCGTATCGATAGTGCCTCGCAAGCCCGGACCACCGCGCCGAATGCCATTCAGCCGGGTTCGGGTTCTCTGAAAGCTCCGTCCAAGCCCTCGACACCTCCGCATCCTCGTGTGCCGCGGCGGCTTCGGGGGTGAGCAGCACCACCTTTGCACCGCCGATCTCGCCTTCAACGCCCGCGCGCAGGCGCGGCCCAGCGGGCGTCATCTCTGTCGAGTACGACTCCCAGGATTTGACGAGCTCACGCGAGAGCTCCTGCTGCGACTCATCGACGATTGCGCTCATCCGCAGCCACGACACAAACAACGCGGCCACCAGAATAAACACCACGGCCGCTCCGAAGAGCAGGAGGCATTTGTTCGCAAGTGAGATGCCGCGCCACATGGGCCCAAGTCTACGTCATGCAGCGATCTGACGAATCCCTCGGATCACCGTGCCTGCTTCTTGTTCCGATGCGAGTTGTGGCAATCCTTGCACGATTGACCAACAGCCGCAAAGAGACGATCCAGTGACGGTCCATCCTCTTTGGCGACCATCGCATCCTCAAGAGCCTGCGCCTCTTCCCAGGATCGCTTCATCAGCGCGATGAACTCCGGCGGCTTCGCCTTGCAGTCAGGATCCTCCATCAGCACCCGGTAGTGATCCGCCAGTCGTCCTGCCTCTGCCGCAGGAACGATGTCGGGATGGTCCTTGGGCACCGCCCACCCGGCCTTCTTCACGTGCTCCAGGTTCACGAAGCAAAAGTCAATCCCCACCATGTTGTCGACCATGCCCGAAACCGTTGCGACGGACGGCAGACTGGTCGCAGGCGGGGCCTTCTCTAGAAAGCTGTTGAACTCCGGCGAGATCGAGGACACACACTCATACAGCCCGGGATAGCTCAGCGCGGTTTTCGCGGCCTTGAGAAACGCAACGCCCTGCTCGGGGCTCAGGTCGCCGACAATGACGGCAGCGCTCGCCGCGGCTGCCGGGCCACGATGCTTGCCGTGGTGGCAGTGAATGAAAAAAGGCCCTTCCAGATCGCGATAAGCCTTGGCGATCAGCACCTGCTGCCGCGGATCAATACCGTCATAACCCACTGGAAGATGAACATACCGCATGCCATACGCCGCGGCCCGATCCACCATCGGCTTCGCCCCATCTACCGAGATGATGGTCTTGACACCCAGCGCCTGCAACTCGGCAAACGCTTCGTCACTCTCGGGCGAGTTCCCGCTATACATTCGCGGCGTGACCCTCAGCACGTTGTGGAGCGGCCCCAGATCCTGACCAGCCTGGTTGTTCAAGCTCGCCGCCGGGACCGACGGTTCAAGAAGAACGATGGTCGGCTTGGGTGCCGGTTCGGCAACGACGGAGCTGGCAGACGGCTCGCCCGATCGGCATGCGATCACTCCCAAGCCCGTTCCCGCAACAGCAAGAATCCATGCCGCGATACGAAGCAATCCTGAATGGGACATCACGACTCCGGACCAACGTGTCTCCCCCGGCTCCCACTGAGACACCGAGTTTACAAAAAGCCACGCCCGTGGTGGCACCGGCCTTTGCGAAGCCGAGCCTTCCCCCCGGGGCGCCCGGCCTCTCCACCCGCCCGATTCCTCCAGATTTGCCTTGATTCGACCCAGCCAAGGGGGCTAGCTAGCATTTCCTGATCTCGTTCTCGTTCCGGCCCAGGTGGGCCCGACCTCAGGATCGCCGACGCTTTCTCTTGCCCGAGTTCAAGCACCGGTTTCAAACTTTCAAGGGCAGGATTCAGCGCATGAAGCTTTACGTCGGCAATCTCTCTTTCAGCACCACCGAAGCGCAGCTCCGTCAGATCTTTGAGGCCCACGGGCAGGTCGCTTCCGCGTCCCTGGTCATGGATCGCGACACCGGCCGCCCCCGCGGTTTCGGCTTCGTCGAGTTCCCCAACGACGATGAGGCTCGCGCGGCGATCGAAGCCCTCAGCGGCAAGAACGTCGATGGTCGAACCATCACTGTCAACGAAGCCAAGCCCCGCGAGGGTGGCGGCGGCGGCGGCGGCGGTGGCGGCGGTGGCGGCGGTGGCTTCCGGCCGCGCCAGCAGGGCGGCGGAACGGCGATGCTCGACCTGCCGCCGCTCGACCACGCCGCGATGTCCTCGGCGCTGAGGTCGGCCGGCATCCCGGCGT
>ENA-ORBV01002870-ORBV01002870.1-microbial-mat-metagenome-genome-assembly--contig:-NODE-2870-length-35591-cov-11.479783_pt1 | contig 35591 bp, 28 predicted proteins | sample MGYA00237777_ERZ505514 | MGnify/ENA primary metagenome ERZ505514 (study PRJEB26160, sample SAMN06269048) | microbial mat metagenome | isolation source: Oligotrophic lake microbial mat | place... | reverse complement strand
TTCGGTACATTACGAAAGTGATGGTGTGCTGGGCTTTTGACTCATTTTAACTACTATCTTTGCACATTTTCAGCGCTAAAACGACCCCAAGTCTTTTGATGTAAGGGTTTTAGGCTTTTTCAGCAAACCCTAGCTATTTGTTCTAACAGAAACAAGCCGCCGACAGAATTTCCCTCTTTATCTAGAGGCGGACTGTAAGATGCGATCGCCCCTTCACCCGGAATTACCGACAGCAAAGCCCCACTAACTCCAGACTTAGCCGGCAGTCCCACCCGCACCGCAAAGCGGCCAGATGCTTCATACAAACCGCAAGTAGCCATCAGCGCTTTGACAGTGCGGCAGTTTTCCCCGATCGCTTCGCCACTATTTACCAAAACCATCCCCAGCTTAGCTAAATCCTCCACATTTCCCGACAAACAGCAGACGCGATTATAAGTTTCTAGCGCAATTTCCGAGTTTTCAAGATAACCCCATTCTACCATTGCTAAGGCAAGATCCCAATTTTTTTGATTCGGCATTGCATTCACTGAATCCAGCATTAACTCGTCAACAAATAACTGACTGTTTGCCTGTTGATTCAGCCAATTTCCCAGGTTTTGACAGCGCTCAACCGCATTTTTACCGGGAATCAAAGATGCAAGGGCGATCGCCCCGCTATTAATCATCGGATTTCTCGGCTTCCCTTTATCTATTTCCAGTTGAGTCAGGGAATTAAAAGCCATTTCCGAAGGATCGCAGCCCACGCAATCAAAAACCGCTTTTTCGCCCAACTCGCACAGCAAATAAAGCAGCACAAACGGCTTGACTACGCTCATCAGCGGGAATGTTTTATCGACGCTGCCCCAGCTCAAAATTTGACCGTCAATTGCCCGAATTTGCACGGCAAAGCATTGTCTGTCGGCTCCCGCAAGCAGAGGTATGTACGTGGGGATTTGACCGGATTTACTGCGATTAATTGCCTCTGTTGCCCAAGTTGCCAGTTGTTCTGGTTGCAGGGAAGATAGTTTGCTGGTGGATGTTTTCACTGTCGATTATTTAGATCGTTTGAGATTTGAGATTGGCAGTGCGATCGGGCTTTTGAGCCATAAACCCGGTTTCTTAAAATAATTGCGCCACTTCAGCTCCTGCAATAAACGGGGTTTCTTACATGACCAAAACCAAGATCAGCTTTAAGGTCTTGACGTTTTCGCCTGCGTGGAGATAATAAATTTATTGACAATTTTTCATAAAAACCTGTCTTTGCATAAAAATCTCCCTTTCACCCAGATAGATAAGTAGCAGCTTCAAGGCAACGCTGCTACCCAAAACAAACCAGCACTGGCTTGAAATGCCTTCAGATTCTTATGTCTAAGCCCCAGCAAGGGGCGGGGTGCATATTTAGCTTAATTCTTTCAGGGTTCGCGTAATCCTTTCCGGAAAACCCCCGAACCTCTGAGAATTTACTATCCAACCGGATCTACCAAAACCAGGATAAAAAAATGGCAGAAGAAGCGAAAGTAGAAGCACCAAAGCCCGCTCCCATGATTTTTAAGGGTGTGTGCAAGGAGGGAGTTCTCAAAGGCAAAGAAATTGAAGGCAAACTAGATATCAAAGTCAACGTCGAATCTGTCACAACCCCAGAAGCAACGCCCAAAAAATCCGAGTGGGAGCCAGTTATCTTTTGGGTTTTGTTTGCATTCATGGCAAACTTGATTGTCGGCGACCCCGCCGGAATGCGAAAATACAGCTCCCCACAAAGGTCTTCTTCTCATCAGATTTTAAACCAATCTGGGGAGCAGTCGCTGTTGCCTAAGAAAAACACCAGCAACTCGCCACTTTAGGCTCTGGGAGCCTGCCAGCCGCGCAAATAGTAATAGAAAGACCCGAAATATTCATCGAATACTCGCGTCGTAGTTACCAAAGCTTCTGCACTAGGCAAAAAATCTCCCGCGTCTAAGCGGAGTCTCGATTTCCCTCCTGACGTGGGCTGGAAAGTGTAGAAGTCGGTAGCTCTGGGAATCACCTGGATTCCCATATTGGCAAAAGCGAGGCTGGCACGGCGCATCTGAATCGCAGATGTTACCAGGATTACTTTGCGCGCGGCGCCACGGCTGTCGAGTATCTTTCTCACTTCTTCAGCGCTGGTGCGTATGTTGCTGCCGTTATCGTCGAGCACGATACTACTGCGCGGCACGCCCATGTTGTTTGCCAGCAAAGTCTCGATATCCTTAGCTTCGCCAACATAACCCTCCAACTCTGGTCTCGGGCCAGCGGTAACGATGACCATAGGTGCCACTTTTTTGCTGTACAAAACGGCAGCATAGGGCAGGCGATTGCCTGTATCTGTTAGTTGAATTGCCACTCGGTTGGGGATGTGAGGCTGAGTGGTTCCCTTGCCCAGCAGGACGATCGCCGCTGCGGTTTCATCGCAGCAAACTGTGCGGACGGCAGCAGCAGCGTCCCGTTCTGCTTGCTCGGCGAACCAGTAAGCGACAACTGGCATACTCGAAAGGATCAAAACTAGCAGCGCTGCCAGGATCATTCTCGGCGCCGGGTTGCGGATGCCCCCGTTCGTGATCAGCGCCGATGCAATCACCAGCAGGGTGATCGAAAAACCCAGCGGCTTAAAGAAGAAGGCTATGAGCCCGAAAATCGCTGCTCCGACTGGCGTGTCTGGCGCGAAAAAAGCCAGGAACAAAAGGCTGATCAGCAGCAAAACGCGCAGCCGGTCTATTAACGGATTGTCTTTGCCTCCTGATTGATCCCACCACGATTTGATCAGTGAGAACAGGAGGAATAGAAATAGAATGCGAGCTAACAGTTCTGGCATCTTGCAATATTCTGTGTCTTCATAAATTAGTACAGAAGTTTTGGAAACGAGCGCTAATTTAACTGCGGCAGGAAATACGGGCATCGGTGGGTTTTTAACTTTCGCGAATAACGCAGTCCGATCGCATTTATTCTAATGCTCGCTTCCGGTCAGCTATCAACCATTGGTTGCAGGCTGCAAGCCCGCTACTTCCAGTCACAGATTGCTGACAGTTAATTGGTAATTGATAACTGGTAATGGTTGATTGATAATTGGTAATGAATCGAGCACGCCGCAGGTGAAATTGGCAATTCAAGTCTGCTTTCTGTCGCCTGCTTTTTTTCCCCATTACCTGTTACCGATTCAGCAATCCCAATTTATCGGCGCTTCAGTTGATTCCGAATTGCCTGCGTTACCGTTTGAATTACTTTAACACGAGCATAATACTTGTTATCGGCCGCAATTAGCGTCCAGGGAGCAGCCGGCGTGCTGGTGCGCTGAATCATTTGATTCACCGCCACTTCATAATAATTCCACTTTTCCCGATTTCGCCAATCTTCCTCGGTGAGTTTGTATTGTTTAAATGAATTGTTTTGCCGCTCTGTAAACCGCTTTAGTTGCTCGTCAGGACTGATGTGCAGCCAGAATTTAACTAAGACACAACCGAAACTGGTGAGTTGCTCCTCAAATTCGTTGATTTCCTGGTAAGCTCGGCGCCATTCGGGTTCGGTGGCAAATCCTTCGACTCGCTCGACGAGCACTCTACCATACCAACTGCGATCGCAAATGCTGATTTTACCAGCAGTCGGCAACCGCCGCCAGAACCGCCAGAGGTAGTGATGCGCTTTTTCTTCGTCTGTCGGGGCCGCAAACGGATTAACGGTGTAACTGCGGGGGTCTAGGATATCCGTCAAGCGTTTGATTGCTCCTCCCTTGCCGGCCGAATCCCAACCTTCAAACAGCACTAACACGGGGACTTGCTCTTCGTCGATGCTTTGTTGCAGTTTGCCAAAACGGGTTTGTGCTGCGCGAAGTTCCTGTTTATATTCGTCGGGTGACAGCGATTGAGTTAAATCTACTTGGGCGAGCAAATCCGGTTCGGTGGGTTGCAATCTTTCTTGAGGCGGCAATTTCACGGGTGCAGATTGCGTCGGGAGTCTGTCTAGGGCTTCTGTAATTGTCGCTGCCATTTGCGTTAACACTTTGACTCTCGCCCAGCGCTGACAGTCGCCTTCAACTAGCGTCCAAGGTGCCGGGCCCGTGCCAGTTTGAGTTACCATTTCTTCGGCCAAAGTTGTGTATTCTTCGTATTTTTTGGCTTGTTTCCAATCTTCTGGCCGCACTCGCCAAGCTTGTAAGGTGTCGTCTTCTAGTTTTTTGAGCCGGTGTTTGAGTTCTTTTTTGCTCAGGTGAATCCAAAATTTGGCAATTGCCGCGCCGTCATCTACCATCTGCCGCTCGAAGGCGTTGATTTGTCTGATGACTGTCGGTACTTCTGCGTCGGAGACTCTCTGGAACAATCGGTCTTCTAAAACATGAGTGTACCAACTGTGATAGAAAAAGCCAATTCGCCCTCGCGCCGGCAGTTTCTGCCAAAACCGCCACAGAAAAGGATAGCCCATTTCTGCCTCTGACGGCGGCCAAATCGGGTGAACCGCAAACCCGCGCGGGTCCATGTACCCAATCATTTTTTTGACTAGCGCGCCTTTGCCGGCGGCGGCCCAGCCTTCGAGTACGATGATTGCGGGCAGTTTTTTTTCCCAGCAGGTTTGTTGGAGCGATCGCAACTGTTGCATTAAAATTTCTATCTTGGCATCATAGGTTTCTTTATCCAGGGAAATATCTAAATCGAGGTTGTCGAGCATATTTACCTCATATTAATCTGTAAAAAACAGTTTAACGTTAGTTTAACGTTTGGATAAAGTTAAATCCTCAACTCCGGGAAAAACGTTATAAAAATTACAGTTACGGCTGGTTAAAAGCGCGGTGCTTCTGCCGACTCCAGACTCCCGTTAATAGTAACAGAACTTCTATTACATCAAACTTGCAAAAAAGAAACGCAGCGGTTATAGTTAAACTAGGCAACTTTTTAATAGGTTCAACTTCTCCCCTCCCCCGATCGGGCGAGTTAACAGGAGGAGCAACAAATCCCTGAAACAGGATTTATTGTCAAACATAGCAAAAGTAAAAACCAACTACCCAGTGGGGGTGACAACTTCTTTACTTAGCTTCATCAAATTTATTTAAACAACAGTTAGTCAAGCACCAGCCTTGATAACTTTGAGGAGGCTGCTTGCGAACATTGGGCGCTCCTTTAGTCTGAGACTCACATACAAAACTAGCCCAAAAAGGCAAACCAATTTTTATGATTGCGCTATGAGATAAAACCTGAAAGCCTGGGTGATATAAACAGGTTTCTGAGTTTTATCGACACCATTTTCAAATACTAAAAACAGTTTAGATGCGGGCTCGCGTGCCCGCCCCACAAGAGTATTTATTTCTTGTGGAACAGGCCTCTTGCCTGTTACTGACGTTTGTCCAAAATGTCTGAATTACTGTACTTGTTTGCCAATACCACTTAAGAGGAACAGTCCGAAGTTACGGATTGCAAGTTTTCTATGAATATCTTAACAACCCGCTCCTACAATGGCGAAACTGACTGGTGCGCGATCGCAAATTTGATCGATGCTTGCGAAGCAGTCGATCGACTCGGCGAAGAAGTCTCAGCAACTGAACTCAAGCTGATACTTGATGCACCCAAACTAGACAAAGCCCGCGACGTGCAATTGTGGGAAGACGGTAATTACAAACTGATCGGTTTAGCACTCCTAGATATGCCCGATTCTCCGGCTGAAATAGACGCTTGTCTCTGGTTTTACGTGCATCCAAATGTCCGTGGCAAAGGATTAGAAAAAGACATTATTAAGTGGGGAGAAAATCGGCTGCGCGAAGTCGGAAAAGAACGGAATTTGCCCGCGAAATTGCGTACCTACAGCCGGGAGGACAAAACCGATGAGATGCGGCTGTTAGAAAAACAGGGCTTTGAGGTCGATCGCTATTTTTGGACAATGGCCCGATCCCTCGCCGAACCCATTCCCACACCCGAATTTCCCGCAGATTTTGCACTGACTTACGTATCGGGAGAACAAGACATCCAACCCTGGGTAGAGATGTTCAACCAGTCATTTATCGATCACTGGAATCACCACGATTTAACTGCGGAAACCGTGCGTTATTGGATGCAAGATCCGAATTATCAGCCGGAATTAGACTTGATTGCTGTTTCGGGCGATCGTAAATTTGCTGCTTTCTGCGACTGTCAAATCAAACCCCAAAAAAACGCCCGCAGCGGCACTAAAGATGGTTGGATTGAATTGTTGGGTACGCGGCGCGACTTTCGGAAAATGGGTTTAGGAAAAGCGATGCTACTGGCGGGTTTGCACTCCTTAAAAGCGGCGGGCGCAAACACAGCTAAACTCAGCGTCGATGCTGACAGTTTGACGGGGGCGACAAAGCTTTACAAATCAGTGGGTTTCCGCCCGATGGAAACTTGGATCGAGTGGGTAAAAGCTGTTTAATTCAGTTGACAGTTGACAGTTGACAGTTGACAGTTGACAGCTTGCCCTGAGCTTGTCGAAGGGTTGACGGCGACCTCTACCTGGAAGGAAGAGGATTGGAGTAATGAATAGTCTGATTTTAATTTCCCCCTAGAAGGGAAAGGCTTTAAACCAATTCTTTCGGGTAAAAAAGTAGATGCAGACGGCGGTTTCAACCGCCCGGTCTTCTACAAACCTCGTTCGCTTTGTTTTGTCACCTCAACATAAATATGTTCTAACCGCACCGGATACCGAGCGATTGAATCAATAGAAATCCCGTCGAACAGCAAAATAATCTCTTTTAATTCTAAACGTTCCGGCAGCCAAAAAGCTAAATCACTACCGTAACGGCGGGGGATAAAACTGTATTTTTCAGCGCGGGCGATGACTTCAGCTTCTGCATCGGTTTTAACAACAATAATTTCTTGAGCCGGAATCAGTTTTTGCAACTCTTCTAAACTACCTTCAGCCACAATACTGCCATTCTTTAAAATCCCAATTCTCTGACACAGCCGCTCAGCTTCATCCAACAAGTGAGTTGTCAGCAAAACTGTAATTCCTTCCGATTGCAAGCGCTGAATTAACTCCCAAATTTCATAGCGAGCCTCAATATCTAAACCCGTTGTCGGTTCATCTAAAATTACTAATTTAGGCTGGTGTACCAATGCTACCGCAATATTCAAACGGCGCTGCATTCCTCCGCTCAAAGTTTCCACCGGGCTTGTAGCTCTATCTGTCAAATTTACTGCTTTCAAACAGTGTCTTACTTGATAGCGCCGCTGTTTGCGCTCTAAGCCGTAAATTTGAGCAAAAAAGTTGAGGTTTTCCTCGCAGCTAAGGCTTTTGTAAAGCAAATTTTCTTGGGGCGCTACACCTATTAACAATTTGGTAGCTTCGGAAACAGGTTCGCCATTGATAAAAACTTTGCCGCTGTCGGCATTTAGCAAATTGCATAAAATATTGATAGTTGTAGTTTTACCCGCCCCGTTTGGCCCGAGCAAACCGTAAATTTCTCCAGATTGAATGTGCAGTGTTAAATCTTTAAGCACTGAACGCTCGCCATAGGACTTATTTAGCTTTTCTATTTGCAGCACTGCTTTAATTCTCCGTATTATTTTATATATTTACGGTTGTTTCTGAACGATTAAACCGCAGAGAGCGCAGAGGGCGCTGAGTCAGAGAAGAGAGAGATGAATAATTACGACATAATGAGATAGTTTTAAAGTCTTCTTTCTACTCTCAGCATCCTGCGGTAAGAAAGCCATCCACCTGCAATCATGGCAATAGAAAATATGAATAAATACCAAAAGTGTTCGGCAATATCAGCCAAATCTTTGCCCTCAGCCCACACGCCCATCAGCGCTTCGTTCATGTGATAAATTGGATTGTACTGGGCGAGATCCAGCAAACTTTTGGGAAACAGCGAAGTCGGCAAAAATGCGCCTCCTAAAATCAACAAAGGAACGCCGAAAGCCGCTACTAGGGAGTTGACATCTTCAGTGCGCCTCGCAAACTGGGTGCCTAGAATAAAGCCTACACCTACATAAGATACAATACTGAGCAGAATAATCGCACATCCTAGCAGAATAGAGCCTTGGAATTGTGCTCCTAAACAAGAGGCGATCGCATATACTAAAATTACCTGACCGATGCCGATGCAACTGTGAGCCAGGAAAATTCCTAAAAAGTAGGAAGTGCCGCTCAGCGGGGAAATAAACAAGCGTTTGAGGGTATGCTGTTCTCGCTCTGCTACTACTGTTGCGACACTCCCACCGAGACAGCTAAAAAATAAAGCCGCTCCTACTAAGCTTGCAGGTGCAGCAGTTTCAAAGGCTTTTGCTGTGGTGAGATTAGCGCGTTCTTTTAAAATTAAACCGTTAATTAGCAAGATAGAAACTGGAAAAATACTCCACAAGACTAAGCTGCGTCGCCGCCTCCCCAATTCAATTAAAATTCGCTGCGCTACTGCAAGCGTTTCGTACCAGTATTTCATAGCAAATCTATTAGTATTGTGAGAATTGGGAATTGGTGATCACGCCACCGGATATCATACCATAGAGATGCCAATAAGTTGAACTCTCAATAAAAAACCCGCCGACGCGGGTTTTGTGATTTTAGAGGGATAGGTTTTAACACCAGTTAAAAAAAGAAGGGAACTGTAACAACTTTCAAAACCATATCGAATCAGTTATTCCCAATCGAAAAGCGAAAATTGTATAACTTGTCGCGGTTTCTCGCTGCTCTCAATTAATAGTAAAGTTCTTACCTCTGTAGCATCCTTGAAAGGAAGTTAAACTGGTGCGGTTTCTCTGTTCCAATTTAGTCACGAGGGAAGAAGTATTGGTACTTTCAGCGGTAGCACCCCACTTGTAGATAAAGTCGCCGAGAGAGTCTCCGGTTTCTTCGTAGCTGTGCTCTTCTATGGGAATTCCAGAAACTCCTGAAACAGTTTGGTTGTGGTATCCGTTAACGATGATTTTTTCGATAACTGCGCCCGGTTCTGCGGTAATGTTCCATTGCACGGGTTCATAGGCTGAAAGTGCGAGAATTATGGGCTTGTTTCGGCGTTCTACTTTGATTTCGATCCTCTGCGAGGGCTTCGCTAACGCACTTTTTGATAAATCTCGGTTCCCGTGATCCGCATTGGCTTCATAAACGCCTATTACATGAAGTTCTTTGTTTCCGCTTGAGGAACCGATATAAGCTGAAAAATCGTCGGAACCGCCAAGCCCGCAGTTGGCTGCAGAACTAATTGGGGAAATAAAAGCAGCTTTTTCGGCTAGTTTCTGCTGCACGGCTGGCACTACCCACAATCCGGTTCCGATGCCTAGAGCACCTATCAAAGCGGCCGCGATACCGAAAGGAAGGGCATTTGTCAGGTGGCGAACAACTGGTTTGGCTGTTAGTTGAGATAGGGTTTGCTGCCAAGTTTCACCAGTTTGTCGATCGGCATTGCCGCCATCTAGACAGGCCAATAAACCTAAACTTTCCGGCTGTTCGAGCAGATTCTGAACTATTTTCCCTTCGCCGACGTAGAGATTTCTAGTTTCGGTGTCTAAAAGCAGCCAGTAGCGATCGCCCTCGCCGAGGTTGTACTCTTGTACTGCAGGATCTACTAAATCGTGCTGCAAAAACACCAGCCAAGCCATATTATTGCCAGTGCCGACTGTTTTACCGTCGCTGGAAATAAGTTGGTCGATGTCGGGTTCCCAGCGCCAAGCTACCCAGCGACTATCTCCTCGATAGCCGAGGGATTTTTCAAGTTGCGGATGAGCGGTTATTTCTAAACGTTGAACTAAGTTTGACACTAGATTTCCTCCTCAAGTACGTTAGCGAAGCCCGCCCCTACGGGGGCTACGCCAACGGAGAGGATCGGGTCTAGAGCAATTTTGTTGAAATTTAAAACAAATATTTTGCTCATGAAGAGCCTCCGAATAATCGGGTTAATTTTGTCTCGCTAATGTTATCAGTCGGTACTTTCTCAACCACACTGGCTTAACAAAAATATGCCTGTTTAATGGTTTAGGTTGAGAACTTGGAGCTGGCAAGCACCCGCCTGGGAATAATTTTAACCTGTGCTGATAACTAATCCTGTTACGGATTAAAGCTGGCTATCTATCACTGCTTCTACCTGGTTGTCCAGTTTTGAAAGAGTGCTTGGCCGATAGCGTCTACAAGTTCTTAGCTTAACTTTTATTTCGCTACTCTGCTACAAAATATGCCGATCGTACCTGAAATCAATATTACGCAGGCAAATAAATATTCCGGCTTTCTCGTGGGTGAACAATCCCTGAAAAAGAGATGGTTTCAGAGAAACCCGGTTTCTGTAAAACTTCTGACACTTCGCCGATTACTGGCGGGGGCCATCAATCGCATCTCTAGTCGGTGCAACACCTCCAGGGCCAAAGGAACTCGGCGGCACTCTCGGAAGATTGAGATTGGGATTGGGAACTAAATCGCTGTTGCTGTCGCCAGCAGCCCCACCCGTGGGAGACGCACTGTTATTGGGAGTGGTATAAGGCGCACTTCCCGGATTGAGATTATTGGGATTGGTGGTTGGCGAAGTTCCCGGATTGAGATTATTGGGAGTACCTGTCGGCGAAGTTCCCGGATTGACATTGTTGGGAGTACCTGTCGGCGAAGTTCCCGGATTGACATTATTGGGATTGTTGGGATTTGCCGTGCCTGTTGGAGTAGTTATCGGCGTGCCGACAGCATCTCTGGTGAGGGCGTTGGGGTTCGGGGGAGGAGGCGGAGTGCTTACATTGGGGTTATTTGCAGGAGCATTGCCCGCAACCGGAGCAGTGTTTTGGGGAGCAGCATTGCTGCCACACAAGCTGACTAAATCAAAAGTTGTGCCGCCTGGGGTTTCGATGAAGCAAACTGGCACATTTACTTGGGGGTTTGAGGCTCTGGGAAAGTCGGCTGCGTCCACCATCGGGCGGCTAAAGGCAGCTTCAGCCATCAGTGGGGTCAAGGCAGCCGATAGAGCGGCGATTGTTCGCAATATTCTCATCAGCGTTTCCTCAAATGTTGAAGTTTATTTTCTCCAGTATTGCCCATAAATTGCCAAGTGTCGTCACTCTAAAAGCCGATCTTTTTGACAACTGCTTCTACAGGGCCACCGCTGGCTAAAACATCTCGCGCCGACAGAAAGTACAGGTAGAAAAAGGCGAAAGTGCCACAGTCGCGCATCCGTTGCCCTTCTTCCTTAATATTTTTAGTACCGAATTCGCGGGTCAATGTAAGCATTCAAAATATCAATTACAATGCTGGCAATTACGACAATTGCCGCAAAAAATACCACAATACCTTGAACAGTTGGATAATCCCGCAAGCTAATCGCTTCGTAAAGGCGATTTGCCAACCCCGGCCAAGAAAAAGTAACCTCTGTTAAAATAGCACCGCCCAGCAGTGCAGCAAAAGTCAATCCTAAGACAGTAATCACCGGAATTAGTGCATTTTTCAGAGCGTGAGCCCATAAAATCTGCAATTCGGGAATGCCTCTAGCTCTAGCTGCTTCGACATAATCTGCTTGCAAAGTTTGCTTGAGATTCACTCTGACAATGCGCTCGAAAATGCCACTCAAAAGAATCCCCAACGTCAAACTCGGAAGTGCCAAATAATGCAAAGATGTGAGAAACTGACCAGGGTTAGCGCTCAGGAGACTGTCAATAGTGTATAGTCCTGTGTAGCCTTCGGGGGCGGGGAATGTCACGGGAAAGCGAGTTCCCAAGGGAAACCATCCCAACTGCACTGCGAAAATCAATTGCAAAACCATACCAGCCCAAAAAGCCGGCAGCGAGTAAGTGATAATGCCAAACAAACGGCCTGCAGCATCGAAAATAGTGTTGGGGCGGGATGCTGCCAGGGAACCGATACTGATGCCGACAATTAAAGCTATGGCCATGCTACAAACTGCTAATTCCACTGTAGCGGGGAAATAATCTCCGATAATTTGCCACACGGTTTGTCCGCGAGTGGTGATTGAGGTTCCCAAGTCCAGACTGAATAAGTCTTTCATGTACTTTAAATATTGCTCCCACAGGGGTGCGTCGAGGCCGAGTTGGGTTCGCATTGCTGCTTTGGCGGCTGCAGGAGCTCGTGAGCCGAGAATGGCATCTATGGGGTCGCCCGGAGTGGCCCGCAACAACAAAAATACTGCTGTGGTGATTGTCCACAACATTAGTGGTGCGAGGAGCAAGCGGACAAAAATATAAGATTGCAGGGCTTTGGAACGAGACATAATATTTGGGAATTGCCAATTGCGAAGTCATTAATCATTAGCCAGATGTTGAAGACATCAGGCAGATGGAAGATAGAAGCTGGAAGAAACAGATATTTTATATCTGCGACTTCCGTATCGCGAATCAGGGGAATTGGGAATTGCTAATAGACAGTTAAGTTGATTATTGCGAAAAAGTCGATCGACTTTTTCGCAATTCCCGATTTTCCTATTCGCCCAGCAGCGATTCAAATGCAGCTTGCAAAGACTTGATATCGCCTACTCTGGCTACTAACAAGTTTTCGCTGCCGGCATCCTGCAGCCTGTGCTTCCAATACTGGATGCTATCGGAGTTGTTCATCCAGAAACTAATCACAGTGTCTACAACTCGATCGACATCCCAGCCGCGGTTAGGAGAAACTGTCTCTACGGATGCCACAAACGCATCGAGAGTACACTTCCGGTTTGCCAAGTATTCTACACCGGACGGCTGCTGTTGTTGCAGCAATTCCTGCTGCTGGTTGAAAAACGTTAAAGTTGGAGATACGCCCAGGATTTCAAATGTATAGTTCATGTCATCCTCCAGAAGTATTATTTTGCCAAAATGTCGCTCGCCCAAAAAAGCCAAAAACGCTTTACTTTGCTGGCGTTGATGAAATGCAGGTGCTTCAATTATCCTCTTTGTAGTCGATGGCTTACGCCCCGCTACGCTACGGGATTTGTGCGGCTTATCTTATTAATAGCAAATTTTTCAACACCAAATTGTCACAGAATTTACATTTGTCCTGGCACTGTAGAAAAAAATAAAATCAAATTTTTATTAAGCAGGGGTAAGGTGGGCAATCCGCACGGGGAGGAAGTGATAGGATTTTAGATTTTAGATTTTAGATTTTAGATTTTAGATTTTAGACTGGGAATGATTGATAAATTAAGGGTTTGGAGATTACCTACTGTTATATTCTTTGTTTGCCAGAAATAATTGGTTTAAAGCCTCTCCCTGATCGGGAGAAATTAAAATCAGACTATTCATTACTCCAATCTTCTTCCTTCCAGGTAGAGGTAGCTATCAACTGTCAACTGTCAACTGTCAACTGTCAACTGTCAACTGTCAACTGGTGTGACTTTTTCGCCGCGAACCCCCAGAGTGATCGCCACATTCAGGCAAGTAGTGGCATGATTAATATTACAATTTTTTACAGTAGCGGTGGAAACCTCAGCCCCGTTTTGAGTGGGCGACCACTGCACTTCACTATTTGTGTACAACATTGTAACTTATATCGAGGGGCTCTTTTAAGCGACAAACGATACGCAAACCCGGTAGGTGTCAAAATATTGATGTTATTAAAAAGTCTGAGCACTTGTCTGATGAAAAGCTCGCCCAAGATGTCACTGAGCCTAGTTTTGTTGATACCGCTGGTGGTGCAAATCTCCGTAGCAGTCGGCGTGACTGGATGGCTATCGTTTCGTAATGGTCAGAAAGCCGTCAATGACCTTGCAACCAGGTTAAGCTTGGAAGTTGCAGCCAGGACTAAAGAAAATTTCCGCAGTTTTGCAGAGGTGTCTCACCTGTTCCTGCAAATGAATACTGCTGCGATCGCCTCTGGAAACTTAGACCCGGAAGACTTCCCCAACTTAGAGCGTTATTTGTGGAACCAGACCAAGCTGAGCGATCGAACTACAACCATCTACTACGGCGACGAACAGGGCAAATTCCTCTTGCTCAAACGCGAAGCCGAAGAATTAGTATACATCAGAGACGAATCAACCGCTCCAAACCGCCAAATTTATCGCCTGGACAGCCAAGGAAATCGCACTGAGCTCATCCAAACCGCCGCCTATGACCCCCGTACAAGACCGTGGTACCAAGCTGCCAAACAGGCAGGAAAAGCCACTTGGTCTCCCATCTACGTCTTCACGGCCTCGCCAGTGCTGGGGATTACGCCGGTGATGCCTATTTACAATGAAACAGGAAACCTGCGGGGGGTACTGGCAATTGACCTGACTCTTTCTCAAATCAGCGATTTTCTCAAAAGCATCAAAATTAGCCCGTCGGGACAAGTTTTTGCGATCGAACGCAGCGGGGAAATAGTCGCCAGTTCCACAGACGAATTGCCCTTTGTCACGGACAAAGACGGACAAAAACGGCTGTTGGCGACACAGAGCAAAAATTTGCTAATTCGATCGGCCTCCACCTACTTGCAAAAACGATTTGGCAGTTTTGCACAAATTGACAGCCAAGGACAGTTTACCTTCGATCTAGACGGCAAACGTCAATTTATTACGGTGGCTCCCCTGCAAGACGGCCGCAGCCTAGATTGGCTGATTGTCGTAGCTATCCCGGAAGCAGACTTTATGGAGCAAATTAACGCCAACACTCGCACAACTATCTTATTGTGCTTTTTTGCCTTCATATTGGCGATCGTCCTGGGAATTTTCACATCTCGCTGGGTTGTCACACCAATTACCCGATTGCTGGAAGCTTCCAAAGCTTTAACAAAAATGTCCGAATCTGCCGACTTCACCTCCGCCGAATTAGACGGCGAAGTCGAAGTCAAAGGTGTCAACGAACTCGGCGTGCTGGCTCAGTCTTTCAACCAGATGGCGAGACAATTGCGATCGTCTTTTGTAGCCCTAGAACGAACTAACTCCAGTTTAGAACAGCGAGTAGCAGAGCGGACTGCCGAACTCGAAGCCGCCGAAGCAGAATTGCGGGCTTTGTTTGCAGCTATGAACGAATTAATTATAGTTGTGGATGCCACCGGCCGCTATTTGAAAATCGCGCCCACAAATATGTCCCTGCTCTACAAACCAGCCGAAGAATTAGTTGGCAAAACTGTCGGAGAGCTATTTCCGCAAGCTACAGCCGACAATTTTCTCAACCACATCCGAGCTGCTTTAGATACTCAGCAAACTGTCAGCATCGAGTACGATTTAACCATTGACGACCGTGAAGTTTGTTTTGCCGCCAGCATTTCGCCGCTTTCAGAAGCATCCGTAATTTGGGTGGCCCGCGACATTACCGAACAGAAGCTAGCCGAATCAGTGCGGCGGATGAGGCAAAAACAATTGCTCAAACAAAATATGGTTTTGCTAGAACTAGCAAGAAATAAAGCGCTATATCGAGGCGATTTGCAAGTAGCTTTGAGGGAAATCACCGAAGCGGCGGCTCATACCCTAGATGCAGAAGTAGCCGGAGCGTGGTTGTACGACGAAAGTCGATCTTCATTGCAATGTCTCGACCAATTTCACCGCACCAACGGCCAGCATTCCCAAGGTGCCGAACTCGCAGCACCAGACTATCCAGTTTATTTTAAAGCTTTGGAAGAAGACCGGACGATCGCAGCCGATGACGCTTTATCAGATATCAGAACCAGAGAATTTGTGGCATCTTACTTTACACAAAGTGGCACTAAATCAACCTTAGATGCGCCGGTGCGATTGGGAGGACAAACAGTCGGAGTCATCTGTATCGAACAGGTGGGAATTGCTCGCAACTGGACAGTAGAAGAACAAAATTTTGCTGCTTCCCTCGCAGATTTGGTATCATTGGCGATCGAAGCCAGCGATCGCGATCGTACACAAAGCGCTTTGCGTCAAGCAGAACAAAAATATCGTAGCATCTTTGAAAATGCCGTCGAAGGCATTTTTCAAAGAACCCCCGAAGGCCACTTCTTGAGCGTAAATCCAGCTTTAGCCCGCATCTATGGCTACGCCACTCCCGAAGAATTGACATCAAATCTCACAAACATCAGGCAGCAAGCTTACGTCAATCCTCAGCAGGGCGACAAGTTTATGCGGGTGATGGAAGAATTCGGAGAAGTTTCGGGGTTTGAGTCACAAGTTTACCGCGTTGACGGCAAGGTAATTTGGATTTCCGAAAGCGCGCGTGCAGTGTGCGACGCCAACGGCGAGGTACTCTACTATGAAGGCAGCGTCGAGGATATTAGCGATCGCAAAGTCTTTGAATCCGCCTTGCAACTAGCCCTAGAAGCAGCCGAAGCCGCTTCCACCGCAAAAAGTGCATTTTTGGCAAACATGAGCCACGAACTGCGAACACCTCTGAATGCCATCATCGGCTACAGCGAAATGCTCCAAGAAGAAACCGAAGAATTGGGTTACGATGAACTCACCCCAGATTTAGACAAAATTCGCACTTCCGGCAGACACTTGCTATCGCTAATTAACGACATTCTCGACATTTCTAAAATCGAAGCCGGCCGCATGGATCTATACTTAGAAACCTTCGACATCGCCGCCTTGATTGAAGAAGTCGCCTCCACCGCCGCGCCACTAATTCAGAAAAACGGCAACACTCTCAACTTACACAAAATTAGCAATATCGGCACTATGCACGGGGACATTACCAAAGTGCAGCAGATTTTATTAAATTTGCTGAGCAATGCCGCCAAATTCACTCAAAACGGTACAATTACCCTCACCGCCAGCCGAGAACAAATCGCCAGCGATAGTAGCGCAGCGAAACCAGAAAACAATTCTGAACCTGCGGTAAATTCTCCATCCTCAAATCCCAGTAAAGAATTTTTAGTAGTTAATTGTACAGATACAGGAATTGGCATGAATCCAGACGAGTTGCAGCACATTTTCCAACCCTTTATCCAAGCAGACGCTTCTACCACGCGCAAGTACGGCGGCACAGGTTTGGGACTAGCAATCAGCCAGCGTTTTTGCCTCATGATGGGTGGCAATATTTCAGTAAACAGTCAAGTCGGTGTTGGTTCTACTTTTACAATCCGTTTACCTGTTAAGAATTAAATAAGTAATTGGTCATTAGTCATTAGTCATTGGTCATTGGTAATTGTCTTACCAAATCTCGTAGGGGCGGGTTCACCAACAATCTTTGGTTCACATCCAAAATATTAATAAACCCGCCCCCACCCAACCAATTAACCCTGATTACGGAACAAGTTTTTGAGTATCTGCGATGGGTGGGGGCGGGTTTTTTAGTTCTGGGATTTGATGATATAAATTTGGGTGAACCCGCCCCTACAAATATTTTAATTCCCAATTCCCAATCACCTTTGAATGCTTCTCGGATCGAGAGCATCCCGCAAGCCATCTCCCAATAAATTGAATGCCAAAACAGTCAAAATAATCAGTATCGCCGGAGGCCAAACCAACCAAGGCTGCAACACTAAAATTGAAGCATTAGTAGACAGAGACAGCAAATTTCCCCAAGAAGGATCTGGCTGTTGAATTCCCAGTCCAATTAAACTCAAAACCGACTCCGCCACAATAAAACCCGGAACCGACAAAGTAGCAGAAATAATTACATAAGTAGCAGTTTGTGGCAAAACGTGGCGGACAATAATATAAATTGGATTAGCGCCCATTGCCCGCGCCGCTTGCACGAATTCTAGCTGTTTAATTGACAGTGCCTGACCGCGAATTACGCGCGCCAAACTCGCCCAACTGATAAATGAAGTAATCAGCACAATCAATATAAATCGCTGAGCACTTGTCAATCCCGGGGGCAGCACTGCTGCTAGCGCTACTAATAAATAAAGACCGGGAATCGTCATCAATACTTCGGCGAAACGCATTAAAACACTATCAATCCAACTGCCGAAATAACCAGATATTCCTCCGATTAACAATCCCAAGGGAAAAGAAATTGCTATTCCTACTAAGCCGATGCTGAGGCTAATTCTGCTGCCGTGTACTAAGCGACTGAATTGATCGCGAGCTTGTTCATCCGTGCCTAAAATGTTAATTTGGCCTTCTCCTGTAGTGCCAAACAGGTGCCTGTCGAAAGGCAAAACTCCTAAAAATTTATAGGGGGAAGCTTTGACAAACAAACCAACAGCAGAGGGTTTTTGCCAGTCTACAATTACCTCACGAGCGCCGGTATTCGCATCCACCGGGCCCTGAGTAGTCGGATAAACGTGGGGGCCGATAAAGCGCCCGTCTTGGGTGCTTAAATAAATCTGAGTCGGCGGCAGCAATGAACCGTTTAATTGAGAGTCGTAGGGGTCGTAAGGTGCCACAAATTCAGCGAAAAGTGCGACTGTATAAAAAATTAACAGCAGCACTGCTCCCAACCGAGCCAGAGGATTCTTTTTAAGATTTTGCCACCATTTCATAATTTTTGAGGTTTGAGATTTTAAGTGGGTTAGTAATAAAGACTAAAGTTTTTAAAGTTCTTTGTAGAGACTTTAGTCTTTTCTTAATGGACTCAGCAGCCAAAAGTTAATTCCTGACTTATAAAAGTTTTCCTAACTGAATTACTTACTACAAAAATTAGACTACTTTTGTTCATCTGCGACCAAGATTATTCTAGTTTCCTCTTCTGGTATTTTTCCCAACTCCTCGCCGCTAAAAGGATTGTAGAAAAATGAGCCTGTTTGGGGCGGCAATTTGGGATTGAGTACAATTTCTACTATACTTTTTACAACCCCAGTGAGCGGAATTGCCAGGATAACTCCCAACAATCCTCCCACTCTACCTCCTAACAGCAAAGCTGTGAAAATAATTACCGGGCTCAATCCGGTGAGATTGCCCATAATTCGGGGAGCTACTAAATTATCCTTGATTTGCTGGAGACCGATCGCCACTACCAACACTTGCAGCGCCAGCCACCAATCAATAAACGCTACAATTATACTAACAGTGCCAATTCCCAAAGTTGCTCCAATAAACGGAATTATTTCCGTCAATCCTATAAACACGGCAAACAACAGAAAAAACGGAACTTGCAGCCACCAAAAAGCCAGAGTTAGCGAGATGGCCATAAATAGTCCCAGCAATAACTGTCCCGATACAAATCGCTGGAGGTTTCGCTGCAAAGTCTCTGTTAAAACATAGCGAATGTCTGGGGAAAAAATGCTGGTCAAACCCTGCCACACTCTTTGCCCGTCTAGGAGCATATAAAAGGAAATCACCACAATAAAAATTAAGTCCAAAAACCAGTTAACAGTACCTACAACTAAGCCTAAACCCGTACCGGCGATCGCCTGGACTTGTCCCTGGACTCTAGCTGACAGTTGCTGCTCCAATATTTGCACGTCAAACGGTAAATTGCGCTCGGCACTCCAGGCTTGAAATTCACCTAGCTGCAGCCGCCCTGACTCCAGCAATTCCGGGAACCTCACCCCCAACTGCCTCGCTTGGCTGAACACCGGCGGCACAATAGTTAAACCGATTACTACTACTATTACACCCGCAGTTAAATAAACCAGCCCCGCAGCTACTCCCCGGGGCAAAAATACTTGCAGTCTTTTTACTGCATAATTTAATAAAAATGCAATGAGTCCCGCTGTTACTAAAATGCTGACCAGTTCCCCAACATAACTGACAGCAGTCAGGGTAAACCATCCCGTTACTAGCACTAGCAGCCAAGTAATTAGAAACTGTTGGAGGGGAGAAAAGAGACTATTCATTTTGATTTTTTTTAAATAAAGTGGCACAACTTTTTCAGCAGATGTGCCGTATTATACAATAAACACATGAGAGTATAGGTTAGGAATAATCAGTTTAAGATTAGACTGACTTTTCTGAGCATTGATAGATAGGTGACGGCCAAGCCACTTGGGGAGAGACAATGCCCGCCCGATCGACCCCACGATCGCGAATCACGCTAATATTCAGTATGCCCCAGAGGCAGATCAAATTAAATCTCGATCGTACAAACTTTGATCAAATTTAATCAAAATCGCCATTGTAGGGTCAAACGGCGCCACACTCACCCAAAAGGAGGAAGCGCCACTCCAGATGCCCTCCGCTAAAATGAACTAAATAATATCGTAATCTTTCTTTACAATATAAAAAAAAGGAAAGGCTCATACTGGCGAGAGGAACTACCGTGACTAATCAAGTTTTTTCAGAAGCCGAAGAAAAGCAACCCCTTCCCCCCGTGGAGAGCGGGCGCGACAGGAACTCAGCAGTGGATGTAGCTGAAAGTGAAGTCTCAGACAACTCTCGCTGGCAATTCTCCGCTGAGGAAGATGAACGAGAAGTTGCGCTGGAAGTTCCAGAAATCGAGGGGGAAGAAGTTTGGGAACCAGAAGCAACTGAAGTTGGGCCCCGCAAAGAAATCAGGTGGCCTGCCTTGTTGGCGGGCGCAGGGGTTGGCGTGGCTGCAACGCTGCTAGCAGTAAACTTGACTGGGGGCAAGCAGAGTTCGCCTCCGGCAGCTCCAATTGCATCGGTAAACCAGCAGGCGACGGCTCCGACGGTGACAGTGGCGCCTGTGGAATCTGCCCAGGTGGGTGAAACTTTGGAAGCGACGGGCACCGTGGCAGCCTATGACTTGCTGCCGGTGCTGCCACAAGCCAACGGTTTGCAAATCAAGCAGGTGTTGGTGAATGAAGGAGATGCGGTAGAAAAAGGTCAGACGATGGCGGTTTTGGACGATTCGGTGCTACGATCGCAAATTGCCGAAGCGCTGGCGGGAGTACAATCGGCCAATTCTACGGTAGAACAAGCCCAAGCTCAGGTGCAGCAAGCTCAGTCAGCCCAACAAGAAGCCCAAGCCGGCGTTGCTCAAGCCCAAGCTGGCGTTGAAAAAGCCATAGCTGACGCAGCGCAAGCCAAAACAGGCGTCGGCCAGGCAAGAGCCGGTGTGGAACAAGCTAAAGCCGGTGTCACTCAAGCTAAAGCCGGCATTGCCTCCGCCCAGGCTAAATTAGATCAGGCTCAAAGAGAAGTAAATCGCAGCCAAAATTTGGCGACTCAGGGAGTAATTAGTCAGCAAGATTTAGAAAGACGCAAGACAGAGCGGCAGACTGCTGTTCAAGACTTGAACAAAGCTAAAGCTGACTTGAATACAGCTTTGGAAGAACAGAATAAAGCAGCGGAAGAAGTGCGATCGGCTATTGCTAAAGTAGCTACTGGTGAAGCTAATATCAGTACGGCTAGAGCAGCCCTCGCCAGCGCTCGTGCTAAAGTGAATACGGCTGGAGCGAGTGTCAGCAGTGCGAGAGCAAATGTCGGAAATAACGCAGCAAGTGTCCGCAGCAATGATGCCCAAGTCAAACAGTTACAAACTCAACTAGAACAAACAATTGTTCGAGCGCCGGATAGTGGCACTGTGGCTGAAAGAATTGGTCGAGTTGGGGATGTGTCTTCGGGAAGTCAAAAACTCTTTTCGATTATTCGTGGCAACAAGCTGGAACTGCAATTGAAAGTGCCGGAAACTCAGGTTTCGCAAGTGCAGCCGGGAACAGCAGTCCAAATTACTTCGGATTCTGACAAGCGGATTAAGTTGTCAGGAACTGTGCGAGATATTTCGCCGCTAGTTGACCCGCAAAATCGGCAAGCTACTGTGAAGATTGATTTGCCGGCAAGCGAGTTTTTGCGATCGGGAATGTTTTTGCGCGCATCAATTGCGACGGCAACGGCTCAAGGTTTGAAAGTCCCTGCTAAAGCTATTTTACCACAAGTTGACGGCAGTTCTATTGTTTACAAACTTGTCGGCCAGGACAAGGTGCAGGCTCAACCGGTGGAAGTTGGGGAAATTTCCGGGGGTGCTGTGGGGGATTTGACTGCTGCTAAGGTGGAGGTTAAAAAGGGTTTGAAGGCGGGCGATCGGGTGGTTGTTACTGGGGCTGGTTTTCTTAAGGATGGCGATCGGGTTAAGGTTTCTAAATAGTTATTGGTTAGGGTTATTTAGAGATTCTTGCCTTTTTTTACCGCAGATGAAGGCAGATAAACGCCGATGAACGCAGATAACCACTTCCAATATTTCGATTACGCACGTCTACGGGCATTGCATAATTAAAGGGTTGATGTTGAGGTTAATCACCCCCTGATAGTGGATTTACTGATAACCCAATACGGTTCACTTAAGACAGATCCCCCCTAACCCCCCTTCCCAAGGGGGGGACAAGAAAGCTCTCAAAGTCCCCCTTCTTAAGGGGGATTTAGGGGGATCTCCGGGGTATAAATAGTGTTAAGTGAACTGTATTAGTCCATAACCATTAATCAAATCTGATACCAGTCGAGTCTTTGTTCTGCGATAATTTTTGCAACAAAACCGCTTTTGAAATATTTAACATTCAACCCAATAATCCAATGATTAATCATCAATCTCAATCGACCGATTCTGTCACCTCTCAAAGTGAAAATCGCGTTGCAGTGTTGCTTGCAGGTTATGGTGAAGTGCAATCTTACCGCGATCTGAGTCGCTACAATCAAGCTGCAACCAAGTACATCGCGGCTCAGTTTGTGCCAATTCCAAATTGGCTGTACCCCTTGGCTGGCAAGTTTCTGGCGCTTCAAGATTTGTACAATTTTGGGGTCAAGCATCATCAGTTCATGTCACCGGAAAATGAGATATTTGAAAAACAGCGCCTCGGCATTGAAACACAGTTGCAAGACCGATGGGGCGATCGCGTGCAAGTGTTCAAGGGATTTTATTTCTGTCAACCTTTTGTGCAGCAGGTTGTCGCAGACCTGATTCAGCAAGACTTTCAGAACTTATTGATCTATCCTTTGCTGGTTGTCGATTCTGCCTTTACGGGAGCAATTGCGATCGAACAAGTCAATGAAGTTATTGCAGCAAACGCACCTGAGAATAATCCTCAACACTCTCCATTTAAATCAGTTCGTTACATTCCATCATTTGCAACTGAACCTGCTTATGTTGATTTGATAGTGCATCAACTTGAGGAAACGCTGACTGAACTTTTTGCCGATCGCTTTTTTGAGTCTCGAATTGGCATTATACTAACCGTTCATGGTGGGCCAGAGCGAGCCAAAGGACTATTGACTGGTGTGATTGATGGACAAGCACTTTGTGATGCTGTGCGATCGCAATTGCAACAGCGATATCCGTTAATTTCGATTGGCTGGATTAATCATGATATGCCGTTCATCAATTGGTCACAACCCGACATAAAACAAGCTGCACAAAGCTTGATTAAAGCAGGTGCCCAAGCCATTGTATTTAAACCACTCGGTTGGGCAACTGAGAATTATGAAACCATTCTTGATGTGGAGGATGACATTCAATCTTTACGCAGTAAGTATCCAACTGTAACTTATGTGCGGCTAGATTGCGTCAATGACGATCCTGCTTTTTTAAAGATTGCAGCAGCATGGGCAAATCCTCAGATTGAAGCCATGTTGGCCGCACAGCCACTCGCGGTTGATACTCACAGTTCTAGATAGGTTGACAAGTCATGCAGGCATTTATTTTTGTTCTCATACTTTCAGCCTTACCTGTTGTCAGTAACTTCATCGGTGCTATGCTTGCCGAAGCATTACCGTTATCAAAAAAAACATTAGGACTGGCATTGCACTCTGCTGCTGGGGTGTTACTGGCGATCGCCTCCACCGAACTGCTGCCCAGAGTTATTTCAGCTAAACCAGTCTGGGCAACTATTCTGGCACTGTTTGTTGGAGGAGCTTTTTTTGTATGGGTTAATCAACTTCTCAACTTGAGCAAGAATCGTTTGCAGGGAATCGATCACAATACAGTTGGTTGGGTGATATTTCTCAGTATTGCGATCGATTTGTTTGGCGATGGATTAATGATTGGTACCAGTCTGACAATTTCGGAACATTTAGGAATAACGCTGGCATCGGCGAGAGTCGTTGCTCACATTCCAGAAGGATTTGTGACCAATGCAGAGTTTAGAAGTCAAAATATGCCGCGCGGACAGCGATTTTTGTTGCTTGCTGCCTTTCTGATCCCGGTTTGGCTGGGTGCAACTCTCGGTTATTGGGGATTGCGCGGACAATCTGAGCTTCCTAAGCTAGTTGTGCTGGCATTTACAACGGGGACTCTGATAACTGCGATCGTCGAAGAAATTATTCCGGAAGCGCATCAAACTCAGGATACCAACTGGTCTAGTTTGACATTTATTGGAAGTTTTGCTCTTTCACTACTATTTTCTACCTAGACTTTCATCTGTGCCAAAACCAGGCGTCGATCGCTTTCTCATGCACTTTGCGACTTTAGATAGGGGCGGGTTTTCGACACAGGAAGTTAGAATTATAAAATCTCTCAAAACCGATCGCCTGCCCGAAAAAAATGCACTCCCAAATATTGCAAAAACCAGACGGCCGCCCACTCACACTCTACAGCCGCTACCCAATCCCAGAAGGCATCGTGGCGGTAAGTCCCAGCAATGAACCCGTACAGGCAAACCCGCACTTTCGCTGGCATCCTTTGCGCGGGGAATGGGTAGCATATGCCAGCCACCGCCAGGGCAGAACATTCATGCCGCCGCCGGAATACAATCCGCTGGCTGCGACAATTAACCCGAAGTTTCCCACAGAATTACCCCAAGGTAAATACGACGTAGCTGTTTTTGACAACCGCTTTCCATCGATGAGTTGGCAGGCAAATAATGCACCTACAAGTATTGTGGAAACTTTGCCTGCTAACGGCATTTGCGAAGTGGTAGTATTTACTCAAAATCCGCAAGCTTCTTTGGGTTCTTTGGAGTTAAGTCACTTAGAATTATTGTTAGAAGTATGGGCCGATCGCACTTCAGTTATTGGCAGCAATCCCGAAATTCAATATGTCTTACCGTTTGAGAATCGCGGCGTAGAAGTCGGAGTAACTTTGCATCATCCCCACGGTCAAATTTACGCTTATCCGTTCGTGCCACCGGTGCCGGCGCGGATGTTAGAATGTCAGTCGGTTTACTATGAAAAAAACAGTAGCGGTTTGCTGCAAGATTTGATTCAAAAAGAGATTGCTGACAAACAGCGAATTTTGTATTTAGACGAAGATGCGATCGCCTTTGTGCCCGCTTGCGCCCGCTACCCTTACGAAGTGTGGATTGCGCCGATCGCACCAACTGCCACATTTATCGATCTTACCGAAAAACAGCGTCAAGCACTTGCCAAGGCCTTAAAAACAGTCGCCCTTAAATATGACGGTTTGTGGCAGCGCCAATTCCCTTATTTGATGGCTTGGTTTCAAGCGCCCACAGACGGAAAGCCTCACCCGGAGGCGCATTTGCACGCTGAGTTTTATCCGCCCTATCGATCGAGCGATCGGCTAAAATACCTAGCAGGAACCGAACTCGCGGCGGGAATGTTTGCCAACGACGCTTTACCGGAAGAAAAAGCTAAAGAATTGCAAGCAGTCTCTGTCAATCTATTTTAGATTTTAGATTTTAGATTTTAGAGATTGTAGCGATTTACCGTGGAGGGGGCGGGTTTACGAGACAAGCGTTTTTAGGCAATTATTGTTGGTAAACCCGCCCCTACAAGATTGCGGTTAATCGACCAGACATGATATTACATCCGTTACATCCGTTACACAATCCGCTGCCGAACTTTCTTCTTTCATATATGATAAACTCATTAAACCCAGAAGTTGACAGCAAACTCGAATTCATCCGCAAAGCCTTAACCGAAACAGGAGCGATCGCCCTGCGGTTGCGCGGCACTGATTGGTTTGCTTGGGCCACCGCCGGCGCTTCCCATACAGTCTTGCTTACCGCAGAAACTGGAGTTGCAGAAGTCTTAGTCACCGCTGATACAGCTTGGGTACTGACAGATGAAATCGAAGCCCAGCGCTTGCAAGATGAAGAACTTCCAGCCAACTTTCAAATGCACATCTATCCTTGGGCGGATGTTGCACAGCGCGAAGCTTTTGTTAAAGAAATTACTGAGGGCGGTAACGTGATGAGCGATCGACCAAATGCCGCAGAAATGCCGATCGCCCCATCTTTACAATCGCGCAAACAAATCATGATGTCAAGCGAATTAGATCGCTACCGGCGAGTCGGAAGTTTAGCCAGCGAAGCGATGACAGAGGTACTTTCCGCAGCAAAATCAACATGGACAGAATACAGCACTTCCGGATGTTATGAGGTACAGTAGCAATTGGTAAACCAGTTTTTGAGATGTTTCGGATTAATTAAATCAAGAGCCACAGCAATTATGGTGTCAACCATTTTAGTGGTGGTTGGCGAAAACTGTCGCAATAAAGATTTAAGTTGCGACCACCATAATTCAATCGGATTAAAATCAGGAGAGTATGGGGACAAACATAAAATAGAAGCACCCACAGATTCAATCATTGATGTAATTGAATCTGCTTTATGTGCGGGTAAATTATCCATCACTACTACTGCTCCCGACCACAATTGTGGCACTAAACATTTTTCGATAAATACCTCAAATGCTTTGCCATCCATTGAGTTATCCATTGTCACGAGTGCCACTACTCGCTTGATACTAATTGCACCAATTACTGTGACTTTTTTCCCTCGATAAAAAGGTTTGACCGCATAGGCTCTAGTTCCTCGTTGGGAACGTGCATGAGTTCTGGTTAAACCTAGCAATACTCCAGTCTCATCTAAAAATACTAGATTTTTTGGGTCGATATCCTTGACTTGTTCCCAATACTCTAACCTTAACTTCATGACTCTTTCTGTTCCGGCTTGGCTACTTCTCACTGTTTTTTTTTACGATTTAATCCCAACTTTTGTAAGGCGTTACACATGGCTGTTCTACCCACCCAATTTCCCGTCTTCACAGGGGGAGCATCTCAAATATGTAATGAGTATAAATACTATTCAGGTCAAAGCGAGATTTAAATAAGCACAACGATGTTTCAGAACTTGAGCCAGATTGTCACGATTCCATTGTGCCCCGGATATTTTAATTCTCCGTCCAATTTGTTTAATTGTAGCCTCGACAGCACCAGAACCAATTGTGATCTTTTCAGACTGCATCGTCTGATAATCAGGAATTCTGCATCGATGTCGTTCTAAATAATCCAGAAAGTTCTTGACGTGAGGTACATCCCAGTCAGCCAAAGCAGCGATTGCCTCATCGACCTGACCATGCCACAGATGAGTCTCCATTGTTCGCAAGCGTTGATTAGAACCACCCAATTTATACAGGTTTTCCTTGAGATGATACCAATCTAAAATTTCTAAGCGTTTCTCGAATGAAGCAATCCCAGCTATCAAATTCCATACCCCTGGATGTCCATCACCCAGACAAGTAATCGGTTCACCTAAAGGCTGTCGATTCACCCAATCCAATAGCTTGTCATTCTCTTGAAAGAAAGCGGCACACTTTTGATGATGCAATGCCACGGCTTTGTAGTCTCGCCACTCACTGGCTTGTCCTAAGTCGGTTCTTAATCTTGCCTTGCCTCCATCTACACTCAAAGCGGTGACAGTTTTCACACGCTACAGCTTCGACAAATTCTTGTCGATGTACTAGCCGTTGTTGCGTACTGTGGGATACGTATATTCCTGTGAGTTGTTGTAAGTCTTTGGTGGTATTGGCATAGGATACGTTGGCGCTCAATAGTAGGCAGCATTTTTCTAAGTGAGGGCTTAATCTTGTCCCTTTCTTGAGTCCGAGTTTTTTACTTTGTTTTTCTCTCACTCGCCATTTACCCATGCAGGTCTGGATTTCTCTAGCTCTGCCTGCTTCTGTTTGGCTGCTGCTGCTTAAAAATTTTTCCAATCTCTGGGGCTACTTCTTTGAGGAAATGATCTCTAACGGCTAATTCAATACTGCCAAAGTCTTTTAGCTGTTCTGATGGTGTATTCTTGAGTAAGATAGCGGATACCTTTTCTAGACATTTTTGGAGTTCTTGAGTTTCTTCTGGGGTCATATTTTTCTCACTCGTAAGTGTGTTTTTACATTTTACATAATTCTTGCATATTAACCTTGTAAGTATTTCTACTCATTGCATAATTGAGATGCTCCCCTTCACAGGCTTATAACTCACACAATTCTAGTAAAGTTGCATCGGGATGTGCTGCCACTATTTCTCTCAACTCTGCTGTGGAATTATTCAAATGACTGTATCTCGGTTTCCCCCTGGGTTTCGGCTGTAAATTTCCCTCTATTTTTTGTTGCTTGACCAGTTTTTGAACTAAGCTTTTACTGACGGAAAATATGGCTGCTGTTTTTCTGATCGACAGCTTCTGCTCGCTTATGGGCTGCTACTATTTTTTTTCGCAAATCTACTGAATATGCTTTCATTGGTGTATTTTTTTAATCTATTCTTATTGTACCTCATAACACCCGGAAGTGCTGTAAGCGCTAGACATGACAGACAGATGCCAGCTTAACTTGAGATTGGACGGTCGCCGTGACTTACTCGAAACCATTAAAGATCAATAGTTCGGACAGTTTTTTAGCGATCCTGTAAGCCTTACGGAGGAAGCCCTGCCATTTTTAACGCATTTTAGGAAACTTAGGGCTGGACTTAAACCTTGAAAAAATAGCCCACTATATAGCCAGTAAGGGTTTCGGAGACTCGACTAGATATAAAACTGTCCGAAGTATTGAAAGATGTCGCAGCAGCATAGGGTTTGAGCGTCAACGCTTGGGTAATCCGCACCTTGGAAATAGCAGCGGCCAACCAGGCAATACCAGCGCCAATAATCCAGTCTCAAGCCCAAGCGTCCAATATTTCGGACATTGAACCAGTGCTAGACGACTTGCTAGACACTAAGCTAGACACATTGCTAGTGGCTAAATTAGCAGGGATTGAAGAACGCTTGGGAAAATTGAGTGCCTGAGCGAGGGCAACGATGAATCGCTCAGGCAGGAATTGAAAGCGGCCAACAAGCAACTTGCAGAATGGGATGCAGAACTGAATCAGTTACACGATCGCAACGGCGACTTAGGATTGAAGGTGCAGAGGTTGGAGCAAGAACTCAAGGAAGCACGGCGCTCACGGGAAGAAAATAAAAACTCAGCTCCGACCGTTGCAGAAGTTGCAGAGCCGGCCGACCTGCTCAATCAGTTAAAAGCGCGACGCAAAAAGTCGAGGGCAGACTTGGCTGACATGGAAGCAGTTTTGGAGATACTCAGCTACTTAGAAGAGTCGCACTGAGCGAAGGATGAGCGGAGAATGGAATATCCTAGAGAGTAATAAATCTGAAACCCGTTACCTGTAAAGATTTAAAGTCAATCGGGATGACAGGATTTGAACCTGCGACCCCCTCGTCCCGAACGAGGTGCGCTACCAAGCTGCGCTACATCCCGAAATTAGTCACTATATTTTTAGCGTATCACATTCAAGTTAAAATTTAGCAAGCTCGTATATAATGATTTGTAAAACACTACTCAGGCGGAGACAGGCGTGACAGTTAAGCCCCAGTGGTTGCGAGTTAAAGCCCCCCAGTGGGAGCGCGTCGGCAACGTCAAAGAAATTTTGCGGGATTTGTCCCTGAATACGGTTTGCGAGGAGGCGTCGTGTCCGAACATCGGCGAATGCTTCAACGCAGGTACTGCGACATTTTTGATTATGGGCCCGGCTTGTACCCGCGCCTGTCCTTACTGCGACATCGATTTTGAGAAAAAGCCCCAACCTTTAGATCCGACGGAACCCCAAAGATTGGCGCAAGCGGTGCAGCGGCTCAAACTCAACCACGTTGTGATTACCTCTGTCAACCGGGACGATTTGCCGGATGGGGGCGCGTCTCAGTTTGTGCAATGCATTCAAGCGGTGCGATCGGCGATGCCCGATACAACTATAGAAGTTTTGATTCCCGACTTGTGCGGCAACTGGCAGGCTTTAGAAATCATTCTCGCAGCCCGGCCAGAGGTACTCAACCACAATACCGAAACCGTAAAGCGACTTTACCGCAAGGTGCGGCCGCAAGGAAAGTACGATCGCACGTTGGAACTATTGCAGCGAAGCCGCGAACTCGCACCTGGGGTTTACACCAAATCCGGCATCATGGTGGGACTGGGAGAAACAGACACCGAAATTCGGGAGGCGATGCAGGACTTACGGGCTGTCGGCTGCGATATTTTAACAGTTGGACAGTACCTGCAACCGACTCAAAAGCACTTGAACGTAGAAAACTTTGTGCCTCCAGAACAGTTTGATGCTTGGAGAAAGTTTGGCGAATCTTTGGGATTCTTGCAAGTTGTCGCTTCTCCCTTAACTCGCAGTTCCTATCACGCCGAACAGGTGAGGGAACTGATGAAACTTTACCCACGCTAGCAATTTTAATTTGAGTTGACTCGCGCCCGATCGCACCATTCTCACTAAAACCAGATCAACCGGGTAACAGCGAGGAAAAACTTGCGCTTGATATGCAGGCCCTGGGCAAAAAACCCGGTTTCAGATGCTGGTGTTCGGGGCGTGATGTTAAGCCGGAAGCAGCAGCGAACAGCAAAACAATTATCGGTCGATCGCCCCCTCAAAGTCGCGATTTACGCAAAAGAGATCCAGAAACCGGGTTTCTTTCTCAAACTTCTAGGTGTTAATCCAGAAATTTGAGCAAGAAACCCGGTTTTTGCGTCAGCCAATAACTCGGTACTGCGGACTCTACGAACTCTGAAGCTCATATGCTGTAATGGATTAAACTTCTGTGCTCACAGCAGCGTATTTAATCAAGAGCGCCGAGTCATATAAAGTTTTATTAAAAAAATGGCTAATTTTCCGAAGTGATCGGGAACCAGCTTATCGGTGATGAAGATTAACTTAACTTCTGACTAACGTCACTTGTTTCTAGCCAGTCACTATCTATACTAGCTACATAAACAAAGAAGTACAACACACTTTCCGGGCCTTCAACCTGTTACATCAGAAAGTTCTTAGCGTTTTCCAGAATCTTGGTAAAACAAGTGGGGCAGCAAAAGTTCGATCTCTCCAACAGCAGAAAAGTCAGGAAAGTTAGTAAAGAAACACAAAGCGGTGATGCTTCGTTTTAACAAAGTGGGCATCATAATTATAAATAACCGCTAAGCGTAGCATCTTTTCACCCGGAGCAACTGAGAAAATCACTATGCCAGCCACCTCTTTTTACGCTGAAGCTGAATTCGACGAACAACTGCGAGTCAATCCCTTGCAAGGTGATGTGTTGGATGAAGATGCTGAAGAAGCTGGAGACGAACTGCTCGACCAAGACCCAGCAGAGACAGAAGATGCAGACCCAGCAGCAAAATTGCAAAAAAATGCCAGCCGCCGCACTACAGATTTAGTGCGTATGTACCTCCAAGAAATAGGTCGGGTTCGTCTCTTGGGTAGAGACGAAGAAGTCTCGGAAGCTCAAAAAGTTCAGCGCTATATCAAATTGCTGGAATTACGCAACACCGTCGCCTCCCAGGAAGAAGGGCTAATTGGGCGCTTCGTGCATTTAATTGAAGTGCGCGATCGCTTAGCAGCACAGTTGGGACATAAACCTTCCCTGGAACGCTGGGCATTAACTGCCGGGGTCGATGACGTGCCAGAACTCAAGCGAATTATGTCCGAAGGCAAGCGCCAGTGGGCCGAGTTAGCCGAGATGACGGTCGAGACGATCGAAAGAATTCAATCTGAAGGCGTTGAAGCAAAAGACCACATGATTAAGGCGAACTTGCGCCTGGTGGTTTCGGTGGCGAAAAAATATCAAAATCGCGGTTTAGAATTGCTCGACTTAATACAAGAAGGTACTCTCGGACTAGAGCGAGCTGTAGAAAAGTTTGACCCGACGCGGGGTTATCGATTTAGCACCTATGCCTACTGGTGGATTCGGCAGGGAATTACGCGGGCGATCGCCACTCAAAGCCGCACCATTCGCCTCCCCGTCCACATCACCGAAAAACTTAACAAAATCAAAAAAGCCCAGCGCAAAATTTCTCAAGAAAAAGGTCGGACAGCTACGATCGAAGACATCGCTGTCGAGTTGGACATGACGGCCTCCCAAGTCCGAGAAGTTTTGCTGCGAGTTCCCCGTTCTGTTTCTCTGGAAACTAAAGTGGGCAACGAAAAAGATACAGAGTTGGGCGACTTGCTCGAAACCGACAGCATCTCCCCAGAAGAAATGCTGATGCGAGAAGCTCTGCACCGCGACTTGCAGCAACTGCTGGCAGATTTGACCAGCCGCGAGCGAGATGTAATTCTAATGCGCTTTGGTTTGGGCGACGGACACCCCTATTCGCTGGCAGAAATCGGTCGCGCGCTCGACTTGTCCCGCGAGCGAGTCCGCCAAATTGAAGCCAAAGCTTTGCAAAAACTCCGCCAACCCAAGCGTCGCAACCGTGTGCGCGACTATCTGGAGTCTCTGACTTAAATTTGGCCGATCCGTCAGCGCGATTAATCAGGGAGCAAGGCATTCGGCACTCGTGCAGAAGGCATGAGACATTCGGAAGAAGTAACAATATTTACTTCTAAACAACTTCTCTGTCCTCTGCAGCAAGTCATAAAGCTTGTTAAAAGTCAAAAAATATCAAAAACCAAATTTTTTCCTCAATCTTTTTTCAATAAGCTGCGATATTTGCAAAATATCTCGATCGTTGTGTATTATTGTCAATAGGCAGACTTTCTTGAGAGGGTCACAATGGCACTTTACACCGCGTCCTCATTCAAATCCGAACTCAATGACAAAGGCTGGCGGATGACTCCCCAACGGGAAACCATCTTGCACGTTTTTCAGAACCTCCCCAAAGGCAATCACCTGAGTGCGGAGGATTTGTACACTTTGTTAAAAAATCGCGGAGAAAACATTAGCTTGTCCACCATTTACCGAACTTTAAAGTTAATGGCAAGGATGAGCCTGCTCCGGGAACTCGAACTAGCAGAAGGTCACAAACATTATGAAATAAATCAGCCTTATCCGCACCACCACCACCACTTAGTCTGCGTTCAGTGCAACAGAACGATCGAATTTAACAACGATTCGATTTTGAAAATTGGCATGAAGCAAGCTGAAAAGTCTGGGTTGCACCTGCTAGACTGCCAGCTAACCATTCATACGGTGTGCCACGAAGCTTTGCGGATGGGATGGCCGTCTTTGGTTTCCAGCAATTGGTCTTGTCCGAAGTCGATCGCCGAAAACGGCCACAACAGCCTGGATTCAATCGAGTGAATGTAGCCTATTTTCGCATTTCAAGTACGGATTGTTACAAGTTTTAACAAAAATGGGTAGCCCAAGTGCCAGCACAGTTACGCAGAAACCGGGTTTCTTAAGAAAAATACATCATTTCAGGAATGAGTCGGAAACTAGAAACCCGATTTCTTTGATGTAGCGTCCGCAAGCCTGGGGCTAAAAAGTTTGGCTCAACAAATCGTCGCTGCTGACCCCGTAACTGCGCTGAGCTCGATCGAGGGCGCCTCTCGTCGAAGCATCGAAAACTCCGCCGATGGGGCCTGTGTAAAAGCCGAGGTCTTGCAGCCGCCTTTGTAATTGCTGAATGCTCGATCGAGAGTTGAAACTGCTGCTAATTGGCACAGCAGGAACAGCCAACCGCCCAGCTAATCCGTTTTGGAGCGCAGCTAAAGTCGCCGGAGTGGCAATACCCGTCGCCGGTGACAAATTGCGTTCCTGCTGAAACGACAGCACCGCAAACTCGGTCTCGCCTCCAAATACTCCGTTCACCGGGCCGGGGTTTTTGCCCAGACTTCTGAGGGCAGACTGAAGCTGTCGGACAGCAGGCCCAGTATCGCCCCGTCGCAGACCAGTGGCAATTTGTGGCACAGGCGCTGCAGCCTGCCTGTTGCCTTGCCGCAAAGCCGATCGAGTGCTGCGATCGACCCTTCCAGTCCCGAACAGCCCGCTATCCCTCTGAAAGCGGATCAAAGCTGCTTGAGTTGGTCGATCGAACCAGCCGTGAATCTGGCTCCTGTAATAACCCAATTCTTGCAGCCGCCGCTGCACAAATTCTACTTGTCGGCCTCTGTCGCCCAACTCCAGAAAATCTCCGCCATTACTCTGTTGGTCATCTTCCTCAGTCCATGAGGTAATTTCAGCTTGCCTCATCTGGGCATCTATAGCAGTCAAAGTAGCAGTGTCAGCGCAGCCGTCAGAAACCAGATTATAATCTTGCTGAAAACGAGTCACAGCGTAGAGAGTACGTTCCCGAAACTTACCGTCAACGCCGCCTTCAAAATAGCCCAAAGCTTTTAATTGCCGCTGGATCAAGTCTACCGTCGCCCCTCTGTCCCCGAAGCGCAGCCCCTTGCAACCGCCATTTCCCGAAATATTCCCTGGAAGCGTAACGGGGGGAACCGGCCGGGTGGAACCAAACACCAAAGCTAAAGTTTGCCTATCGGCAACTCCAGTAACCCGCAGTCGATTAATTCGCTGGAAGTATCTAACGGCATTTTGAGTAACTTCGCGAAAACTCCCTGTGGGATGCGCGCTGAAGTAGCCTAGCTGCTTCAACCTGCGCTGGAGAGCAGAAACATCTGCACCCGCGTCTCCAAAACGCAGAGCCCGATAATTTGTATAAATAGTTTTAAAAGGTCGATCGTCATCCCCGGAAAAACTGTTGAGTGCTATCACAGTAGCTCGATCGGGCCGGCCAGTCAGCGACAGTTGATAGTCTCGCTGAAAGTTAGTCAGAGCTTGTTTAGTAACCGGGCCGAGTTGACCTGTCGAAGATCTGGGAAAATAGCCGAGATCCCGCAACCTGTCTTGAACCGCTCGCACATTCGGATATCCCGGATCTATTTGAGCAAAAGCCGAACCGGCTGCACTCAAAACCGACAGCATCAAAGCCAGAGACAGCAAACGGACGTAAGTCTGACTCGATAGGTTTTGCCACTTCGGCCCATCAAAAATTTTCGACTCGGCGGGTGCTTCGCAAACAAGAGCAAGTTCGAGGTAAGCAAGAGATTCCATAATTTTTTAGTGTGAAATTGTGGGTGGGTTGTGTGAGCAAACTGCCAAAAATCATTTTTGGCACGCTTGGCTTGGATTCTATCAACGCTAAGTTCTACCTGGAAAGCGCGAAGCACCCGTTTTTCTCAAAAATTTACCGTCAAAAATAATTACAGGTAATAACCAAGATAGCATCGCTGCTTCTAGAGACGCGAGACTCAGCAAAAAAGTTTGCAGGCATAGTCTTAGCCTTTAAGGCCGAAAGAGAATAAGTTCTGGGGTAGTGCTGGCTAATATTTTATCTGGCTGCCGCTGAAATTACCACAAGACTTGCGAGCAGGCTGTCATCACCTTAATTTGTTGTCGGGTAAAGAGCCTGAAATCGCAGGTTTTTTGTTAAGAAACGCGGCTTCTTCATGTTGCGAGTGCGTCTAGGAAAGTACCGCTGATTAACCAAGAAACTAGCCACTAAAAATCCCCACTTTTGCTAGTTGCAAATAGGGCGGGGATTTTTTGATAAGTTGAGTTTGTATTAAAAAATCGACGATCGCTTAAATTAAGCCGAACCGATCGCAAATTACAGCTACTCCCGCTGCAAAAACAGTAATTGCGATGGCTACCAGCGGGTTTTGCCCTCTGCTCACCGCAAAAGAGGTAACGACCCCAGCTCCCAAAGCCGCAGTAACAGCAGCAGTCGCCAAATCTCGATCGGGACGTTTGTCGTACATATTTTTTATTGTTGGTAGCTGAAGAGCTGAAAACTTACATCTTGTAATCCAAGCTACCACTCTTGCCTGTTCGGCGGTGACAACAGCCTGGGTTTTGCAACTAACCTTAAAATTTTGCTAATTTTCTTAACATTCTCTCATTAATAACATAAGTTAATGTTATGTATTTTAGAGTTTTTCTGTTTAGTTTTAGCTCTTCAAACCTTTTGTCTGCTGGGCTTTTATGTTAAATTCAGGATTTTGCAGGGGCGATCGCACCCATAG
>ENA-ORBV01002868-ORBV01002868.1-microbial-mat-metagenome-genome-assembly--contig:-NODE-2868-length-35608-cov-8.548563_pt1 | contig 35608 bp, 33 predicted proteins | sample MGYA00237777_ERZ505514 | MGnify/ENA primary metagenome ERZ505514 (study PRJEB26160, sample SAMN06269048) | microbial mat metagenome | isolation source: Oligotrophic lake microbial mat | place... | reverse complement strand
CGCCCAGGGGGCAAGCCCTGGGCTTGTCGGTACTCCCCAGCGATCCTCGGTTTTCGCACGTTTCGCTTCGACGCCTTCTGCCGCCCACGCTCCTGGGCGGCGTTGATTGCGGGTGTTGTGCCATGCGGGCCTTCCGGACTGCCTGAATCGTGCGCCATGATGCGCGCGAACGACGGCGTGCTCAAGATGCGCGGGCGATGCGCCACCTTGAGGCAACATCCCGCAACCTGCCTCAGGAGACCGCATGTTCCGCCAGACCTATCTCGACCACGCTGAAATCGTCCACCAGCTCCAGGCCTGGGCCACTCAGCACCCGGCTATCGCCCACCTGGGCAGCATCGGACGCAGCGCAGCGGGCCGGGACATCCCCCTGCTGACGCTGGGGCGTGACCCCGGCCAGCCGGGCCGGGCGCGCCCTGCCGTCTGGATCGACGGCAACATGCACGCCAGCGAGGTCTGCGGGTCCAGCGTGGCCTTGGCGATTGCCGAAGACATCATCCACATCCACGGTGGCGCCAACACGGCCGGTGGCAAGCCGCTGCCGGCGCACATGGCGCAGGCCATCCGCGACACGCTGTTCTACATCGTGCCGCGCATCTCGCCCGACGGTGCTGAAGAGGTGCTCAAGTTCGGCCGTTATGTGCGCAGCAGCCCGGTGGACGACCGTCTGAACCAGGGCCATGCCCGCTGGGTGTCGGAAGACATCGACGGCGACGGCCAGGCCGGCTACATGCGCCGGGCCGACCCCGACGGCGAACTGGTCGAACTGCGCGGCGACGACGGCCAACCGCTGGTGCCCGCCGTCATGGTGGCGCGTTTGCCCGAGGACGAGGGCCCCTACTACCGCCTGTACCCCGAGGGCCGCATCGCCAACTACGACGGCCGCACGGTGCCCGACCCCTACTTCCTGGGCGACAACCAGTACGACTTCAACCGCAACTTCCCCTACAGCTGGGCACCCGAGCCGCAACAGATCGGCGCCGGGCACTACCCCGGCAGCGCGCCGGAAACCCGCGCCGTGCTGGACTTCGCCACGCAGCACCCGAACATCATGGTGTGGCTCAACCTGCACACCTTTGGCGGCGTGCTCATCCGGCCGCTGGGCGACAAGCCCGACGCCAAGATGAACCCGGGTGACCTGGCCCTCTTTGAACAGGTGGAAGCCTGGATGACCGAACACACGGGTTATGCCAACGTGAGCGGCTTCCACGAGTTTTTGTACGAGCCCGACAAGCCGCTGCATGGCGACCTGTCCGACTACGCCTACCACCAGCGGGGTGCGCTGGCCTACGTGGTGGAGCTGTGGGACCTGTTCAAACAACTGGGCATTGAACGCAAGAAGCCCTTTGTGGACCACTACAGCAAGTTCACGCGCAAGGACATGCGCGCCTTGGCGGCATTTGACAAGCAGCACAACGCGGGCCGCATCTTCGGCAGCTGGAAGCAGGTGCAGCACCCGCAGCTGGGTGAAGTCGAAGTCAATGGCTTCGACCCCCGCGTGGGCATCTGGAACCCGCCCTTGGAACGACTGCCCGAGACCTGCAGCACGCAGAGTGCGGCCTTCTTGCGAGTGGCTGCGCTGTTGCCGCAGGTAAGCCTGTCGGAAGTCGGCCGGGACCGGGCCGATGGCCACACCCGCGTGCACCTTCGTCTGGCCAACCACGGTTATCTGGGCACGGTGGGTGTGCCATCGGCCAAGACCTTGCCACATGTGGAACCGCTGCGGCTGACCAGCCGCTGCGAAGGGGTGACGCTGCTGGCGCCTGCAGCGGGCGTGGTCGAGATCGGCCACCTGGACGGCTGGGGTGGCGGGCTTTATGGCGGGCCCAGCGTGTTTTCGCCCTGCACACGCGGCAACGGCCACGAACGTTTTGTGACGCTGGTGGTGGCGGGCAAGGGCAGCGTGCAGGTGGAAGTCGGCAGCTGCCGCGTGGGTGTGCAAGGCCTGCTGATCCACATCGACTGAGGCCTGCGCAGGACAGTGGGCCGGCCGTGCGAACATCATGGCCGTGCACGAAGAACCCCTCGGCGATCACGCCCCACGCTCAAGATCCAGACCGCTGTCGACGTTCTTCAAGCTGACGCTGGCCGGCGTGCTGTGTCTGCAACTGGCCGGCTGCGCCGTGGTGGACTACGAACAGCGGCGCTGGATCTTCATGCCCGGCGACCGCAGCTGGGCGCCGGGTGTCGAGGCGGCCAAGGGCATGCAGGACATCTGGATCGAATACGCGTCGAACCCACCCGAAGACGAAGCCGTGCGCCTGCACGGCCTGTGGCTGCCGCAGGCCGACCCGGACGCGCCGGTGCTGCTGTTCCTGCACGGTGTGCACTGGGACGTGCGGGCCAGCGCGCCGCGCATGCGCCAGCTGCATGCGCTGGGTTTTTCGGTGCTGGGCATCGACTACCGGGGCTTTGGCCGCAGCAGCGACCGCCTGCCATCGGAAACGCTGGTGGCCGAAGACGCCCGCGCAGCTTGGCATTGGTTGGCGCGCGAGCACCCGCAATCGCGCCGCTTCATCTTCGGCCATTCGCTGGGCGGCGCTGTGGCTGTGCGGCTGGCGCAAGAGATGCCCGATGAGGCTGGCCTCATCGTCGAAGGCGGTTTCACTTCGGTGCCGGATGTCTTTCGCAGCTTCAGCTGGGGCTGGGTGCCCATCGCTTGGATGATCACGCAACGTTTTGACGCCGGCTCGCGCATCGCCCGCGTGGGCACCCCAGTGCTGGTGGTGCACGGTGCTGACGACACCATGATTCCGCCTCGACTGGGCCGCGAGTTGTATGAACGCGCGCTGGAACCCAAACGTTTTGTGCTGGTGCAAGGCGCGGCGCACGAAAACACCGACGTGCTGGGCCACGCGCAGTACCGGGACGCGTTGATCGACCTGTTCGGCCTGGGCCTGGCACGCTGAGCGTCCAGGCAGGAGCCGAGCTCACAGCACGGCAGGTTCCAGCAGGCGCAGGGTGCCCAGATCGGCGTCCATCTCAACCTGCACGCCCAGCGGCAGGGTCAGCTTGTGCTTCACGTGGCCAAAGGCTGCGCCGCGAAATACCGGCACATTCAACGGGCCGAAGTAGTCGTCGAACACCTCGTCCAGCGTCAGCGTGCCATAGCTGCCTTCGCTGGGCATGCAACTGGTGAAGCCGCCCAGCACCACACCGGCCACGCGACCCAGCACGCCGCTCAACATCAGCGTGGACAGCATGCGGTCCACGCGGTAGATGTACTCGTTGACGTCTTCCAGGAACAGGATCGCGCCGTCGAAGTGGGGCAGGTAGGGCGTGCCGGCCAGCGACGTCAGCACCGCCAGGTTGCCGCCCAGCAGCGGCCCGCGAGCCACGCCGCCGCGCAGCGTGGTCACGGCTTCGCCGTCGGGCGATGGCATGTGCGGCAGCGTGGTCGCCAGCCCACCCATGACCAGCGCCTGGAAGTGTTCGGTGCTGAAAGGGTTCCAGTCCGAGCGGCCCAAGGGCGAGTGGAACGTGACGAGGCCCGTCTTCACGTGCACCGCCGAGATCAGCGCCGTCAGGTCGGAAAATCCGCCCAGAAACTTCGGGCAGCGAGCCATCAGCCCGTAGTCCAGCAAGGGCAGCACGCGGTTGGCTCCCGAGCCGCCAGTGACGGCCAGCACCCCGGCCACTTCAGGGTCGGCAAACAGCGTGTGGATGTCTTCTGCGCGCTGCGCAGGTGTGCCGGCCATGTGGCCGTAACGGGCGCGGGCGTTGGGCGCCTCTTGAACCTTGAAGCCCAGCGTGGTCAGTGCCTTGTGGGTCTGCTCGAAGGGTGCCCGTTCGTAGATCGCACCCGAGGGATTGATGAGGCCCAGCGTGTCGCCGGCTTGCAGGCGGCGCGGGCGTATCAGGGGCAGCTTCGCCGTCAGTGTCGTTTCGCTCATGCGTTGGTGAACATCAGTCAGGATGCGGCTCGATGTCCACGACCTCGAACCAGTTGTTCCAGAACAGTGGCCGGCGGTAACCAATGAGCCAGGGCTGCATCAGTGCCGTGGCCGCCAGGTGCGTGCGCAGCTTGTAGGGCATCCAGGCCACTGTCAGGCGTTTGGCGTGGTCGAACAGGGCTTCTCGTTCGGGGCCGTCGGGCAGGGCCAGCAGGCGTGCGATGGTCTCGTTCATCTGCGGCAGGTTGAAGCGCGACAGGTTCACACCACCGGCGGCTGCGGCGTCGTATCGCAGCAGGCCTTCGATGCCGTCGGGCGCGCTGGCGCGGCCGCTCACCGACCACATCATCAGCTTGCCGGCGCGCGCGGCCTTGTATTGTTCAGGCCAGTTGGCGGTGGCAAATTCAACGCGCAGGCCGATGGCGCCCAGGTCGCGTTTCATCAGCTCGTCGAAGCGGCGCATCTCCTGGCTGGGCTGCGTGGCCATCTCCAGCAGCAGCGGCCGGCCTTCGGGGGTCTCGCGCCAGCCGTCGCCGTCGCGGTCGCGCCAGCCGTACAGGTCCAGCAGCGCACGTGCGCGGGCCGGGCTGTAGTCGCTCATCTCGCTGCGCCAGCCCGGCAGGTAGCCGCTCATGTGCACCGCCACCGGCGACTGCGCGGCGATCGCCGAGCCATGGCGCAGCAGCGTGATCTCGCGGTCGACGTCGATGGCCAGACCCACGGCACGGCGAAAGGCCACTCGCTCGGGCGTGTAGCCGCCGACCACGGGGTGCTCCATGTTGAACATGGTGTAGTAGGTGGACGGCAGCACCACCCGTTCGGCGCGTATGCCGCGCTTGGCCAGGTTGGGCGCCAACTGGCCGCCTGGCATGGCCACAGGGGTGAAGCCGTCGGGCAGGTCAACCCAGTCGGCTTCGCCGTTCAGGAAGGCCAGCCAGGTGGGCTGTTTTTCTTCGATGATGGCGATCTCGACCCGGTCCACCATTGGCAGGCGACGGCCCTTCAGCCGCGCCAGGATGGCCTGGCCAACGGCATCGTCTGCCGCGGGTTCGGCGTGGTAGCGCACGTCGCGGTAGGCGGGGTTGCGCGTCAGCACGATGCGCGATGAACGCCGCCACTCGGCCAGGCGGAAGGGCCCGGTGCCCACCGGGTGCTGCATCGACAGTTCACCCTGCGCGTCGATCACCTCGCGCGCCACGGCGCCCGTCGATGCACTGGCCAGCCACTGCGGAAAACGCGGCCGGCCGGCGGCCAGCACAAAGCGCAACGTGTAGCGGTCCAGCACCTGCAGGCCTTCAAGCGGGCGGTCGTAGTCGAAGGCCTTTTTCTGATCGACCGCTTCCTTGCGCAGCGCGGCCAGGCCAGCAATGCCGGCTTGTTCCATCGAACTCCAGCCGGGGCTCTTGGTGGCCGGGTCGGCCAGGCGCTTGATGCTGTAGGCGTAGTCGGCGGCCACCAGTTCACGCAGCTTGCCACCAAAGGCCGGATCGTCGGTGAAAAGGATGCCGGGCTGCAGCTTGACCGTCCAGACACGAAAGTCGCTGCCGGGCAGCGGCTCGGGCATGGCCGCTGCGGTGCGCGGCCGCAGCTTCACCGGCCGCGCCAGCGGATCGAATTCCAGCAGCGTTTCGAAGATATGCGAGGTGACGCGCAGCGAGCGCACGTCGCCCACGCGCGCGGGGTCGAAGCCGGTTTCGCTTTCGCTGGCCAGGCGCAGCACTTTCAAGGCGGGTGCAGCGGGTGCAGCGGGTGCAGCGGGTGTGGCGGGTGACTGGGCCCAAGCCGGCATGGCGCCGGCCAGCAGCCCGGCACTGACGGCAAGAGCGGCAAATTGCAGGACAGCGTGGCACCTGTTCATGCAGCGCATGATAGACAGGCCCGGCCGGCGCAGGCGTTCAAGACCGCGCCGGCAGGCCGCTTGGCCGACAGCAGATTGACCCGCCGCGCTGGTGTCAAGCAAGGCGGTCAAGCAAGGCGGTCATGCAAGGCAGTCATGCAAGGCGCAGGCGAAGCGCCCGCACGCGCCCCCTGCCCAGGTGCCTGGCGTGCTGCCCGTCCACAAGCTGATGGACGAAGTGCCCGCTTTCACTCCTTGTGGTGATGTCCGCAAGCCGCGCAGCGCATGTACTGCGCTGCCGCGACAACCACCCCTGGAGGACATCATGCGCGCACTGCATCACCGCCACTTCACGCCCATCGCATTGGCCACGCTCACGCTGCTGGCCGCTTGCTCCGACAACCCACCGGAACCCGAGGCCACGCGCCTGAGCGGTGTCGCCGCGACCGGGGCACCGATGGCCGGCGCCACCATCACCGTCGTCGATGGTGACGCGGCCACGGCCGACCCCTCGCCCGTCACCGCCGGGCCCGATGGCCGCTACACGATCGACGTCTCGGCCTTGAAAGGGCCGCTGGTGGTCAACGCCAACGGCAGCGTCGATGGAGAACCGGTGTCGATGGTCGCCGTCGTGCCCTCACCCACGGCAGCGGTCGACAACGCCGTCAACGTCACACCGCTGACCAATGCCGTCGCCGCGCTCGTCGCCCCGGGTGGCGACCCACAGGCGCTGCGCACTGCGGCCACGCTGGCCAGCGCCGTCACGGCCAGGAAGGTCGACGACGCGACCACGTTGCTGGTCAACACGCTCAAGTCCGACCCCAGAATCGCCGCCGCGATCGGCGCCAGCTTCAGCCCCTTGAGCACGCCCTTCGCTGCCGACGGCACCGGCATCGACGCCGTGCTGGACCAACTGGCGATCGAAGTTTCGTCCGCCGGTGTGGCCATCACCAGCCTGGCGGCGCCGGCAACCGACAGCGGCGCCCCGGCCACAGTGACACTGACCCCGGCGCTGGCCGCCACACCCGCCAGTGCACCTTCGCTGCCGGCCTCGTTGCCCGCCAGCGACCTGCCCAGTAGCGCCGAACTGGCGGCCCTGGGCAAGAAGTTCGAGGATTGCCTGGCGCTGCCAGTTGCCAGCCGCGTCACGTTGGACGCCACCGGCACGGCAACGGCCGTCCTGGGCATCTGCAACTACGCGCCCACCGACTGGCGCAGCAACGGCCGCAACTGGGTCGAAGAACTGGGCCAGTACACCTTCTCGCGCGAACAGCTCACCGGCGCCAAGCTCGGTCGCGCGACGATCGCACTGACACTGGCCCCGGCGCGCAGCACCGACCCCAAGGTCTTCAAGCACCCGTACTGCAACGAAGCCCCCTGCGTCATCGCGCGCTGGCCACTGACGCTGCCCGGCGGCCGCATGTCGCAGTCGGACTGGGTGCTGGCCAAGGTCGGCGGCAGCTGGAACATCGTCGGCAACCAAAGGCCGTACCGCACCTTCATCGAGTCCCGGCTGACGCGCAAGATCGGTGTCAACCGTGAGGGCGCAGGCAGCGGCAGCACCATCGACCCCTTCTTCCTGGCGGACCGCTTCGAGTCGACGCTTCGCATGATCTTCGACCTGCGCCACGGCAACACCGCCAGCATCCGCGCGGTGCGCTTCACCGGCCCGGGGTTGCCCGCCGAGGGCGTGGTGCAGTTCCGCTCGCAGCGCTGCGGCGCCGACGACCGCATGGGCATCACCTACCAGAACGGCAGCACACGGGTGTGGAACGTGCCGGCTTCGTTCCAGTTCTGGACCGGCGGCGCCACGACCGAGTTCGTGCTGGACGCGGCCAAGCTCGACGGCACACCGCTGGCGATGCCGACGCCGGTGAACAACGGCACCACCACGCTGTCGTTCCAGGACTTCTCGCCGGCGCCGGTGGCTGACCTGGCAACGATGAGCCCCGCGTGGAGCGTCTACAAGGTCGAGGTCTTCCGCTTCGACACGCTGTCGGACACGCCCGATGAAGTGCTCTACATCCGCACCGGCGCGGCGGGCGAAAACGCCAGCGCGGGCACCACCAAGCCGTGGCCGACGCTGGCGCCCAGCTTCATCGACGCCTACCTCAAGCCCGCGGGTGCCAGCGCTGGCACGCTGTCGACGCTTTCGCACAGCATGGCCTTCACGATCCCGGATGCGGCCTACGTCACGTCGGGCTACGTGTTCGGCCAGGACTTCCTGACGACCACCAACGCGGCGGGCGAGCGCGCCAGCTTCGGCTTCCGCGCGCGGCTGGACCTGCTGCCCACGCGCTACGGCGACTTCACGATGGCCGGTACCGAACTGGTCAGCGGTCCTTCGGGTACCGCCCTGTCGACCTCGACGCAGAACTCGGGCAGCAACCCTAACCCGCGCTGCACGAGCCACAACGTGCCGGCGCTGACCGACAACACCAGCGACTACCGCGAGGCCGGCCTGGGCTTCCGCGGCCCGGATCGCAGGTTCTACAACTCGATCTGGTTCTGGGACAACTGAGCACGTGCCGGCGCGGGCTGGCCGGTGCGGGCGCCAGCGAGCTGCGACGCACGGCCGATCCCGTGGTCTGAAGCGATGCGGACGACGGCCCCTTGCCGTCGTGCCTTCCCACGCCCGTGGCAGGGCTTGGTCTGGGCTCACCCGTGGCGCACGCAACAGCGGGTACGCTGCTGCTGCCGGCGCAGCACCCGGCGGCAGCACAGGGCGCCCACACTGCGGCCGGCGTTCACCACTGGTGGCAGGCAATCAAGGTCACCCCCACCAGGCACATCACCGCATTGGCGGCGGTGGTCAACACCGGCAGTTCAAAGAGCCGTCCGCCGCGGTCGCTAAGCCAGGCCGCCATCGTGATGTTGGCCAACATCCAGGTGCCCCAGGTCCACAGCGAATGCTGTGACGACGCGCCGCTGCTCGCGCGCCAGCTGCATGGCGGCCACCGTGTCGCGGATCAGGTGCCCGGAAATCGAAAACCGCGGCGGGATGTTGGGCAGCGTGTCGATGTCGAACCACTGCGCGTCTTCGATTTCGCTGGCTTGCGGCACGATGTCGCCGCCGGCCCAGCGCGCCGTGAACGCAATCATCAGGCTGTTGGGGAAGGGCCAGCTCTGGCTGCCGAAGTAACGCAGCTGGTCCACCTGCACGCCCACTTCTTCGGCCACCTCGCGGTGGATGCAGGCTTCGATGGATTCACCCGCTTCCACAAAACCGGCCAGCGCGCTGTACATCTGGTTCACGAAGTGGGGCGCTCGCGCCAGCAGCACCTGACCCGGCCGCCACACCAGGGACATCATGGCCGGGCTGATGCGCGGGTAGGCGGTATGGCCACAAGCCGGGCAGCGGCGCGCACGCTCACCCGCTTGGTGTTCGGTGGGTGTGCCACAGACGCCGCAGTGGCGGTGCGTGCGGTCCCAATCCAGTACCTGCGCGGCGCGGCTGGCCAGGCCGGCCAGGCTTTCGGCGAACCCCATCATCGCCGTGCGCAAGGGCACCGGGCGCCAGCCCTGGGGAGCGGCCAGCAGACGCAGTGCCCAGCAGTCCAGGCCATCCAGACGACCCAGGTAATGGCGCGCTTCGGCTTCGTGGTGCCAGCTTTGCAATGGCAGCGGCGCCAGAGGGCTGGATTCGTCAGCGGGCAGCAGCAGCTTGCCTTCGACAAATATCAGGCTCCAATTCTGGGGTGTGGGTTCGCCCAGCAAGGCAGTGGCGGGGATGAAGTGCATGTCTCGGTGCGGTTGCATGGGCAGTGTGGGCAGAGTACAGCAAGCCACTCCTCCGTCTTGGGGATGCAGGCAGGGCTGACTGCCCTGATGAAACCGCGCACATGCTGACCGGGGTTGCGTGCTGGGTGCCCAGCCACTGACTGGCGACAGGGCTCAGGCTTTGGGCAGTTGTGCGATCTCGCTGGCAATTGACTCAGACTGTGTCAACAGCAAAGCGACCACTGACGGGTGCTCGATCGCCTGCAGATCTTCGAGCGCCTCTTTGTATTCATCGAGCAGCGACTCCTCGCCCTCACGCACCGCCGGCAGCACGTCCCGATCCAGACTGGAAACCCAGTCGCGCAAGATCACCACAACCTTGTTCACCGTGCCTTGCATCGACGAATCATCCTTTGTGGCACTGCGCAAGCGCACCAGTTCAGCCTCTTGCTCGGACGCGTGCCGCTGATGCATTTCGGTGAGTCGCCGGATGACCGTCTGGATCTCAGGCTCCGTCCGCGCTGCCATTTCGCGGTAGCCCTTCAGAACGTCATTGGTGGCCGTGTGAATGTCATGCAAGGCTTGGATCGCACCATTGCTCATGGTCATCTCCTTCGTGTGATTGGGCGACTTTGGCAGCCCGCGGTTGTCGAAAGGAACGTGTTGAAAGCAAGTTGGAAAAGATCGTAAAGACGCCGCCGCAACCCGAAAGGCGGACAAGTGCCAAAGCGTTTGTAGGCGAAGGACGACAGCCGCAACCGACGTTACTGAAGGCGAGCTCGCGTGCTGCCAGGCGCACGCGGCCCGCGGCTGCTCAACCTGCCTTCGCCCAGGCCAGCGGCGCCGTTGGAGGCGGTCTGAATCCTTCTGGAACCGCTGCCGTGCGCCGCCGATGACCGGCAGGCCGCTCTTGCGATGGCCGGCATGACTTCCCTCTTCGGAGGCGGGCTCAAGGGCGCCCCTTCCTGCAGTTCGCGAACCCCACTGATCGTTGAGGCCTCCGTCCTGCCCGCAGGGCTGGCCGCTACATCACCGCGCCCAGTTGCCAGGGCACAAACTCGTTCTGCCCATAGCCGTGCGTTTCGCTTTTGGTGGCGCGGCCTGAAGCCGTGGTCAGCATGAGCTGGAAGATGCGTTCACCGCAGGCATCCACCGTGTCCAGACCTTCGACGATGCCGCCGCAGTCGATGTCGATGTCGTCTTCCTGCTTGGTCCACAGCGCGGTGTTGGTGCTGAGCTTCAGCGAAGGCGAGGGTGCGCAGCCGTAGGCGCTGCCGCGGCCGGTGGTAAAGCAGATGAGGTTGGCGCCGCCGGCCACCTGGCCGGTGGCCGACACGGGGTCGTAGCCGGGTGTGTCCATGTACACGAAGCCCCGCGCCGTGATGCGTTCGGCGAACTGGTAAACGTCCACCAGGTTGGTGGTGCCGCTCTTGGCGATGGCACCCAGGCTCTTTTCCAGGATGGTGGTCAGCCCGCCGGCCTTGTTGCCGGCCGAGGGGTTGTTGTCCATCTGCATGCCGTTGCGCGCTGTGTAGGCCTCCCACCAGGCGATGCGGGCGCGCAGCTTGTCGGCCACTTCGGTGCTGACCGCACGGCGCGTGAGCAGGTGTTCGCCGCCGTAGATTTCTGGCGTTTCGCTCAGGATGGCCGTGCCGCCGTGGCGCACCAGGCGGTCGACGGCAGCGCCTAACGCTGGATTGGCACTGATGCCGCTGTAACCGTCGCTGCCACCACACTGCAGGCCCACGGTGATGTGGCTGGCCGGCACCGGCACACGCTTGACCTTGTTGGCATGCGGCAGCAGCCGCTTGATCTCTTCGATGCCACGTGCCACGGTCTTGGCCGTGCCGCCCGTGTCCTGGATGTTGAAGGTGACGAGCCAGGCGCCTTCTTGCAGGCCTTCTTGCGCCACCAGGCCCTGGATCTGGTTGGTCTCGCAACCCAGGCCTACCACCAGCACGGCGGCAAAGTTGGGGTGGCGGGCATAACCGCCGAGTGTCCTGCGCAGCACCTGCAGCTCTTCGCCGTCGCTGGCGGTGGCGCATCCCATGCCGTGGGTCAGGGCCACGATGCCGTCCACGTGGGGGAAGTCGGCCAGGGCCTCGGGGTGGATGTCACGCCTGAAGTGGTCGGAAATCGCCCGCGCTGCGGTGGCGCTGCAGTTCACGCTGGTCAGCACGCCGATGTAGTTGCGTGTGGCCACGCGACCATCGGGCCGCACGATGCCCATGAAGGTGGCGGGCTCGGGCACGAAGGCCGTGGGCGTGGCGCCGGCGCCGGGCTCGTGCGTGCGCTCGAAGCTGCTGAAGACCAGGTTGTGCGTGTGCACGTGCTGGCCCGCCGCGATGGGCTGCGTGGCGGTGCCGATGATCTGGTTGTAGCGTCGCACGGCCTCGCCCGCCGCGATGGCCCGGGTGGCGATCTTGTGGCCCGGTGGCACCAGCCCGCTGACTGTGAGGCCCTCTTCGGCGATGGCCGTGCCGCCCAGCAGCTGTCGCCGCGCGATGACGACGTTGTCCGCGGGATGGATGCGGATGGCCGGGCTGCTCATCGGTTCCCCTGTGGGCCTTGCTCAAGCTTCCCGCTGCGGAACCGGCTTGGCCGGGTCGCTAGCGGACGGCCCCCTCGAGGGGTGGCGAGCGAAGGCGAGCTTGGGGGCACCATTCAATTGTCGATCAGGTCCGCGTTCCAGGCGTGCACGGTCTGCTTCTGCTGGCCGAGTTTTTCGATGCCCAGTTCCATCACGTCGCCCGGCTTCAGGTACACCGGCGCGGGCTTGATGCCCATGCCCACGCCGGGCGGCGTGCCGGTGGTGATGAGGTCGCCGGGGTTCAGCGTCATGAAGCGGCTCAAGTGGCTCACGATCTGCGCCACGCTGAAGACCATGGTCTTGGTGCTGCCGGTCTGGAAGCGCTTGCCGTTGACGTCCAGCCACATGCCCAGGTTCTGCACATCGCCCACTTCGTCGGCAGTCACCATCCAGGGGCCCGTGGGGCCGAAGGTGTCGCAGCCTTTGCCCTTGTCCCACTGGCTGCCGCGTTCCAGCTGGTATTCACGTTCCGACACGTCGTTGACCACGCAGTAGCCGGCAACGTGCTTCAGCGCGTCCGCTTCGGTCACGTAGCGCGCACGGGTCCCGATGACCACACCCAGTTCCACTTCCCAGTCGCTCTTCACCGACCCTTGAGGCAGCACCACGGCATGGTTGCAACCCACCGCGCTGTCCACCGTCTTCGTGAACACGATCGGCTCTTTCGGAATCGGCATGTTGGATTCTGCCGCGTGGTCGGCGTAGTTCAAGCCGATGGCGATGAACTTGCCCAGGCCCGACCACGGCACGGCCAGCGTGCCTTGGGGCACGACGGGCAGAGCGTTGATGTCCAGCGCGCGCAGCGCGGCCAGGCCGGCAGGCGACAGCGTGGCCGGTGTGATGTCGGCCATCAGCGCGCTGAGGTCGCGCACCTGGCCCTTGTCGTCCAGCAGGCCGGGCTTTTCCTGGCCCTTGGGGCCGTGTCTGAGAAGTTTCATGTTTGCGCTTTCTTCAATTTGACCAGCCGCCGTCGATGACTTGTGCGGTGCCGGTGGTGAATGAGGACTCGTCGCTGGCCAGGTAAACCGCCAGCGCCGCAATTTCGTCGACCTTGCCCAGGCGGCCCATGGGCTGGCGCGAGACAAAGGCGGCTTCCACCTGCGCCAGCGTCTGGCCGCTGGCCTTGGCTTGCGCGGCGATGCGGTCGCGCAGCGAAGGGGATTCCACAGTGCCGGGACAGATGGCGTTGCAGCGCACGCCCTGCGTGATGAAGTCTGCAGCCACGGCCTTGGTCAGGCCGATGATGGCGGCCTTGGTGGTGCCGTAGACAAAGCGGTTGGGCGCGCCCTTGATGCTGCCCGCCACACTGGCCACGTTGATGATGCTGCCACCGCCCGCAGCCAGCATGCCGGGCACGAAGGCCTTGATGGTGCGGAACTGGCTGCGCACGTTCAGGCCGAAGGCAAAGTCCCATTCGGCTTCGGTGCAGTCCAGCACCGTGCCGGCGTGCACGTAGCCGGCGCCGTTGAAGAGCACGTTGACGGGCCCGTGCGCGGCCGCGGCGGCGCTGATGGCCGCCGGGTCGGTGACGTCCAGGCGCTGCGTGGTGCAGCCGGTGTCGGCCTTCAGCGCAGCCAGCAGTTCTTCGTTGATGTCGGTGGCGATCACCCGCGCGCCTTCGCGCACGAAGGCCGTCGCCACGGCGCGGCCGATGCCCTGGCCGGCGGCGGTGATGAAGGCGGTCTTGCCCGCCAGACGTAGTGTCATCGCTCGGTCTCCATTCGGTTTGCCGTTCAGCGCGGCACCAGGGTGACGCCGGCCAGTTGTTCTTGTGCTTCCACCAGCGAAGGCACGTACTTGCCGCCATGGCCCAGCGCACTGGCGATGGTCAGCGACTGGTGCACTGCTTCGCCCATCACGCTGGGCACTGCAAGGCTCTCGGCCAGGTGGGTGTAATAGCGCACGTCCTTGCGCGCGTTGTCGAGTTCGAACTTCAGGCCCGCCAGGTCACCGTGCAGGGTCTTGGCCATGCCTTGAAAGAGGCCCGAATTGACGCCGCTGGCGGTTACCACCTCCACCAGCTTCAGCGGGTCGATGCCAGAGCGTCGGCCGACGGCAAAGGCTTCGGCCGTGGCCGTGCAGATGGCCTGGGCGATGAAGTTGTTGAGCAGCTTGATCTTGTGCCCGTCGCCCGGGCCGCCGACGTGGAAGACGTTCTCGGCAAAGGCACGCAGCACGGGTTCGAGGCGCGCGAACACGGCAGGCTCGGCACCCACCATGACATTCAGGCGGCCGGCTTCGGCCTCCACGGGCGAACGTGCCAGAGGCGCGTCCACCAGGGTCACGCCGCGTGGGGTGCAGTGCTCGCGCAGCAGCGCGCTGGACGCGGGCTCGCTGGTCGAACAATCGACGATGAGCAGGCCTTCGCGCGCGCCGGCCAGCAGGCCGTTTTCGTCCAACAGATTGGCCTCCACCTGCGGCGAGCCGGTGACGCAGAGGAAGACGATCTCGCAGGACCTGGCCAGTGCTGCCGGGTTGGGCGCCAGGGTGGCACCGGCGGCCAGCAGATCGGCCACGCGGTCGTGGCGCTTGTGCACCGTGATGGCCAAGGTGTGACCTTTGGCGAGCAGGTTGCGCGCCATGCCATGGCCCATCAGACCGCTGGCGCCAATGAAACCGATGGGGGCCATCTCAGCCTCGGCCCACATAAGGCATGTTGGTGGCCATCACGGTGGTGAACAGCACGTTGGCGGTGAGCGGCAGGCGCGCCATGGCCAGGAAGGTGTCGACCACGGCCTGCAGGTCCATGCGCGGCTCGGGGCGCATGCTGCCGTCAGGCTGCAGTGCGCCGGCGACCATGCGCGCTGTCATCTCGCTGGCGGCGTTGCCGATGTCGATCTGGCCCACGGCAATGTCGTAGGGCCGGCCGTCCAGCGCAGCCGTCTTGGTCAACCCGCTGACCGCGTGCTTGGTGGCCGTGTAGGCAATGGAACCCGGCCGCGGCGTGTAGGCCGAGATGCTGCCGTTGTTGATGATGCGGCCGCCCATGGGCTGCTGCTCTTTCATCATCTTGAACGCTTGTGAAAGACAGTAGAAGGCGCCGTTGAGGTTGACATCGACGATCTGCCGCCATTCGGCACCGGTCACCAGGTCGGGTGTCTTGGCCGTGAGTCCGCCACCGGCGTTGTTGAACAACAGGTCCAGGCGGCCGTGGCGCTGTTTGATCGCTGCAAAGGCAGCGGCCACTTCGTCTTCGTCGGCCACGTTGCAAGGCAAGGGCAGGGCGTGGCCGGCGTTGACGCCGGCGGCTTCTGCGGTCTCTTGCAGGGCTTCGGCGCGGCGGCCCAGCAGGGCCACCTGCCAGCCTTCGGCCAGCAGGCCAAGGGCGCAGGCGCGACCGATGCCGCTGCCGGCGCCGGTGACGAGGGCGATTTTGCTCATGCGGTTTTTCTCAATGGTTGTCCTTCGGCACCGCCGCGCCGCGGCAGCCACGCAGGAAGTCCAGGTCTGCGCCTTCGTCGGCCTGCAGCACGTGATCGATGTAGAGCTTCCAGTACCCGCTGTCCATGGCTGGGGTCGGCGGCTGCCAGGCGGCGCGACGGGTGGTCAGTTCGGCGTCGTCCACGTGCAGATGCAGGCGGCGGCCGGCCACGTCCAGCGTGATCAGGTCGCCGTTTTTCACCAGCGCCAGCGTGCCACCTGCAGCGGCTTCGGGTGCGGTGTGCAGCACCACGGTGCCGTAGGCGGTGCCGCTCATGCGTGCGTCGCTGATGCGCACCATGTCCGTGATGCCTTTGCGCAGCACCTTGGGCGGCAGCGGCATGTTGCCCACTTCGGCCATGCCGGGGTAGCCTTTGGGGCCGCAGTTCTTCAGCACCAGGATGCAGGTTTCGTCCACGTCCAGGTTCTCGTCGTCGATGCGCGCGTGGAAGTCGTGGCTGTCCTCGAACACCACCGCGCGGCCCGTGTGCTGCATCAGCGCCGGCGTGGCCGCGCTGGGCTTGATGACGGCGCCGCGCGGCGCCAGGTTGCCGCGCAGCACGGCGATGCCGGCCTTGTCCTTGAAGGGCGCGGCCATGGTCTTGATGACACGCGGGTCGAAGTTCTGCGCGCCTTCGATGTTCTGGCCCACGGTCTGGCCATTGGCCGTCACCGCGTCCAGGTGCAGCACCGACGCAATTTCTTTCATCACCACCGGCAGGCCACCGGCGTAGCAGAAGTCTTCCATCAGGTGTTCGCCGCTGGGTTGCAGGTTCAGCAGGCAGGGCAGTTCGCTGGCCAGGCGGTCGAAGTCGTCGATCGTCAACTTCACGCCGATGCGGCCGGCGATGGCGATCAAGTGAATGACGGCGTTCGTGCTGCCGCCGATCGCAGCCAGCGTGCGGATGGCATTTTCGAAGGCTTCTCGGGTCAGGATGCTGCTCAGCTTCTGGTCGGTGTGCACCATCTCCACGATGCGCCGCCCGGCATTGCGCGCGATGACGTTGCGGCGGCCGTCCACGGCCGGATAGGCCGCGTTGCCAGGCAGGCCCACGCCCAGCGCCTCGACCATGCTGGCCATGGTGCTGGCGGTGCCCATGGTCATGCAGTGGCCGTGGCTGCGGTGCATGCAGCTTTCGGCTTCGAAGAAGTCCTGCAGCTTCAGCGTGCCGGCACGCACCTGTTCGCTCATGCTCCACACGCCGGTGCCCGAACCCAGTTCCTGGCCGCGCCACTTGCCGTTGAGCATGGGCCCGCCGCTGACACCGATGGTGGGCAGGTCGACGCTGCTGGCGCCCATCAGCAGGCTGGGTGTGGTCTTGTCGCAGCCCATCAGCAGCACCACGCCGTCGATGGGGTTGCCGCGGATGCTTTCTTCCACGTCCATGCTGGCCAGGTTGCGGTACAGCATGGCGGTGGGGCGCATCAGCGTCTCGCCCAGGCTCATGACCGGGAACTCAAGCGGAAAGCCGCCCGCTTCGTAGACACCGATCTTCACCTGCTCGGCCAGCGTGCGGAAGTGGCTGTTGCAGGGCGTGAGTTCGCTGAAGGTGTTGCAAATGCCGATGACCGGCCGGCCGTCGAACTGGTCGTGCGGCACGCCCTTGCCCTTGACCCAGCTGCGGTAGGCAAAACCGTCGCGGTCTTGGCGGCCGAACCATTGCTGGCTGCGCAGTTCTTCGGGCTTCTTGCGGGGCTTGGTGTTCATGGTCTTGTCTCTCGGCGCCAGGGCATGCTGGCTTTCCCGGGTGTGGGCCCCGGTCTGCTGCAGATACTATGGTATGACGATTGAACCCGCAGCCGTAGAAGCCCTAGGAGGCCACCGTGTCACCCACCCAAGCACCCAGCGCAAGCCCCATTCATGTGCTGTCCATGGGCCGGCTGTCGCCGCTGTTCATGCCGCAGCTGCAGGCGGCTTTCAGGATCCATGTGCTGACTGAACTGACGCCCGAAGAGTTGGCGGAAGTCGCGCCCCTGGTGCGCGGCATCGCCGGCAGCGGTGAATCCAAAGTGCCGGCTGACTTGATGGCACAGCTGCCCGCGCTGGAACTGGTGTCCATCATGGGTGTGGGTTACGACGGTGTGGACGTGGCGGCGGCCAAGGCGCAGCAAGTGATGGTCACGCACACGCCCAATGTGTTGAACGACGATGTCGCCGATCTGGCCATCGGCCTGATGCTCAGCGCCTCACGCCAGTTGCCGGCGGCTGACCGTTACGTGCGTGCCGGGTTGTGGCCCGCTGGTGCCATGCCGCTGGCGCGCAAGATGAGTGGAGCGCGCCTGGGCATCGTGGGCATGGGCCGTATCGGGCAGGCCATTGCCCAGCGGGCGCTGGCCTTCAACATGACGGTGGCCTACACCGCCCGCAGTGGCAAGCCCGAATTGCCCTTTGCCTTTGTGCCCAGCTTGCTTGCACTTGCCGAGGCTTCGGACTTCCTGGTGCTCATCACGCCAGGCGGTGCCGCCACACGCAGACTCATCGACGCGCCGGTGCTGAAGGCGCTGGGCCCCAAGGGCTTTCTGGTCAATGTGGCGCGCGGCTCGGTGGTGGACGAACTCGCGCTGATCGAGGCCCTGGAAAACGGCACCATTGCTGGCGCTGGGCTCGATGTGTTCGAAGACGAACCGCGTGTGCCCGATCGGCTGCTGGCCTTGCAAAAAGTGGTGCTCACGCCGCACATCGGCAGCGCCACGGCGGCCACGCGGCAGGCCATGGCCGACCTGGCCTTCAACAACCTGGCGGCTCACTTTGCCGGCCAGCCGGTGCTGACACCCGTGCCCGAGTGCCAGCCATGACTTGACCAGGCGCTGACTCGGGAAAGCCCGAAGGCCACTTGAGCCCAATCATCATACGATAAGACCGCAGGTGCCAATTCCGCCCAGAGCACCGTTCATCCACGACCCGCTAGGAGACTACCCATGCAAGTGAAAAAGATCGGTTTGGCCTGTGCCTTGGTGGCAGCAGGACTGTGGGCTGCGGCCCCTGCCATGGCCCAGGAAAAAGTCACCGTGTGGTGGGGCAAGGGCTTCTACAAGGCCGAAGACGACGCGCTCTTTGCCGCCATCAGGAAGTTCGAAGCCAAGTTCCCCAAGTACAAGATCGACCTGAGCCTTTACGCACCGCAGGAAGCCATTCCCAAGACCGTTGCCGCCTTGGATGCAGGCAACCCGCCCGACGTGGCATACGGCGACGTGTACGACTTCCAGGTCACGGCCAAGTGGGCTTTCGAAGGCAAGCTGGAAGACATCTCCAGCATCATCGACCCGATGCGCGCCAAGTTCGAACCGTCTGCGCTGTCGACCACTTTCCTGCTCAACAACACCAACCAGAAGCGCGCTTACTACGCCTTCCCGGTGAAGCAGCAGACCATGCACATCCAGTACTGGAAGGACATGCTGGCGGAGTCGGGCTACAAGGAAAGCGACATCCCCAAGGACTGGAAGGGCTACTGGGACTTCTGGTGCGACAAGGTGCACACCGGTTACCGCCAGAAGACCGGCACCCGGGCCTTCGGCACCGGCTTCCCGATGGGCGTGGACTCCAGCGACTCGTTCTTCTCGTTCCTGACGTTCATGGACGCGTACAACGTCAAGCTGGTCAGCGATTCGGGCAAGTTGCTGGTCGATGACCCCAGCGTGCGCCAGTCGCTCATCAACGCCGTCACCGACTACACGGCCGTCTACAGCAAGGGCTGCACCCCGCCTTCGGCCACGAGCTGGAAGGACCCGGACAACAACGTCGCCTTCCACAACAAGACCATCATCATGACCCACAACGCCACGATCTCGATCGCGGCGAAATGGCTGGATGACATGAACAACGCCACGCTCACTGAAGCGCAGCGGGCCACCGCCAAGGCCAACTACACCGAAAAGATTGCCACTGCCGGCTTTCCCAACAAGCCCGACGGCAGCAAGATGACCTATCGCGCGGCGGTGAAGACGGGTGTGATCTTTCAGCAGTCGAAGAACAAAGCGGGTGCCAAGGCGTTCGTGGCCTTCATGCTGGACGATGCCAACCTCACGCCTTATGTCGAAGGCTCGCTGGGTCGCTGGTTCCCGGTGACCAAGGCCGCCCAGCAAAGTGCGTTCTGGAAAGGCGACCCGCACCGCTTGGCGGTCTACAACCAGTTCATGGCCGGCACCACACCTTTCGAGTTCACCAAGAACTACAAGTTCACGGTGCTCAACAACGAAAACGTGTGGGCCAAGGCGATGAACCGGGTGCTCAGCGAAAAGGTGCCGGTGCCGCAGGCCGTGGACGAGATGATCGCCCGTATCAAGACGGTGGCGAACTGAGTCCAGCCCCCGGAGCGCCTGCGGCGCTCCCCCCTCAAGGGGGGGGCGACACCGCACCGAGCGAGCACCTGCGTGCTCGCGAGTGGCGGACGAGCGCCGTTCGGCCTGCCGGCCGGACGGCGACGACAGCGGCCCGGTAAAGCCGGTTCCGCGGCGTCCACTTGATCGCATTGGCACGCACCTCATGACAACTTCCACCCTCGCAGAACCGGCTTCTCGCAAGCCGGCCAAGCCGCTCACGACCTGGGAGCTGTGGGGGCGTCTGCTGGTGGTGCCTTACCTGATCGTGTTCGTGGTCTTCGTGCTCTACCCGGTCTGTTATGGCCTGTGGCTGGCGCGTGACCCGGGCAACTACGTCAAGCTGGCCGACGACCCGATCTTCTTTCGCACGGCCGTCAACACCTTCATCTTCCTGGTGGTGGCGGTCAACCTGAAGATGGTCGTTGCGCTGGGCCTGTCGGGCTTCTTTGTGCAGACGCGCTGGTGGATCAAGGCACTGTCGCTGCTGTTCATCCTGCCGTGGGCCGTGCCTTCGATCCCCACCATCCTGTCGGTGCGGTTCATGCTGAACCCGGAGTGGGGCGTGATCAACACCACCATCTTCAAGCTCACCGGACTGGACGGCCCCAACTGGTTGAACGACCCGACGCTGGCGCTGATCCTCTCGATGCTGATGCACATCTGGAAGAGCCTGCCGTTCTGGACGCTCATCCTGATCGCCGGCCGCCTGGCCATACCGACCGAACAGTACGAGGCCGCCAGCGTGGACGGTGCCACGCGTTGGCAGAAATTCACCTTCATCACCTGGCCGGCGATGAAGGGCATCTTCTTCACGTCCACCATCCTCAGCATGATCTGGACGCTGGGCGACTTCAACAGCGTCTACCTGCTCACCGGCGGTGGCCCCGCCGACCTGACACACGTGCTGGCCACGCTGGGCATACGCTACCTGCGGCTGGACCAGATCGAACTGGCCATGGCCAGCATCGTGGTGGCCTTGCCCTTCGTGCTGCCGCTGGTCTACATCATGATGAAGAGACTCAGCAAATGACGCGCAAGGCGCTCAGCTGGAAGAAGGTCTCGGTCGAGGCGCAACTGCTGCTGGTGGGCATACCGGTGCTGCTGTGGACGATCATTCCCGTCTACCACCTGTTCCTGTTTGCCATCTCTGAACGCGACTCGGCCACCTCGGGCCGGCTGTGGCCGAAGAACCCGACGCTGCAGAACTTCGAGACGGTGTTTGCGCAGAAGCATTTCTACCTGAATCACTTCTGGATCCAGCTGGGCAACAGCCTGCTGATCGCCGTGGCAGTGGGTGTCATCACGCTGTTCGTGGCCACCTGCGCAGCTTTTGCCATCAGCAGGCTGAAGGTGCGCGGCGGCCGCACGGTGATGAACATGGCGCTGTTCACCTACTTCATTCCAGCCGCTTTTTTGGCTGTGCCCATGTACAAGACCATGGCCAATTACGGCTTGCTCAACAGCAAGTGGAGCCTGGTGCTGGCCATGGTGACCATCGCGTCCCCGTACTGCATCTGGGTTCTGAAGCAGGCCAGCGACAAGCTGCCCTGGGAACTGGACGAAGCCGCGCGCATGGACGGCGCCACGCCACTGCAGCTGTTTCGGCTGGTGTACGTGCCGCTGATGGTGCCCAGCCTGGTGGCGGTGGGCACCTACAGCCTGCTGCTGGCGTGGAACGAATACCTCTACGGCTTCTTGCTGCTGAGCAAGGAAACCGACCTCACACTGGCCGTGGCCCTGGGCAATTTCCTGGCCGCCGACGACTCACCCTGGGAACTGCTGATGGCCACCGGCTTCATCTACGCGCTGCCGCCCGCAGCCATCTACTACGCCTTCAAGCGCTACATGGTCTCTGGCCTTACTGCAGGCGCCGTCAAGTCCTAATTCCCCACGAGCAACTCCATGGCAGCGGTCAGTTTCAAGAACATTCAGAAGGCCTACGGCAAGGTCAAGGTCATCCATGGCCTGGGCTTCGACATTGCCGATGGTGAATTTGTCGTGCTGGTGGGGCCCAGCGGCTGCGGCAAGAGCACGCTGTTGCGCATGCTGGCCGGGCTGGAAGAAATCACCGACGGCGAGATCTTCATCGACGGCAAGGTGGTCAACGACCTGGAGAGCAAGGACCGGGACATTGCCATGGTGTTCCAGAGTTATGCCCTGTACCCGCACATGACCGTGCGCGAAAACATGGGCTTCAGCCTGCGCCTGCGCAAAGCCGACAGGTCCACCCTGTCAGAGCGTGTGGCCAAAGCGTCGCGCATCCTGAATCTCGATCCGCTGCTGGACCGTTTTCCGCGTGAGTTGTCGGGTGGCCAGCGTCAGCGGGTGGCCATGGGCCGCGCTATCGTGCGCGACCCCAAGGTGTTTCTCTTCGATGAACCGCTGTCCAACCTGGACGCCAAGTTGCGCGTGGCCATGCGGGCCGAGATCAAGTCGCTGCACCAGCGCCTGAAGACGACCACGGTCTACGTCACGCACGACCAGATCGAGGCCATGACCATGGCCGACCGCATCGTGGTCATGCATGACGGCATCGTCGAACAGATCGGCACGCCGCTGGAACTTTTCGACAAGCCTGGCAACCTGTTCGTGGCGCAGTTTATCGGCAGCCCGTCGATGAACGTGTTGCGGGGCTCGGTGCGGGGTGGACATGTCGAGGCCCTGGGCGCGCGCTGGCCGCTGCCGGTCGGTGTGGGCCGTGAAGGACAAGAAGTGCATTACGGCATCCGACCCACCGACCTGACGCTCTCCGACCAGGGCGTGCCTGCACGCGTGGTGGTGGTCGAACCCACGGGTGCCGAGACCGAACTTTTGGTAGAGGTGGGCAGCGGGGACGCTACGCAGAGCCTGGTGGTGGTGATGCACGGCCGCACGGCGGCGCAGCCCGAGAGCACTGTTTTCCTGTCGCTGGACGCCGACAAGGTGCATGTCTTCGACGCGCAGGGCGGCGCCAGGCTCGGTTGAGGCTTGTGTCCATGACCGCCCCGCGCACTGGCCACCCGAGCCGTATCGTGGTCATGGGTGTCAGCGGCTGCGGCAAGAGCACCGTGGCGCAAGCGCTGGCCCTGCGTTTGCAGTTGCCCTTTGTCGAAGGTGACGAATTGCATCCGCCGCGCAACGTGGCGTTGATGGCATCGGGCACACCACTGACCGATGAAGACCGCCGCGAATGGTTGCAGGCCGTGGCCTCCCGCTTGGCGCAGTCTGAATCCAGCGGCGCCGTGGTGGCCTGCTCGGCCTTGAAGCGCAGCTACCGCCAGCTGCTGCGCGACCGTGCGCCGGGCTTGCGCCTGGTGCATCTGGCGGGCAGCGAAGGTGTGCTGGCGCAAAGGCTGCACGCCCGTGCCGGCCACTACATGCCGGCTTCGCTGCTGCAGAGCCAGCTCGACACGCTGGAGCCGCCATCTGCCGACGAACACGCCATCGTGCTGAACATCGAGATGCCACCCGATCAGTTGGTGGATTCGATCTGCCGACAGTGGGATATTCGCGGCGCGCTGGCGCAGCCCGTCACTGAGAACGCAGCCATGGAATTCACCAAAGTCATTCTCGAAACCGGCCCCGGCGGCCGGGCCTGTTTCCGCGAAGAGCCGATCGCGCTGACGCAAGGCAAGCCGATGGCCCGCCTGTCTCCCTTGATGGCCAGCGGCGGTCTGCAACTGCGCATGAGCCCGGCGGGCTTTCGCAGCGACTTCCACTGCACCGAAACGCCCCAGTGGCTGTTTGTGCTGGGCGGCCAGATGGAAATCGGTCTGCAGGACGGCAGCTCCCGTGTGTTCGGCCCCGGGCAGCACTTCTACTCGGCAGACACATTGCCCGCCGGCGCGACTTTCGACGCGCAACTGCATGGGCACTGGTCGCGCCAGTTGGGTGAAGAGCCGCTGGTCACCGCCTTCGTCCGCACATGATCAAGAACGTCCACGGCAACACGCTGGACCGCCTGGGCGAAGCCATCGTGGCCGGCCGCTACCCGCCGGGCAGCGGCGTACCGCCGGAGCCCACGCTGTGCGACGAACTGGGGGTCAGCCGCACGGTGGTGCGCGAGGCCGTGAAGTCGCTGGTCGCCAAGGGCCTGCTCACCACAGGGCCCAAGGTGGGCACGCGTGTGCAGCCGGCCGAGCAATGGAACTGGTTCGACCCCGACGTGGTGGCCTGGCAAAGCAAGGCCGGCCTGACGCGCGAGTTCTTGCGCGAGGTGCAGGAACTGCGCCGTGTGGTGGAACCTGCCGCCGTGCGCATGGCGGCCGAACGTGCCACGGCGCAAGACATTGCCGGCATTGAAGCGGCCTACGCCGGCATGAAGGACGCCATCGAAAACGGCGGCGACTACGTCAAGCACGACCTGGCTTTCCACCAGGGCCTGCTGCGCGCCTGCCACAACCGCATGCTGGTGCAGATGAGCAAGGCGCTGGGCGCCTTGCTGCGCACGGCGTTCGAGATCAGCACCTCGCGGCCCGACGGGCCGGCCTCCTCGCTGCCCTTGCACCGCGCGGTGCTGGACGGCGTGATCGCGCGCCACCCGGTGAAGGCCGAACGTGCGGCACTGACGCTGATCGACAGTGCCCGCGACGACATCGAACAAGTGCTGGCATCACGCCGCAAGCTGCCGTCGGTGTCGGCACCCGCCCAACGCCTGAAAGGCCGTGGGCTGCCCACGGCAAGCACCACCCTGAAGGAGACCACTCGATGAAACTGCTCATCACCGGCGGCGCCGGATTTGTCGGCGCACGTCTGGCGCGCGCGCTGCTGAGCCAGGGCAAGTTGGCCGGCAGGCACATCGACCAACTGGTGCTGGCCGACCAGGTGGCCGCACCGGCCGACTTGCTGGCGGACGCCCGTGTGCAATCGCGCGTGACTCCCTTGCTGGCGGCTTGTGAAGCCCTGCGCGAAGAGCCTTTCGACGGCGTTTTCCACCTCGCTTCAGCCGTGTCGGGCGAATGTGAAGCCGACTTCGACCTGGGCCTGCGCAGCAATTTGGACAGCACACGTGCCTTGCTGGATGCCTTGCGCCATCGCCAGCACAAGGGCGGTACCCCGACTCGCCTGGTCTTCAGCAGCTCCATCGCGGTCTTCGGGCCCGACCCGGCGTACGCCTTTCCAGCACAAGTGGCCGATGACACGTTGCCCACACCACAGACCAGTTATGGCACCCAGAAGCTCATCTGCGAGCAGCTGGTGGCCGATTACACACGCAAGGGCTACATCGACGGCCGTGCGGCGCGGCTGATGACGGTGACGGTGCGTCCGGGTCGCCCCAACGGCGCGGCCAGTTCCTTCTTCAGCGGCATCATCCGTGAGCCACTGGCCGGCGTCGAGTCGGCGTGCCCGGTGGCGCCCGACGTGGCACACCCGGTGTCGTCTCCGCAGCGCACGGTGCAGGGCCTCGTGGCCGTGTTCGAAGCCAGCCGCGAAGCCTTTGTCGGCCGCACCGCGCTCAACCTGCCGGGCCTGAACGTGACGGTGCAGCAGATGCTGGACGCCTTGTTGGCCGTGGCCGGACCGAAGGTGAGGGCGCTGGTTCGTTTCGAGCGCGACGAACGCATCGCTGCCATCGTGGCCAATTGGCCCCGTGCCGCCACCGCCAAACGCGCGGCCGCGCTGGGCCTGCAGCCCGAGGCGAATTTCGAAGCCATCATCCGGCAGTACATCGCCGACAGCGCGGCCACGCCCGCAGCCTTGCAAGGAATGAACTCATGAACCAGATCGACTTGAAAGGCCGCGTGGCCGTGGTCACCGGCGGTGCGCAAGGCATTGGCTTTGCGATCAGCGAAAGGCTGCTGCAAAGCGGCGCGCGTGTGGTCATCTGGGACATCGACGCCGCCCACATGGACACGGCCTGCGCTGCGCTGCAAGCATTTGGGCCGGTGCGCGGGCAGTTGGTGGAACTCACCGACGACAGCGCGGTAGCCGCTGCAACGGCGATGACGGTGGCGGCTGATGGCCGCATCGACATCCTGGTCAACAACGCCGGCATCACCGGCGGCAATGCGACCACCTGGGAACTGGATCCGGCGGTGTGGCGGCGTGTCATCGAGGTCAACCTGGTGGCACCCTACATCACCTGCCGTCACGTGGTGCAGCAGATGATCAAGGGCGGCTACGGGCGCATCGTCAACATTGCCTCGGTGGCAGGCAAGGAAGGCAACCCCAACGCCAGCCATTACAGCGCCAGCAAGGCCGGCTTGATAGCGCTGACCAAGAGCCTGGCCAAGGAGGTGGCCACCCAGGGTGTGCTGGTCAACGCCATTACACCCGCGGTGGCCAAGACGGCCATGTTCGAGCAGATGACGCAAAAACACATCGACTACATGCTGGGCAAGATCCCCATGGGCCGCTTCCTGGAAGTGCAGGAAGCCGCGGCCATGGTGGCCTGGCTGTCCAGCGAAGAGTGTTCCTTCAGCACCGGCGCGGTGTTCGACCTGACCGGCGGACGTTCGACTTACTGACCCGCCTCAGCGCCTCAGCGCCTCAGCGCTTCAGCGCTTCAGCGCATCATCGTGTCAAGCGCCCCGTGACTGGATAGATCGGGTCGGTGTAGCCAAAGGTGGACGCGTGGCCGGGTGGCACGCGTGCATCGACCCAGGCTTCGTCTTCTGCCGTGACCTGCAGCGATATCGCGGCGATGCAGTCCTGCCACTGGGCCAAAGTGCGTGGCCCGCCGATGATGCCGTTGACAAGCCGGTTGTTCAGCACCCACGCCATGGCCAGGTGGACCGGACTGACGCCCCGTGCAGCGGCATGGGCGGCAAAGTCCTGTGCCAGGCGCAAGGATTCCGGCCGCCATTCTGTCTGCATCAGCCGCCGGTCGGCACGCGCGGCGCGGCTGTCGGCGGGCGGTGCGGCATTGGGTGCGTACTTGCCACTGAGCACGCCCCGCGCCAGCGGGCTGTAAGTCACTGCGCCCAGGCCGTAGTGGGCGCAGGCGGGCAGCAGTTCCAGCTCGACGCCCCGGGTCACTGCGCTGTAGGGCGGCTGCAGTGCAATGGGCTGAGGCACGCCCATTTGTCGCGCCACTTCGACCACGCGCGCCAGGCGCCAGGCGCGGAAATTGGACAGGCCCCAGTGCAACACCTTGCCCTGGTCGATGAGCCGGCCCATGGTGGCCACGGTTTCTTCGAGCGGCGTGCTGTCGTCGTCGCGGTGCAGGTAATACAGATCGATGCGGTCGGTGCCCAGGCGGCGCAGGCTGTGTTCAACGGCCTGCGTGATCCATCGCCGCGAGGTTCCGCGGTCGTTGGGCTCTTCGCTCCCCGGATTGGCCACCTTGGTGGCCACCACCCAGCGCGAGCGGTCGGCCTGGATGAGCCGGCCCACCATGCGTTCCGACTCGCCTTTGGCATACACATCGGCGGTGTCGATGGCGTTGATGCCGGCGGCACGCGCGGCATCGACGATGGCCGCCGCGTCGGCTTCGCCGGTCTGGTCACCGAACATCATGGTACCCAGCCAGAGCGGGCTCACCTTCAGGCCGCTGGCGCCCAGGTTGCGGTAGTGCATCGTCATCCGATGCGGCCCAGCAGCAGATATTCCATCAGCGCTTTCTGCACGTGCATGCGGTTCTCGGCCTCGTCCCAGACCACGCTCTGCGGGCCGTCGATGACTTCGGTCGTGACCTCTTCGCCGCGGTGCGCCGGCAGGCAGTGCATGAACAGCGCGTCGGGCTGTGCCACCGCCATCATCTCTTCGTCCACGCACCAGTCGACAAAAGCCTTGCGGCGCTCTTCGTTCTGCGCTTCGTAGCCCATGCTGGTCCAGACGTCCGTGGTCACCAGGTGCGCACCTTCGCAGGCCTGCATGGGGTGGTTGAAGACCTTGTAGCAGTTGCTGTCGCGCACGCCGGCCACGGCGGCGTCCACTTCGTAGCCGCTAGGGGTGCTGACATGCACCGTGAAGCCCAGGATCTCGGCCGCCTGCAGCCAGGTGTTGGCCATGTTGTTGCCGTCTCCCACCCAGGCCACGACCTTGCCCTGGATGCTGCCGCGCTGCTCGATGAAGGTGAAGATGTCGGCCAGGATCTGGCAGGGGTGGTATTCGTTGGTCAGGCCGTTGATCACCGGCACGCGCGAGTGCGCGGCAAAACGTTCGAGCATGTCCTGCTCGAAGGTGCGGATCATCACGATGTCGACCATGCGGCTGATGACGCGAGCGCTGTCTTCGGCCGGTTCTGCGCGGCCCAACTGGCTGTCGCCGGTGGTCAGGTGCACCACCGAGCCGCCCATCTGGTACATGCCGGCCTCGAAGCTGACACGGGTGCGTGTGCTGGCCTTCTCGAAGATCATGGCCAGCGTGCGGTCCACCAGCGGCTGGTATTTTTCGTAGTTCTTGAAGCGGGTCTTGATGATGCGTGCGCGTTCGAAAACGTAGCTGTACTCCTCGGCGCGCAAGTCCTTGAATTGCAGGTAGTGCTTCATCAGCGAATGCCCGGGTTTCATGACTCGGCTAAGAAGCTCGTGATCAAGGGGCACAGGATGGCCGCGATCTGGCGTGCTTCGTCAGCGCTCAGAATGAGCGGCGGCACCAGGCGGATCACGCTGTCGGCCGTGACGCTGAGCATCAGGCCCGCTTCGGCCGCGCGGTTCAGGAGCACGCCGCAGGGGCGATCCAGCTCGATGCCGATCATCAGGCCCGCGCCGCGGATTTCCTTCACGCCAGCCACGCCTTCCAGGCCACTGGCCAGCGCATCGCGCAGCACTGCGCCAACGGTGGCCGCATTGGCCATCACACCGTCCTCTTGCATGATGCGCAGCGTTTCCACACCCGCCCGCATGGCCAGTGGGTTGCCGCCGAAGGTGGTGCCGTGGTTGCCCGGGCCCAGCACGTTGACGGCCTTGGGGCCGACCACGATGGCGCCGATGGGCACACCCGAGCCCAGGCCCTTGGCCAGCGGCATCACGTCGGGCACGATGCCGGCCCACTGGTGCGCAAACCACTTGCCGGTGCGCCCGATGCCACATTGCACTTCGTCCAGCATCAGCAGCCAGTCTTGCTGGTCGCACAGCTGGCGCAGGCCCTGCAGGTATTCCCAGCGCGAGGAGTTGATGCCCCCTTCACCCTGGATGGTTTCCAGGAACACCGCCACCACGTTGGGGTTGCTGCGCGCCACTTCCTGCAATGCGGCCAGATCGTTGAGCGGCACCCGCACAAAACCTTCGACCAGCGGCTCGAATCCCTTCTGCACTTTCGGGTTGCCGGTGGCCGACAGGGTGGCGATTGAACGGCCGTGGAAGGCCTTTTCGTAGACGATGATCTCGGGGCGGTGAATGCCCTTGTCGTGCCCGTACTTGCGTGCGATCTTCAGCGCGCCTTCGTTGGCTTCCAGGCCCGAGTTGCAGAAAAACGCGGCGCTCAGGCCCGAAAGCTCACACAGTTTTGCGGCCAGTGTTTCCTGCAACGGCACTTCGTAGTAGTTGCTGCTGTGGATCATCTTGCCGATCTGGTCCTGCAACGCAGGCACCAGCTTGGGGTGGGCATGACCCAGCGTGTTGACCGCGATGCCGCCCAGGCCGTCCAGGTACTTTCGGCCCTGCGTGTCCCACAGCCAGCAGCCTTTGCCGTGAGACAAGGCAATCGGCAGGCGGCCGTAGGTGTTCATCACATGGGGCATGGGGCCCAGGCTGGCTTGCATCACGGCGGGATCTGGGGCGTTCATCGCGGTTTCCTTGAGAGGCACAGAAAACAAAACCGGGCTGCGACGCATCGGTCACGGCCCGGCGGAGTTTGATTCTAAAGGGGGGGTCTTGCTCGGGGTGCGCGATGCCGAAGGTACGGTTGACACCACCAAGCCAGGCACGGGCCATGCATGCTGCAATGCAACACAATGAAGGCACAATACAGACCGTGCAGGCGGTGATCGGCCCTATTCGGTCTCCGGCACCCGTTTGGGCGGGCCACCGTGTCCAGCCGACCTCGATGACCCACTCCAAGCCCCGCCAGTACTACATCCAGGGCCTCACGCTCGAAGGCCGCAGCTTCCGGCCCAGCGACTGGGCCGAACGGCTGGCCGGCGCCATGTCCAGCTTCCGCCCGGGCGGTGGCAAGGGCGGCATCGGGTCTTACATCGGCTATTCACCTTACTGCGTGCCGCAGGTGGTGGACGGCGTGAAGTGCGTGCTGGTCAGCGAAGCGCTGCGTGGCATCGAGCCCATGGCGTGGGACTTCGTGATGAACTTTGCCCGCGACAACCAGTTGCAGGTGGCGGAGGTTTGCATGCTGCCAGGGGCAGAAACGCCGTTGAAAGGCTGAAGCTTGCGAGCCAGATCCGTGGCGCCCATGAAAAAGGCCCGCTGAGCGGGCTTTTTCTGGGTGTGCAGCCAGGTGCGCTGCACAGCTGCCGGTCAGGCGGCCAGGGCCAGCGCCTTGACCTTGGCCGACAGGCGGCTCTTCAGCCGAGCAGCCTTGTTCTTGTGGAAGACACCTTTGTCAGCGACCGAGTCGATCACACTCTGGGCCGACTTGAAGACTTCAACGGCCTTGGCCTTGTCGCCGCCGGTCACCGCCTTCTGCACGTTCTTGACGACGGTGCGAAAGCGCGAGCGCAATGCGGTGTTGGCGGCGTTGAGCACCACGTCTTGACGGGCGCGCTTGCGGCCCGAGGCGAGGCGGACGGTCTTCTTCTTGGCTTTGGACGAGGTGGCCATTCGTTGCTGTCGCGTGTTGCGATTCGGTTGCAGTTCGGTTGAGTTGGATCGGTTGACTGGCTTTTTTTCTGCGGCTGCATCTTTAGGATCAATCCGCGGATGCAAAGACCGTCGAGTGTAGCACGCGCGTTCAAGGCGGGCCAAGCCACCTGGGCCGGCTGCCTATAATGCGCTGCCACGTGAATCTGCTCAAGGCTGCCTCCACTGTTTCCCTGCTGACCCTGTTGTCGCGGATCACGGGCTTGGTGCGCGAGCAGCTCATCGCGGCCAACTTTGGGGCCAGCGCGTCCACCGACGCCTTCAACGTGGCGTTCCGCATCCCCAACCTGTTTCGCCGGCTGTTTGCCGAAGGTGCCTTTTCGCAGGCCTTTGTGCCGCTGTTGGCGGCCACACGCAGCGCCAACGGGGACGAAGCCACACACGGTCTTATCGACGCCGTGGCCACGGTGCTGACCTGGGCCTTGCTGGCGACCTGCGTGATTGGCGTGGCAGCCGCGCCGGTGTTGGTGTGGGTCATGGGCTCGGGTCTGGAGCGTTTCGACATCGCGGTCGACATGACCCGCTGGATGTTCCCCTACATCGGTTTCATGTCACTGGTGGCTCTGGCGGCCGGCGTGCTGAACACCTGGAAGCACTTTGCGGTGCCGGCGGTGACGCCGGTGCTGCTGAACCTGAGCGTGATTGCTGCGGCCTGGTGGGGCGCGCCTGCACTGCAGGCGCGAGGCATCGAGCCCATCTACGCACTGGCCGGCGGGGTCATGCTGGGGGGTGTGCTGCAACTGGCGGCCATGTTGCCGGCTCTGGCCCGAGTCGGCTGTCTGCCGCGCATCGGTCTGCTGCCGGGTGCGATTGCCCGCGCCTGGCACCATCCCGGCGTCGCCCAGGTGCTGAAGAACATGGCGCCCGCGTTGCTGGGTGTGTCGGTGGCGCAAATCTCGCTGCTCATCAACACCCAGATCGCGTCGCATGTGGCCGTCGGTGCGGTGTCCTGGCTGACCTACGCCGACCGGCTGATGGAATTTCCCACCGCGCTGCTGGGCGTGGCGCTGGGCGTGGTGCTGTTGCCGCAGCTGTCGGCGGCCCAGGCCCGGCAGGACGCGGCCGACTTCTCCGGCATGCTGGACTGGGGCCTGCGCCTGGTGGTGCTGCTCACGGTGCCCTGCGCGCTGGCGTTGCTGCTGTTCCCACAGGGCCTGGTGAGCGTGCTGTACCACTACGGCGCCTTCAGGGCGGAAGACGTGGCGATGACGGTGCTGGCCCTGCGTGGTTACGGCGTGGGCCTGCTCGGACTGGTGGCCGTCAAGGTGCTGGCGCCGGCCTTTTACGCACGGCAGGACATCCGCACGCCAGTGAAGATTGCCGTCGGTGTGCTGGTGGCCACGCAGGCCATGAACCTGGTGCTGGTGCCCTGGCTGGGGCATGCCGGCCTGGCGCTTTCCATCGGCTTGGGCGCCCTCGTCAATGCCGCACTGCTGCTGGCCGGGTTGCTGCGCCGAGGTGTCTTCGTGCCGCACGCCGGTTGGCTGGGTTTTGCCTGGCGGGTGGCGCTGGCCAATGCGGCGCTGGGCCTGGCGCTGGCCTGGGCCGCGCAAGACATCGACTGGATCGGTCTGCAGGCTCATGGCCTGCAACGTGCCGCGGCCGTGGCGGCGGTGCTGGCCGGCGTGGCGCTGCTGTACTTCACCGTGCTGCTTCTGTGTGGCTTGCGTCCGCGGCAGTTCATGCGGCGTGGCTGACCTACACTGACAACGATGGCCGCACACCTGCATTTCGACGCGCCCAGCGCGCTGGACTACTTTGCCTCGCTGGTGGCTGAGGACACCGGCTTTCCGGTGCTGGAGGCCGCAGCCGCCATTGCGCAGGACGACGACCCGGGCCTGGACGTGCAGGCCGTGCTGGCCCGTGTGGATGAACTGGCCGACCGCCTGCGCCGCCGCATCCCCGCCGACGCCGCGCCGCTGCAGCGGCTGCGACTCTTGAACCGCTACTTCTTCCAGGAGCTGGGTTTCGCCGGCAACGTCAACAACTACTACGACCGGCGCAACAGCCTCGTGCATGCGGTGCTGGAAAGCCGGCGTGGCATTCCCATCACGCTGGCGGTGCTGTACGTCGAGATCGCTGCGCATGCCGGCTTGCAGGCACACGGTGTGTCCTTTCCGGGTCACTTCCTGGTCAAGGTGGCCATGCCACGTGGCGAGGTGGTGATCGACCCTTTCAGTGGCCAGTCGCTGTCGCGCGAAGAACTTGAAGAAAGGCTGCAGCCCTTCCGCACCATCGCTGACCAGGCCGACGACGACGAGGTGCCGCTGGGCCTGTACCTGCAGCCCGCGCCGGGCCGCGACCTGATTGCGCGCATGTTGCACAACCTCAAGGAGATCCACCGCAGCCATTGCGATTGGCTGCGCCTGGAAAGGGTGCAGGCGCGGCTGGTGGTGCTGCTGCCTTTGGCCTGGGAAGAGCGGCGTGACCATGCCTTGGTGCTGGCCGAGTTGGGCGCGCACCAACGTGCCGCTCAAACCCTGGCGGTGTACCTGCAACATCGGCCTCAGGCCAGTGACGCCGATGCGCTGCGCCGCCACCTGGCGGCCTGGCAGAACGTGCCTTGAAAGCTTGAGAGGCTTGCGCCCATGCCCGATCGCATGAGACAGATTCCCCTGGCCATTGGCCCCGAGTCGCAGCCCAGCTTCGACAACTTCGTCCCCGGAGCCAACGCGGCGGTGCTGGCGCATCTGCAAACGCTGGCCGTGCGTACAACGCCGGTTTACCTGTGGGGCCCTGGCGGTTGTGGCAAGACGCACTTGCTGCAAGCCCTGGCCGCGCGCTGCCAGCAGGCGGGGCAGGTGGTGGGCTGGTTCGACGCGGCCGACCGCCAGCCCTGGGTGCTGTCGCCGGCATGGTCGCTGGTGGTGCTGGACCGCTGCGAGACGCTTGACGACGCCGCCCAGCACGCCGCTTTCGCATTGTTCGAAGACGCCACGGCGCATGGTGTGCAATGGGCAGCGGCCGGCCGCCTGCCCCCCGTGGATTTGCCCGTACGCGACGACCTTCGCACCCGGCTGGCCTGGGGCCATGTGTTTGCGATGCACACCTTGCCCGATGCAGAAACCCGGGCCGCGCTGCGGCGCGAGGCCGACCGGCGTGGCATCTTCCTGTCCGACGAAGTGATGGACTTCGTGCTCACCCGCTTCGACCGTGACCTGGCTCACTTGATGCGCCTGCTGGACCGCATCGACGACTACGGCCTGTCCAGGGCGCGCCGCATCACGGTGCCGCTGGTGCGCCAGATGCTGGCTGAAGAAGGCGTGGATGAGCTGGGCGATGTTTGAGCAACTCCTGCAGCGCAGCGCATGAGACTGACCCTCTTCGATCTGGACGGCACTTTGCTGCCCCAGGATTCCGACCACGCCTTCGGCGAGTGGATCGTCGGCCTGGACTGGGCCGATCGTGACGCCTTCCGAAGCAGCAATGACAAGTTCTACGCCGACTACCTGGCGGGCCAGTTGGACATCGACGCCTACGTCGACTTTGCCACTGCGCCCTGGCGCAATCGCAGCGTGGCCGAATTGCAAACCACTCTGCACGGGTTTGTCGAGCAGGTTGTGCGCCCCATGCTGAGGCCGGCTGCGCTGTCGCTGGTGCGCGAGCACCAGCAAGCGGGCGACCTGATCGTGCTGGTCACGGCCACCAACGACTTCATCACCCGCCCCATCGCTGCGCTGTTTGGCATCGATCACCTCATCGCCACCGAACTGGCGCTCGACGGCAGCGGCCGGGTGCTGGGCACCATCGCCGGCGTGCCTGCCTTTCGTAAAGGCAAGATCACCCGCGTCGATCAGTGGCTGGCTGCGCGCGGCCAGTCCCTGGCCGACTTCGAAGCGTGCACCTTCTACAGCGATTCCACCAATGACCTGCCGCTGCTTGAGCGCGTCAGCCACCCCGTGGCCACCAACCCCGGCCCCGCGCTGCTGCGCATTGCGCAAGAACGCGGCTGGCCTGTTCTGAACTTGTTCACATGATCAAAAAATTCATCAACCGACTGCTGGGCAAGAGCGACGCCGCTGCACCAGCCGTGATTGCAGAAGCCGCAATGCCGGAGGTGCCGCTGGGCGCTCGCGTCGAGGTGCCGGCCAGCGAGCACGGCATCAACCCGGCGCTGCTGGACGCCAACGCCGTGCGCGTGGTCAAGGCCTTGAAGGACGCGGGCCATGAGGCCTACATCGTCGGCGGAGCGGTGCGCGACCTGCTGGTGGGCTTGCGGCCCAAGGACTTCGACGTGGCCACCGACGCCACACCAGAACAGGTCAAGGCGCAGTTTCGCCGCGCCTTCATCATCGGCCGCCGTTTTCGTCTGGTGCACGTGGTCTTTGGGCGCGGGCGTGAACACGAGACCATCGAGGTCTCCACCTTCCGTGCCTACCTGGACGCCGCCGCTGCAGAGCAGGTGGCTGGTAACGACAAGCCCAGCAGGTCGCAGATGGTGGACAAGACCCACGTCGTGGACGCGGCAGGCCGTGTGTTGCGCGACAACGTCTGGGGTCCGCAGATCGAAGACGCGGCGCGGCGCGACTTCACCGTCAACGCCATGTACTACGACCCCATCACCCAGGTGGTGGTGGACTACCACGGCGGCCTGGCGGATTCACGCGCCAAGGTGCTGCGCATGATCGGCGACCCCGAATTGCGCTACCGCGAAGACCCGGTGCGCATCATCCGCGTCGTGCGCTTTGCGGCCAAGCTGGGCTTTGCGCTGGAACCGGGCACCGAAAAGCCCGTGCGCGCCATGGCGGCGCTGCTGGCCAACGTGCCCGTCTCGCGCCTGTTCGACGAGATGGTCAAGCTCATGCAGACCGGGCACGCGCTGGCCAGCATCGAACAGCTGCGCAAGTACGGCCTGGTGGGCAAGGCCGGGGGAGTGTTCCCGGTGCTGGACGCCGCGCTGGCGCAGGGCCCCAGCGCGGCAGCACGTGAAAAGTTCGTGCGACTGGCGCTGCAGGACACCGACCTGCGGGTGGCAGAAGGCCGCGCCGTGGCGCCCAGCTTCATGCTGGCCTGCATGCTGTGGCACGACGTGCAGGAGCGCTGGACCGCCGTCCGTGCCACGGGTGAAGCGCCGATCCCAGCACCTGTCTCTTATACACATCTGACGCTGCCGACGAATAGAGAGGTGTAGATCTCGGTGGTCGCCGTATCA
>ENA-ORBV01002867-ORBV01002867.1-microbial-mat-metagenome-genome-assembly--contig:-NODE-2867-length-35609-cov-5.264888_pt1 | contig 35609 bp, 34 predicted proteins | sample MGYA00237777_ERZ505514 | MGnify/ENA primary metagenome ERZ505514 (study PRJEB26160, sample SAMN06269048) | microbial mat metagenome | isolation source: Oligotrophic lake microbial mat | place... | reverse complement strand
TTATTTATCTCAAAAAAATTGTCGATCTAGCGCTGGTGTTGCCTATCCTAACTACAAAGAAAACTTGGAGCTATTAGCATATTGTCTAATGAAGAATCACTTCCATCTCTACGTTTACCAAAAGCACGAACAAGCCATGTCAAAATTTATGCGCTCAGTCATGACGAGCTATAGCCGATACTTCAATATCAAATACAAACGAACCGGCGCACTATTTGAAAGCCGCTACAAAGCCGTAAGAACCGACACAGATGAATATCTGCAACACATAACAAGATACATCCATCTCAACCCCAAATACTGGAAGTTGTATCCCTACTCCAGCCTCAACTATTACATCGACAAAGCCAAGGCTGAATGGATACGCCCCGACAGGATACTTGCTTTATTTAGCGATTCCCAAGAGTACAGACACTTCTTGAATGACTATGAAGATCACAGAGACATGCTCGCACGTATCAAATACGAACTAGCAGATTACTAAAATCCAACAAAACCTCATCTGTTAGAGGACGGACCTCTAGCGCCCTTTAATATTAACTTATATTAACACTATTTTATATATAAAACAAGGTTTGTAATACAATATGATCTATACTAGGCTTGTAGTGAAAGTGAGATAACATGCCGCACATAAATGAACTATACGACTATACTATTACTGCTTTTATAGTAAACAATGAAAGTAAAGTACTACTTGTACATCACCCTAGGTATGGCAAATGGATTCCCATTGGCGGCCATATTGAATTGAATGAAGATCCAGAAGAAGCGTTGTTCCGTGAGATTATTGAGGAAACGGGTCTTGCTACCGTGCCTCTTACGACTAAACCCAATGTACTTTCGCCTGAAACAAAGTTCATAATTACACCAAATTATGTGGATGTTCACGAAGCTAATCCGCCTCACAAACATATTTCGTTCACATATTTTATGAAGACTGACTCTGACAATTTCAAAATTTCAGATGAGCATACTGATATGAGGTGGTTCGATATTAATGAATTAGATGATGCTAAATACGATTTATCTCCAAGCGTTATATTCTATGCCAAAGAATCAATCTCCAAAGCGAAGATGATATAAACATGCCTACGCATCCTTAGTAGCTAACATTCTTCAGTTGAATATTTCTGGGTGAACTCTGTATCAAAGTTTTAAATGTCTTCCAGCTGCGTAGGCAATAGGGAGCGTCAAAGATAGGTTGATATTGATTATAGCTTCGTTGACCGCACTACCCCATGATGAAAAAAGAGGCTAGTGTCTCTGTTAATTTAGTTCTAACTTTGGCTCCGGAGACTGGATTCGAACCAGCAATCGCTACCACCTTGTTTCAGGCTCCCTTTAGCTTAGCTTACATCTGTTAATTTTGAAAGAATTTATACTTTTTTGGAGGGCTATCGTCTTGTATATCGCAACTATAATTGGCCAGGAACAAGCTTCGATAGTGCTATTTTTATCTGTTTGAGTTGATTTTGTTTTCGAACATCCGCTTCTGCTGCGTATTCTTCGCTCATATTATTGTGCTTTTCAATTAGATTATCCCCAACATAAAGAGAGGCTGCTGACGGTACTCCAAAATGATTAGACACCGCAAACACGGTTGAGGCTTCCATCTCAACTCCAAAATATCCATCACTAGACCATTTCCTTATATCATCCATCGTTTCACCAATCATTGCCTGACAAGTAACCATTTGTCCTCGCCAAACCTTAGTACCATCATCTCCTAGGCTCGCAGCTAAACTCTCGCTCAGTGTTTCATCAGGGAACTGGTTATTGCTTTCCCTGTTATACATTTTCACTGAACTTTCTTCACCATAACTACTTTCCGGCACTATAAATTCACCTTGCTTCATACCACTTTTCAAGCCACCACACGACCCAATCAATATATTCTTTTTTGACCCAAAAAGACATGCCCAATGTAAGTACTCGCTCAACCAAGCTCCTCCATATCCAATCGCAAACCATATTGTTTTATCACCAATCCGAAGTTCTTTTGCGAATCGTAAAAATGGATGAGGTAAAGCATTGACCTGCACTTGAATACCCAACTCTTTAATCGCTTCAGCTAGTTGAGCTAACACTCTATCTTCATACAATGTTCCATAGCAAAGCACTGCATCTACTTGATAGTCAGATGGAAATCCTAAGTGCTGACGATATTGCTCTGCAGAGATACTCTTATACATAATCCAACTATATCAGACACCAAGAGAGAGTCGAACTAAATAACAGATACAAATTAGTAGCTAAAAACAACGGTGCTGTTATTGGAACTAACTCGTATCTGTTTAGGCGTCTTTGGAGGGCCATCGTGCACACTATCGCAACTGAACTACACATCAAGCAAACTTACATATCTACAATAATATAATCCTCGTCACCCATTTCTCTGACTTGATGGTGTGTAGTGGATCTATAGTTTTCTAGTATCTTTTTATGTACATCATCTGCGTAATGCGGGAATACCTCAAAGTCAAATATCCCCAAGCCAGTTAAGTCAGTAATACCAACTAGCATATAATTAACATGCTATAAAATCCTATCTGTTAGAGGACGGATCACTAGTTCCAATCTTTTTGCCATTGTCGCATTTGTAGGATTTCTTTTGTTTGGGCAGTAATTATACCTTTGGTAAGGTCTTTCACTTCTTGATGGTATGCATTAGTAGCTCCTGTGCTAGCCATATCTATTGCAGATTGGTGGTGCATTCTCATTTGCGCCAAGAATGCTTTGTCAAATTTGTCACCAGTTTTGCCGTTTAGGGCATTCATCATACCGGCATTGGTGTCCATCATTCCCATAGACGAGTGATCTATCATCATTTCGCCACTACTGGCTGGGTAACTCCAGGATTTTTGCCACGCCGTCATGTCGCCAATTTCTTTTGTCTGTGCATTCACGATTGCGGTTGCTAAATCTTTCACTTCTTGGTGCTTTGCATTAGTTAACGCAAGGTTTGCCATATCCACCGCGCCTTGGTGATGCGCAATCATATTTGCTAGGAACAGGCGGTCGTAGTCTTCGCCGGTTATATCAGCAAACATTTTGTAGTCACTTGAGTCTTTGTTTGCAGGCACCGTACCCTGAGATGCTTTGCCGCCAGACATCATTGTTATGTTGTCGTCTATCATCTCACCATCGTTACGGTTAAATGCGTACACGCTGATACCGACAACTACTACGATACCGACAACGGCGGCGATTACTATATTTGATTTATTCTTCATGATTTTCCCTTTATTATTGATTATCTGAGCTTTAGATTACGCAGGAACTGAGCATTAGCTGCTACTACGATCGTAGACAACGACATAAGCACTGCGCCAATAGCTGGTGATAATACAAAACCAAAGCCAGCTGTGACGCCAGTCGCCAGTGGAATAGCCAGTGCGTTGTAGCCAGTTGCCCACGCTAGGTTTTGGATCATCTTTCTGTAAGTTGCTTTCGATAACGTAACGATGCTTGCTACACCGCGAGGATCGCTGCTAGCCAATACGATGCCTGCAGATTCAATTGCAATATCGGTTCCGGCGCCAATGGCAATGCCCACATTAGCCTGTGTGAGCGCCGGCGCATCGTTTACGCCGTCGCCAACCATTGCCACTTTACTGCCATCAGCTTGTAGCTTTTTAACTACTGCGGCTTTATTTTCTGGCAAAACTTCAGCAAAGAATTCTTTAATTCCCAGCTCTTTTGCTACCCATGCAGCTACACCCTTGGCATCACCAGTGAGCATTGCAACCCGAATACCTCTTTTTCGCAATGCGTTAACGGCTTCTTTAGATTCTGGGCGAATAACATCCGCTAACATTATTGCGCCAAGCACGGACTTCTCCCGAATAACATACACAGTTGTTTTGCCTTCATTTTGGGCAGTGTGAGCGGCCTTGCCGATGCTAGCGGGAAGCTCTAAGCTTAATTCCTCGAGTAGTTTGGGGCCTCCAATATGTACGATTTTGCCGTTCACTGACGCAGTTGCGCCCCGTCCCGACATAGCAGAAAACTTTTTAGCATCAAGGATAGTTAGCTTTTTATCTTTTGCATATCGCACGATTGCTTTGGCGATAGGATGTTCTGATTCGTTTTCGACAGAAGCGGCTAGTGACAACAGAATATTTTTATCACCTGTAGAAACAGCATCTACGACGCCCTGTTCACCTTTTGTGAGAGTACCTGTTTTGTCAAACAATACGACATCTATGTTTCGGGCTGCTTCCAGTGCCATGCGCTCGCGAATGAGCAAACCATTTTTAGCAGCTAAGGATGTAGAAATTGCAGTAACGAGCGGAATAGCCAGACCAAGCGCGTGGGGACAGGCAATTACAAGTACTGTAACCACTCTTTCGATAATAAATGAAGCCGATCGATCACTGGAGAGCGACCATGCTAGTAATGTTAAAAGTGCTGCACCAAGTGCAATAAAAGTAAGATAATAAGCTGCGCGATCAGCCAGTACCTGCGTTTTAGATTTACTGTTTTGGGCATCGGCGACTAACTTCATGATTCCAGCCAAGGCAGTGTCGTCGCCAATCTTGGTGACCTTCATTGTGAGTGAGCCGCTACCATTAATAGTGCCTCCGATTAGCAGCGACTTCACAATCTTCTTTACTGATTTAGATTCTCCCGTGAGCATCGATTCATTGACGCTCGACTCGCCTTTTACGACTTCGCCATCAACCGGTATGTTGGCTCCAGGCCTAACAATCACTTTATCGCGAACCTTTAGTTCGGCTACTGAAACCGTTTTTGTTCCACTGGGCGTTATAAGTTCAGCCTCGTCAGGCAGTAACTTGGCAAGTTCTTTCAGTGCACCCTGCGCATTCATGATCGACGCCATCTCTAGCCAGTGGCCAAGCAACATGATGGTAATAAGCGTGGCCAGCTCCCACCAAAAACTCATACCTTCAAGGCCAAATGTAACTGCGATGCTGTAAAACAACGCAACCGTAATTGCCATAGATATAAGCGTCATCATGCCGGGTTGTTTTACTGAAAGTTCTGCTTTTGCACTGCGAAGGAAGACTAGTCCGCCGTAGACAAAAATAATGATGCCTAGTATTGGGGGAATAAGACTACTGCCAGTAAAGCCTGGCATTGTGAAGTTTAGAAGTTCTTGAATTGTTGGTGAATATAGCAATACAGGAATGGTTAGTACAAGACTCAGCCAAAACTTCTTCTTGAACATGTCTGGGTTATGCCCGGCGTGCTTATCGTGGTCACTATGTTCGTGACTTTCATGGCTACTATGATCCATTATTTACTTCTAACCTTGGCGAGTTCATACACCGTAAGCAACTCCTCAACTGCTTTGTCCGTTTCACCAGCAACAAACATATCTTTAACGTGAGTCCGTAAATGGTTCTCCAGAACAAGTTTATTAAGTGAGCCTAGGGACTTCTGGACAGCTAGGCTCTGAGTAATGATGTCCATGCAATAATCTTCATTTTCGATCATCTTCTGAATACCTCGCATCTGTCCCTCGATAATCTTGGCGCGGTGTAGTGAGCGTTTTTTAATATCAGTAATCATGAGTACAGCATATACCCCCTAGGGGTATTAATGCAAACGTCAAATTGTAGTACACAGGGACAGGTCCAGCTGTACTTTTCTCTGCTTGGTTTGGCTCTCTGTGCGCGCTAAGGACTACTCCGCTCCGAAAATGACACGTGTTGAGCACCGGTTTCCAACTTTGCCTCTTTGCACTGCAGCCATGCAAAGATTCCAACTTCGCTGTCGCTGATTCGGGTCAATCGCCAGTAATCTATTCCCAGTGGTATACTAGTATAAAATATAATATGATATGGAGATGCAATGACACGACTAAGCTTAAGAACTATTACGATCAGCCTTGTTGCGCTCGCGTTGCCCGCGACGCTCTTAGTCAGCGCCGCCGTTACTGTCTATTTCAAGTCCACTAACCCTGACAACGTCGACATCACCCAGAGTCTGGCATACTTGCAACAAAGCCTACTCTCCGCCGTAATTACCTTTGGAATATTTGCCACAGGTGCTGTTATTGGCGTTGTAAAAATGTACCAGCGCGATAAGAACTTTGCCGATGCTAAGTTTCCGCTAGTACTACTCATTGCTGTTTTTGTGCTGTTGGGTGGCATCGTTCTTGCTAACGGGTACATCAACAAGGTAGAAGACCAATACCTGATCGGTAGCGGCCGACCTACATTGCAACAATTTTTTGATAAATTGAAAGAACAGCAAAAATAAGCACAGGTTCAAAATATATAATATGACTGGCGTTGGGAACGGGTCAGCTTTTGTGCTGCTTGCTCCTTCGGGACGGGAGGGGCTGGGTTAGAACTAAATTACAGAGGTAAAATGAAAAAACCGCCATTACTGACGGTTCCAACATTTGTACTTTGTTATCGGCACATTTTTACTTGGCTGACCAAGGAGAGAAGTTATTACAGGTCTAGGAACTAGGTCTGCACTTTTCTCTGCTTGGTCTGGCTCCCGGGGTCGGACTCGAACCGACAACCTCGAAGTTAACAGCTTCTTGCTCCACCATTGAGCTACCCGGGATTATAATTTGTTAATACAGCTGGTGATTATATCTGATGCGGCCGCGGTATTCAAGCGGCGGCCGCTCGCTTGCTACTCGCACGAAAATATGCAAATCCTATTGTGCTTAGTATTCCGCTTTTGCTATAGTTATAGGTGATTCAGTTGTTGAGGATTGATGAGAATAAAAAAATAAAATGCGAGGGTTACCTTTGGCTGTCCACACCAAAGTAAAAGCAGCGCACCGTCATGTTGTTGGTGCAACAAAAAGAGCTGGCCACGGAGTAAAACACGTCGCCAGAAAGACTGCGCCGCATGTCAAAAATGCTGCTAAAAAGACAGCTCACTATTCAAAACGTGCCGGGAAATTCGCCCATAAACATGTGGCGCATCGACCGCACGTCTATTTGCTTTCAAGAGTAAACTGGTACCGACGCTGGCACGAATGGCGCTTCCATAAACACACGCACATGGCGATTTTTCTGGTATACGTCGTTTTTATTGCGTCGATGATTTTTGTTAGTTTTCGCCAGGCTTTTGCGGCATCTGATCTGACGGAAAATTGGGATTTTACAGTTGCAGCAAACTTTACGTTTGACGATGATTCGATCGAAACAGACAGCACCACCGCGCGGCTAAAGGCGCAAAATTACGCATCCGACGGTAGCACAGCGGCGCTGTATCACCTGGACGAAATAGCTGGCAGCACTGTTTCGGACACCACCAGCAACAATAACGACGGAACAGCCAGCGCGACGGCATGGGTTGCGGCTAATCTTAATAACGGTTTAGATTTGGACGGTAACAGCAGTCACGTGGCGGTTCCTGATAGCGCAAGCTTGTCGCTGACTGGGTCGCACACACTGGAGGCATGGACTAAATTCGATAGCACGTTTAATACAGAGGCAAGTCAGGATCAAGGTGTTTTAGACAAAGGCGCGTATCGTTTGTACTATGATCGCACCTCTGGCAAAGTTAACTACGAAATTGCAAACAGCAGCGCGTCTTCTTGGTCGCGAGAAGCCGGAAACGACACCAATAGTAGCTGGGATGCTGATGGTAGAAGTATTGTTCGTGCTACGGTTACCAACAGTACTGATGTATACGTTGGGCTGGGTCTTGGAACTGGTGATGCCGAAGTTTGGAAATGGAATGGTACCTCGTGGTCACAGATTGGTGGCGACGGCAAAAATAGTAGCTGGGCAGATCAACAGTTTGAGGACGTGCACGCATTAACGATCAGCGGTACTACGCTATATGCAGGCTTGGGTACAAACACTGCTGGCGACGCCGAAGTCTGGAGCTGTGACATGTCTAGTGGCTGTAGTGACTGGGATAAAATCGGTGGCGACGGCGTCAACAATAGCTGGGCCATCAGTACCTTTGAAGCAGTGTTTTCGCTTGATGCGTACAGCGGCAATGTCTACGCCGGTATTGGTATAACTGCCAACGACGCTGAAGTATGGCGATGGGACGGTTCAACCTGGGCAAAAATCGGTGGCGACAACCTAAACTCTGGCTGGAACACAAACTTTGAGGCGGTTCGATCGCTAACTAATGATGGTACAAATTTGTACGCGGGCTTGGGTGACTCAGCTCAAGATGCCGAAGTTTGGCGATGGAACGGAACTGCTTGGAACCGAGTTGGCGGCGACGGCGCCAATAGCAGCTGGGCCGCTGCCGCTAACATCGAGCAAGTTTTGAGCATGACGTATTTTGGCGGAAACTTGTATGCCGGCGTTGGGTTGACCGCTGGCGATGCCGACGTCTGGCGCTATAATGGTACGACGTGGTCGCAAATTGGGGGCGACGGTTTAAGTAGTAGCTGGGCCGCAAGCACGTACGAAATTGTTGGCGCACTCGCAAATGACGGCACTAATTTGTACGCAGGCGTTGGTAACACTAACGGCGATGGCGAAGTATTCAGATGGAACGGTACAGTGTGGGCAAAAATCGGCGGCGACGGCGTCAACAGCGGCTTCTCTGCTAATCAAGGCGACGGTGTGTATGCACTGGCCTACGGAAATAGCACTTTGTACGCTGGTTTGTACGACGCTGCTGGTAACGGCACGTTGTGGGGTTGGAACGGCTCGGCCTGGACTTGGACTGGCGGTAGTTATGTCAATCAAAGTTGGGGCGGCTACAACTTGCAAAGCGTCGAATCAACCATGGCGCACGCCGGTAAATTGTATGCGGGCACCGGTGTTACTGTAGCTGGCAACGCGTTGGTGTGGGAATATGACGGCACATCGTGGAGTGTGATTGGCGGTCAAGGCATTCGTGGGAGCTGGGCAGCTGATGCCTACGAAAACGTCTATACCATACAGAGTTATAAAGGTGAATTATATGCGGGCTTAGGTACGACTGCTAACGACGCCGAAGTCTGGAAATACAATGGATCAACTTGGACTTTGGTTGGCGGCGACAACGTGAACTCTGGTTGGAACACTGGTTTTGAGGCAGTTAATGTTCTGAGTGTTTGGGGCGGTAATTTGTACGCTGGGCTTGGAAGTTCAGCTCAAGATGCCGAGGTGTGGCGCTGGAATGGTACAGGCTGGTCTCGCGTTGGCGGCGACGGCGTCAACAGCAGCTGGGCAGCCGCGCTAAATATGGAATCAGTACTATCCATGACCGTTTATAACAACGAACTCTATGCCGGCATTGGTATTTCTGCTAACGACGCCGAAGTCTGGAAATTCAATGGAACAACTTGGACCAAGATTGGCGGCGACGGTACGGGAAGCAGCTGGAGCGCAAGTTTAGAAGAAGTTTATATTATGCGCGTTTACGACGGAAAGCTGGTGGTTGGTTTGGGCTCATCAACCGATGACGCCGAAGTCTGGGCATACGACGGAACAATCTGGGAAAAAATCGGCGGCGATGATGTCGATGGCAGTTGGACAGCTGGTACTTTTGAACGTGTTCGTTCCATGGCCATATATAACGGCAAATTATATGTTGGTGTTGGTGATACCGCTGGGGACGGTGAGGTTTGGGAATACAACGGAACAGCCTGGACACAAATAGGTGGTGATAGTATTAACGCTGGCTGGACAACCACCATTGAATATGTTGGTTCGCTGATTGATTACAACGGAAAGCTTTTTGCCGGAACAGGTTTTACGGGCAACGCCGACGCGGCGATGTGGAGCTATGGCGACAATGGATTTTTAGCCAGCGCTCAGACATCACAGGATACAAACTGGCATCATATTGCAGCAACGTACAACGGATCGACAATGAAATTGTTTATTGACGGTGTCGAGAATGCATCTGCTTCAAAGTCCGTGTCAATTCCAAATACCAGCACGCCATTACTGATTGGCTCAACCTACGGCAGCAGTGGTCGTGGTGAAGGCCAGGGTTACTTCACTGGTTTGTTAGACGAAGTTCGAATTAGCAACACTGCGCGTACGAGCTTTACGACAAACCCATATGTAGACACCAAAGAATCGGTCACAGTTAACGACGCTGTGTTTGCTGGTGGCGTTAACACAATTGATTCGTTTGCGGCCACCGAAACAGCAAATGGCGGCGCCATTACGTATCGTGTTTCCAATGATGACGCCGCAAGCTGGAAATATTGGGACGGTGATTCGTGGGAAACATCAGGCTCAGTAAATGATGCTAACACCGCAGCGGCAATCAATACCAATATCGCTTCCCTGCCCGTGACATTCGATGGTATCCGCTGGCAAGCAATTTTTGACGGCGACGGCGATCAGCGCGTAACGCTTAATGACGTCACAATCGAAGCAACGTCTGATAGTATTGATCCGTCTGCAAACGCCTCAAGCCTGGCAGCGTACAAAACAAACGGTGGCGCATCGCTGAGTTCGAATGATTGGACGAACGGCGCGTCGCCGTACTTCACGTGGACGGCTGGCGCGGACGCAGATTCTGGAATTTTGGGATACTGTTTGTACCTTGGCCAAGATGCTTCCGGAAACCCAGAAACCTCCAAAGGATTACTTGGCGCAAGCCCTGTTGATGCTGGCGGAAATTGCGAATTCGCCGTTAGCTCGAATTCAGTAGACTTTGCGACCAGCGGCTATATTTCTACCGCGCTTACCTCTTCGAGTAGTCCGTACTATTTGCACGTTCGAGCGATTGACCAAGCCGGAAATGTCATTGGATCAAACGCCAGCTTCCAGTTCCGTTTTGATAATACGGTGCCGCAAAATCCTGGCTATATCACCGCGCCGTCAGGATTTATCAACACCAAAGAAGCGACGCTGAGCTGGGCAACTGTTGGCGGTCAGGCTGCCAGCGATGCTCACTCTGGGGTTACTGGCTTGCAGTACAAAATTGGCAGCACGACTTGGTTCGGCGATAGTCATTCTGGAACCGGTGACATTACGGACTTACTCGCCAACGACGGCAACTATACCACTATTGACCCGACAGATTTTAACAATATTATCGATGGTATTAATACGGTGTACTTTAGAACATGGGACGAAGCTGGAAACGTCACCAGCTCGTATGTGACAGCTGCGCTCAAAGTAAACACCAACGGCGCGCCGTCCGAACCACAAAACTTGGACGTGACGCCAGAAACAAACACCGCCAACTCGTTTGCATTTTCGTGGGATTCGCCAGGCACGTTTGTTGGCGACGAAGACAACCTGACCTATTGCTATACGATTAATAGCGAGCCGTCGGTTTCGAACTGTTCGTATACCACGACTCGCTCGCTGAGTTCTGGCGGGTACGCTACGCAACCAGGCGAAAACACCATGTACGTTGTGGCCCGTGACGAATCAAACAATATTAACTACGACAATTATTCTAGTATTACTTTCGAGGCAAACACGCCGTCGCCAGGCTTACCAACAAACGTCGACATCGTTGATGTTTCTATTAAGACCACCAACAACTGGCGCTTGGCGCTTACCTGGGAACCGCCAGAAGACACCGGCGCCGGCATCAGCAGCTACAAAGTCTACCGCTCAACCAATAACGCAACATTTAGCTTTGTCGGTAGCAGCTCTAGTACGACGTATATTGATGCAAACCTCAGCCAACAGGGCTACTATTACTATGTTAAAGCATGCGATAGCACCGGCAATTGTAGTGCCAATAGTTCGACAGTTGATATGACACCAACCGGTAAATTCACCGATGCGGCCACTATGACGAGCGATCCTGTGGAGAGCGATGTAACAACCAGGCGCGCCACAATTAGCTGGTCAACCGATAGAACCAGCGACTCTAAAGTCGCGCTTGGAACCAAAAGCGGACAGTATGCCGCCTCAGAAGTCGGAAGTTCTGAGCAAGTTACGTCGCACGAAATCGACCTCGACAACTTGGCAGCCGGAACCACCTATTACTACATTGTTAAATGGACGGACGAGGACGGAAACACCGGCGTTAGCCAGGAATATTCATTCAGCACCTCGCCTGCCCCAATCCTGAAAGAAGTCGAGACAACTAAGATTGGTTTGAGCTCAGCCATTATTAGCTTTACGATTCAGGGTGCGAACAAAGTCGACATCTTCTACGGACAAAACGAATCATTTGGTGGCGTCAAATCTATCAATACATCAACTACAGAATCAAGATACGATATTGATATCGACGGGCTCAAAGATGGCGTCAAATATTTCTATATGATTTCTGCCTATGATAGTGAAGGAAACCGCTACGACGGAACGATCTTTGCCTTCACTACCCCGCCACGACCGCAAATAAATAACCTACGATTCCAGCCTGTTGCCGGCGAGCCAACCAGCACGCAGGAAATTACCTGGCAAACCAACGTTGCTTCGACATCAAATGTTACCTACGGCATCACCGGTACAATCGGAACAGATGTGCAGGATTCTAAGCTCAAAACAAATCACAAGATAATCATCAGGGGTTTGCAAGATGATAGTCGCTACTTCTTGATTGCGCAAAGCCGTGACGTGGACGGAAATCTGGCTGTGTCCGATCGGCAGGAATTTAGAACGGCGCTTGATACTCGACCGCCAAAAGTGACCGATATTAATATTGAACCGTCAATTCGTGGTACCGGCGCTGAGGCCCGCGGTCAGGTGATTGTTTCGTGGAAAACCGACGAGCCATCTGGTAGCCAAGTTGGTTACGCCGAAGGTTCTGATGCAGTGGTGTTTAACAGCCGAACCACCGAGGATACGCAGCTCACTACCGAACACATTGTGGTTGTTTCTGATTTACCGACATCGCGGGTGTACAGTATTCAGCCAATTTCGCGCGATAAAGCCGGCAATGCAGGATTCGGCGAGGCAGAATCGGTGATTATTGGCCGCGCCAGTGAAAGCGTTTTGACGATTATCTTTAATACACTGCAGAGAGTGTTCGGTTTGTAATGATAGTAACGGTGGGAAAACAATAATGGATACAACTGTTATCAAAAATGTCGTTAGTTTGAGCGGGGTTAGTCAGTCGTTTAAAGTTGGCGAAGAAATGGTTAACGTGCTGCACGACATTAACTTTAACTTGTCTTCTAACAGTTTTAATATCATCTATGGTCCATCAGGTTCCGGTAAATCTACACTTCTAAACATTTTGTCGGGGTTGCAAAAACCAACGACCGGTCGTGTCGTGTTTGGCGGCGATGCTTTGTACGAGTTGAAGCCCAACGAGCTTGCCGCATTTCGTGCAAATCAAATCGGTATTGTCTACCAGCAAAATTACTGGGTTAAAAGTTTGAGTGTTATCGAAAACGTGTCTATTCCCCTGTATTTTTTGGGCTATTCTCGTAGTGCTGCTGCAAAAATTGCGTTGGCGACACTCGAACAAGTTGGAATGGGCGCCTACGCAAAAAAGAATCCGTCGATGTTATCTGGTGGTGAGCAACAACGAATCGCCATGGCACGCGCCATTGTTAATAATCCCCTGTTTATTATTGCCGATGAGCCGACCGGAAGTTTGGACAGCAAAAACGGTGACAAGATTATGAATTTACTCCAAGAATGTCAGACGGTGCTAAAGCGAACTATTATTCTGGTGACGCACAACATGGAATACATGCCGCTAGCTGATAATTTACTCCACATCGAAGATGGTAATGTGGTCGAACAGCACGACGAGAATATCCAGAAAACTGCCAACGAGCTGCTTGATAAAATGCGTGAGCGAATTGATAATTTAGGGAAAGGAAAAGCGCATGGAACCCATACTGCCTAGTCGCAAAAAATCCCAGCAAGAGGACGGCAAACCATCGGTTTGGTTTGAGCGTAAACCAAAACCAGATAGCGCTAACGACATGTTACTGATTACGCCTGACGCACCAGCAAATGACGATGTTGCTCGCCCTGTAACGACCGTAGAAGATATAAAAGTACCGCCAAAACCAACAACAGAGCCAGAAATAAAGCCGGAGTCAGACACAAAGCCCAGTACGGAGTCAAAAGAAGACGATTCTTCATCAGACTTTAAACATATTGAAATGAATCCAGAAGCCGCCAAAAATGTGCAGCGGCGAGAGAAATTCACTGCCGTGAAAGTCCGTATTTTACTACACATGGCGCTTCGTAATATTTCGACCAAAAAGTTGCGATCTTTCCTGACCGTTTCGGGTGTCGTGATCGGTATCGGGTCAATTTTCTTCTTGCTGTCGTTTGGTGTTGGTATCCAAGATCTTGTCACGAAGCAAGTTATTGGCGATAAGTCGCTCAAGGCGCTTGAGGTGAATTCGCCAAATTCTAAAATTTTGCAACTAAACGACGACGCCATCAATCGCATGCGTAGTTACCCACACGTTGAAAAAGTTGGTTTGCAGTATTCGTTCCCAGGTAGTATCGCATTTAACGGCGGCGGAGTTGACTCGGTTGTATACGGCATAAACACCGACTATCAATCTACGACGAGTTTTAATTTGCGCGAAGGTCGTTTGCTGGACGAACGTGACCCGCGGGCGATTATGGTTAATCTTTCGGCGCTAAAAGCAATCGGTATCGAAGATCCTAAAAAAGCCATAAATCAACAGATCAACCTAGCGATACCCCTGCAAAAAGTACAGGCAAATACAAAAGAGATCCGCGATTCATTCACGATTGTTGGTGTGTTCGAATCTGGCGCCGGCAGCGAAATATTCACAATCGACGAAATATTCACTACCGCTGGCGTTCCAGTGTATCAGCAGGTTAAGGTGGTCGCCGATGAAACCGCCGCCATACCTGACCTTCGAAAACAAATAGAAAGTAATGGATTTCAAACCACCTCGCTGGTCGATACGCTCGAAGAAATAAATAAAATATTTAAGTTTTTCAACGTTATTTTGATCAGCTTTGGTTCGATTGGTATGATCGTAGCCGTGCTGGGTATGTTTAACACTTTGACCATTTCGCTACTCGAGCGAACCAAAGAAATTGGGCTGATGATGGCCCTCGGCGGCCGCCGCTCTGATATGCGCAAATTGTTCATTTTTGAAGCGCTGTTGATTTCATTTGCCGGCGCCGTGATCGGAATTATTACGGCAATGGCAGCCGGAACGGCGGTTAATATTTATTTGAACTCCGGCGCAAAGGGGCGTGGTGTCACGCAATCATTTAGCGTGTTCGCGTATCCATGGTGGGCGGTTGTCGGTATTTTGGCTTTTACGACACTTGTTGGTTTGCTGGTCGTCTACTTCCCTGCGCGCCGAGCCGAGCGAATCAACCCAATCGACGCACTTCGCCGCGAGTAAAATTTTGCTAGTGTTTGAGATTGCGCATTTCGTCTCTGGATTGATCGCGTTTTTTGATTGCGTCTCTTTTATCGTAGTTTTTCTTACCTTTACCAAGGGCGATTTTGAGTTTTATGTGACGACCACCGGTTAAAAATTCTAACGGCACAATTGTTCGCCCCTGTTTTTTGGCAGCTATGAATCCATCGATTTCACGGCGCTTGGCTAGTAGTTTGCGTGAGCGAGTTTGCTCTTCTTCTTCGATCACAAATGTTTTGCCGTTGTTGATGGCCGCATTTACGAGCCAGAGTTCTTCGTCTTTCATAGTTACATAGGCGCCACGAAGTTGGCCGTGACCTTGCCGGAGCGATTTTGCCTCGCGACCAGTTAAAACCACACCCACAATTAAACTATCATCTAACTCGTAATCGAACCGAGCGCGACGATTCACAATTTTGTGCTGACTTACATTTCGCTTTTTCATAAGATTACATTATACATACAAAAGGATAAGAAGTATAGACATAACAAGCTAAATATTACAAAATATTATTCTCGATTTAACTCCGAGCGCACATGCTCCCAAATTGTTGGATCGCTTTGAGTAGTTTTGCGCCAGTACCACCACTCTCCGCCCCAAGTGTAAATATCGCGTGCGCCAATTTTGCGCGCGAACTGGATGTTTTCTGATAACTGATCAGTATCCATGGATCGCTCTTGCTCTTCGATCGACAAGTCTTTGGTACCAACTGGTCCCCAAGGCTCTAGCTGCAGTTCGTGTACGAAAATGTCGCGGTGCTTAAATGTTTTGATCCAAAGCGCGCGTAATTTGTGATACCAAACTGGTGTTGGATACGTCAGGTAAAATTCGAACGGTTTAGTCTTGTCATTCCAAACAACGCGATACACTGAATAGCCGTATTGGTCTGGCGTGGGTTCGCCAAGCGGCAGGCCGTGTTGATCGCTTAGACTCATCCAAATGGGGTGATTTTGGTCCAGTGACGCAACATGATTGTACTCGCGTGCTAACCGCTCTTTGTCGATGTCGGCCGCGGTACATTCGCCAAACCAGGTATTGACCGCTTCGTTTTCGAGTTGGTAACTCAGGAGTGCCGGGTGATTTTTATAGCGGTTCACTACTACGGAAAGATAATTTATAAGCGCAGCTTCTTGCTGTTCTTTATCGAGTGCAGACAGCCAACTTGGTCGATGACATTCCGGCCAACGTGGTTGCCGAAGCCCTAGCCCAAGGCTGACTTTTGCACCACGTTTGTGCGCTTCGTCCATTTGCCAATCTAAGTCTTTGAAATCATATGTTCCCTGTTTTGGTTCACCAACATCCCAATAACTCATCAGCCGGTAGTTTCGAATCTTCAGATCATCGAGCAGTGCCGTGTAGTTTGCTTTCCAATCTAACCCAAGTTCTTCGGAGTATTTTTTAGAAAAACTAACACCGTAATTTGGGTTCGGCACTTCTTTGAAGCTGTAGTCGATAAGATTACTCGCACCGATAAGGCCAATTATTGCGGCAATAAATATGGCAATTCCGGCGAGGATTTTTTTCGGGCTTCGAATAAAATTCATCAAAGATGTTTGCAGTCGATTCACTCGTGATTTCTTGGTTGATTTACGTGTTGTCATATCTGATTAGCTTAAGCATAATTGTATCATATTGCATAAGCACAATATTATGATATAATAAATCACTATGAACACTGTTACAGAACGATATCTCCACACAGCAGAGGTGCAAGAACTTATTGGCCACGACGCGATTATGAATCCTGCTCTGATGGAACAACAGCAGATTACGAGTATGGTTGATTCCGAGGCTTTAGGCGGCTTGCAAACTCGATATTTTGGCGTAACAACTAACGAAAACCCAACAGCATTGGCTATTGCGCCGGTGTCTTGGTCGGATACGCCGGATCGTCCGTTCAACGCAGCACGGTTTGGCGTTGTGGCCGCCGCTACAAATATGCGCGTTGCAGTTATGGGCTTTCCTGGCATGGGACACCCCGAAAGCAAACAGAATGCGATGACCGAACGTCAAATCGAGCAAGCACACAATGGACGCCTGCTTGACGTTGCAACAAGACATTGGCGCGATCTACAGCTTGATGAACATCTTCTTGATGCAAATGGTCGGCGTTTGCCAGTGGTATTTTTAAACCACTCACAGTCAACGCTCACAGGTGCGGAAATGATTGCCACGGCACCAGAAGGCACAGTAATTTCGGCAGTTATAAGTTCAGAGAACATGGCATTACAGAGCATTTCGTACCCGAGATTCCTTAAGCGATTTGCAGGCGCCGGCAAGCACATGAAGGACTATACTCCGTACAACGGCGAGGCATTCCCGGCCGATGAAGCAGATCTTGGAGGTCAAATTAAAGCACAGTTTGCGACTCACGTCCGACATACGCCAAAAGCGATGTCACGTGGTCGTCAAATCGAAATTATGACCGATGCAGTGTGTTCTGGGCGCCTCAGTGTAGATCCAGAGCACGGTACGCACATTCATACAGTTCGGGCGCAGGATGGGCTTGTGAGCGCAGCCTGGGAAGATCAGTTTGCCATCGCAATGCGCGATCTGGGGTTGAACGTGAGTTCGCAGACGCTTATGGGTGAAGGCCACGCCTACCAAAATGCAATGCCCGCATTATTAGCGGTGTTGCGCCTCGGACTTAGTGACCGCTTACAATAAACCCGTGCTAAAATAGGAGCAATGCGTATCGGACTTTTTACCGACTCTTATTTGCCGGCAATGAACGGTATTGTGCACGTGGTGGAATCGGCCCGCAAAAACTTAGAGGCTTTTGGGCACGAAGTATATGTCGTTGCGCCAAAAACCGGTTTGCGCGAGCCAGAATCGAGCGGCAACATGTTGTGGATTCCAGCGGTTGGCGATATTTTTTTTGAAGACCAAGCCACATCGTTGTTTTTTCCGCCAATACAATATCGGCGAATTGCAAAACTTGAGCTTGATGTGATTATCTTTTTCACTCCGGGCCAAATTGGCATGCTGGGCGCTTACTGCGCAATCAAGCAAGAAATTCCGTTGGTTTCGCAGTACTGTACCGACGTTAGCCAATACATCGAAGAATATCCAAGTGCGGTTTTTGGTTTGTTGGCGCTCACAATGGCCGCACCATTTGCACTTAATATGTCATTGCAAGAAGTCCGCGAAACAACTAAAGCAATGATTCTTGGCCGTGATCATAATATTTCTCGCCGCAAACATATGATTATAAAAATGCTCACAGTGTTGCATAGTCGCTGCGATGCAGTGGTGGCAGTGTCGAAAAAAATGACTAAACAACTGCGGTCATGGGATAAATCGGTTAAGGTATCGACAATTCCAACTGGTGTTGATCCGCTGCCAGTTGATCTGCAGGCATCTAAAGCGTTCCGCCGCGAACACAATATAGACGATGACGAAAAGGTTGTGATGTACGCCGGTCGCCTGGCGCCAGAAAAAAACCTAGACTTACTGATCGATGCTTTTGACCATATTGGCAAAAAAGAGCCAAAAGCTAAACTGGTTTTTGTAGGCGATTTTAGCTACCGCGAACAGCTGGAGGCACACGCGCGAGCGTCCGACTATCCTCAGCAAATTATTTTTGTGGGCCGATTGCCGCGTGAAAGTCTTGGCTCGGTTTATGCCTCGGCTGATGTTTTTGCATTCCCTTCTCTTACTGATACGCAAGCTTTGGTGGTTAACGAAGCGGCTTTAACTGGTTTGCCGGCTGTTTGGATAGACAAAGGAATTAACGAAGTTTTAGTGACAAAGAAGACTGGGTTACAGGCGCGGAACAATCCAAAAGATTTTGCCAAAAAAGTTTTAACACTATTGAGTGATGAAAAAACTCGCAAAAAATATGGCCAAGCAGCCAGCAAGCAAGCCAAAACTTTGAGTGAAAAAATCCAGACTAAAAAATTGGTCGAATTGCTAGAATCGCTGTAGCTGATTACTGTAACTGGGCAAATATTTTAAAAATTATTCCGCTGGATTCGATGTAAATCCACCATACTCATTTTTTGCCGGATCGCATTCGTTCCATAATCCGCGGTTTTGTTCTCTGGCCTCAGTTTGTAGTTGTTTGAATTCTTCTAGTTTTGTAAACGGAAAACTAACGTACGCAAAGCCGTACCCTTGCTCAATAATTTTTGCGTTCACTAGTGTTCCATCGGGCAAATATACGTAGCGAAGCAAGCGATTATAGCGGTCACGGTTGGTGTTGGTTGGGTCCGCTTCTAGTTTTACTGGGTTTGAACCAATTAAGTTTTTGGTAAATTCGCTAGCGGCTTTACCAAAACATTGCACAACTTTGCGCGGATCTTTGGTTTCGGGCGTATCGACGCCGATAAATCGAACTTTTTCCTCTACTCCGTCCATATCAACCATAATAGTGTCGCCGTCGTCGACTTTCGTTACGTTGTAGCTGCCGGCCGGTGGCACCACCTTTTGCACGGTTTGTTGAACGTTTTGCTGTTGACTAGCGAAATATGTTGCACCAACCAACAGTAGAAACAGCGCGGCCTGAACCAGTTTTTTGACGGTTCGTTTATTCATAGGCCTAATTTTGCGCGGACAATTTCTGGTGTGACGTTTTGCCCGATGATTTCGATATGATGTTCGTCTTGCTTTGGCTCTTCTATCAGATTAGCAATGCGATCAAACATATCGGCCAGAGCTTCGCCTCTGGGTGTAAAATGCTTGCGACTTTCGTGCGTGGCGCGTTGTTTTGCTAGCTCCTTGGGTGTACGAACCCAAATAAGTTTTGGCGTGGCGTTTGCTTGTTCGCAGATGTCGTATTTTTCGCGTCGGTGTTCGTGACGATTGAGGTTAGCGTCGTACACCACATCTTTGCCGCTTGCCAGAAGTTTTTCGGTTCTCTGATTTAATTCGCGATACAGCTGTTCATGTTCTTCTTCGGAAAATCTTGGAGAGTCGAACATCTCAAATCGCAGTGCGTCCGAGCTGAGCAACGTCGCACCGGTGATATCGGCAATCACCTTTGCGGTTGTAGTTTTGCCAGCGCCCGGATATCCAAGCATCAAATACAGTGTAGGCATGCGTCTATTCTAGCAAACAATACACGTTGTCTTGAGTATCTTCTAGCAGTCAAAAACGCCGGATAGCTAAGCGGTGTTTACAAATTTAATCCAAAGTTGTATAATAAGCTCATGATTGAAATTCTTGAAATCTCGGGCAATCATGACCGCCGCAATCATGACCGCCGCCAAAAAGCTGCTGCTCTGTTGATGGATATCTTAGGTACAAAACTAGACCCAACGCTAAGCGGTGATTACTTTGACCACATGCCAGCTGATGTAATTCTGGCGGCCACTATTGGTAAGGAGCTTGTCGGTGCTGCCGCCGGTGGTGACGATGGAACGTATCACAACGTTTTTATGTTGCACGAAATAGCCGTTGTTGAGTCTCAACGATTACGCCACCCTGGCATTGGCAGTATGTTGCTACAGGAGATCGAGGTTCGTGCATTTGATGGCGGCTCAACTCGCATGCGCCTGTTTCCACGGTCAGAGTCTGCGGAGTTCTTTGATAAACACGGCTATACACAATCTTCTGGAAGCAGTTCTGAGCGCGCGAAACTGCTAGACGACGCGGTATAAGGCAAATACTCAATTTTATGATATAATAAGTATTATGATAGAAATAATTAACGCTTTGGCAGATGCTTCTGTGCGTAAACCCGCAGCCGACTTGCTGTTGTTTGAACTCGGCGACCTTGCCAGGAATCGCGATCATCAAGACTACTTTGATCGTATCCCAGCGGACGCAGCACTTGCGGCCGTGTACAACGGTAAAGTGGTTGGCGCGGCAGCTGGATATTTGGATCGTGACATTTGTGGCGAGCAAACGGGAGATTTTCGTATTCTGCAAATTGCAGTCACGAAAACGATGCGTTCAAATAGCGAACTTCGCGTCGGTGCGCAGTTGCTTGCCGGTATCGAGCACTCTGCTCTTAAACTTGGCGCGATTTCTGTGACTTTGTTCGCGCTTGCTCCCTCACAGAAATTTTATGACCGAAACGGGTATCTCCATGAGCGCGGCATGAGAAATACTAAAACGCTTATTGTTGAGAAGGCTCAAGCACAGTAATTAAAATCTTAGTAATCAATGCCCTTGTTTGCAAGAAATTTTTCGTCAAAATGGTGGCGAATTTTCGTCATATTGGTGGCGATGTCGGTTAGTGGTAGTAATTCGTCCGGGAAGTTACGGCCGGTGATGCAGAGGCTAGTTTTGGGCGACTTCTTTTTTATTAATGTTTCGAGCTGTTTGACGCTAATAAGCTTGTTGTTGACGGCGTTGTTGATTTCGTCGCAAATCACTAAATCGAACTTTCCAGAGGTTGCGGCTTTGTAGGCCTCATTGTAGGTTTCTAGAGCGGCTTGCTTATGTTGGGCTTCAGTGACGCCCTCAGCACTTAACTCGCCTGCGTTATAAAAACCTTTGCCGCCCTTGTAAAAATATAGCTTACTCTTAAATAAGGGCTGAACCTTGGCGATAAATCGATGTTCGCCGACATCCCAGTGTTTTATGAACTGAATAAATGCCACTGCCCAATCGGTGCCAAGTGCACGCGTCATCAGACCCATGCTGGCGCTGGTCTTGCCCTTGCCCTCGCCGGTATAAACAACCACGACGGATTTTTTTTGTTTGTAATCTTCGAAAGCCATATACACATTCTAGCGCATGAAAATCACAAACTCCAAAATCTAAATTCCAAATAAATTCAAAATTCGAATGACAGAAATTTCAGACGGTGCTTGGTATTTATTTGTTATTTGTAATTTGCTATTTGGATTTTGCTTTTTCGAGTGCGTCGTCAATGGCAGGTTTATTAAATCCGACAATAATGGTGTCGTTGATATCAATAACAGGGACGGCGAGCTGGCCAGTTTTATCAAGTACCCACTGCGCCGCGGCTTGATCTTCGGTCAAATCAGTTTCTTTGTACTTGATGTCTTTGCTTTTGAAATAGTCTTTTACGGCGTGGCAAAACGCGCACGTTGGTGTGGTGTATACGGTTATCATTATTGATCCTTCTGGTTATGTTTACGTTTCTTGACTAGTAAGATTCCAACAAAAAGTGCCGCCACAACGGCGCAAACAACAATCGGCAAGATATGAACAGAAAATTGTTGCTCGCTCGGGACGTGATGTGCAAAGTAATTCGGATAATCCATACGTAGTATTATATCACGTGCCTAATCTGAAAAAACGCTTGCGCACCCCTTAACTTATTTGTTATGATGCCGGGCAGATGAGGATAGCCGCCGACAGATCGCCGACGACCGCAAGGAGCTACAAATGGTAGGTCCTTTTAATGCAATCTCCGGTTTTGTTTCGAATGGAATGTTTGCTGCAAGTGATATTCACATTAGTTTGCGCGCCGAGCCAATTGCGCAACTGGGGCCGCTAACTGTTACGAACTCTATGATTTACGGATTGTTAAGCGGTTTGGTTATTTTGGCGATTCTACTGTGGGGGAAACGAAACACCAAGCTAAATCCAGCCAGAGGTTTCGGTCAAAGTATCGAAATAATTACCGAGGTTTTGCTAGGCTTGCTAGAAAACGCCCTGGGCTCGCGAAAACGCGCCGTTAAATACGCGCCGATTTTTGGTACATTCTTTTTCTTTATTATATTTACCAACTTGCTTGCGTTGTTGCCACTGGTTGGTCCAGGGTTGAGTGTTAATGTTGCGGGTGTTCACACGCCACTTTTCCGACCATTTACGGCCGATCTAAACGGTACAATTGCCTTGAGTGTGATTGCTATTATCATTGTGCAGGTTTTGTCGATTCAAGCGCAGGGCGGCAAAAATCACCTCAAGCATTATTTTACCGACAAACCACTGAACCCAATTAATCTGTTTATTGGTGTGCTCGAAGTATTTGGTGAGTTTACGCGTATTTTGAGCCTGAGTTTGAGGCTCTTTTTGAACACGGCAGTTGGCGAAATTTTAGTTGCCGTCTTTACTTCGCTTGTTGCCTCTGGTGGACGCACTCCGCTCGCCGTTATTCCGATTTTGCTGTTTGAGGTTCTGGTTGCTGGAATCCAGGCTTACGTATTTACTGTCCTTGCTGCTACTTATCTGGGGCTCGCCATCGCCCATTCCCATGATGGCCACGACGATGTTCATGAACCGACGCCAAAAAAGGTCGAAGGCGCGACGACATGATTGGCACATTTTTTATGTGCATAATGGATATCAAATAAGAAGAAGGAATTACATTATATGTCTCCATTGACAACATTTGCAGCCGAGGCTGCTGCTAGCGACATGCCAATTATGGCTAAAGGAATTATGCTCGGTATCGTTCTCGGTGCTGCTGCGTTTTCACTTGGCTGGGTTGGCGCAAACTACATGAAAGCTTTGGGTCGAAACCCAGAAGCTGGTAAGGCTGCAGGCCAGATCGTGATCATCGCTGCGATGATTGAGGTTACCGCACTTTTAGCCTTCCTACTCGGCGCATTCCTCCTCAGCTAATTTGTTGAGCGAATTGCAGCGTTGTCGCTGAGCATTCCGCGCGGCATCGTATTACAAATACGATTTGCTTACGGGTCTCAGCGACGCCTTGCACTTCATCTCAACAAATCATCTGAGTGTGCTGATTGGGCCAGTTGGCTCAAAACTACGTCAGATCTGATAAACTAACAGGAGCAACATGGAGTTCATACATTTATTAACTAGTTTTGGTGCGACAGAAGAAGTCAGCGGCATTGGCGCGCTGGGTATTGACCCATTGGCAATTGGCGCGCAAGCACTTACCTTTTTGGTATTGTTTTTTGTTATAAAAAAGTTCGCACTGAGCGGCATTATTGAAACGCTCGAAAAACGCCGCAAGACAATTGACGACGGAGTACGACTTGGCCAAGAAATGGAAGTCGAAAAAGAAAAGTTAGAACAACGCATTGAAGAAACACTCAGCAAAGCTCGAACAGAAGCCGACGCAATTATAGCCGAGGCTCACGAAGAATCTGGCGGTTTGCTCAAAGAGGCCGAACTTAAAACTGCCGAAAAAGTAGAAACAATGCTAATAGAGGCGCAAACAAAGATCGACGGCGAAGTAAAACGCGCTAAAAAAGAACTCCAAAAAGACACGCTCGAACTGGTGGCTCGCGCGACAGAAATTATTATTCATGAAAAACTCGACGCTAGCAAAGACGCCAAGCTTATGGAACGTTCGCTGTCTGAAGTTGGGGCAGAAAAATAACCATGAGTAATAAGCGCAAAGAAACTGCCACTGCCCTGTTGAACCTCGCTGAAAAATCGCGAGATCAAAAACAATTAGCCGAGGCAATTGCGCTATACTTGACGCAAAATCGCCAAACCAAAGAGCTCGACGGTTTAATGCGGGATATGGTTCGTATGCGTAGCGACAACGGCATCACTGAAGCCACCGTTGTCAGTGCGCATCCGATTTCTGCTAAGCTCAAAAGTGATTTGAAAGCGATGGTTGCTAAAACAAGCAAAGCCGACAAAGTTATTTTGAACGAGACAATCGACCCATCCGTAATCGGTGGCGTGCGAATCGAAACAAACGAGCAGCAACTCGACATTACTGTCCGAGCAAAACTCAACAAATTAAAACAAGCAACTGTTTAACAGACGAAGAATAAGAAGGAGTAAACGCATGACATCAAGCACTGAACTATCTGTAAAAGAACTGAGCGCAAGTATTCGCGAAGCGATTGAGCAGCTCAAAGGCAGCGGACAAATGGAAACCGTTGGTTTAGTAACGCGTATTGGCGATGGTATTGCCTGGATTTACGGCTTAACAGCTGCCGGTTATAACGAAATGATCGAAATCGACGCGACTGATGGTGGAACCGTAACGGCCTTTGCGCTTAACTTGATGGAAGACGAAATCGGTGCGGTTTTGCTCGGCGAAGACGTCAAGGTAAAAGCTGGTGCTAAAGTTCGTTTAACCGGAAAAGTTTTGGAAGTGCCTGTTGGTCCAGAGTTAGTCGGACGCGTGGTTGACCCGCTTGGTCGCCCTTTGGACGGCAAAGGAAACGACCGCGAGCCCGTTAAAACTAGCAAAAAAGGCTTGGTAGAACGCTCCGCCCCTGGAGTTTTGGCCCGAAAAAGCGTCCACGAACCATTAATGACCGGAATTCTAGCAATCGATTCGATGATTCCTGTTGGCCGTGGCCAGCGCGAACTTATCATTGGCGACCGCCAAACTGGAAAAACCGCCATTGCAATCGACACCATGATTAACCAACATCGCCAAAAAACCGGCATTGTTAACATTTATGTTGCTGTTGGCCAAAAGCTGAGCAAAGTTGCTCGTTTGGTGGAACGACTCAAACGCGAAGGTGTTATGGATCAAACAATTGTCGTCGCAACATCTGCCGCCGACCCAGCCAGCTTGCAGTTTTTGGCGCCATACGCCGGAACTGCCATGGGCGAATATTTCCGCGACAACGGCCAGCACGCGCTGATTATTTACGATGATTTAACCAAGCACGCGGCGGCGTATCGACAAATGTCACTGTTGCTCCGGCGCCCACCAGGCCGCGAAGCATATCCGGGCGATGTGTTCTACTTGCACTCTCGCTTACTCGAGCGTTCGGCAAAAATGAGCGACGCCGAGGGCGCCGGATCACTAACTGCCCTACCGATTATCGAAACGCAAGCTGGCGATATTAGCGCATATATTCCAACCAACGTGATTTCTATTACCGATGGTCAGATTTTCATGGAAACCAACTTGTTCTACCAGGGTATTCGCCCAGCAATCTCGGTTGGCTTGTCAGTATCACGTGTTGGTGGCGCAGCGCAGACCAAAGCCGTAAAAGGTGTGGCCGGAAACTTACGCTTGAGTTTGGCGCAGTTCCGCGAACTGGCTGCATTCGCGCAGTTCTCTACCGATCTTGACCCAGAAACCAAGCAGCGTATCGAACGCGGCCAACGCTTGACCGAACTATTAAAACAACCACAGTACTCGCCGTTTTCTGTCTGGGAACAAACTGCAATTTTGCACGCTGCTAACGAGGGCGCATTCGACGGTGTGTCAGTCAAAGACGTAAGAGTAGTGCAAGAAAACTTACTCGCTCGCTTGCACAAAGACCACAGAAAACTCATGAGCGAACTCGATAAAGGCGGCAAACCAACCGAAGAAATGCAAAAAGCCATCCTCAAAACTGCAACCGAAATCGCCAAAGGCTACAAGGAAGCGTAAATGACAATGACTGCTACGCATGCCGAGATGTTTGATTCAGAGATGGATGTCGCAAGTCGATTAATCAGAGAGGTTTTGCCAAGCCCTGTTGATGATTTTGATGCAGTACTCTATCTACGCGCGGAGATGGCAGTTCGCGGAGTTATTGGTTACGGTATCGTTGGTTTGCGCGATGCAACGCCAATTGCTCTTGTTACTGACCAGATTGAAGACTATGCAATTGCGCGAGGCATTCGAGTATATTATGAATTAGAAACTGAGATTTTGAATTCGAGAAACGAGATTCTGAATGGCTAGTACGCAGCAACTAAAACAGCGGATTGGATCTGTTAAAAATACCAAACAGATTACTAAGGCTATGGAGCTTGTAGCTGCCAGCAAAATGCGGCGCGCGCAAGATGCTGCCGCGAAATCTCGCGATTACCGAAATTTAGCGAACGCAATTTTGACTCGTCTGCGCGAACTAACAGATGTTGATGTGCATCCGTTGTTTGTGCAGCGCGATGTTAAAACTCGCTTGATTGTTGCCGTTACTAGTGATCGCGGACTTGCCGGAGCCTACAACAGCAATGTTCTGCGCCGTTTAACTACCGAACTTAAACGAGATGTCGAATCAAACATAACGACACAGCTTATCGTTGTTGGCCGTCAAGTGTCTATTTTTGCGGCAAAACTAGAAGGCGTCGAAGTTGTAGCCGCCTATCAAAACTTCCCCGAAATTGCCTCGCCAAATGATATTGCACCAATCCTTTCTACGCTTACCGATTCGTACAAAACAGCAGCAATCGACGCGGTCGATGTAATCTATACGGATTTTAAATCGAGCATCAACCAAGAAGTTACGGTTGATCGTCTGCTACCAGCAGCATTCACTGAAGTTGAAATTCCGCGCGACCTCGAAAACGCCGTGTTTGAGCCATCGGCAAAAGCCGTTTTAGACAGCGTTACCGATAGACTAATCGAAGCAAACTTAAGCCAATCACTGCTCGAAAGCCGCGCATCCGAGCATTCTATGCGAATGATGGCCATGAAAAGCGCTACCGACAACGCCAACGATTTAATCGACGATTTGACTCTGGCATTTAACACCGCTCGACAAGCAGCAATTACCCAAGAAATCGCCGAAATCACCGGCGGCGCGGAGGCAATAGCATGAGTCTAGAGTCTAATCGTCGTCGCAGAAACATGCGCTCCGATCCAGTCGATGTGCTTCGCGCGAGCGCATTAGTATATCCTACAATTAATCCCAGCACCGAGCCTGGTTCTATCGCACGTGTTGCTTTGACTGTGTATCATGAAGCTGAACAAGATCAGTTTAGTGCGTACAGTAGGTTCTTGACCAGAAAAGACTATAGGCTAAAAGAGATCGTAGTTTCTTTTCCTTTGTTCCGACAATTGAGCCCCGAAACAAGTATAGGCAAGAAAATTGTCACTACTATTAGACGGGATGTCGACATCGTTCGCGCGACACCAAGACTTGACCTTGCTTTTGGAGATGCAATGCGAATGGCCGCAGCTACTGCTGTCGAGGGCGCGATAGAATACGAGGTTGTTGCGCGTTTTAATGGCCGTAAATTCGCGATTCCCCCGGAAGATTATGCTAGATTCTCACAAGAGGCAACAATAACGAATAACGTTTTATAACAGATATTAAGGAGAATTAAATGACAACAGCAACGAAAACAAATCAAGGCAAAATCACTCAGATTGTGGGTGTTGTCGTTGACATAGCCTTTACCGAAGGCCAATTGCCAGAAATTTATAACGCACTGACTATGGATGTTGATGGCCGCAAAATCGTGCTTGAGACTGCGCAGCACTTGAGTGAGTCAACTGTCCGCGCGATTGCGCTTAGTTCGACCGACGGAATTGCCCGCGGCGACCAAGTGACAAACACCGGCGCGCCAATTAGTGTGCCAATCGGTAAAGAAACACTGGGCCGCATGTTCAACGTTATTGGCGAGCCAATCGACGGTAAAAAATCAGACCACAAACGAACCGCGCCAATTCACCGCTCCGCCCCTACCCTGGCCGAACAATCTGGCGGTGTAGAAATTTTGGAAACCGGAATTAAAGTTATCGACCTCATCTGCCCAGTCACAAAAGGTGGAAAAGTTGGACTCTTTGGTGGAGCTGGCGTGGGTAAAACCGTACTTATCACCGAGCTTATCAACAACATCGCTAAATATCACAGCGGATATTCTGTTTTTGCCGGTGTTGGCGAACGAACTCGCGAAGGTAACGACTTGTACTACGAAATGGAAGAATCCGGCGTACTGGACAAAACGTCGCTGGTGTTTGGTCAAATGAACGAACCACCGGGCGCGCGTTTGCGCGTGGCACTTTCTGGCCTCACAATTGCTGAAGGTTTTCGCGACGAAGGAAAAGACGTATTGTTGTTTGTTGATAATATCTTCCGATTTACGCAAGCCGGCGCCGAAGTTTCTGCCCTGCTTGGCCGCTTGCCATCAGCCGTAGGTTACCAGCCAAACTTGGCCCAAGAAATGGGTGGTTTGCAAGAACGAATCACTAGTACAAAAGAAGGCTCGATTACTTCCGTCCAAGCCGTGTACGTACCGGCTGACGACTTTACTGACCCAGCGCCAGCAACGGTGTTTGCCCACCTTGACTCTACAATTTCGCTTAACCGTGCGCTGACTGAGCTTGGTTTGTATCCAGCGGTTGATCCGCTCGATTCTAGCTCGACGATTCTAGACCCAGAAATTGTTGGCAAGGAGCACTACGAAGTTGCTCGCGAAGTACAACGAATCTTGCAGCGCTACAAAGATTTGATCGATATCATCGCAATTTTGGGTATGGAAGAGCTGTCGGACGAAGACAAGCAAACCGTTAACCGCGCTCGGCGTATTCAACGTTTCTTGACGCAGCCGATGCATGTCGCCGAAATTTTCACTGGTCAATCAGGAAAATACGTTAGCCTAAAAGAAAACATTGCAGGCTTCCGCGAAATCCTAGACGGCAAGCATGACGACAAACCAGAATCCGCTTTCTATATGAAAGGCACAATCAAGGAAGTTAAGTAATGTTTAGCGACCACGAACCCACCCTATTTAGCAGCAAAATTCCACTGATGCAACAAGACGAGGCGGTTCGCTACGCATTTAACGAATTCGTACAAGGTAATTTTCCGGAAGCAAAAAGTGTTGGCGATGTGGTTACCATGCTTGGGCTTGCTAGTTGTAACCAATTTACAGAGGTAAATAATGATTAAGTTTGAGCTCGTAACACTCAGCGGCACAAAACTCAAAGACGAAGTCTACGAGCTTCGTTTGCCGACTCCGGACGGCGAAATTGGTGTGTTTAAAGACCACATGCCACTGGTTAGCATCGCAAGCCCAGGCATCATAAAAGTTCGTGCAAAAGCCACCACACCAGATGACCTAATGGATTATTACGTTACTAACGGTGGCGTGCTAGAAATCATGGATAATCACGTGCGAATGTTGGTTGACGAAGCCGACCACTCCGACGAACTCAACGAAGCCGAAGTCAAAAAAGCCCACGAACACGCCTTGAAACTTAAGAGCGAAGCTAAAGACCAAAAATCTTTGGATCAAGCTCAAGCGCAACTCGACCGAAGCGCTATTCGACTCAAAGTCGCCGAACTCAAGCGCCGCCGCAAAAAATACTAGATGGTTGAGGTTGTTATCTGTGGCTCAAAACGATACACTTGGGTTATAAGTTAATCTCAATCTGGAGGGTAGAATAATGGTTACACGACGAAACGTAAGCATGCTTGTGGCGGAGCTTTTGGGTACGGCAACTTTAACAATGGTCGTTTTAGCTGCCAGTAAATCGGCTGTGGGAATCCCCTATTTTGTGGCAATTGCGGTTGGTTTAACATTGGCGCTGATTGTCTCGATGTTTGGTGAAAACTCTGGTGCGCACGTAAATCCAGCTGTCACGCTTGGAATGTGGACACTCAAAAGGATTACAACGGTTACGGCGCTACTGTACTTAGCTATGCAATTTGCTGGCGCGGCAATTGCGATGCGCTTGTACGAATACCTTAGCGCGAGGCCATTAACGAGTATCGCAGAAAAAGAATTCGGCTGGCCGGTTGTTGTGGCAGAAATTGTCGGAACAATGATTTTTACACTAGGGATCGCAGCCGCGGTGTATCAAAAGTTTGATAGTGGTCGAAAAGCGCTCGTTATTGGTGGGTCTTTGGGTCTTGGTATTCTCGTTGCAGCCGTAGGCTCAAACGCAGGCTTAAACCCGGCGGTTGCGCTCGGTATTCAATCTTGGTCGATTGCTTATGTTGCTGGGCCAATTATTGGCGCAGTAATCGGTATGAACTTGTACGCGTATTTGTTCGCAAGCGAAAAACTTGACGAAGAACCACTAAACATCTTTGAACCAAAAACTCGGATACAAAAAGCCAAATCTAAAATTGAAGCCGAAGTTGGAAAAGTTGTAACAAAAGCCAAGAAAAAAGCCAAGCGCAAATAGTTGATTGGGGAGCGCTTCTGTTGTGGCTAGCTGGCTTGAACAATCGCTGCAATTATCAGTACGATAAGGCCAAAGAAAAGTATAAAGCCACCACCAATTATAAACGCTAAATAGTTTAACCAATGCGGCTTAGGTGGAGTTGCGCCTGACGCTTTAAGCTCTTTAAGTTGTGGATACATGACCGATTGTCCGCCAACAAGCATCGCCTCGCCAATAAATGGAATAATACCGCTGGCCGTGCTCACGCCAAAAACTTCTATCAAGTGACCTTTTGTTAGCGCCTTTGCTTTTTGAATCGCTTCGCTGGCAGAAGAATTGTCGTCAAACACGTGCATATGCACCATATTGTAGCGAAGCATCGCACGCACACCAGGAACAATAAATAGTAACAAGCCGCCAAATATTTTCCAGAACACTACAAAGTTGATCCAAAAGAGTGTCCAGAATTTTTTTAGTGTGGCCGTAAAAGACTCTTTAAAAGTAACCGTCTTGCCTTCGGCGGTCTTGAGTGCAACATAAGATGCAATTCCCGAATACATGGTGGTAAGGAAAATTCCAATGCCAAAAACAACAATCAAAACAACAGCGACGGCTGCAACGATTGCCGCGATAACTTCCGGCGACATTGATTGAAATAAGTTGCTCGAGCCATCAACCTCTCCACCGTTTCCACCGTATGACCCGAACATGCCGAGTACACTTACGACCATAAGGACGATAGTCATATTTTGGTTGATATTGTACATGTTGCCAAAGCCGTTAAAGACGACTTTGAATGGGTTCGATTCGTATGATTTTTGAGGTTTTGTTTTGTGTGCTGGTGATTCTTTCGTTGTATTCATTACTATATTTTACCACTTTCCAGGTCGCTTTCAAAGTTTTTAACACCTTTGATGTCGTCGCTGTAGCCATTGATGCTTGGAAAGTTTAGGCTGAGAATATGTTCCCATACAACATTGATAAGTTTTTTGAGTCGTTGCATTTCGTCCGAGTCAAATTCTACGTGCAGTTGATTGATCTTCCCGTGCTCATCCGGCTCAACAAATTCTAGATATGCGTCGGTTACTCTATAGTCGGCGAATCGCTGTGAGCCTTCGACTAATAATTTGTATATGTACAACTGGGTGCGGTATTTGTGTAGTTTTACACTTTGCGAGTTCCATTTCTGGAAGCTGTCGCCGGTTTTAAAGTCGACAATTTTGATTGTGCGCGTTTTTTTATCAATGATCAGCTTGTCGATCTTCCCGCTTAGGTGCGCGTTGCCCACGAATATACCCTGGTTTTTGAAGTTACACTCGTGCTCGTCATCTTCACTGAATTCTGACAGCTTTTCTGGTAAGTAAATTTTGAGTGCAGATGTTCCTCGCTTCAAGAGTTGTTTGGTGTCGCGCTCACTCAGTTTTTTATCGCGGAGCTTTTTTTCGAACATCGCTAGAATTGCTTTTTCGGTCGGTAGTTTATGATGTTGCCGCTGCTGCAAATGAATCCACTCCAAAGTCTCGTGAATCGCGTTTCCAAACTCACCGCTAATGATTGGCCCTTTTGGAAATCGCAAAATTGTATTTAAGAAGAAATATTCCGGGCCGCCGTACATTGTATCGGTAAAACTATTTACGTGCGTCGGGGCCATTTGGTAGCGCTCTAAACGAGGTCGCAAAATATCCTTAAGCGTCGCCAGCGACTTTTGTTCGCTGTGCCGCCCATGCCAAAATGCCGCCAGTTCGCTGACTTCTGGCGCGTCGTCGTCGCTAAACATTACTGCCTGATTTGCAACTGGTAAAACCATGCTTTTAATAGCGTCTACTTCTTCGACTTCGTTAAAGTATTTGAGCCTGGTGGTCGGCTTGCCTGCAAAGTTTTGCCGGTAGCTGCTCATGTGCAAACCATATTTTGCCCGCGTAATCGCCACAAATAATAAACGCAGCCGTTCGTCGTTACTGGCGCCTTGATATCGCACGAAGGCGAGGTTTTGCGGTAACGGAACCTTGGTTGTCTGAGTGATAACTTTGCTTCCCCACACTTCATCAATTGCTGCTAGCATAAAAACGTGTTCGAACTCCAGGCCTTTTGATTTATACGTTGTCATGACTTGAACCGCGTCCGAAGACTCGTGGTATGGGCTGGTGTTTAATACTTTAATTTTGGCGGCTTGATGATTGTGCGCAAAATCTACAAAATCTTGCAGGCTAACACGGTCGTCATCTTCTGTTTTGTAGTCGCGCAACCGCTGGCGAAGCACAGTCAAGTTTGACAGCAGTGCCCAAAAACTTTGAATGTCAGTAGTTTGTCTTTCCTTAGAAAAATTAAAGCTATAAAACGGTGATGCGAATGTCGGTTCGTTTTTGTCGAGCGAAATATCTTTGACGCCAACCAAGTAGTCCAACATGGTTTCGAGTGTTTCGATTCCGGTTATATTGCTCAGTTGTGCAAAAAATAGCGCAATTATTTTGGTGGTTGGTTCTGCTAATAAATGTGGCATCCAATGTTCTCGGGCGTCGGCCGCTGCCCAAGAAATGTTCCAGATTTGCTCGGTCGATATTTCCCAAAAGTCGTAACTGAGCACTTCGGGCCACAAACTATCGCATAACACCTGATTGCCGCGGCGCAATGCGTCAACTAGCTCGGCCATATGTAGAAGTTGCATGATTTTGGGATCTTGTAGTACGTCTTCGCGCTTATCGTAACGGACGGCAATTCGTGCCTGGCGCAAGTATGGAATGATTGGTTCTAGATAGCGATGTTTTGGCGCAAGCACGGCAATTTCTTTGGGGTTTGTGCCAGCCTTGATGAGTTGAGCAATCTGTTTTGTGACCCATGCGTACTGCGCCAAATCGCTTTTAAATTCGTTTCGCTGCAAAACCGCTTTTTTAGGTAAGCGCGAGCTTTGTGCGGATAATGTTTTTTCTACGCCGGGCAATGTGTGGTGCAACCGTTCTTCGATTTGGCTAGCGACATTACCAGCGGTATCAAGTATGTCTTGGTGCGAGCGATAGTTTTCGCGTAGCGTTATGACGTTAACGTTTTTGTACATTTTTTGGAACTCCAGCATGTGCGAATAGTCGGCGCCTTGAAATGCGTAAATCGCTTGGTCATCGTCGCCAACGGCCAATACATTTGGCTGGCCTTCGTGAAGCGGACTGTCGCTCAGCAGTTTTACAATTTCTAACTGCGCAGCATTCGTGTCCTGAAATTCGTCCAATAAGATGTAGCGATACTGTTCTTGCAAAGTGTAGCGCAGTTCCGCGCTGTTTTTTAGGCCGGCTATTGCTCGCAAAATCATATCGTCATAGTCAAAAACTTGCTGACGGTTTAGTTCGTCAAGGTAGCTTTGATATAAATCGGCCATGGCCTGGAGTTTTAAGTTAGTAAAACGACCAGCAACAATATATTGCGCGTTTGCGTCGCGCCCTAGCCAACGGTTTTTCCATGCAGTTACTGGGTTTGTTTTTCCGGTTTCGTCTGCTGCTTCTAGTGCTGCATCAAGCTCGTTTTGCCAGAGTGTTCCAAGCGCTATTACGTCCCGCGGTGAGTCGGGCATGGGCAATTCAGTAGTCTTATCGCGCAAAGTTTCAAACGCCGTCAACGACTTTTTGCTAATTCTGTCGATGCCTTGCAGTGTTTCTTCGGTAATAGAGCTTACGGCCGCGATAAAGTCGAGGTTCTGGCTTGCGATCAATCGCAAATCTTCTGGTTCTAGCAGCGCTCGTTTGTATTCACTGATTGCGCTAACAACATCGTGGATATAACTGCCAGATTTTTTGAGCGGATTATCGTACGGCAATTCGGCGATCAATGCATCGATGATAGTATATTGCCCCAACTCGTCAATCGGCCGCTGGTCGTAGTCGCTATTAAAATAATCTGGAAACCGACTAATGAGCTCACTGCCAAATGCATGATATGTGCTGATAGAAACGTTATATGCCTTTTGCCCAATCAAGTTGATGAGCCGTTGGCGCATTTCGTAGGCCGCAGATTCCGTAAAAGTTAAACACAAAATATTGCTCGGCTCTGCCTGGGCGTCTGGACTTTGCAGAATATTTGCCACGCGCGTTGCAAGCAGCTGCGTCTTTCCTGTACCCGGACCAGCAATTACGAGTACCGGGCCTTCTATAGAATCAACCGCGTCGCGTTGAGCCTTATTGAGCTGTTTGTAGGCGTCTTCGAACTTCCCCATTGCATACATTGTACCGCCCCCGGATTGCTTTTGCGTGCTGTTTTTATTACCCTAAGAGTAATAACTAATGTGAGGGAGTAAAGTACATGCAAGAAATCGAAAAGAAACTAGAAGAATTATTGGTCAAAAAAGCGCCGGTGCAAATTCCGGAAAACGCACGCAAATGGATTGCAACTTATGCGTGGATATTTGCGCTTGTCGGTGTAATTTTTAGCGTGTTGGCGTTCTTGCCACTGTTGGCTGCGGTTGGTTTTGTGTCCGTCGTCGGCACAGCCGTTGGCGCAGGTGGATCAGTTGTAATGGTGTGGCTTTCATTGATCGTACTCGTAGGAATGGGCGCTGTACTCGCTATTGCAGTTCCGAAACTAAAAGCAATGAACCGCAGCGGCTGGCAACTTTTGTATTACGCGGCGCTATTCTCTGTTGCGTACGGCCTTGTGACAAGTTTGCGATCACCACTCGTGTTTATGTTCACAATTGTCTGGACGGTATTATGGGCAGTTCTAGAACTGTCTCTTATACACATCTGACGCTGCCGACGAATAGAGAGGTGTAGATCTCGGTGGTCGCCGTATCA
>ENA-ORBV01002866-ORBV01002866.1-microbial-mat-metagenome-genome-assembly--contig:-NODE-2866-length-35631-cov-5.769140_pt1 | contig 35631 bp, 30 predicted proteins | sample MGYA00237777_ERZ505514 | MGnify/ENA primary metagenome ERZ505514 (study PRJEB26160, sample SAMN06269048) | microbial mat metagenome | isolation source: Oligotrophic lake microbial mat | place... | reverse complement strand
GCCGTGCAGTGGCACACCATCGTGCTCGACGAAGCGCAGGCCATCAAGAACCAGCAGACCAAGCGCTCGCAGGCCGCGATGGCGCTCCAGGGGGACTTCCGCATGATCTGCTCCGGCACTCCGGTGGAAAACCATCTGGGCGAGTTATGGAACCTGTTTCGCTTCATCAACCCCGGACTGCTCGGCTCGCTGGACCATTTCAACGAACGTTACGCCGGCCCCATCGAGCGCCAGCAAGACGCGGGCGCGCGCAACCGGCTGCGCAAGCTGATCGCGCCCTTCATGCTGCGGCGCACCAAGTCGCAGGTGCTGTCCGAGCTGCCGTCTCGCACCGAAATTCTGCGACTGGTTGAACTCTCTGCCGAAGAAGCCGCCTTGTATGAAGCGCTGCGGCGCGAGGCGCTGGCGCGTTTGGCCAACACCGAGGCCGGTGGGGGCCAGCAGTACATCCAGATACTGGCCGAGATCATGAAGCTGCGTCGTGCCTGCTGCAATCCGCAACTGGTGGCGCCGCTGCTGGGCCTGCCCAGCAGCAAACTGGCGGCATTTGGCGAGCTGCTCGACGAGTTGCTGGGCAACCACCACAAGGCGCTGGTATTTAGCCAGTTTGTGGACCACCTGAGCCTGATCCGACAAGAATTGGACGCCCGTGGCGTGCGCTACCAATACCTGGACGGCTCCACTCCCATGCATGAACGCCAGGCCCGGGTGAATGCGTTTCAGGCCGGCGAGGGCGATGTCTTCCTGATCAGCCTGAAAGCCGGCGGCACCGGCCTGAACCTGACGGCGGCCGACTACGTGATCCACATGGACCCCTGGTGGAACCCGGCCGTGGAAGACCAGGCCTCCGACCGCGCCCACCGCATCGGCCAGACCCGCCCGGTCACCATTTACCGGCTGGTGGCCAAAGACACCATCGAGGAAAAAATCGTCGATCTGCACAAAACCAAACGCGCCCTGGCCGACAGTTTGCTGGAAGGCAGCGACATGGCCGCCAAAATGTCGGCCGACGACATGCTGCAGTTGCTGCAGGATGAATCGGGGGCGCAGCGTGCGTAGTGCGGCTTGGCGCGAATGTCATAGGTGCGATCCACGTCCTCGGAGAGCGTGCGATTGGCCAGGCCAGCACTCCCCCAAAACTCCCCACGTACCATCCCTGAGCGGGCGAGCCTGTCCGAGTGGGCCCGAAAACATGCCATTTGAAAATCCTCATATGGCTTCGCACAGGTCGAGATCGACGTCGACCTCGCCATGAGCGCGTTCAGCGGCGCGCAGGTGCGCGAGGGCTTCAAGCAGCTACTGGCCAGCGTCGCCCTGGGGGAGGTCGGGGGATTTAATCGAGCCTGGATTCAATCGGGATTTAATCGAGCCTGGCCCCTTTACCCTTTACCCAAAAGGGGCCGCAAGGCCTTCTTCCAATTGCCGCCCACCTTACTGCAGCACCCCAGGTGCCCCGTGCACCGAAGCGACACACGCCAGATCCTTCGCACTCTCTGGCTCCACGGACACCAAGGCCCCAGGATAACGCTCCGCATACGCGCTCAGGGATTTAATCTGGATTTAATCGGGCCTGGCCCCTTTACCTGCAGGGATTTAATCTGGATTTAATCGGGCCTGGCCCCTTTACCCTTCTTTACCCTTGGCCAATGCGCGGAACAGTGTTCTCACGCTTCGGCGACGCGGTCATCGCCCTGCCGGTAATTTGTTTCAGTGTGGAGCATGGCTCGCCATACGTTCGGTATCATCAAGGGGGAGGCCATGCAAAAGATCGTTGACGAGCTGAATGGCAAGCGCAACGGCCCCTCGTTCAGTTCCATACGATTCCGATCAAAAGGTGAACTGAGCCTGCCCAACACGACGCCAAAGCCGACCACGCCCCCCGTCCCCTGAGAGGAAATGGGGCCTGTCCCCGTTGCTCACCTCGCGCCTTGCCCCAACAGCATGTCAAGCACCGTGCCTATCGGCCCCTCGCGCAGCTTGTTGACGGCCTTCCTTGTCGCGGGGGATCCTGGTGCGTGTCCACGACGAGGGCTTGCCGGCCGCATGAGAACTGCATTCCCTGGCGTTGCCGAAGGGCGAGCACCGGCAGACCATCGAGGGTCGGCACGGGGTGGTACGCTGAATCCCTTGTCGGTGCATGACGGCACGAGTTTCATCGAGCGGGATTCCTCGTGAGCAAGTTGAACGCATCGGCCTGCGATCCGACGATTTGTCTGCTGGGGCGCCCGAAGCTGACGCATGCGAACCGCCCCGACGCCGCTTTGGAGCGCAAGGCGGCTGCACTGCTCGCCTATCTGGCGCTGGAGGGCGAAACTTCCCGCAGCCTGCTGGCGGGCCTGCTCTGGCCAGATCGGGGTGAGTCGACGGCGCGCAACAATCTTGCGCAGTGCCTGCATCGGCTCGCACTGGCGGAGGCCGCGATCCTGGTGGCTGCACGAGACCGCCTGGAGATTGCGCCCCACGTGCGCGTGGATATCCGCGAGGCGCTGCAACTGCACCGCGACGGTGATTGGAAGGGGTTGCTGGATCGTCGTATGGATCTGCTCTCGGGACTCGATTTCGACGAATGCTCCGAATTCACGGCCTGGCTCTGCGCACAGCGCGAGAACCTGCAACGGATGCGTCAGGATGCCCTCGAGAGGCTTGTGGAAGCTGCGCAGGGTACGGGCCAGATTCGCGCCGCTGTGGACTATGCACGAAAGCTCATGGAATCAGATCCCTGGAGCGAAGCAGCGCATCGGCGAGTCATGCGCCTGCTCGCATTGATGGGTGATCATTCAGCGGCAATCGCTGCTTACGAGCGGTGCCGCGCGATTCTGGCCAACGAACTGGGTGTGCAGCCCAACGAGGAGACACAGCGCCTCCATCGGGAGATCTGTGCTGCATCCCGGTACCCCAACTTCGGCCCGAACCTGCTCGTCGAGCGCCGTATCCCCTTTGGCCTGTTGCGTCCCCCGCGGTTCGTCGGTCGCCACGCCGAACTCGCGCGTATGGAGGAGGCTTGGCGGGAAGGCAAGGCAATTTTTGTGAGTGGGGAAGCGGGGCTTGGCAAGACGAGATTGATGCAGTCGTTCCTCGCCGACCAAGGGCGCTGTCATCTCTTCGAGGGCCAACCCGACGACGTCAAGGCGCCTTACGCCACCTACAGTCGCACCCTGCGCCAAGTCATGAGCGCGTTTCCTCACTTGACCTATCCGGATTGGGTTATGCGAGAAGCCGCTCGCATCCTGCCGGGGATGGGGGCAGGGACCGGCGTTCCCGTTGACGATCACGAACGCCTGCGCTTCCACGACGCGCTGGCCGAGGCCAATGACATCGCCGTGCGGGCCGGCATGCGCCGGGTGGCGGTAGATGACCTTCATCTGGTCGATGATGCCAGTCTGATGGTCGGGCACCATGTTTATGCGCGCCAGTGGGGCAGGGGCGACGGCATGCGAACCATCATGCTGTACCGGCCGGAGGAATTCTCCGAAGAGGGGCGCCAGGCACTCTACCGGGTACTGGATCGAGGCGTCGGAACCGAGATTCGGCTTGAGCCCTTGTCTCCGATCGAGGTCGCGGAGCTGCTCGAAGGCATCGACCCTGACTGGACGAACTGGTCGGTTCGCCTCTACGCTCACTGTGGTGGCAATCCATACTTCATCCTCGAGACGCTGCGGACATTGCACACCCGCGATGAACTGCGCGGAGCATTGCCGCGCGAGCTTCCGGTGGCGGCCGGCGTGCGCGCGCTACTCGAGCGCAGGCTGCTCGGTTTGGACGACCAGTCGCTCACGCTTGCCCGCCTTGCCGCGATTGCTCAGCACCCGCTCGAAATCGATTCGGCGTCTCGGGCGCTCGCTTGTCCGCCGCTGGCCATGCTGGAGTCGTGGTCCCGCCTGGAATCGCGAGGCATTTTGCGTCAAGGCGTGGTCACGCACGGTTCGTGGCGGCGGCTGTTGCTCGACTCGATACCGGGGCATATCGTCGAACACTTGCGCCGTCAGCTGGCGCTGTAAAGTTTGTCGACTCCCTGCGTCATGCACGAGTCATCCAGCACAGCATAGTATTTGCGCGAGCGCTGATGCACACCTCGGGTGTCGGGGGGGATCGCACCGGACGCGTTCGATCAAGGAACTTCAATCCATGATGCCCACTACGCGCGCGAACTTATTTCTTCTCACCCTGTCGGGACTGACGGGGCTGGCGAGCGTCCCACCCGCCGTGGCTCAGACGAGTCACGCCTGGACCAATTGGACCAGCGCTACCGGCGGCGGGGCGGATGGTGCGCCGGGTGTCGTTTCGGGATCGCTGTTGATGGGCTCGACGACCGTGGGGACTTCCTACGAGGGACCGTTCTTCTTCACGGTGCTCGATGCGCCGGGACAGCCCGAGTGGTCGACCGCCAACTTCACGGGCGATGTGATCCGCAATCGGCCTCCCAGCACCGACCTGATTGGATTGCAGGGCGGGCCCGGTCTGGGCCGGGTCACTTTCGCGCAGGCGATCATGAATCCCGTGCTGTCGATTCTCTCGCTTGGATTGCGCACCAACGACGGTCGGTTCTTCCCTGCGGAGATGGTATTCGGCCCGGACGTGCAGTTCGAAGTACTCAACAGCAGCGCCTCGGCCTACGGTTTTGGCGGCCCACTGGTTAAGACGGGGCAGACGCTCAGCGGCCGAGAGAGCAGTGGCAGCATTCGCTTCATCGGCACCTATGCGTCGATCGAATGGACCACGCCGCTGCAGGAGCGCGTAGCGCCCAGCCTGCCAGTTGGCGGTACATGGAGTGTGGCGATCGGCGCTCCGTGTTACGGCGGCTATCAAGTCGGGCCGCGCGCGTTGACGGTGGCGGCGTCGATTCCCGCTGGTTGCTCGGGGGACAACATCGACATTTGGCGCCAGGAGGCCGCGTTGAAGGTGGCGGGGACGTATCGAAACCTGGCAACGCATCATGTCCTTGCTCCCTTGACGATTGCGCCGTTCGGCTCCTTCAGCAATGGGGGCACGCTCATCGTGCCGGCCGGGCAAACGGTGACGGTGAACGGTGCCTTCCGGAGCTTCGGCACCATCATCGACCTGGAGTCGGGCGTGCTCGACTTCCACCAGAGCTTTTCGAAAGCGCAGGTGGGGGCGCTTTCCGCGCGAGGCTTCTCGCGGGTATCGGTGGAAAACGCACGCCTCGAGCTGTTTGGAGAAGCGACCTTCGAAGGCGCCTCGAAGTTGAGTACAGGCGCTCTCGGGTTCATCGATGTCTCCGGCGCTTTGACCTTCAAGAAAGCGGCCACGATGGATGTGGCGCCCTTCACGATCTGGACAGTCAAGGACTTCGGCAGCCTGTCGATCAACGACCAAGTGACGGCGCGCAACCGCGGCAAGCTGGAGGTCCAGTACGGCTATCTCGACATCAACAGCCGGCTCGTCAACGAGGATCGGGTGCTGATTTCGGAGTGGACGAACACGACCGGCTACGCGCCAGGGTACATGAACATCGCCGGAGTGTTTCAGAACCTCGCGTCCGGGTCACTGACCGCGACCTCGGGGTTCATCAACATTTTCGGCCTGCTCGACAATGCAGGCCTGGTCGAGCTACGAGGCGGACAGCACATCGTCGAAACCGGAGGTCTGTTGTCCCAGCGCGGCACCCTTCGTGTGAGCCGCACGACGTTCGAGAATCAGGGAACCATCCTTCAGTCGGCGGGGGCAATCACGATCCTGGATTCTGGCGGTGGTTTCATCAACGCCGGCCGCTTCGAAAACGCCGGCGCGCTCGTGATGCCGGGCAAAACACTGTTCCAGAACGAGATTTCGGGGATTTTCGTCAATCAGGCGGGTGCGAGCGTGATCCTGGTCGAACGTCTGGGTCTGCTCGATGATCCCGCCACCTTTCAGAACACGGGGCTCTTCGCCAATCAGGGGCGCCTGGTCGTCGGCGGCTTGTTCCAGAACGAGGGCATTTTTCAGCAGAGTGGCGCCGGGGTCATCCACCTGGCGAATGGTACTTTCGACGCCCGTGACTTCGTGTTGACCGGGGGCTCCATCACCGGCACCGGCATCTGGGAAGGCCACATGGTCGTGGCGACTGGGGTCGTCAGTGTGGGCAACTCGCCCGGCCGCATCGATGTGACGGGCGATTTTCGGATGACCGGTGGCGAGCTGAAGCTGGAGGTCGCCCGTGACGGTCGGAGCGACGAGTTGCGGGTTGCAGGGTCGGTGAGCAACTTCGGTGGCAACGTCAGCGTGTCGTTCCTCGACGGAGTAGCCCCGGACCTCGACCAGACCTTCGATCTCATCACATCTGGCAACGGCCTCAATATCGGTATTTCGCAGCTCGTCGTCGGGGACAGCGCGTTGGGCTACAGCTCGAGCGGCGGGGTGTTGTCCCTTTTCGTACAGCCGCTGCGGGGGGCCGTGCAGTGGGGGCAGATTTTCAGCTATTGGGATTCGAGCCTCGCGGGTTACGTGGACAGTGACCTCGGGCGGGCAGGCGATCTGCTCGGCCTGTATGGCAGCACCTTGGGGATTCGGCGCTCGGGCGTGGTCGGCTGGAACGACGTGAATGTGTGGCCTTCGGGCAGGCTGTTCAATAGCGGCGATCTGGAAATTCGGGCCGCGCTGAACCTGGGGGGCGAGTTCATCAACCGTCATCGAACGCTACTCGGCAGCGCGGAGGTTCTGCGCGGCGGGTCGTTTCGAAACACAGGCGATCTGACGCTCGGGGGCGGCGATTCTCGTGAACCCGTCTTCTTCAATCGAGGCAGCGTGCATCACGCGGCGGGGCGCTGGATCAATGTCACCGATGGATCGCCGCCTTTGATAATCAATGAGTCGGGCGCGTTATTGCGCGTGTCGTCGCAAATGAGCGGCGCGGCAACGGTGCTCAACGCGGGCGAATTCTGGGTCGACCGCGACGGGCGGGTGGCTGACTTGCTATCGTTCACGCAGTCCAAGGGCGTGACGCGGGTAGACGGCATGCTGCAGGCGGCATCGCTGACGATCAGCGGCGGGGTGCTTGAAGGCAGCGGCACCGTCGAAGGAATGCTGGTGATGCAGACAGGCTTCGACATCGACGGCGTTTTTCAGCGCACGCTGGTTCGCGGCGGCACGCAAGAGAGGCCGGGACGTTTGTCGTTTGCAGGGATGGTCGACTTCCTCGGGGCGGGCGAGGGCGTCACGCTCGAATTCCTGGTCGCTTCTCCGACGGAATTCTCCTTGATGCATTTCGATAACGTCGCCTTCGGTTACGGCACGTCCATTCGCGTGGTGTTGACCGGCGGTTTTCAGCCGCAAGCGGAATTGTCGCTGCCCATCATCGTCATCGATCCGGCCGGATCGATGGGGGGGCTTACGAATCTTTACGATAACTTCGGCGTGTTTCGCCGCAGTGCTGGAGGCGACATCTTCTGGGAGGGGGGGCAGAGCTTGTCTTACGCGGACGGGACCTTCTCCGCCTTTCTTGCCCCGGTTCCCGAACCCAGCACGTGGGCCTTGGTTCTTGGCGGGATCGCGGTGGTCGGCTGGCGGGCCCTTCGCCAGCAGCGCAAGGCGGGCCGGGAAGTGTCCTGAGTCAGCGATTCGCTGCAGTAAGGATGCCTCCAACAGCCGTGTCGCGTGGTCGTGAATCCTCGCCAGGTGCCCAAGCGGGAGGCCGAGCTGGCGGTCGTGTTGCCGCAGGGCGTGTTCCTCGACGGCGGGTGGGTGCCGCGGCATTTTTTCGGGTGCACTGGGAAGGAGTCGCCCGCTCTGAGCTGATCTGCTGGGGAGTTTTGGCCTGGCCAATCGCACGCTGGGCAGCCGCAACCCCGCCGCCTGACCCGAAAGCTGCCTGGGCATCGGGTAAAACGGCGCGCTTTGTGGCCCTTCATCGGGCTCAACCGGCGTCAGACGCAGCCCCTCCCCGCAGCCCGGGGTGCCGGGCCGCGTTCCGCTCTTGTCCCTGGTGCCTCCAGGATGGCCGCAATGGTCTTGAGCTGGCCGCCGCAGTTCGGGCAGTGCTCCAGGGCCAGATCGCCCGATTCCTCTTCTTCTTCGATGAGCACGCCGCGGCGGGTCATCAGCTTCATCAGCCGCGTGATGATCTTGTGTAGCAGCGCCTGCAAGTTCTCATCGGTGGGGGAATCGGCCTGGACGAATACCGGCTCGCAGGGCTTTCGCGCAGCACGATCTATCAATACATGCAGGACGGCGATTTCCCGAAGCCCGTGCCTCTCGGCCCGCACGCAGTCGGGTGGCTCGATGCAGCAACCAGGCGAATGAGGATCGCCGACTCATGGCTTGTTCGGACTTTTTCTTGAATGCATCACGGCGTACGCCAGTCGTCGCCGGGCATGATCCGGACCATGAACTGGTCGAACATCGGCACGGTGAAAGCCGTGTCGCCGTGGTTCGGGCTCCAGATCATGCCCTTGGAGATCAGCTGGTTGCGCGTCGGCCCCAGTGCCGTGACCTTGCGCTCCAGCATGGTGGCGATGTCGCCGGACCGATGCGGTCCCGCGCCCAGCTCGGCCATGGCGCGAAGATAACGCTTCTCGGTCGGCGTCAGCCGGTCGAAACGCACCCGGAAAAAACTCTCGTCCAGCGCAACGATTGTCATGGCGGTGGCCTGCTCGACGTCCTGCACGGTGATCGGCGAGCACGGCGCGACGTCCCACACATGTTTGCCCCACTCCTGCAGGAAATACGGATAACCCTGGGTCTCCTGCACGATCCGCTCCAGCGCCCCGGGCGCGAACGCCACATGCTGCTGGGCGGCCGGCAGCGCAATCGCATCCCGCGCGGCAGCGGCATCGAGCGGGCCGACCAGCGCAAAGTCGAACAATCGCTCGGCATACGACTTGGCGCGCCCCATGCGGCCCGGTAGTTGCGGCAGGCCCGCGCCGACCAGCATCACCGGCAACTGCCGCTGTGCGACCCGGTGCAGCGCGGTGATCAGCGCGGCCAGTTGCTCTTCCTCGACATATTGCAGCTCATCGATGTAGAGAATCAACGCGGTGCCCGCGCTGCGCGCCGCCTCGCCGGCAGCCTCCAGCAGCGCCTGCAGGTCATGCTCCAGGTCGCCGTTGTCGGCCAGACCCGGCTCGGGGTCGAAGTCGATGCCGACCTCGATGTCGTTGTATTTGAACTTCAGCCCCTTGGCAAAACCGGCCAGCGCCTGCAACGCGCGACGCCCCAACACGCGCGCCTGCTCGATGCGCGACAACCGCAACAACGCCTGCCTGAGTTGCGGCGCCAGGATGGCTGGCAACGAACGCCCTTCCGGCGCCTCGATTCGCAAGGTGTGCAAGCCAGCCGCTTCGGCGTCGTTGCGCATCCGGTCCAGCAGCACCGTCTTGCCCGCGCCGCGCAGGCCGATCATCAGCAGGCTCTTGGCCGGCCGCCCTGCCCGGATGCGCTCGGCTGCGATGCGCACACTTTCACGCAGGTCGTCGCGGCCTGCCAGCTCCGGCGGCGGCGTGCCGGCGCCGGGGGCGTAAGGGTTGGCGACTGGGTCCATGACGGCAGTTTATTGAGAGTTTATGGATATTACAAGAAATAGATAACTTCCCTAATATCGGTATAAAAGGCTGTCAACAACGTTGATGGTCGGCCGTCATAGGCAATCCATGCTGCCAGCAAACCGGGCCCATGGATGTCGGCGCGCGCAAAGGGTTAACCCGGATAGTGGCGCCCATGGTCGGATGCGAAACTTGCTTACAGATAAGTTCATTCCACGACGAATGACGGGGTGCTCCAGGAGTTTCGGGTGCAGCAAATACACGATGACACATCTTCTCCCCAGTTCCGCATCGCCGCGTCCCGGCGCATGTTGTACCGTGCCGGACTCGACAGCCAGGTCGGGGGTCACGTCAGCCTTCGGGTTCCCGGCGAGGACGCATTCTGGGTCACGCCGTTCCAGTATTTCGACGAGACTGTGCCGGAGCACGTGTCCAAGGTCGGTTTCGACCTGACCGTTCAGCAACAGGGAACCCTGCCGGCGTCGCCGGGCATCAACTTCCATGCCTCCGTTCTGATGGCCCGGCCGAACGTGAACTGCGTCATCCACACCCATGCCAGGACGATCTCGATCTTTGCCACCACCCGCAGGAAATTCGACGTCTACTATGTCTACGGCTCCATGTTCGCCGATCTGGTGGGTGAGTTCGTCGACGACCCGAGCCTGACGCCCGACCAGGAAGGCGCCGCGATCGCCGCCGCGCTGGGCAACAACAAGGTGGTGTTGATGCCGCACCACGGTTCCGTGCACGTGGGTGAAAGCCTCGAGTTCACCACCATCGAGGCGATAGTGTTCAACATGGCCTGCGAATACCAGCTCGCTGCGATGGCATCGGGTGGACAGCCCATGGACCCGGCGGCGGCTCGCTCGTACCGTGATGCCTATTACAAGTACGGCTTTCGCGAACAGATGTGGCTCGCCAACCTGCGACGGCTGCGCGTCAGCGATCCGGATCTGTTTGCGCCGGCCCGCCGCTAAAGATACCGGTCCTGCGGACGAACCAGATTCAGCACCTTCTCACCGGTGAGTTGCCTGTGGCAGTTGCGCCCTGCCATGCGCAGTGCCGTTGCGCTGGTCTGCCGGACCGACGCGGAGTTGTGCGGCGAGCCGATCACGTTGGGCAGGTCCATGAATGGATGGTCCAGGCGAAAGGCGCCGTGCCGAACCGGTTCCACCCACCAGGCGTCGATACACGCGGTGAAATTCGGGTGTGCCTGAAGGTGTGCGAACAGTGCTGCCTCGTCGATGATCTCGCCACGCGCCAGATTGACCAGGATGGCATCGTCCTTCATCCGGGCCAATGCGCGCGCATTGATGAGCCCGTGCGTGGCGCGTGTCAGCGGCGCGCTGATAACCAGCACATCGGCCGCGGCCAGGAATTCGTCGAGTTGCTGCGTGGTGCCGATCCAGTCCACCGGGTCGCTGCTGGTGCCACTGCGATTGATGGCGTGAATCATGACTCCGAAGCCGCGCATCAGGCGTGCCGTGGCTTGCCCAATGCCGCCGTAGCCCAGAATCCCGCAGACCATGCCGGCAAGCATGCGGTTGGATGTGAACTGGTTGAAGGTGCCGCGCGCGAGCGCCGCGTGTTCGATCAGCAGCCGCTTTGCTGCCGCCAGCGTCAGCGCCAGCGCATGTTCGGCCATCGGCTCGGAATAGGCCCCGGCGTTGCTGGCGACGGGCACCCCCGGTGGCAGGTCTCCGATCGGAATGAAGTCGACACCAGCGGTCATCAGCTGTATCAGCTGGGCCTTGCCGATCGCCGCAATCTCGTCCGGCGCAAGTTCATGCGCCGGATGTCGCGCAAGCACGACATCGGCCTGTTGCAGCACCGCCTTGCGCGACCCGGCGTCGCGCCCGGCCAGCACCACGATCTGCGCGGTACCCGCGATGGCATCGCGCAGCGCGGCGTGCGCTTCGGCATCGAGTTCAAAACTCACAGCCAGGATCCGGTTCATGGTGGTTGCCTCCGCGCCATCGTGCATGTGCAACGTGGCAGTTCCTGATTTTGCCTGTAGCCCGTGGTCTTGCTAGGGTCGCGGCCAGCCTTGTTGTGGCAAGCGCGAACGAAATCCAGTGCCATCGGTATCCAGGCGTGGGGGAATCTGATGTGAAAAAGCCTGCTTCAGGCTGGCCTTTTCGTGGCGTGTTCACAATGTTGCGCGGCAATCATCCGGACTGTGGCGCGACAACCAGCACCGCGCGAACACGCCACGAGAGCCTTTACAACAACAAACCGTTCTCTCCGAGGAAGACCATGAAAAACGAGACACCGTTCGACCCCACCCACAGCCCCTGGCTCGCCACCTACACCAGCGCAGGCATCGTGGCCAAGCTGCAAACTCCGCAACATGCGTCTCTCGCCGAACTGGTGCAGGAGCGGTGCGCCCATTTCGCCGCCGAGCAGGCCGCCAGGCGCCTCAAGCACCCGGCGTTCAGCTGTGTGATGCCCAACGGCATGAACGGCCGCCTGAGCTTTTCCCAGGTCAACGCCCAGTCCGACGCCTTCGCCGGCTACCTGCGCCAGACGCTGGGGCTGAAAGCCGGCGACCGGGTGGCGGTACAGATGCCCAACTGCCTGGCCTATCCTGTGGCGGCCTTCGGCGTGCTCAAGGCCGGCTGCGTGCTGGTCAACACCAACCCGCTTTACACCGAGAGCGAGATGGTTCACCAGTTCAACGACTCGGGCGCTACCGCGCTGGTGGTGATGGACATGTTTGCCGACAAGCTGCCCGGCGTGCTGTTGCGCACCGGGGTGAAGCACGTGGTTCTGGCGCGGGTCGATGCGTTTTTCCCGGTGATTCCGGGCGCAGTGATCCGAGGTGTGCAAAAGGTCTGGAGCCGGGTGCTGCCGCCGGTTACCGTGCCGTATGTGCGTCTGGCGCAGGCGCTGGTACAGGGCCGCGCCACGCTGGTCGCCACGCCCGCCAAGACTTATTGGCAGGACATCAATCACGACCACCTGGCCGCGCTGCAATATACCGGTGGCACCACCGGCGTGAGCAAGGGCGCGATGCTCAGCCACGGTAATCTGCTCAACAACGTCAACCAGATGCTGGCCATGGGCGCCACCCACATGGAGGAGGGGCGCGAGTGTGTGCTGACTGCCTTGCCGCTGTACCACATTTTCGCCTTCACGGCCAACCTGTTGGGCTTCCTCTCGATCGGTGCGCACAACGTGCTGATCCCCAGCCCGCGGCCGGTGCAGAACCTGCAGCGCGCAGTGGAAAACTTCCCCATCACCTGGATGACTGGGGTCAACACGCTGTTCAACGGCCTGCTCAACGAAGAGTGGTTCACCGCCTACCCGCCCCGGGAGCTCAAGGCATCGATCGCCGGTGGCACCGCGTTGCACAGCGCGGTCGCGCAGCGCTGGGTGGAGGTCACGCGCACGCCAATCGCCGAGGGTTATGGCCTGACCGAAACCTCGCCGGTGGTGAGTTTCAACCCACTGCGCGGCACCCCGCGACCGAGCAGCATCGGGATTCCCGCGCCGGGTACCGAACTGCGCCTGATGGGCGACGACGGCAGCGCGGTGGCACCGGGCGAGCCGGGCGAGATCTGCGTGCGCGGTCCGCAGGTGATGCAGGGCTACTGGAACAACGAAGCCGAGACCGCCGGTGTGCTGAAGGATGGCTGGCTGGCCACTGGCGACGTCGCGGTGATGGAGCCCGATGGCTTTTTGCGCATCGTCGACCGCAAGAAAGATCTGGTGCTCGTCTCGGGCTTCAATGTCTACCCCAACGAGGTGGAAGACACCATTGCCCAGCTTGAGTCGGTGCTGGAGGTGGCGGTGATCGGGGTGCCCGATGACAAGACCGGTGAGGCGGTGCGCGCCTTTGTTGTGCCGAACCCGGATCACCGCGACCAACTCACAACCGAGCAGGTGCTCGCGCACTGCCGCCGGCAGCTCACCGCTTACAAGGTGCCGCGCTCGGTGGTGCTGCGCGACGAGCTGCCCAAGAGCCCGATCGGCAAGGTGCTGCGCAAAACGCTCAAGGCCGAGGCCCAAGCCCAGGTCCGCTGACGTACAACAAACCCCCACGGAGACACACCCATGATCACCGAATTCGAAACCCGCCTGCTGGGCATCATGATGATGGTCATCATGCTGGGCATGGGCGCCTCGCTCACCTGGCGCGATTTTCTGATTGCGTTTCGCAAACCCAAGGGCGTGCTGGTCGGCATGTTGTGCCAGTTCGGCATCATGCCGCTGCTGGGCTTTGTGCTGGCGATGGCGCTGGACCTCTCACCGGGCCTCACCGTGGGCCTGATCCTGATGGCCTGCATGCCTGGAGGCACTACGTCCAACATCTTCAGCTACTTCAGCAAGGGCGTGCTCGCGCTGTCCATCCTCATGACCACGGTCTGCACGCTGGCCGCCCTGGTCATGGTGCCACTGCTGCTGGAGTTCTATTCATCGATGGCAGGTCTCTCCAGCGAATTCAAGATCCCGGCGTCCAGCGTGGCGCAGGTGCTGGTGGTGTTGCTCGTGCCCACCGTGCTCGGCATGGTGCTGCGCAAGCTCAACCCCAACATCGGCGCGACCATCGAGTTGCTCGGCGGTTTCATGGGCATCGTGGTGATCGTGTTCCTGGTCGCCACCTGGGTGCCGCGCAACCACCGGCTGCTGGCCGAGACGCCGTGGCCGGTGTACTTCGCTGCGATTGGCCTGGGCCTGATCGGCATGGCGCTGGGTTATGCACTGGCGCGTCTGCTCAAGCAAGACAACAACCGCAGCCGCACGATCGCGCTGGAGACCGGCATCCAGAACGGGCCGCTGGCCGTGCTCATCGTCACGCTCAGCATTGCGGCGACGATTCAGCAAGAGGTGCTGCTGATCCCGGTGCTGTACTCGCTGTTTATCGTGCTCAGCAGCAGCGTGGTCACGCTGTTCTTCCGCCGCTGGGCGACACGCGAGGCGCTGGCGCGCGACCGCTTAAAGGCCGGCTCCCTGCTGGTGACCTGACTGACGCGCTGCACGGGCAGCGGGGTCCGATCGGGAGCATAACGTTCTTCAGGCCCCCCGAGGGGGTGCGAGGAAACTTGGGAGCGGCCCGGCGTTTCGTCACCAATGCCCCCAGCCCTGGCTTCGCCAGGCCCCCCGAGGGGCATAAGCGCTAACTTAAAATTCATGACCACGGAACCTCACATTGATACCTCCGCAGGCGTGGCGCTTCGCGCAGTCGTGCCGCGATGTCGTTCCAGCAACGCATGCACTTGCGCAGCGACAGAGGTGGATTGCAGGCGCGGCTCAGGAGCATGTGCATGAGGGCGTATTCACGCCATCTCGAGCGGCGCGGCAATGCCGTCGCCGTCACCTGCGGCGTAACCCCAGGGGGAAAAACGCTCGGCCGTGAGGATGAGCTTCTCGATCAGGCAGGCTACGAGCAATTTGCCCTGCAACCAGGCTCTGGCACCGTCCTTGTCGATCTTCTTCAGGTGCCCGAGTTGCAGCAGGGATTTCAATCGCTTGAAGGCCAGCTCAATCTGCCATCGCCTGCGGTAGAACTCCATGATCGCCGCCGCGCTGGGCTCAGTCAGGGTGGTCACCACAATGACGTAGCCGGCAGCCTCCAGGGTTTGGGGCTGCACGTTGCGCTGCTTCTTGCGAGCCTCCTGCTCGATCGCTTGTTGTGCCGCCAGCGTCTGCGCAGCAGTCTTCTTGTAGGCGCACACGCGTACCGCGATGGTGCCGATGTCGTCTTGCACCCGCGCGGGCCAGTCGGCAGCTTGCCCGATGGCCAGCGTGCGCAACAGCGGCAAGATCTCCAATGGCCGGCCGCGACGGTCATGCAGCGGCAAGTTCGACAAGTTTGCACGCAGTACGACATCGCCCTTGGACTGCACCACATGGCGCAAACCGGGCCGCTTGGCGAATCCGCGGTCGGCCATGATGACATCACCGGCGCGGATGTCGAAATGCGTCAGGCTCTCGCCAACACGGGCATCGCTGACGTGCACCTCGTCGCAGCTCAGTGTGTGCAGGTTCAGCGCATAGTGCAGCCGCCATGTCGAGCCCGTCGCGCCGGGCTCGCACACCGAGCTGCCATCGACCAGGCGCACGCGCCGGCCCGCCAGCAGCGTGTCGCCAACCAAGGGCAAAGCCATGCCGGTGGCCATCTCCCGGGCCATCCATTCGAACCAAGCGCCGCAGCCGCGCAGCCTCTTGAGCAGCGCCACGTCCGACACCGCCGCCAACCCGCCGGCACTGGCACGCACTGCCGTCTCACGCAACGAGCATCCGTCGGCCAAGTGGATGAGCAGCACCCGAAGCAGCGAGCCCACGCTGGCAAAACCGCGCAGTCGCCGCACCGCTCCGAGCTCAACCGCCTTGGCCTCCCACTGCGCAGGCAGCATCTGCATCACGACCTCCCAGTCCTGCCCAATGCTGGCCAACTCGCCCGTCGCCAGCTCGTCTGCGCAGGCGTCGTCAATGTCATCCAGCTCAAACGAGTCATGCATGGCCGCCCCTTTGTAGTGACGGACCGGAGCATAGCACAATGAGTCATATTAAGTTAGCGCTTATGCCCCGAGGGGGTGCGAGGACACTTGGGGCGGCCCGGCGTGTCCTCATGTGCGTGAAAGGCAATCGCTTGAGCCCACGCAAGACCCCGCAACCGGCTTTAGGCGCTTTGGGCCACGGCTTGTGGCGGGGTCTTGCCCTGCGGGCCGGGGCGCTCGCAGGCGGGACGCCAGCGACCTTAACACGCAGACACGCTGCGGCCAGGCATTGCAACCGGCGCGATCGCACCCATGTTCCACCGAGGCACGACCCGACGGAACCCGGCACCTTGTCCTTTCTGATTTTCTCTCTGCTGGCGGTGGTTTTCGTGGCATGGTTGCTGGCCCGCCCCTGGCTGCTGGATCGACGCCGCGAGCGGCTGCGCGCGCAACCCTTTCCAGCACCCTGGCGCCTGGTGTTGCAGCGCCTGCCTTTCGCGCGGCGCCTGCCCGCCGACCTGCAACTGCAACTCAAGGCCCATATCCAGGTGTTCCTGGCTGAAAAGCCTTTTATCGCTTGCGGCGGCATCGAGCTGACCGAGGCGATGCGGGTGACGATTGCAGCCCAGGCCTGCATGCTGTTGCTCAACCGCGACGCCGGTTATTACCCCAGCCTGCGCCAGATCCTGGTCTATCCGGGTCCATTCGTCGTCGACCGGGCGCAGCCAGTGGGCGCCGGAGTGATGCAGGACCTGCGCCAGGTGCTGTCCGGCGAGTCCTGGTCCCAGGGCCAGGTGGTGTTGTCCTGGCAGGACGTGGAGAGCGGCGTCGCCGATCCGGGCGATGGGCGCAACGTCGTGATCCATGAATTCGCGCACCAGCTCGACCAGGAAAGCGGCCAGGCCAATGGCGCGCCAGCACTGGGCAGCCGGCGTTCCCACCGCGACTGGGCACGGGTGTTTTCGGGCGAGTTCTCGGCGTTGCAGCGCCGGGTGGAGTCGGGCCAGGCGGGCGGACTGCTCAGCGACTATGGCGCCACCAATCCGGGCGAGTTCTTCGCCGTGGCGTCGGAGGCGTTCTTCGAGCAGTCGCCGCGGATGGCGCAGGAGCACCCCGCCCTGTTCGAGCAACTGCGCCAGTATTACTGCGTCGACCCGCTGAGCTGGTAAGGCACCCAGTCAGCGGTCCAGTTCCGGATAACGCCGGAAGATGCCATCCTCGTTGAACGCAATTCGCCGGTCGCTGCGCAGATAGGCCTGCAGGCGCTTGTGGCGCGAGAACTCATCGTGCAGTCGGAGCACCAGCGGCGCATCGCGCAGCGCCGCGCTGGCCGCGTTGGGAAAGGCATACAGGCAGCCGTCCACAAGCTGGAACAGGGAGAGGTCGGCGTAACTCATGCTGCCGCCCACCAGATGCAGCCTGCCCGCCCTGGCGTTGCTCTTGTTGCGCCGCAAGATGGCCTCGAACCAGGCCAGGTATTTCGGCAGTCGGTTCTCGCGAAAATTCTTGGCCCGCTTGAGCGCCTCGGCCTTCTGGTCTTCGTAGAACAACGATCCGGAGATCGGATGGTGGGTGTCGTGGGCCTCGGTCACGGCATCGGCGATCGTTAGCTGAATCTGTTGGGTCCACAGCCGGTGCCCTTCGCTGCGACCAACCAGACCCAGCCGCGGCCCGAGGTACATCAGGATGGCGGCAGTCTGCGCAATGACCCGTTTGCCATGCTGCAGCACCGGCGGGGCAAACGGCGGCGTCAGCAGGGTCTCGTCATCGCGCCAGCTCAACAGCGTCGGCATGCCCTGCCGAGGCAGGCGCTGGCCGCGCGCCACGTCGGTGTAGTCGGTATCGGACGCCTCGAACGCCAGCCGGACGAACTCCCCGCGTCCCTGGATCGAGGGCCAATAATGCAATTCGTAGCGTAAACCCATGCGTGTTCTCCGTCAGGTCGATGGCTTGGTAAGGAAACCGTTGGCGCCCGCCTTTTCCCTGACCGCGCGCTGGGCTTGGCCCTGCTGCTCCCACGACGCATGGTACGGTGCAACCGCCTGGTCGGCAAAGCGCCAGTAACTATCGCCAAGGCCGGCGCTACGAAGCCACGCAAGGCGAGTGGTTGGTCGAACGCTTGGTCAAAGAGTTCCACCATCCGGGTCGCGCCGGTGGCGGCGGTCTCTACACCGCACGCTGCCTGCACGAGAATGGGCTGACGACGGCGCACGACGCCAACACTGGCTCGATCTTCGTTATCCCGGCCTGGGCCGGCGGCGCGATGCCGTTCATCTGTACCATGGGAATCGCCAACTCCCTGCTCCGCACCGATGATCTGGCCCAGCGCCATGGCGCGGGATTGTCGGTGTCTGAAGCGGTATGCGAGACGATCCGGCGGCATCCACCAAGCTACCGCATGGTGTGCCAGCGAACGAAACTGCCAAGACACGGGAGGCAACATGCCTGACTACTGCGACCCCCTGATCGATTCCAGCTTCAAGGGTTTCCCGCACCAGCAAGCCGCCCTGCGACGATCGGCCATTGGCGCCCAGGGCTGGAACCTGCTGCGTGGCGACCTGCCATTGCCGCTGGCCGTGATCAGGCGCGATGCGCTGGCGGCCAACCTGCAGTGGATGCAAGGTTTTGCGCGCGAGCACGGCGCCGACATGGCGCCGCACGGCAAGACCACGATGTCGCCCCAGCTGTTCCAGCGCCAGCTCGCGGCCGGCGCCTGGGGTATCACCTTCGCCACCATCGGACAGTCCCGGGTGGGCATCGATGCCGGGGTGCGCAACTGCCTGATCGCCAACCAGGTGCTGACCGATGCCGACCTGGCCGCTATCGTTCAATGGCGACGCGACCGGCCGGACCTGCGTATGGTGTTCCTCGTCGATTCGGTCCGGCAGCTCGATCTGATCGAGATCTGGTTCGAGCGCGCGCATGACCCACTGCCGTTCGACGTGTTGCTCGAGATCGGCCTGGACGGTGGCCGCACCGGTTGCCGCGACCATGCCAGCGCACAGCAGCTGGCTCGGCGCCTGCAGGTGAGTCCAGCCACCCGGCTGGTGGGCATCGAGTGTTATGAAGGTTTGTGGGCCAAGGGCGATTCGGCTGCCGACACGACCTTGGCCGACGCGCTGATGGCCCGCGTCGTCGCCATGGCCCGGGAATGTGACGCCGCCGGCATGTTTGCCGATCCCGAGATCATCATCAGCGCCGGGGGCTCGTCGATCTTCGACCTGGTCGCCCGCCACATGCGGCCCGCGTTGTCGCGGCCCGTGCGCGCCTTGTTGCGCTCGGGTTGTTACGTGACGCACGATCACGGCAATTACAAACGCATGATGACGGTGATGAACAGCCGCTTGTCCTGCGGTCACGGCTTGCAGTCGGCGCTGGAGGTCTGGGCCACGGTGCAGTCGCGACCGGAGCCTGGCCTGGCCATCGTGGCCGCCGGCAAGCGCGACCTGTCGTTCGACGTGACGATGCCGTTCCCGGTCTGGGTTTGCCGCCACGGTTCGCAGACCGCCATTGCGGCACCAGCGCACTGGAAGGTCACTGGCCTGAACGACCAGCATGCCTACCTGCGTGCACCCGAGGGCAGCACGATCGACCTGCAGGTCGGCGACACGATCGGCCTGGGCATCTCGCACCCCTGCACCACGTTCGACAAGTGGCGCTGGATGGCGATCGTCGATGACGGATACAACGTGTGTGACGCAATCACCACCTGCTTTTGAGCACCCCCCAGGGAGCGCCTGCGTCATTCCCGCCCCCAGGGTTCAAGCAAGGCGGCAGAGCCACATTTGCTTGAACGGTTACGCGCGATGGGTCCGACTAGAAGACGGACGCGGTGCCCCTTGCCGCTCAGGGGACATTACACCAGAGCCTCTCGCCGATTAGCATCTCTGCGGCTTCTCCCCGATCAAGGAGTTCTCGCATGAAACGCATGTCCACCGGCTTGGCCACCGCGTCCGTCGCGCTTGTAATGGCCTGCGCCTGGCCGGCCAGCCAAGCGCAGTCGGTTGATTTTCGGCTCGGCAGCGCCATCGAGGCCTCGCACGCCCAACGCAGCATCATCATCGTTGCCGATACCCGGTGGGCCAACGCGAAGCACGGCGAATCGATCCGTTTCGTATCGGGAGCGAGCGAGTTCGGCTGGAAGTTCGATGGCACCGTGAGCAATCTCGACCTTTCCAAATTGGCGCCGGCCGGATTCTTGGCGAGACCCTTCACCGTGTACGTGGCGTCACCGGTGAACATTCGCGGAGGCAATTGACGCCGCGGATGTCGAGCGCCGATACATCCGCATGCACAACCGCTCAACCGCGGCTGCGGCGTCAGCCTTGTCGCACCCAGTCGAGCAACTGCGCCTTTTGCACCTTGCCCAGGGCGGTCTTGGGCAGTTCGCCGCGGAACAGGACCCGGCGCGGCAACTTGAAACGGGCGATACGGCCCTCCAGCAGTGCCAGCAGGCTCTGAGCGTCGAGCGTGGTGCCGGGCTTGCACACCACGATGGCAACCGCGACCTCACCCCAGCGCGGGTCGGGCTGGCCGATCACAGCGGCTTCCACGACCTGTGGATGGGCCAGCAACAGGTTTTCGATCTCCGCCGGATAGATGTTTTCCCCGCCCGAGATGATCAAGTCGCGCGAACGGCCGACGACCCAATAGAACCCTGCCGAGTCCTGGTGCGCCAGGTCGCCACTGCGGAACCAGCCATCGCGAAACGACGGGTTGTCGCCGTCTTGCCAGTATCCCTGCATCAGGTTGGCGGCGCGGATCCAGATTTCGCCGACCTCACCTGCAGCGACGTCGTCGCCGTTGTCGGCCACCAGCCGCACTGCCACGTGCAGGCCGGCCTTGCCCGCCGCGCCCGGTGCCCGCAGCGCATCCGCCCGGCGCAGATAGATCGATACCGGCCCGGTCTCGGTTGCACCGTAGACCTGTCCGACAGGCACGCCGCGCGCATGGAAGGCCTCGATCAGGCCCATGGGTACAACCGACGAGCCGGCCACCAGCATGCGCAGCGACGACAGGTCGGCGCGCGCAAAACCGGGATGCTCGAGCACGGCACGCAAGGTCGCGGGCACCATCACCGACAACGCGGGGCGGCGCGCCTGCACATCGGCCAGCCAGCGGCCCGGCTCGAAGCGCCGGTGCAGTGTGACGCTGCCTCCGGCATGCAGCACGGGCAGCGTCTGGATACACAAGCCGCCGACATGGAACAGCGGCAGCACGGTCAGTACATGGTCGCGCGCCGTCAGGTCCTGGGCATGGGTCGCGTTGATGCAGTTCCAGAGCAACCCGGCCTGGGTATGCACCACACCCTTGGGTCTGCCGGACGTGCCCGAGGTATAGACCAGCAACACCGGCGACGCATCGTTGCCGGCCAGGGCCGGCACCGCGCCTGCGCCGATGGACAGGGCCGAATCGCCAACCAGGGTATCGCCTGGAGCGGCATCGCCAACCAGGGTATCGCCTGGAGCGGCATCGCCTGCCAGGGCATCGCCTGGCAGCAGCCGCACCAACCCGCCACCGGACAGGGCCTGGGCCTGCGGCTGGTGGCTGCCATCGTGTACCAGCAGGCTGGCGCGCGCGTCGGTCAGTATGGCCGCATGTTCGGCTCCGGCCAGCCGGTAGTTCAGCGGCAACAACATGGCGCCGATACGCGCCAGCGCAAACAACAGCACCAGCATGGCCGGGTCGTTCAGGCCTAGCCAGGCAACCCGGTCTCCCGCAGCCACACCTTGCGCCTGCAGCACGGCCGTGGCCCGGCAGATACGTTCCCACAAGTGCGGATAGTGGATATCCTGGCCGTCGAAATGCAGCGCGACCTGCTCAGGGGCAAATTGCGCATGGCGCTCGATGATGCGCGACAAATTCATCGCCACCGGATCGCCACGCCGTTGCACCGCACGGGAATCACCGCCTACAACACGTCCGGCTCGTCGCGCTCGCCGGCTTCATACAGGCATTCGCGGCCGAGCCGGTCGATGCACAACTCGGCGGTCCAAGGGAGCATCAGCGAACCGCAACGCGAGTCGCGGTACATGCGCTCGAGTGGCAGCGACTTGAGCATCGACTGACCGCCGCAGGTGCGCACCGCCAGGCGGCAGATATCGTTGGCGTTCTCCATGACGGTGTAATGTGCCGAGAGCAGGCCAAGCCGGATCTCCTTGGATGGATCGACCCGAGCCGCGCGCGCGTTCTGCAGGAAGATGGCCCGCGTCTGCTCCAGCTTGACCTTCATCTCGGCCACCGCGATCTGCTTGGTCGGATACATGCGCCGCTTGACCGGCGGCGTGCCCGGCACCTCGGCGCGCAGGTATTGCACGGTGAAGTCGTAGGCCGCCTGCGCGATGCCCATGTAGGTCGGCGACAAGGTCGCGAACATGTGCGGCCAGCGCAGCGCCGCTTGCGCGTACAGGCCCTCGGGCATCAACCGCTCGACCTCGGGCACGAACACGTCCTCGAACAGCAGGTTGCGCGAGACCGTGCCGCGCATTCCCAGCGGATCCCAGTCACCGCTGGCAGTGACGCCGGGCAGGTTGCGGTCCACCGCCAGGTACAAGGCATCGCGCTGCGTCGCCCCCGGCTTGTCCAGCGTGCACAGGATGCCGTAATAGTCGGCCGCGCCGGCCAGCGAGGCGAAGATCTTGCGCCCGTTGACGACATAACCGCCATCGACCTTGCGCGCCAGCGTGCCAAATGGCGCCTTGCCGGCAGCCGCCGCGCCGCCTTCCGAGAACGGCTGGGAATACACCTTGCCCTGCTCGACAATGCGCTGGTAGAGCAGCGCCCGGTGCTGCTCATGGTTGGCGCGTTGCTCGGGGGTCATGTCCAGGTCATCGGCGATGAAGCCGGTCCACATGGTCGAACTCACGTGCATGTTCAAGGTCAGCGCGGTGGCGCCGCAGTGGCGGCCGATCTCGGCGGCCACCATGACATAGGTCGCGAAGTCGGCACCCCAGCCGCCGTATTGCTCCGGCACACAAATGCGCAGCAAGCCGGCAGCATGCATGTCGGCATAGTTCTCGAACGGAAACACCGCGTCGCGATCGATCTGGCCGGCGCGCGCAGCGAATCGGTTGCGGCCGAGTTCGGACGCGATCGCCAGCAGTTGCGACTGCTTGTCGGTCAGTGCGGTGTAGTCGCCTGCAATGGACGGTGGTACATACCGGCTGGAGGTGGAAGCTTGTGGGGCTGTCGACATCGATTGGGTACTCCTCATGCAGGGAAATGGGCCTGCAGGAACTGCAGCACGGCGGCGTTGAAGTGTGCCGGTCGCTCCATGTTGGCCAGGTGGCCCACCGCGCCCAGGCACAGGTAGTGGGCGCCGGGAATGGCGTCGGCCATGCGCCGCATCACGGCCGGCGACGCATTGCGGTCGTGTTCACCGGCCAGGCACAAGGCGGGCACCGCGATGCGGGTCAGTTCCGGCATCCGGTTGAATGCGACGATGGCCTGCAACGCGGCCCGATAACTGGCCTGAGGCACGGCGGCCATGACATCGCGCGCCCGTTGCAGCGCCTGCGGATCGGCATCGGGCGCCATCATGGTGGGCACCAGTTGCGCAGCCAGCTGTGCCATGGTCTGGCCGGCATCGAGTGGCGCAAAACGTTCCTGCAGGAACTGCCGCTGCCAGTTGCCATCGGGTCGACCGAACGCCGGCGAGGTACCCGACAAGATCAGGCCGTGCACGCGGGCCGGCGCCAGAGCCACCAGTTCCTGTGCCACCATGCCGCCCATGCTGTGGCCCAGCACCAGACTGCGATCGGCGCCGACATGGTCGATCAGGGACCGCAACACATCGGCAAGGCTGCGCACCGTGTACGGCTCGAGGGTGGCTGACTCACCATAACCGGGCATGTCCCAGGCAATCGCCCGGTAACCGGCTGCGGCGATGGCATCGAGGTTTTCGTGCCAGACCTGTTTTCCGCCGCCCACACCGTGCAGCAGAAAAACGGCGGTGGCGCCGGATCCCCGCTCGAGTGTGGTGGGCAACACAGGCATGGGAGTCATCCCCGGCCTCAGGCGAGAACGCCCTGCAATTGGCCACCGACCACGACGGCGGTGTCGTCCAGCATCACCGTGCAGCCGCGCATCGGCAGGTCGAAGTGGCCCAGCGTGTGGCGGCCGGCGACCTCGTTGGCGCCGGTCGAGTACAGGAAGTTGCCGGCAAACGCGCGCAGTTCGGTGCCATTGAAGTCATTCTTGTCGTAGAACGCCATCGCATCCCAGCGTGCGGCCGGGTTCATGCCCCAACCCACATGCGACACCGCATAGGCGCAGCGGTCGCCCCAGGCAGCAAAATAACTGCGCATCAGCTCGGCGTCGAGGTGGTCACCCGCAATATTGGTCACGTGGTCGTCCTGCACGGTGAGCGTGACCGGTTTCTCGAGGTATCGCTTGAAGGTCAGGTTCACGTCGCCCTCATTCATGACCAGCTGGCCATTGACGCTGCCAGCGGCCGGAAACGCCAGGCACAGGCCGCCCGGCCAGTGCGAAATGCTGCCCGGGCGGGCCGTGTACCCCCAGCCGCCCCCGACACGGGCCTGGGCCAGGTCGATGGTCAGGTCGGTGCCGGCCTCGGAGCACACCCGCATCCGTCGCGCATGTTTGAGCAGCCGCATGCCGGCCTTGACCTTGGCCTCCAGCGCGGGATCGGGCAGGCACCGCTCCAGCACTTCCGGGTGTTCGTTGGAGACCATCAGCACCCGTGCGCCGCCACCCAGGATCTGCGGCAGCTCCTGCGCGTGCAGCAGGCCCTCGACCGTCAGGTCGGCGACGAAGCCGCTGCTAGCCAATGCGGTCACGACCGGCGCCAGACCACCGATCGCGTCCGAAGCACCGGTCGAGCGCACCGGCACCGGTGCCAGCGGCCGCTGGCTGGGCAAAACGACATGGAAGACACGCGCGCCCAGGCGTTGCAGCGCAAGTTCGGCCAGTTGCACAAGAACCGGCCGGGACTGGGTCTCCGACAGGATCGCCGCGGATTCGCCCGGCTGCACGCCGCACAGCCGGAACACCTGGGCGAAGGCATCGATCCACCGGGCCTCGATCCGTTGCTGCATCATCGCTGTTTGCCTGTGAACCGCGTCACAGGCGGGAGCCCAGCGTGAAATAAGCGCCGGCATGGAACAGCAGCGGCGCGGCCTCGGCGTGGGTATGACGCTCGACTTCGGCGATGAACAGGCAATGGTCACCCGCCACCTGGTGCGACACCCGCCGGCATTCGAACCAGGCTGCTGCGCCGTGCAGGTACGGCATGCCATCCTGATTCTCGGCATGCGCTACCTGGGCAAACTTGTCGGGTGCCGAGGACGCGAACAGGCGCGAGGTCTCGACCTGGGCCTCGGTCAGCACGTTCACGACGAAGCGCTCGTTGGCTTGGAACACCGGCAAGCTGGACGAGCCCAGCCGCAAGGCCCAGCTAATCAAGGGCGGCTCGAGCGACAGGGCGCCGAACGAGTTGGCAGTCAGGCCGACGAAGGCACCGTCCGGGGCCCGGGTCGTGACGACGGTCACGCCGGTGGCGAACTGGCCCAATGCGATACGCAATGCGCGGTTGTTAGTGGCGGCGCCGGCGCTCGCCTGCAAGGCTGCAGACGTTTTGAAAGTGTTTGCCATCGGGCGACATCATAGAGGACCGCTGCCGCGCTGGAGCGAGTCGCTGGGTTATGCTTGCCGCTCCGCTGCGCGATGAAGCCGATTGACATGACCGACGCCACCGACGACCGCAAACATTTCACGCAAGCCGTTGTGCAATTGGGCGAACGCCAGGACGTGGTGGCGTCCAGGGCGATCTTCAACAGCCAGGGTATGAAGATCGTCGACAAGGGCGTGGCCATCAACCTGCGCCTGTACGACAGGCTGATGCAGCACAAGCTGAGCTCGCCGCTGGAGGACATGGTCGTCAGCGTCAATGGCGTCACCGGCGACGCACTCAAGCGCACCGCGGCCTCGATCATGCACGAGGTCCCGTTCTTCGGGCGGCTGGCGCCAGAAGGCGCGCCACGCAAGCTGATGCTCAACGTGATCGAGACCGTGCCATTGCCAGAGGCCATGGCCTTTCAGTTGACGGTCGCCCGCGACGTGCGGCCCGAAATCTACATGAACCTCGTGCGCACCGCCTTGATTGCGATCTGGCTGGTCAACAAGGGGCCGCTGGCACCGCGTTTCGATCTGGGCATGGCCGCCGCTGCAGGCCTGCTGCATGACATCGGAATGTTGCACGTCGATCCGGTGCTGCTGCAGCCGGCACACCGGCTCAACCGGGACCAGCGCCGCCAGCTGTACTTGCATCCGTTGCTCTCCACGACCCTGGTCGAACGTCACCACCAGTATCCGCGCGAGGTGATTCGCGCGGTATCGGAACATCAGGAGTATCTCGACGGATCGGGCTACCCGCGCAACTTGTCCGGCGATGCGATCAGTGTGCTGGGCCGGGTGTTATGCCTGTCACAGGTGGTGGCGGCGATGTTCGCTCCCGGGCGCAGCGCGCCCGAAATGCATTTGTCCGTGCTGCTGCGTCTCAATGCGCACCGCTACGACCCTGGCCTGTCGGCTCGGATACTGACCATGATCCAGCCGCAACTCGACGTGCTCAGCGCCGCCGTGGTCCTGCTCGATGACCCGGTAACCTTGCTGGGCGAGATCGACGCGGTCCTCTCGCAGCTGCCGCTCGATCTCGGTGCCAACGCCGCACTGACACCGACGCGCAGTGACGGCATGGTCTTGGTGGCCGACCATGGCACCAAGCTGCGCCGCGCACTGGCCGGCGTGGGTGCGGTTCCCGATCAGCTGGCACAGCTGGGCGATGCGGTGCAGGACGAGACGGTTCAGGTGGAGCTCACGCTGCTGGTGCGCGAGGCCAGCTGGCAGCTGCGTACGCTGGGGCGCGAAGCGCGCAGGCGTTGGCGCAATGCAGCCGACGAGGCCTATCCCACGCCGATGCAGCTGTGGCTGGACCGGATCGATACCCTGGTCGCAGCGGTGAGCGGGCCATTGCCGGAGCCGGCCGCCGCGCACGACGCGACCACCGCCTGACAGGCGCCGGCTGCGGGTGCAGGCATGATCGTCAGCCTGCTGGCGACGGTCAAATTGCTACCGTCTGCCGCGCTGGGCGTGCGCGCTGGGCCGGGTCTGATTCAGCTTGCCGGCAGGCTGCGCTGGCGCAGTGCCTCGTACAGGCACACGCCGCTGGCCACTGACACGTTGAGGCTTTCGACCGCGCCGCGCATCGGAATCCGCACCAGCTCGTCGCAGGTCTTGCTGGTGAGTTGCCTCATGCCCGCACCTTCGGCACCCAGCACCAGCGCCACTGGCTGGTGCAGGTCGGCCTGGTACAGTGACCGTGGTGCGGCATCGCTGGTGCCGATGACCCTGATCGATCGCTCCTTGAGCTCGGTCAAGGTACGGGCCAGGTTGGTGACCATGAAATAGGGCACCGTGTCGGCGGCGCCGCTGGCGACCTTGGCCACCGTGGCGTTGATCCCGGCGGCATGGTCCTTGGGGGCAATCACCGCATGCGCGCCAGCGCCGTCGGCCACCCGCAAACAGGCGCCCAGGTTGTGAGGATCGGTCACGCCATCGAGCACCAGCAGCAGTGGCGCGGTGCGGTGCGTCGGTGGCAAACTGGCCTGGGATTCCTCCAGGTTCTCGAGCAACTCGTCGAGCGAGTGGGTCATGGGCAAGGGATTGACCCGAGCGGCCACCCCCTGGTGACCATGCCCGCCGCACAGCCGCGACAGGCGCAGGCCATCGGACTCGATCAGGCGCACGCCAGCTTCGCTGGCACGCTCCATGAACTGGCGCATGCGCGCGTCACGCCGGCTGGCATCGACATGCAGTTCGATGATGGACTGGGGTGCAGTGCGCAGGCGCACGCCGACGGCGTGAAAGCCGAACACGATCTTGGGGCTGGACATGGCAGGATTATCCGATGCCGGTGCGCGGTTGCGCATTCATGCACCGTTGCGCCCGCGGGAAAACTCAGGCGCCCACGGGTTCGGCAATACGTCCGGCTTCGATCGTGATGCGACGGCTGCAACGTCGCGCGATGCCCTGGTCATGGGTGACCAGCACCAGGGTCGTGCCCAGTTCGGTGTTGAGGTCGAACATCAGTGCCATGATGGTCTCGCCCGTGGCGAAATCCAGACTGCCGGTCGGTTCGTCGGCCAGCAGGACAGCCGGTTGGACGACGAAGGCCCGCGCCAGCGCCACGCGCTGCTGCTCGCCACCGCTGAGCACCTTCGGGTAGTGACCGAGCCGCTCCGACAAACCCACCCGCGCCAGCATCTCGCTGGCGGCCTTGCGCGCGTCGCGCCGGCCGGAGAGCTCCAGCGGCAGCATGACATTCTCCAGTGCGGTCAGGTTGCCCATGAGCTGGAAACTCTGAAACACGAAGCCGACCTTGTCGGCGCGCAAGGCAGCCCGCTGATCCTCGTCGATGGCGAACAGGTCTTGCCCGGCGACCCGGACGGTACCTCGTGTGGGTGTGTCGAGCCCTGCAATGATGGACAGCAACGTGCTTTTGCCCGAGCCCGAGGCCCCGACAATGGCGGCAGTTTCCCTTGGCGCCAGAGAAAAGTCGATATCGCGCAAAATATCCAGGGTTCCGGTTGAATCGGTCACCGACTTGAAAACGTGTTGGACCGCAATGATGGGCTCGGCGCTGGCGTTGGGCATGAAAGACTTATGGTTTTGAATCGACGACACTTTATCGTGGCAGCAGGCGCGACCGGCGGCGTGGGGTTTTGCGGAGCTGGCGCCTGGGCGCAGAGCGCCGCCGTCGCCAAGTCCAACCCCAGCGGCAATGTTAAGGGCAAAGGCGCCGCCAATACGATCCTGGTGCTGGGAGATTCCCTGAGCGCCGAATACGGACTGCGCCGTGGCAGCGGCTGGGTTGCCTTGCTTGAAAACAAGCTGCGCACGGAAGCGGTTTCGGCACGGGTGGTCAATGCCAGCATCAGCGGGGACACCACTTCCGGCGGACGCAGCCGCCTGCCGGCACTGCTCAAGCAACATGCGCCCAGTCACGTCATCATTGAACTCGGCGGCAACGATGCGCTGCGCGGTCTGCCACTGCAGATGACGCAGGACAACCTGGGCCACATGACCCAGATCGCCCGGCGGGCCGGCGCCAAGGTTTTGCTGGTCGGCATGCAAGTACCTCCGAATTACGGCCGTGACTATGCCAACCGCTTTGCCTCGCTGTTCGATGAGGCGGCGCGCGCCCATGGTGCTGCGCTGGTGCCCTTCCTGCTCAAGGGTGTGGCCGATGGTGAAGATTCGACCCGGCTGTTCCACAGCGACCGCATCCATCCGACCGAGCAGGCGCAACCCATCATGCTGGCCAATGTCTGGCCCGCGTTGCGAAAGCAATTGCCGTGAGCCTGACCCCGCTCGATGCTGTCGACGTATTGCGCCAGCTCGATGCGTTTGATACCGTCATCGATGCGCGCAGCGAGGACGAATATGCACTGGACCACCTGCCGGGCGCGGTGAACTGGCCCACGCTGGACAACGCCCAGCGAAACGCCGTGGGTACGACCTACAAGCGGGTGAACCCGTTCGAGGCGCGCAAGATGGGTGCTGCCATGGCGGCGCGCAACATCGCAGGCCATATCCAGGAACGCGCCCTCGACAAACTGCGAAGCTGGCGTCCGCTGGTGTACTGCTGGCGCGGTGGTCAGCGCAGCGGCTCCTTGTCGATGGTGCTCGACCAGATCGGCTTTCGCGTGTGTATCGTGCAGGGTGGATACAAGGCGTTTCGCGCAGCACTGTTGGCCGATACCAAATGTCTGGCGGGTCAGTTCGACTATCGGGTGGTGTGCGGTACCACCGGCTCCGGCAAGACGCGGCTATTGCAGTCGCTGGCGCGTGCCGGCGCCCAGGTGCTGGATCTGGAGGCACTGGCCCACCATCGCAGTTCGGTGCTCGGCGCCATTCCTGGCCTGCCGCAGCCATCGCAAAAGGCGTTCGACACCCGGGTCTGGGACGTGCTGCGTCGCCTGGATCCGGCACGGCCGGTGTTCGTGGAAAGCGAAAGTCGCAAGGTCGGCAATGTGGCGGTACCGGTGGCACTGATGGACGCCATGCGGGCGCGCGGCCATTGCCTGAACCTTGCGCTCGTTGATACCGAACGCGTGGCCTTGCTGATGGAGGACTATGACTTCTTCGTGCGCGACACCGAGGCTTTTTGTACCCGGCTCGACGCGCTGACCGAAATCCGCGGCAAGGCGGTGGTGCAGGCCTGGAAATCGGCGGTAAGGGAGGGCCAGCTCCCGGCGGTGGTGCAGGATCTGCTGACCCAACACTACGATCCGGTCTACTTGCAGTCGATGCAGCGCAACTTCAGGAACTTCGCCAAGGCCAGGACTTTGTCACCAGCCAACGGCAGCGTGCACGCCATGGACGTATTGGCCGCCACCCTGGTCCTCGAGTTGCGCGCCGACCGGCAGGACACGTCGGCCGGGGAAGACAAGATTCAGGTTGATGTGGACGCGCCCGGCATCCTGTCACCCGGTGCCAGCGAGGGATCCACGTAGCCCGGGCCGGAATCGGAGTCGCCTGGCCCGCCCTGTTTACGCTGGGCTTTCTCCCTGAGCTTGTCTTCCTTCTTGCGCTTCTTTGCAAGTTCCTTTTGCCGCTTTTCGTATCCGTAGTTCGGTGTTGCCAAGTTGACCTTTCAGATTGAAGCCTCACTTTAACAGTTCAGGCGCACCGGGGCAAAACAGGCCCGGTCAGGCGCTGACCGCGCTGGCGCCAGGATGGGACGGCTACTCGGCCATCCAGCCGACCGATCCCCGATAGGCATGCCAGCTGGCGTGACCGAGCCAGGGGCCAACCAATACCAGGCCCAGGCCCCAGGGCAACAGCGCCAACGCCACCATGAATGTGATCGTCGCGCCCCACAGCAGCATCACGCCAAAGTTCTCGAACACGACCTGCAAGCTGGTGATGGCGGCCGTTATCGCGTCGGTATCCCGATCGAGGATCATTGGGATGGATACCACCGCGATCGCAAAGACCAGGCCGGCGAACAGGCCTCCGACCGCAAGGTAGACCGCGATGAATTCCCAGTTCCGTGGATTGAAGATCGCATCGATGACACCGGTGGTCGACGGCATGCCTGTGTTGAAGAAGACAGCGAAGACCACCAGCGAAGCACGGCCCCAGATCAGTTCGAGCACGATCAGCACGAGCACCAGCAGCCCGACGCTGCGTAACCGGGTGTCCCAGCACGTCAGCGACGAGGTCAGGTCGGGCGCGAGGCCCGCTTCTCGGCGTCGGCTGACCTCATACAGGCCCATGGCCATGAACGGTCCGATCAGCAGGCAGCCGGAGGCGATCGACATGGCGTACTGCGGCTTGCTGCGAAACACCAACGCCAGCACCACCGCCATGAGCCAGAAACAGACGCCGTAGAACAGCGCGATACCGGTGTGGGCGCGCAAGTCCCGCCACCCGAGCGCCAGCCAGTGCCACGGCGCACGGGGTCCGAGCCGAGTGATGGTCTTTTGCGGACCCTCCGGCGGCGGCAGGTAATATGGCGCCGGCGATGTTGTCTCCAACAGGTCCGGCGGCGGCGCTGCTCCCTTGTCGGGGGCACCGGAATTTGATGCAGCGAGCATGGCCCCGAGCTTAGCGCACTGGCTGGTCCTGCCCCATGCAGGAAAAAACCGACGCAAAGCATGAGAGGCAATCGATCGGGCGTGGGCTCATGCGATTGCCTCTCATGGTCAGCGCAAGGCGCGTTGCAGCGCCTGTTGCAGGTCGGACTGCAGATCGGCCGGCGCCTCGAGCCCGGTCGAGAACCGCACCACGGTGCCGGGGCGCAGACACACCGGCCAGCGTGTGCGCATCACCGAGAGCTTGTAGGGCACCACCAGGCTCATCGGTCCACCCCAGCTATAGCCGAGCTTGAACAAGCGCAACGCGTCGCAAAAGGCATCGACCTGATCTTGCTTGAATCGCGCGTCGATGACCACGCTGAACAAGCCAGCTGCGCTGCCGGGACCGCCGTGGCAGACCTCGCGCCAGTGCACATGTCCGGGTGATCCGGGCAGGGCCGGATGCAGCACCTGGACGAACTCCGGCTGCTCCAGTGCCCAAGCCGCCAGGGCACGGGCACTGGCGTCGTGCGCCTGGTACCGCAACACGATGCTGGGCAGGCCGCGCAACACCGCCTCGGCATCGTTGGCACCCACCGACAGGCCGAGCCGCATATGGGTCAGCTTGAGCCGCAGGTGCAACTGCGGGTCGCGCGTCACGATGCTGCCCATCAACACGTCACCGCCGCCATTGGGGTACTTGGTCAGGGCATGCACGGTCAGATCGACGGCCAACGGGGAATCCGAACCGGGAACCAGGTCGAACGGACTGAAAGCCAGACCGGCGCCCCAGGTGTTGTCCAGCGCGCTCACCACGCCGTTTTGTCGACAGATGCGCACCATCGCCAGCAGATCAGGAAACTCCAGCGTGACCGAGCCGGCCGCCTCCAGCCAGACCAGTTTCGTTGCCGGCCCGATCTTGCCGGCCAGGTCCTGCGGGTCCATCGGATCGTAATAGCGGTGCGTGATGCCCCAGCCCAGCAATTCACCCTGCACCAGGGTCTTGGCCGGACCATAGGCATTGTCGGGAACCAGCACCTCGTCGCCGGTGCGCAGCAGCGACATGCAGGTGGTGGCGATCGCCGCCAGGCCGCTGGGCACCAGCAGGCATTGCAGGCCGCCCTCGAGCGTCGCCAGCCGTTCCTCGAGCAGGAAGGTGGTGGGTGTGCCGTGCAGTCCGTAGGTGTAGCCGGTCTTGTCCTGCCACTGCGTGCCGCGCATCGCTGCCACGGTCGGAAAGATCACCGTCGAGGCCTTGTGGATGGGCGGCTGAGGAGCGGCAAAACCCTCGGGCGGGTGGTACGGGTGATGGATCAGGCCGGTGGCGCTGACGCTTGGACGTGACGCCATGCCTCAGACGCTCCACTTGGCGATGAGCTGCTCCGGCCGCATGGAATCGTAGCCCTCGAACGGCTGGTGGATCCACGGGTTGGTGGGAAGGGATTCGACTGCGTAATCGGCCTTGAAGGCCGACACGCCTTTGGTCCAGATCACCGCACTGCGCAACTCGGTGATCGGCTTGTAGTTGTTGCGCAGCTGGTCGATCACCGCAGCCAGCGTCTTGCCGGTATCGGCCAGGTCGTCCACCAGCAGCACCTTGCCGGCGATCTCGCCCTTGGGCGTGGTGATGTAGCGGGCGATGTCGAGCATGCCCTGCCGGGTGCCCGCCTCGGCGCGGTAGGAACTGGTCGACATGATTGCCAACGGTTTGTCGAAGACCCGCGACAGGATATCGCCGGGGCGCATGCCGCCGCGCGCCAGGCACAGGATGGTGTCGAACTGCCAGCCCGACTGGTGGATGCGGATCGCGAGTTTCTCGATCAGGTTGTGATACTCGTCGTAACTGACATACAGGTGCTTGCCGTCTTCTGTCAACATGCTGAGATCCTTTCGGGCCGGGGATTGCAGGGTGGTGCAGCGGAACAGGCCCTAGTCGGCCAGAAACGGATGCCGTACCATGATCGTGTGGTCGCGATCCGGGCTGGTCGAGACCATGTGGATCGGAACACCGACGACCTGTTCGATGCGCTGCAGATACAGCCGCGCGGCGATCGGCAGTTCCGCATAACGGGTGACACCGACCGTGCTGTCGCTCCAGCCCTGCATCTCTTCGTAGATCGGCTTGCAGCGCGCGATCTCTTCGGCACCCATGGGCAGGATGTCCAGCGTCTCGCCGTCGAGTTCGTAGCCGGTGCACAGGCTCAGCGTCTTGAGGCCATCGAGCACATCGAGTTTGGTGACACACAGGCCAGACAGGCCATTGACCTGCGCCGAGCGCTTGAGCAAGGCGGCGTCGAACCAGCCGCACCGCCGCGAGCGACCGGTGGTGACGCCTTTTTCAGCGCCGACGGTGCTCATGTGGTGGCCTGGCGTGCCCGGCTTCTCCCAGTCGAGCTCGGTCGGAAAAGGGCCGCCGCCGACCCTAGTGCAATAGGCCTTGGTGATGCCCAGCACGTAGTGGAGCATTCCAGGCCCGACACCGGAGCCGGCTGCCGCATTGCCGGCCACGCAGTTGCTCGACGTCACATAGGGATACGTGCCGTGGTCGACATCGAGCAGCGTGCCCTGCGCACCTTCGAACAGCAGGTTGGCGCCGTGGACATGTGCCTCGTTGAGTTCGCGCGACACATCGGCCATCATCGGTCGCAGCAGTTCGGCATGCCGCATCGCTTCGTCGAACACTGGCTGGAACTGCACCTCTCCGTTCGCCATGTAGTGCGCCAGCGGGTCGTCGAACGTGTAACGGGCCGCGCCCAGGTAACTGGTCAGCACATGGTTGTGCAACGCGAGAAGTTCGCGCAGCTTGGCGGCGAAACGCTCGGGGTGTTTCAGGTCCTGCACGCGCAGGGCCCGGCGCGCGATCTTGTCCTCGTAGGCGGGCCCGATGCCACGGCCCGTGGTTCCGATGCGGGCATGGCCGCCCTGCTCGCGTGCCGCCTCGCGCGCCACGTCGAGCGCCACGTGCACCGGCAGGATCAATGGACAGGCTTCGCTGACGCGCAGGCGCGAGCGAACCTCGACACCGGCGCGCTCAAGGCCTTCGATCTCCTCGAACAACTTGCCGGCGGACAAGACCACCCCGTTGCCGATGTAACACTTGACGCCGACGCGCATGATGCCGCTGGGAATCAGGTGCAAAGCCGTCTTGACGCCGTTGATGACCAGCGTGTGCCCTGCGTTGTGTCCGCCCTGGAAACGCACCACACCTTGCGCGCTTTCGGTGAGCCAGTCCACCAGCTTGCCCTTGCCCTCGTCTCCCCACTGGGTCCCGACGACGACGACGTTACGCCCCTTGCTTGCTTTCATATTCAACAATCCGCTTCAAATTGCCTGCACCACCCATTGCCCCGCAACCTGCAGCAGTTCGCGATCACACTGGAACTCATCGACTTCGCTCTCGTGCCCAGGCAACACGCACACCACCGTCTCGCCCTTGGTACGCAAGATGGCGATGGCCTTGCGCACGTCTGGCGATTCGCTCCACGGGGCGCGGATCGCGGCATGCAGCGGCCGTGGCGACACGGCGGCCACCAGCGCCTTGACATCCAGGCTGAAACCGACGGCCGGACGGTTACGGCCGAACGCAGCACCAACTTCGTCGTATCGTCCGCCACGGACCAGCGCATCGACGGCATCCGGGGAAAAAATGGAGAACCGCGCTCCACTGTAGTAGGCATAACCGCGCAGGTCGGCCAGGTCAAAACTCACGACGACGTCTTGGAGATGGCTGGCCAGCCAGCCGAGTTGGTCCAGCGCAGCGGTGATGGCCGGCTTGCCGGGCAACACCGCTCGTGCCCGTTCGAGCACCGACGCATCGCCGTACAGATCGACCAGTGCCCGCAGCGCTTCACGTGCGCTGCTGTCCAGATTGCGCGTCAGCGCAGCCAGCGCACTGGCATCCTTGGAGGCCAGTGCATGGTGAATATCCTCGCCTTGGGTGGATTGCGCAGGCACGCCGTCCAGCAGGGCATCGACGATACGCACGTCGGCCAGGTCGACCATGGGATCGGGAACCCGCGCCGCGCGCAGGCAATCGAGCGCCAGCAGCAGAATTTCGAGATCGGCCTCCAGCCCGCCTGTCTCTTATACACATCTCCGAGCCCACGAGACTAAGGC
>ENA-ORBV01002864-ORBV01002864.1-microbial-mat-metagenome-genome-assembly--contig:-NODE-2864-length-35641-cov-8.407013_pt1 | contig 35641 bp, 32 predicted proteins | sample MGYA00237777_ERZ505514 | MGnify/ENA primary metagenome ERZ505514 (study PRJEB26160, sample SAMN06269048) | microbial mat metagenome | isolation source: Oligotrophic lake microbial mat | place... | reverse complement strand
GTGTTCCGGGCAGATCTTGATACTTGTGTCCGCTGCGGTGGACCCATGCGCTGGCTCAAGGCCGCCACCACCGAACAGGCTGCCACCGCGCTGCTCGCTAAACTTGGGCTTGCTCCTCAGCCTCCTCCGACGCCGCCTCGGGTTTCGCTAGGGCAGCTGAGGTTTGGGTTCTGTTGAGGGTCTGAAGCCGGGCTCGTGTTGCTCTCGGGGGGTGCTTCCTTTGCTGGAAGTGAGCACCTCAGTGCGGAGATCTATTTGCGCGTGCATAACGTGGGCTCTTGGCCCCCAATTGAGTCGGGTTCACCACTCCTTGAGCTTCGGTGACGTGGTTCGGAGGGTGTAGAGCGCCTTCGGCTGGATGGCCTGCTCTTGCTTCTGCTCCTGCTCCTCCTTCCGATCAATTTTGCACTTCGAATGTCTTATGCTCACCGTACTCATCAAGAGCTGCCGCCTCGAGCTAGAGATGGCGCCACCTGATCCCGCCAAGGTCAATGTGATCATCGACGGGACGACGCTCGCTCAAAGTGGCGCAGACGGCTGGGATTTTGACAACACCACGACCCCGCCTGGAATCGTCGTGAAGGGCGCTACCTGCAAGGCTTTGGAACAGATGGGCGCCGAGAAAGTTACGGTTCAGTTCGGTTGTCCCACGATGGTGGTCCGATAGGCTAAGCTAGGACGCCCAAAAAGATCCCGCGGACTGATGGGAAGCTTCTCGTTAACGGCGCACTTGAAACGCCGGCACTGCGTAGCGCCGAAACTGCGTTGGTGTCTGCCGAAACGCCTTGCGAAAAGCAACCTGCAGTTGCAAGATGTCACCAAAACCGCTCCGTTCGGCAACTTCCTCTACCGCAAGTTCGGTTTTCACCAGCAAACACCGGGCTTCTTCGAGCCTAAAACGCAGCCATGCTTGCACGGGTGACAGCCCGGTGGATTCGCGAAATTTTCTCTCAAACGTTCGGCGTGAGCAGGGAAGCGAGGTGATGATCTGGTGCATGCAATCCGGATCTGAGTGGTGATCGAGCAGGAGCATCAGTGCGCGAGCGACCATTAGATCCTTGGCCCCGATGGCATCCGTGGAACGTCGATCCACAACACGGATGGGCTGAACAAAAATGGCTCGTGCGTTCTTGTTCTGTGTCATCAGTTCATTGAGCAGCTCCGCGGCCACGTAACCCATCCGTTCCCCAGCGATTTGGACACTGCTCAGGGGAGGGTCAGCCAGACTACACACCGCGACGTCATTATCCACTCCGAGGATTGCCACTTCATCGGGTACGACAATGCTGAGCTCTCGGCAGTGTTCGGCGACGGATAGAGCCGCGTTGTCGGATCTACAGAAGATGGCTATAGGCTTTGGTAACCCGCTCAGCCACGCTCGGAGCGCCTCACTGGCCTTGCGTACCGAAGGTTCGCTCGAACGCGTGTGGGCAGGGTGTCCGGGGTCTGCCTCCGCCACAAGACACGAGCGCCCTCGCTCGCGCAATGTGGCATCGAAGCCCTCGATGCGCGGATCGATGCTATCTCTGGGCTGTGCGTAGTAGCCGAAGTGCTGATAGCCTCGGTTCACAAAATGGTCGGCTGCCATTTGCCCAATCGCACGATCATCGTTGTCGACACTCGCGATACGTGGACTGTTCAGCGCGGAGGTCATGTGCACTGCAGGTATCTCTGAACGTTCGATGAGAGCGAGACCTTGGGCGTCGAGGTGTTTGGCCAAAATCCCGTCCACTCCGAGTTGCAGGAGGCGTTCCACACCGGCGGCAGTTGGCTGCTCCCACTTAAGGACCCACTCCGAAGAGGGGCGGGCGTAAGTGGCAATACCACTTAGGAGCATTTCGCTTGGGCTGCCGCGCCGATCTATGGCCAAGCCGATCCGCATGGCTAGAGAGCTTAACTCAGATGTCGCGAATATCCGCATTCGTACCAGGCAAAACTTTCGAGAGGCACCGGAAAAGCCATCGCTTTAGGTTCCCGAGTGTCGCCATTCCATATGTCACGGTCGCCACCTGTGCTTGTCGAGGCGGGAACACCACCGTAGATTGAGCAGCGTGCACCACCGAACTCGCGACTTTGAGCGAGGTTGCGGCGGAGCGTCTCCCTAACGGAAGGCTACCCCATGCGGATTCTAATGTTTTGGCTGGTCGGTATCACAGTGGGCTGCTCCGCGAACGCTGGCGGTGGTCGTGCGGGTCAGTCCGGTGGCTCTGCTATAACTCCAACTTCGGTACCAGGCGGTCTAAGCTCGGCGCCAGCCGGCGCTGGCACATTGGGGCCATTGGGATCGCCCAGCACAGTTCCTACCGGACCGGTGGTGATTCCCGCGGGAGCCGTGGTGGGTCCCACGATGTTGCGGCGTCTCACCAACGTCGAATATCGAAACACCGTTCAGAGCCTGTTGAGTTCGACGACCGCGCCCACCGAGGAACTACTCAGTGATTCATTGACGGACGGCTTCGACAACTTCAGCGCATCGCTCACGGTTCCGCCGGCGGCTGGCACCGCCTACGCCGCTCTTTCCGCCACTGAAGCGCTGAAATCCTTCAGCGTGCCCGCCTGCGCAGCCCCGATGACAGAAACGGAGTGCGCCCAAAGTTTCATTGTAAGTTTCGGCAAGCGGGCTTTCCGACGCCCGTTAACGCCCGAAGACGTGACGGCCTACGCAGGGCTCTACGCTGAGCAGCGCACGCGAGCGGACTACGCAGCTGGCTTGCGCCAAGTGGTGCAAACCATGTTGCAATCGCCTTACTTGTTGTACCGCTTTGAGCTGGGCAGCGCCTCTTCCGGCCCACAACGCGCACTCACACCTTATGAGATCGCCACCCAGCTTGCGTTCCTACTGACAGCTTCGACGCCTGACGATGCGTTGATCGCTGCGGCAGACGGCAATCTACTAACGACGCCTGTTGAGCTCGAACAGCAGGCCAGGCGCCTCTTGAGCCTACCCTCGGCGAGGCTGGCGATTCAGCGATTTGTACAAAGCTTTGCGGACATTCAAGGGCTCGACCTGTTGACCAAAGATGCCGCGATATACCCGGCGTACACACCACAATTGCGGTCGGCGATGCAGCTCGAAACGGGTCGTTTCATTGAGTCAGTGCTGTGGGAAGGTGATGGCGCTTACAGCTCATTATTAACGGCACCATTCTCGTTTGTGAACGCGGATCTCGCACCATTCTATGGGCTGCCTGACCCTGGGCGGGGGGCAGAGCTTGTGAAGACGACGCTCAATCCCACTGAGCGCCAGGGCCTTTTGACACAAGCATCACTTTTGGCAGCTCATTCGAAGCCGGGCGAGTCCTCGCCAGTGAAACGGGGCAAGTTCATCCGCGTCGGCCTGCTTTGCCAAAAGCTTCCGGCGCCGCCGCCGAATGTGCCCAAAATCCAGCCACCCCAACCCAATCTCACGACACGCGAAAGGTTCGCGCAGCACTCATCGGATCCAGCGTGTTCCGGCTGCCATTCCCTCATTGATCCGTTGGGATTTGGGCTTGAAAACTACGACGGCATCGGCCAATTTCGGGCTGCCGAAAATGGAAAAGCTGTGGACGCCTCGGGCGCGATCACGGGCACACTCGATATCGACGGCAAGTTTACGGGTGGGATTGAGCTTGCGAGCAAACTCGCCACCAGTCTGGAGGCCAAGCAATGCCTCAGCCTCAAGGCTTATCGCTGGGCTTTTGGGCGGGCGGAGATCGACGGCGAACGTGCCATTTTGAACAGCATGACCGAACCGTTGGCACCAGCCGGGCTTGATATTCGAGAGCTCATGATCGCTATCGCCAAGTCGAACAACATCCTCTTTCGCACCTTCCACTGAGCTCTCAGTTTACCCAAGAAAGGAAGTCTCGTATGTCGCAAGGCCTCATGAAGCGTCGTTCGCTGATGAAGCAGCTAGGCGCCGCTGCATTTCTCGGAGTGCCGGTTTTCCGCTCCGCCTTCGCCGAAGCGCAAGCGAGCGCACCGCTCCGGCTCGTAGTGTTCCACTTTCCAAGCGGCGTCAGTATGCAGAGTCTGGGCGCAGATAATGCCATCGACGGCTCAACCTGGAACTACAACGAGATCCTCGCGCCGCTGAAAGATCTCCAGTCGGACGTGCTGCTGTTCAACAAGGTCAGCATGCCAACCGCAGACTTGGTCACGACGATCAATGAGCTTGAGGGCCACGGTGCCGGCATGCGCACGATGCTCACCGGCAACACCAATCAGGCTGAAAACAGCTACGGTGACGCCACCTCCATCGATCAAATGCTGGCCAATGCTGTGGGTACTCGGACTCAGTTCGGATCCCTTCAGCTCGGCGTGATGACCAACACGAACGGGACGCGTTTCGCTCGCCGGATGTGCTACAATAACGGCACCTTCATCGAACCCGTTGAAGACGCGCAGGCCACGTTTTCTCGGCTATTTCCGAATGCTATGGGGCCAGCCTTGCCGATTGGGAGCATGACCGCCGATCCGCAGGTTACCGCTGAGCTCCTCGCGCAGCACGCGGCTGGGAAGAGTCGACTCGATCAGCTCCGAGCCGAAGTCACGGCGATCAAGAGCATCGCAGGCGCAGACGAGCAGTCTAAGCTCGACCTGCACCTGACCGCACTCCGTGAGCTTGAAAACTCACTTCCGAAAGTAGATGCCGGCGGGGGCGCTGTGTACCAAGGGGTTAGCTGTCAGCCGCCCAACGTCGCGAATGCACCGGGCGCGAGGGGGACGCTGCCTTTGAATGCGTCTGCGGACTACATGGCGGATCTTGGCCCGGTGATGCAAGATCTCTTGTACCAGGCGATCAACTGCGACCTCACGCGCATCGCCACCTTCCAATGGATGTCCACGGGGGACAACGCGATCTATCCGTTCCTCGGCGTAGATCAGACACACCATTCGCTCGAACACGGCTGGGGTGAAAGCGCGGCCATGAAGGGTATGTACGACAAGATCCAAAGCTATCTTTTGAACCAGATGGCAAATTTCATCAAGCGGCTGAAGGCCACTCCTGAAGGCGCAGGCAGCATGCTCGACAACACCGCGGTGCTAATCTGCTCGGAGATGTGGGGCAGCCACGGTCACGAAGAGTTCATCGCACTCGTCGCTGGCAAAGCTGGCGGAGCGATCCGCACGGGCCGAACGTTGGACGGCGGCGGTCGTCCGCACAGCGATCTCTTGCTCGCTTTGGTCAACGCGGTGGGCTTGAACGTGACAACGCTCGGAGATCCGAAGTTCCTGACAGGTCCGCTCAACTTGGCGTGACGTGGAGGACCCGAGCTGGGATGGATGAGATGAAGAAGTTTCGCTGCGGTCGGGATGCTCAGATTGCCGCCTCTCTGGTTCTAGTCCTCGGCGGCTGCTCCGGTGAACGAGCGGATGCTATCAACAATGTCGGAGGCCCAAGCATGGATCCCACCGTTGGCATGGTGCCCGCCGTTGGCATGGATCCCAAACCCGCGCCAAGCAGTCCGTCACCAGCTCCCAGCACTTCAACGCCGAGTGCATCGACGTCGGGGCCTCTGCCTCAGTCACTCCGAACCTGCATGCCGAGCGCTGTGACCACGCTCACCAGCCCACAAATGAGCTCCGAAGGGGACGGTAAACGAACGATAGGCGACAAAGGTTACGTCGTAACGCCAGAGTTCACGGTGAACCCTGCGCTGCCCCACGGCGTCGTCAAGGAGTTCACCATGAACTCGGCGGACAGCAAGATCTTCCCCGGCGTGAAAGGACCCTATACGCGCCGCGTCTGGGTTTATGTGCCGGTGGGCTATGTGCCAGGCAGCCCAGCTCCGTTTATCGTGGTGCAGGACGGATATGGGTACGCAGACGACATTCCGAACCTCTTGGACAGTCTGATCCCGGGGAAATGTCTGCCCAAGATGGTCGGAATCATGATCGACAATGGTGGTGGGACAGGGCCCGGGAGCGAACGGGGCTTCGAGTACGACAACGTGTCCGACCGCTACGCGCGCTTTCTTGAAACCGAAGTTTTTCCACGGGTGGAGCAAGAAGCTAGTGTTGTATTGACCAAAGACGGTGAGGGTGGCGCGGCTCTCGGTGGGAGCTCTGGCGGCACAGCAGCGTTCGGCCTCGGATGGTTCAGGCCTGAACGCTTTCGGCGCATTATCACCTATTCAGGGTCCTACGTGAATTGGCAGTCTCCGAAAGATCCGCTGTATCCCTACGGAGCCTGGGAGTACCACGCAACGTTAATCCCGAAGAGCGATCCCAAGCCGCTGCGCGTGTGGCTAGAGGTGGCTTCCGGAGATTGGGACGCGACGAGTGCGCCTCGCGTGCAGTTGGACATGCAAACGGCTAATCTGAAGATGTACGAAACCTTGGCCGCCAAAGGCCTTCACGTTCAATACAACTACGCCCAAAACGCCGGACACAACGACCCCATCGTGTCCGGGGCCACCCTGGTTGACGCGTTGATCTGGCTCTGGCGCGGCTACCCCATCGAGTGAGCCCGGGGCTGTGCTCCACGGATGCGGCTGCCGCGAGCGATATCTTGGTTGTGCGTGCTCACCGCTCCGAATCACATCTCCTTCTCTGAGTTCGGCAAGTTCTACCCTTTCGCCGATGTCGCGCCCGAACGCCTTTGGGGTGCGTTCGGGGGGAAGAAGAAACCGGCGACCGATTGCCTCGACTACTGGACAATGCAGAATGCAAAGAAAGGTTTTTCCTTTCCGGATCAGTTAACGACAGGTTGGCACGGGTGACCGCGCACTGTTGGGCACGAAATGCCCCCACAAATCCGAAGCTTCAACACCGAGGATCCCAATTTACCTAGGCCTGGCGACCGCGGAACTAACGGCACCGCACTCGGTCAATCGCTCGCGCTTCCCACGATGAACAAGGTTGAGAACAGGACGCGCATTGCTTCGGCAACGGAAGCTCCTGCGAGCCCAGGGTAGCCACGGAGCAAGCACTCGAAGTCAGTGGCGTCCGCCGCGTCAGCGGCGTGAAGCCGCGCATAAGCAGCCACCTTTTTAACTAAGCAGATTTGCACATCCTCTGAAGCCGCTAGCTCGCCGACATAATCGTTCACGCCTACGAACTTGAATGCCGTTTGCCCACGACCAAAGTTTGCAACGAAGTCGTGGGTAAAAAAACCTAAGGTGTCCACTTCTTGCATTCCCAGCGTGGACCGATAGCGGCCGTCGCCCGTGAAGTGCTCAAACGCGATGCCAGGTGGATCTACCAAACTGTGACAGTCTGTACAGGCCGGAGCCTGTACCTGTTGGCGTAGCTTCATCGATGCTTGGCTCCGGCACGCCCGATCCTCCGCCTGCCCCGCCAGCTCCCTGGCCGCCCAGTGAATTGCCCGGGAGTCCGAACCATGCCAACGTGAACTTGCGAAGACCATGCTGGCCGCGTGGATCTGACAACATCTGATTCACAACATACGACACCTCTTGGGCGAACATCGGATCGTTGGCATTGACGAACATGCGCCGAACCTCAGACGTCAAGCCCGCGTCGCCCCAGATAGTGACTGCGAGCAGCGGCGCGACCTCACTTGCGATGGTCCCGCATCTGATGATCGGTGGCAGGTTCATGTCGGGCCGTGGAACAACACCCTGTCCGCCCGAGCCAAGGTCGAGCCCAAAGCCCCCCGTGCTGGCGCTCTGCCTTCGCCCGCCGCGCGCAGAGAAGGCGCCCCCCGCTCCCAAGGTGCTCAGCGTCCCTCCCGTGAATGCCGAGGGGTCGTCCGAGTTCCCCTCGATGAGCGCTTTCCCACCGCAGCTCACTCCGCTCATTGCCGTTGCAACGAGGGAGACAAACAGACATCCACCCCAAATCTTCTTGATGGAACCCCCACCCGCGGTAAGACTCACGGAGCGCGGAGCACGCCAAGAAGACCACGCGATGGCCCACCGAAAGGCGGCGGAGCTCCAGATTCAAACTGCTCAGCCAATCCCACCTGTCATCGTCGTTGAGCGGCTCCCCGCTGGCCATTTTGGCTCTATTGGCGGCAGAATGATAGTCATCCGCATCGACGTACACAGCGGCACACTTTCTGGCTAACGCCTCCGCAACGGTGCTCTTCCCCGAGCCCGCGACGCCCATCACGATACACACCGTCATCCCATGCTCCTTACCCAAAACACCGGTCGGTTGCTACAGCCCATGCTCGACCCGTGCCGAAGCCGACAGAAGCCGCACCACCCATTTGCTGGCCTAAACGACGATCAACTGCGCCTTAGGGTCGAGGGTGCGGAGATCTGCTGCATCTGAAGTGACGATGCGGTGCTCGCGCGCCTGAGCGCAAAGCACGACGGATGCGTCGATGACGTCTGCCGTGCCTTTGACGCCACAGAGTTGCCCAGCGGCGCGCGCTCGTTGATCGTCGAGGATCTCCACGTCGACTTCAACCGCGGCCAAGAAACGTGAAAGCCGCGCTTGTCGCCGCCCATCTCGCCATACCTGCCCCACCACCCCCGCTGGTATTGCCAGTGACTGTCCAAGCTCAAGGCTCCTGGCGATAAGGCCCACGATCCGTCGGTTGTTGCGTTCGAACGCAATCAGAGCGCCTGCATCCAGTGTTAAGCCCGCCCTCATTGCTTCCTTGCGCGTGGTTTCTTCACAGAAACACCCAGCTCTCGATCCGCGGCATCACGTTCCTTCTTGGTGAGCGGCCCACCCGTTTCGCTGAGCATTTCCGCGAGGAGCTCGGAGAGTTCGTCAAGCTTGGCTTGCTCTTCGAGGGCACGGGTCACATACGCACTGACGCTAGGGGCCAAGCCACGCTTCACCCCTCGGCGTACCCGCTGGGCGACGGCGATGGGAAGGCTGATGGCGATCTTTTCGGTGGTGGTCATACCGCCAGTATGACTGAATGGGGCAGTGTCGGTCCAGCCGGGTGCATCGACGCTGACGCACATCAGCGTTGGTTCACATTCTCGACACCGCCAAACCCGGCTTGCCTTACCTGCTCTCCGTGCCCTACCTCCCGATCGGCGTTTCAGGGCCGCGGAAGGGCTGGAAGCTGAGCGAGTGTGCGTACATCGGCACCAATTTGACGATAAATTTGGTGTCGATGTTGCACTCCGGCGAAATGGTTGGTCTTCTTGCACAATTGCCGTCGTGGCGGCCGAGACGATTCGGCGGCGCGGACGGGCTGGAGGAAGAGATTGACCCCGCAGGGGGTTTCCATGGGATCCGTAGTCGCACATGATAGCGAACGAAGCTCGTTCGCAGTGACAATTGGCAAGGTAAGTCTTGAAAACAACGAAGCACGTTGATTTTGAACAACCGCCAATTATCGAGGTGGTGTGTGGGGTCTCGTTCACGCCGCTAGAGAAGTTCACCGTTGCCCACTTAGGTCGCTTCTGGAACAAGCTGGGCCCCCGGTTCAAGAACGTTGCAGAGGTTCCGACGCTGCCCGCGATGTCCGAGCAATTTGACCAGCCAGCAAGTGTCAGCATGCAGCTGTTCCCACCGCTTGCTACGAACATGCCTCGCGTTTGGTTCATTAGCGAATCTGAGGATCATCTTGTGCAAGTGCAGCGCGACCGCTTTCTCTGCAATTGGCGAAAACTTAACGACGCGCACAAGTACCCAAGCTACGACGTGGTTATCGATCAGTTCTGGGAGCAGCTGAGAGTATTCGAGGAGTTTGCGACTGAAGATGTGGGCATGCCGGTTGAATATACGCAGTATGAGTTGACCTACATAAACCACGTTGCCGCGGGTGCGGGTTGGGCTAGCCTAGCTGATGTGGGGGACGTTCTTCCGGATTACTCGTGGCGCCGCGATGGCGCGCGCTTCTTACCGACACCTGAAACCGTTGACTGGAGTTCCTCCTTTGCCTTGCCGGAAAAGAAAGGGCGTTTGCATCTACGAGTTCGAAGCGCCGAGCGGATCGACAGCGGACAACACGCGTTAATGGTGGAGCTCACTGCTCGTGGGTTCGAGGAGAGTCGGACGGCGTGGTTTGACCTTGCGCATGAGTGGATCGTCAAGGCTTTCACTGATCTTACTGCGCAAGAGATCCAGAAATCTGTTTGGGGGAGGACCCAATGACCCAGCTGAGTGAGGTGGAAATTCACTTGCCGCCCCAAACCACAACCACGGGACGGGCCGACAGGATTGCACGAGAAACGACCGGGAGTGTGGAGGTAAGCCCACATAGCGAGGCGCCAAGCATAGAGCAGCTCTCGCCGTTGGTTATAGACTCCAGCTCACTTGACTTGCGGGCACTCCGTCTCGCGGTCGGCACAGGTTCAGCAGGCGACTTTCCGAATTGGAGTTCGAGCAGTTGGGCCGTTTTTGAGAAACGGCTGAGAATCGGGCTCCCTGTCAATGCTGCGCCGCCAGCCCGCCACCCGTTTTTGAGGGGCGCACTGGACCGCTCTGTCGACCCACCGCCTTCGCGCCTTACCTTGGCGCGAGCGGAGCGAGTCCTCGCTGAGGCGGAGCGGGTCGGGATGGCCGTGGACAGGGTATCAGTAACTCGTTCGGCCGCAGTCGCGATCACTTTCATACGTGTGCGTCGCTACGGAATTTTTGAGTGTGACTCTGATGGCGACGTCGTGTTAACGCTCACGAACCGAGCTAACGATGAGGAAGCAGACGCCTACGTTGTGGCCCCGGGGCAAGAGAAAGCTCACCTTGAGAAGGCGCTTAGCTTACTTGAAGGATGATGGGTGATGGTCCGCGCGCGGGATGAGGCCATTCCGGCCGAGGAACCCCTATATCGCAGCATCTCTTCCGACTACATAAACGGCGAAGACATTCTTCCCCAGGCGATCGACCTTCCGCGCTGTTCTTTCAACCGTTCCAAGCACTCGATCCCAGAGGCGGTACGAACTCTTCGCAGGCCGAATGATACCGGCATCGTGGAGCTGCTACCGCGAAACCTGCCTCCGCCCGTTCCGCGCGCGAGCGGGAGCCCATACGAGTTCTTCGCGGTCGACGATCCCAACCCGGCCGAGGATCCAGAGAACGACGCTCATTGCGAAGTGCGCATCAAACCTCAGGGGCAGCGTTCAGCAAGAATCACAAAGTCAAGAAGGATGTGCTCGCACTAGCCAAGAACTCTCTGGCGAAGAACCTGAGGCTGCACACTCCGCCGCGCTAAACCCTCCGAATGGGTCCGCACCGACCCGCCAGCCCAAGTTATTCGCGCCATGACATTGCTCGTCCCGGTGGACTCATTCGGGCTACCTGTGCGGGCCAATGGTGGTCAGTCTCGTCGGTCCGACAATAAGCCACAAAAACCCTAAGCTCATGGCCGTCGACTCAAGAGCCGGCCAACGATGAACGCCCGCAGCATCAGCAGCGAACACGTGCTTCAACAGCCAAGCCCAGCGCTTGGGTGCGCCGGCGCGTTGAGTGTCGGTGTCTGGCGTGAGCAGCTCCAGCTGATCGCCAGGAGCCTGTGGCGGCGCATGCGCGGTGGGGTCGAGGCGAGGCGTGGACACCACTTCAGAGCGCAGCGCGGAATGGCTTGAAAGTAGGCCGAAGTAGCGCATGAGGTGAAAACGCCGCGGCGGGATAGCTGCGATGAGGCGAGCGATGATGTCCTGGCCTTCGAAAAGCAGTGATGCTCCCGGGCTCCAGCGTGCTAAGGGTACGGGGAGCCGCTCGATCTCCAAGCATTCACGTTTTCATCCTGGTGAGCCGCCTCAACTCATACCCCAGCTGCGCACTCGACGCCTTGATGGGAACTCCCCCTCAGAAACACCGCCGCTGATAAAAATCGGCGGAGGCTGCTCAGGGATAGTGCTTATTGATTGTGATCCGGCGACGGTTGAGATCGCACCCGCATCAGGAGACGTCACCATGTATGAGACCAACCCCGCTGGCCAGCAAATTCGTAAACTCAAGAACGAACCCGGGGTCACATCGCACGCAGTCTGTGAGGTCGAGACGCGCGAAACAGGTATGACACTCTCTGCTCAGTTCACAGACTCCGCAGGCCAGCCCTCCAAGGACCTGGAAGAGCAGGACGCTCTTGAGTCGTTGGTTTCAGGCTGGAATCACTTGCGCGGCACGAGTTATGTTTCAAGACATCAGGCCGATCCTGCGCTCTTTGAAGACGGATTTATGGAGTCCAAGACTCCGGAGGAGCGCACCCTGCGAGTGCAGATCACTCACTTAGAACCGTCACTTCGCGGACGCCTCGGTCGAGATCGTCACGTGCTTGACTTTGACATATCCAATCTAGGGCAAGCGATCCAGGCGGCTATCTGCCGAAAAAGTTACTATCCCGAGGATGTTCAAGCCTCCGCCTTACTCGCCCTGTACCTCCCTGTGGACCCGGGCGAAGAGGCAAGAAACCACTTAGAGCATGTCAAAGTTGACCCTCTCAGGTATCAGGAAGTGTGGGTGTGCGTTTCGCGCCGAATGGGTCACCCCCTAAAGTCAGCCACTCCGCTGTTAACACACGTTCAACAAGCGTGTCCAACTCAACCAGGCAAGCCGAACGAACGCGCTCAATAAGCTGCTCCTCGGCGGGCTTTGGTTGTCGATGCTGACGCTCATCAGCGGTTGTTCGCGTTATCGAGACCGCCAAATCCCGCTTGCCCTCCGCTCGCGCTACTCCCCGCCGCGCCCCCGGCTCCCCCCAACATCACGAGCGCGCCAAACGAGTTCAGCTGTGAACAGGCGAGCGGCGAGCCTAGAATCAGGCACGCCGCCAACGCCACACCAAGTACTCCGCTTTTCACTCACTTGACCGTGGGCGGGAAGACGCCAGCATCGCGCGCTATGTCGCAGCCGCGCGGAGCTGAACTCATGCCGTCCTCGGTTTTCACGATCTTGAATTCCACACGCCGATTCTTCTCCCAGGCGTCGGGCTGGCTGCGATCGTCGATCGGACAATATTCACCGTAACCCTGCGAGACCAGCCGGCTGAGAGCGACACCACGCCCCACGACCGCCTGAACCACGGAGGCTGCACGGGCTTGAGTGAGCTTGAGGTTGGCTTCATCCGAGGAACGCTCATCGGCGTGGCCAGCGATTTCGACCACCAAGAACTCGGGGTGGCCTTTCAGCGTCGCGGCAACAGCATCCAGGATTGGATCGGACGCGGGCAAAATCTTGGCACTGCCGGTTTGGAACTGCACCTTCTGCAGGATCATGATGTCGTTACCCTCCACGACCACGAGCCCCTTGTCCGGGCAACCGTCTTTATCGTCGGTGCCGTTGTAGGTTTCCGGGTCGTTCGGGCACCGATCCTCGGCATCTAGGATACGATCCTTGTCGTTATCCGGATCCGGACAGCCGTCTTCATCTTCGAAGCCGTCTTTGTCTTCCGGATCATTCGGACACTGATCATCGACGTCTAAAATGCCGTCTTTGTCGTTGTCCGGATCGGGACAACCATCTTTATCCTCGAAGCCATCTCGGTCCTCGGCTTGATCGGGGCAGCGATCAATGTTGTCGGCGATGCCATCGCCGTCGCGATCGCCCGCGAGCTTGCTTTCAGGGCAGCCGTCGTCGTCTTCGTCCCCATCTTTATCCTCGGGCACGTTAGGGCAGCGATCATCAACATCCAGGATGCGATCCTTGTCGTTGTCCGGCTCAGGACAGCCATCGCCATCCTCAAAATCATCGAAATCCTCAGGATTATCAGGGCAGGCGTCTTGATCATCTTTATAGCCATCGCCATCGCGATCTCCGATCGAGGGCTCGAAGACGAATCCTAGAATCAGGCGAGCATCGGCGGCTTGAAAACCCGTGGTTAGGCGGGTGCCGGCGCCCATCATCAGGTAGCTGTTCTTCTCAACGAAAAGCTTGATCCCACCGACCGCTTCTTGGCTCAAAAGCTGCTTCTGATCAGAGCCCGTGCCGATGAGATAGCTCCCGTACGTTTCTCCAACCAAATCCAACGCGTCCACTGCCCGCCAAGAAATACCCAACCCATACGTGGCCAGATTGCCGTATTCGAGCACGCCTTCTTTGAGCTGGGGCACGCCGGTGGTGTCGTTCTCAAACACAGAATTTTTCCCTGTGTGCCCGCGATAGCCGCCGTTGAGGCCGATCTTGAAGCGGCGTAAAAAGCCAAACTGCTTCTCCACCACCAGCTGCGGCCAAAACCAAACTCCCGGATCGCCACCCAAATCGCGCGGTGAATCCGAAACCGGAATGCCTGCCTGAGCGGTCAGTGCCAGACCCAGGCCATCCTGAATGCGCGTGATGCGAAGCTTGCCGTGCAGCGCGAGGGTCGCGATCTTTTCGGCATCCAGCGCAGCTGAATTGTAGCGCGCGTTATCTGGGCCAATCTGATAAGCGCGATCACCTGTCATCAAAATAACTGGCACGGTGACGCCCACCACGGCCAGATTCTTGATGCCATAGTTGAAATTGAACGTGCCTTGGAACGAATCGCGCGCGAGCGCTTTGGTGCCCGTGCCGACCTGCGTGGCAAACATGCAGGTTTCTTTGACACACGGTGCGCCGGCTACGTCCACAGGGACGTTCGTGCTTGCGGTGCGAAGAATATTCTTCCCGTAATCCAGGACCAAGCCGAAGCTGATGTCCCCATTCCCGATGATGTCGGAGCCATTCGTCGAGAAGAAGCCCTTAGAATCCAAGGCCGGCCGGAATAGGTGCGTATCCATCCCATCGGGATTCGAGGCACCGACGCGCGTCGTCTCGGCCGTCTGCGCCTGAGCTGAATGGGCCGCCGCCAGCAGCGCCACCCCCAAAGCCAATCCCCAACTGCCGCCCCGGGTGCATGCCACCATATGTTTCTGATCTCCCATGTCGTTAGCGGGGGGAAGTTTCTGCGGCCCTCGCGAATGCTCGCCGTGAAGCTACCACCCCGCAATTTATGCTGTCAACGAACGCGAAACCCAGAAAACAGGCTCGGAGGCCTGGAGAGGCTCAAACTCGGTCATTGGGGATTTCCCAGGCTCTGGTTTAATCGAGGCATCGTGCGTCGTCTTGGCTTTCTCTCCCTCGCCAGTTTGTGCTTGGCGTCACTTGGGCATGCTGAAGAGGGACCATCGAGGCTCGCTGGACGTTGGCAGGCGGGCCCTTTGAGCGAAGTATGGACGGTTCAACAATGGGGCGGCGCCTGTGGACCGCGACCCAGCGGCAGCTCACAAGCCGGAGGGCTCGTTCAAGTCGAACAGAACGGAGCGGAGCTCTCCATCGCCGGGCTCGGGCGCGCCTTCACCACCCGGCAATGTTGGGAGCAATTCCCAGGGCTCACTCCCGCAACCCATTCTGCTTCGGATCGCGCCTGGAAGACCGTATGCCGGACAGGACCGAGCGACCCACGCCAGGCCAAGGTAACGACGGCGATATCCGCCACCGACAGCCAGCTATCGCTGAATGAAACGGGTGAGTATCGATTCAGCATTAACGACCAAATCTGCCTCGCCAGCGTGCGACGCACACGCAGCTATCGGCTGTTGGAGCCAAAATTCAAGCCCCCGAGCCCGCCCTTGCCCGAGCCCATGCCCAGCGTCGCGCCCAAGGCAGAAGACGCTCGTTGCGCCCACCCGGGACCGCCCGCCCGCCTGGAGGTACGCCCTGAGAGAAAACTGTTGCGAGCAGGAGAGAGCTTCCGCTTCAACGCCCGCGTTCTGGATGAGCGCGGTTGCTCGCTCGGCGTGCCTATCCGCTGGGAGCTAGGAAGTGCCGAAGGCGTCCGACAATCGCCACCGGGGACGGTGCTCGTTGACGCCGGCGCCAAGGAGCAAGAGATCCCACTCATGGTTCGAGCGGAGCAAAAGTCCGTTCAGGTATTCGTCGAAATCGCATCCAGTGAACGCTACGAGGCGCTGCTTCAGCAAGGGAGCTTCAACGCCCAAGGCGAGTCGCAAAAGGCAGCTGAGGCCACCATTGCCACTGGGGCCATCGGAGCCGATTCTGCAACTACCAGCGAAGCCGGTGACAAGAAGACGCGCTTTCTAGTAGTGGTTGGCGCCCTGCTGCTGGGACTCTTGGCACTCGTCGCGGCCCTTTTCGTGCGAAAGCGCAAACCCGAGCCCGCCCCTCGAGCGAGCCAAGTCATTACGCCCCTCCAGGCCCTTTCGCCCCGAATCACGCGAAAGATCTGCCCGCTGTGCGGTGTGAACTATCCTGGCGAAGCAGTTTTCTGCGGCTCAGATGGCGCTTCCCTGGTTCCCCTCAACTAGACCGCAACTCTTCTCGGTGATTTGCTAGACAGACTTGTTTAAGGTCACACGCAACATGCAGATGTGGAGGCAGCTCATCCTATGAACGTTAATTGCCAGTCCTGTGGAGCTAAGTATGCGATCGCCGACAATAAAGTGCATGGGCGCAAGGTTAAGGTGCGCTGCAAGTCCTGTAACACAACGATCGTTGTAGACGGCACGGAGCTCGCACCGGACGGGGACGTACAGATTGGCAACGTCGTCACTGATCCGAAAACTCTCGACGGCAGCGAATTGTCTCCGTTGCTAGCAGAAGGCGAGATGTGGTCCGTCAGCGTCACCGACGACGATCAACGCGAGCTCAACACAAGCCAAGTGATCGCCGCTTTTCGAGCGGGGCAATTCAGCGATGCCACCTTCATTTGGAAAGAAGGCATGGGTGATTGGCTGCCGCTCCTCGACGTCCCGGAATTTCAGTCGCTCCGTCAGCCTGTGGCTAAGCCCTTCGCAGCGGGGATCCCAAGGCCTGCGGCGGGAGCTGCAGCGGTGGCTGCAGCTCCGAGGGTGGCTGCCCCTCAAGTCGCCGCGCCTCAGGTGGTCGCGCCTCAGGTCGCTCAGCCAGCCGCGAGGGTCTCCATGCTACCTAAGCCGCGAACCCTCACGCGCGACCTCTTTAGCACCGCTTCAACCCAGGAAGAAGAGACCGCCCCGGCCCCTTCGCCTTTCGCCGCTACCTCGGCAGACGCCACCGGAGCACGCAACGAGAGCTCGGTGTTGTTTTCACTCGACGCGCTCAAGCGACAAAGCGTCCCCGCGCCGCCTCCCCAAAAGGCTGCGGATGATCCGTTCGGCCTTGGCAATCTTGGCGCGAGCGGCGGCGGGATGGGCGGCTTTGGAGGCACCGGCGCGCTGTTCTCACCCGATGCACACGCGCTGCTCACTGCACCCTCCGTTGCGCCACCTCCATCTGTCGCCGTGGCACGGCCAGGTGTCGCAGCGTTTGAGATACCGCCCCCACCCAAGAAGAAGAGCCCGATGATCTGGATCGGTGCAGCCGTTGTGTTGTTAGCTGGTGCTGGTGGAGCCTATGCCCTGTTCGGAGGGAAAGCACCGAGTGAAGTAGTGGCAGAAGGTACTTCCACTAGTTCAACCGACACCTCCAACGCTGACAGAAAAACCGAAGAGGCCAAAGCTGACGCTGACAAGAAAGCCGAAGAGGCCAAAGCTGCCGCTGACGCCGACAAGAAAGCCGAAGAGGCCAAAGCGACCACTGACACTGATAAGAAAGCTGAAGAAGCCAAACCCTCCTCACAGCACTCCGGCACGGCGACGACCCCTGGAACGAAGCCCACCGCTAACCCAGCCGCGGTCGCTGCTGCCGCAGCAGCCACTCCAAAACCGGGCAAAGCTAAGCCTGCCGAGGCCGCGGAACCGAGTGGCGGTGGCAGTACGTTCAATGTTGGAGCTGCCAAGTCAGCGCTTGCCGCCGCGGCGGGCCAAGCCGCGAGTTGCAAAAAGGGTGACCAAGGCGGAAGCGGCAAAGCCACCGTTACATTTTCTCCGAGTGGTCTGGCCTCGAGCGTCACCATCTCTGGGATCTCAGGCTTCGCGAGCAATTGCGTGAATGGCCTGTTCCGGCGCGCCCGCGTGCCCGCCTTTACCGGTGCACCCGTAACGGTGTCGAAGGGCTTCAAGATCCCGGAATGAGCATGCGGGGAAAGCCTGTGGTTGTGTCGGTGGAGGAGTATCAGCGTTTGCGCGGCGAGCATCGTGGATTCGGGGCGCTCTATCGGAAATTTCTGAAGAAGTATCCGTCGAAAGAGTTCGGGGTGGATTCGAAACTGTGGAAGGGGATCCGTGATCGGAGCGCTGGGAGGCCCGTCAAGCTGTGACGCACCCACTAAAGCTTTGCATCCCCGTAAATCGACGTTAGAGAGAGCTCTGCTCCAATGCTCGGCAAGAGCACTTGCTGATCCCCGGTGAAAATTTCTGTGCGCCAGCCGCGTGTGGATCTCTCGTGGAGTTCGACGCGGCGTGAATTCTGAGAGAAAAGCAGAATGGCCTGGAGCGTGTCGATTAGTTTGTATTGCTCAAGCTTCTCACCACGGTCGTAGGCCGCGGTGCTCTCACTCAATACCTCAACCAAGACTTTGGGATTCAGGATGCTCAAGTCGCTCTCAGGATCTCTTTCTAATTCACCGCACACCACCGACACATCGGGATAAGCCGTGAGTCCGCTTGAGAGCACTCGAATGCGGAGATCTGAACTGAAGACCCGACAGCTGCCACCTCGGAGCTGCGCGAGCAGCGATGCGCTTATCGCCACTGTCAACGCGGCATGTTCCGGCGTTCCGCCCACCATAGCGTAGATCTCCCCGTTGAAGAATTCATGCTTCACGTTGGAGGCTGCCTCAAGTGCAAGGTACTCGCGGTACGTGTAGCTGTGGTACGGGGCCCGCTGCGCCATTCCGGCATTCTAACATAGCTTGGCGCCGAGGGGCGTGGCGTTTCGGGGTGCTTGCTTCCATGGATGTGGCTTCGCGTTTCGCGCTCGCCAGTCGAATGATTTGGGCTGGTGCCCAAGGATGTAGCCGACGGCGCCCTTCGGCCCAACTAATCGGATGGCGAATGGGTTGGTTTCGTTGAAGCCGACGGTTGTCACTGGCAGGCCGACCTCTCCCACTGACAACTCGACGGGCTGCCCTAGAGTGAACCGCGCCGCGCGCACCACCGAAACGGGAATGCGAACCGCCAGGCTATTGCCCCATTGTTGGACCTTCAAGGATGCCGTTTGGCCGCCCTGTATTGACGACATGGTCAGAAGGACCATACTGTACGGCTCCATGCCGAGTGTCGCGCGCAAGAAAACCTATAACCTCGACGAAGAGCTGATTGGGCGCGCGCGCCGCGTGTTGGAGGCGCGGACGGATACTGAGACGATTCAGCGGGCTTTGCGCAAGGTCGTAGAGGATGCGCAGATCGAGGAAGCGCTCGGAGCAGTTCTCGCGCAGGGGCGTTTTCGGACCGTCTTCCGGTGAAAGTTCTCCTCGATACGAATGTATATATTACGGCGTTGAAATCGAAAGAGGAACGCGAGCGCTTTCGGACGACCTTCTTTCCACTGCTTCCGGCCACCGTCTTGTCGGCCGTTGTCGCCTATGAGCTGTCGGTGAGTGCTGCTGATACACGGACACGCGACTTGTTAGCAGACTTTGTTGCCCCGATGGAGCGAGTGGGTCGGGTCGTCACGCCAACCTTTGAAGATTGGCAAGCGGCGGCAAACATCGTGTCGTTGATCGGTCACAAGGATAGCGCCTGGAAGTCGAAGTTGCCAAAGCTGCTCAACGACGTATTAATCGCTTTGGGCGCTCGTCGAGTCGGCGCTGAAGTCATCACCTACAATGCCGTGGATTTTCGCCTAATTCGGCGGCATCTTGAGTTCTCTCTCCGAACACTTGCGTAGGCTGAGGGCGCCGGGCTTCACCACACGAAGGGGATGCGCGATAAGAGTGCGGGGAGGCCCGTCAAGCTGTGAAGCGGACGTACCTGCTTGATACATCGATTGTGTCCATCCCAACAATGAAAGCTCAGAGTCCGCGCGTTATTGCTTGCCTCACACAAAAATCGTCTGAGTGCGTGATCGGTGCGCCAGTTTGGCACGAGCTGAGCTACGGATGCGATAAGCTGCCGCAGGCCGCAGGGCAAACGCCGCACGGCGATTCAAAGCTACCTGACGGATGTCGTCGCCAGGTCTTTTCCCATTTTGCCCTACGACACCAGTGCTGCGTTCTGGTGCGCAATGGCCCGGGCGCGTCTTGAAAGGCTGGGGAAGAAGGCGCCGTTTGCGGATGGTCAGAGCCTAACGCTATCAAACCGCGATCGAAATGATCTGGTTCAACGTCTCACAAGAGAAATCAAAGACGTCTTTCGCTACTTGCTTCCATGGATGTGGCTTCGCGTTTCGTGCTCGCCAGTCGAATGATTTGGGCTGATGCGCAAGGATGTAGCTGACGGCGCCCAATCGATCCAGATCATGTCCCGGCGATCCGGGCACCAGCAAGGCTCAGCTTGGGCTTTCCAATGGCTTTCACCAAGACGCCTGCCTGTCCAACTGACAACTCGACGGGCTGCCCTAGAGTGAACCGCGCCGCGCGCGCCACAGAAACCGGAATGCGAACCGCCAGGCTATTGCCCCATGTTGGACCTTCAAGGACGCCGTTTTTGCCATGAATCAGGACTCCGCAACGAAGCTAAGGCTAGCGAGAACGGAACAAGTTGTTGTTGATGCCCGCCGCGCAGGCGTGCCAGGTGAGCCCTTTCGTTCGTTTGGAAGATAGTAAGCATGCTTACTACCTTGTGTTCGAGTTTGAGATAGGGGTCACGGACAAGTTTGGGAGCACTTGGGGCCTTGCTTCCGGACCGTTTTGGCAGTTCGATCGCCTGATGTTCCAGCATCTCGGAGCGAGCAGCACTGAGAGGCAACGCGCTGTGCGGCACCGGACTGTTTTCACGGCACTGGCTCTTCTGTTGATCGAGCCTAGTCGCGCACAGGCGCAGCCCTCGGCATTGGCCCCACGCCATCAGGTGCGCCTGGTTTACCAAGTCCCACTTGAACAAGCCGATTGTTCGCCACAACCGGTGCTGGAAGCGTCGATCGTCAATCGCCTTGGGTATCAGCCTTTCGACACGCTGGCTCCCACGACATTGCTGGCTTCGATCGTGGTTGAAAACGGAGCATTGGTGGGGCGAATAGCGCTCGTGACAGGCGACTCCGGACAAGGCCTACGCGAGGTGAAAGCTGAGATCGGAAGCTGCGCGGAGCTGGTTCAAAGTCTCGCTCTAGCCATCAGCATCGCGCTCGATCCGTTGGCTGCCGAAGGCGAAACGCCAGTGCCACCACAGGTTCCCGTCAGTTCGATTCCACCGGGCGCAGCAGCGCCGAGCTCCGCATCCGGCACCCCTACGCTGGCGCCTCAGGTTCCCGCAACACCCGTCGTGGGTGCCCCGCCAGCCCCGCCACCTTTCCCGCCTTCCCCAGCGCCGTCTCAGGATAACTCCCTTTGGGAACTCGCAGGTGGGTTCACGGTTTCACCATCGCTCCTCCCCACCGCTGCGTTCGCCGGAATGCTGGGGCTTCGCTTCCACAGCGGAATGTTCGAGGGCGGGGCCGGCGCATTCGGAGCCTGGAGTAGCCGCCTCAATCGCTCCGAGGGCAGCGCTCAGGCAACCTCGCTCGCCGGACGTTTGGAGCTGTGCGCTAGCCAATCCGGTGTGAGCGCTTGCCTCCCCACGTACCTGGGCGTGGTCCGAGCGGAGGGTTTCGGGTTTGTCACCAGCTACCCTCTCCAATCCGAAGTCTTTGCCGCCAGCGGACTCGGACTCAGAGGCAGTTGGGACCCCGCTCCAGGCTGGACGTTGGAGCTTGGGGTGGAGGCTCTTTACTCCTTCCAGCCGCTGATCTTTGAGGTGAAGAACCTGGAAACGAACAGTCAAACGCGCCTGTGGCGACAACCCAGGGTTCCCGTGCTGTTCCAGCTGGGCGCGGCTTTTCAGCTGTAACAGCGCTTTTTTGCAGCCAAAAAACAAAGTTTGGGAATTTCAACCGGGCTCGGTCAATCTCCTTTTGTGACCAGCGGCGCAGCAGTCGGGATCGGGTCCGTGGCGTACGCGGTGCAATCTGATTTTGGAGCCCTGTATTCACAGGAAGTAGATTTTGTATGGCGCTGCCTCAGGCGCTTCGGAATAGCGGACCGTGATCTGCCGGACCTCACCCACGACGTGTTCGCCACCGCTTGGCGACGCTTCTCAAGCTTTGACAACACACGCCCGCTTCGACCCTGGCTTTTTGGAATCGCTCAGCGAACTGCCTTGGCCCATCGCCGCCGCAGTTGGTTTCGCCGAGAGCTCCTTGAGGAGCCCAGCCAAGAGCCTTCGACTGAAGCCACTTCGGAAGCAGTCTTGGATGCCTGGCGCACTCGGGTGCTCATCGAACGCGCCCTCCACCAACTCCCCCAACGCGAACAAACCGTGCTTGTACTCCACGATTTTGAAGAGATCCCCATGGCCGAAATTGCGCTAACCGAAGAAATCCCCGTCAAAACGGCCTATTCGCGCCTAGCGCGCGCACGTCAACGCTTTGCTTCCGAAGCTCGGCGTTTGGAAGCGAGCGTACCCATGCTGTGGAGGTCCCATGTCGGAATCTAATGATGATCTCACGCTGATTCACGGCCTGCGGAGCTTAGAGGAGCGCAGTATACCGAGTGCGGCGCGCCGAGATGTGGCTAGAAAGTTAGAGAGCACACTCTTCGCCGCTGCCAGCCCGAGCCGAGTGGGGCCGCTCTATCGTTGGAAGTTGGCGCCGCTTTCATTGGCTTTCGTGATTGTTGGAACGTCGGGAGCGCTTTGGGCTTCGATCAATGTGGTGCGAACGGTTTTCTTGGCGAAGGCTCCTGTAGAGAATCTCCCGCCTAGGGCGAAGCAACCTGAACAGATCAACGTGAAGAAGGGTGCTCAAGGTCGAATCGAGGGTGCGAGTCCAACTGTCGAGAAGCTTGTGGAGCCAGCGTCCGTTTCGAACGAAACCGGACCGGTTTCGGCTCAATTTGAGGCAAAACCGGCCACGCTTGAGTCCCCGGCTAGAAGGTTTCCAGAACGGCGCGACACCGCTCCAGCTATTGAGAACGCTCCGACACAGCTAAACCCTGCAGTTGCCAACCTGGGCTCCGTGGCAACATTTGAGATTCCACCAAACAGTGTACCCACCGACAGCTCACTCCAAGCCGAGCGCTCCCTGATCGACAGCGCCCGCTCCGCGATTCGGGCTGGGAATTCGACGGCCGCCGAACGTGCCTTGTCCGAACACGCCAACCGATACCCCCAAGGTCGCCATGCCGAAGAGCGCGAAGCCCTTCGCGTGTTCAGCACAGCACTCCGCTCAAGGGATGCAGCGCGGCAGACGGCACACTCCTTCCACAGTCGCTATCCGAACAGCTTGTTCTGGCGCGGCATCGCGAACGAACTCCAAATTCAATGATTCATATCCATCTAGGCTAACGCCTCACAGAAAGGTCCAATTACATGAAGAACGCATGGCGCTTCGGCATCACCAGCCTCGTGTTGCTTTCGAGCTGCACGGGAAAAACAGTCCTTTTGGGCGAGGAAGGCAGCGGGGCACTTTCGGGCGATGGCTCTGGCACGGGGGGAAGCCAATCCAGCGGGGGAGCGGCAGCAACGCCCGTGACGGCCATCGGTGGTGCCACTACCGGAGGTGCTACAGCGAATACCGAGCCTGCGAGCAACGTGGGCGGAGGGTTTCCACCATCTATCATTTCGGTTGAGCCGGCAGACGCTCAGGGTTGCGTCGGCGGGAGCGTTGTCACGTTGCCGCCTTCCGTCCTAGCAGCACGCATGGCGTCGTTCCTTTACCAAGGCCTTCCTGATGCGGAGCTGCTCGCGGCGGCGAACTCGGGCGCACTTGCCACAACAGCGGGCGTTGCTTGCCAAGCGCGGCGAATGCTGGGGACTCCCGCGGCGGCTAACGGCGTTCGGGAGCTCTTTCGAGCCTGGCTTGGTTATTCACCGACGCCCTCGCCAGACACTACTTATGGCGTCGATGCTACCACGCGTTTGCTGATGGTTGAAGAAACAGATACCTTTTCAAGCCACGTGTTCTTTTCTCCGGCGAGTAGTTTCGAGGAGCTCCTCACAGCTCCGTATTCGTTCCTGAATGCTGCTTTGGCGCAGCACTATGGCGCGATGTTCCCTGCGTCACAGCAGGGATTCGCTCAAGTCTCCTTTCAACAAGAACAGCGAAGTGGCGTGCTGACGCAGGGCGTGTTTCTGACCACCACTCTGGATCACATGAGTATCGCTAAACGCGGGACGTGGATTTCAACGCATCTTCGCTGCTGGGCAGTGCCAGCGTCGCCCGAAAATTTGGTCAACGATCCATTTACGGAGTGTGGCACGGACCGACAGTGTTTGGTGGCGCGGACGGCAGAGCCCACCTGTAGTACCTGTCACCAGATGATCGATCCATTAGGCTTCGGACTTGAGAACTTCGACGAACGAGGCATCATGCACGTCACGGAAGTCGGCCGTCCGATAGACGCTTCCGGCTCACTTCCGATGGTTGGCACCACATTTATGGATGCCTCAGGTCTCGGCCATGCCCTCAGCAACGATCCACTATCGCTCGACTGCGCCGCCAAGCAGGTCATGGCTCAAGCACTAAGATCCTTCATACCCCCCAATCCCAGGATGGGCGCGGCCGAGGCCCCCGAGAGCACGGTAGCGGCGGTACGCGGAGTCTTCGAAGCCACAGGAAAGAACATGAAAGAACTCGTGATTGCAGCCGTCACCACGCCTGAGTTCCTAGCTCCGTGATGCCTAAAAGCAGCTCTCCCCGCGTCATCGGTGAGCTGCTCAATCACGCCTTCGCGCGCGCGGCGAGCTTGGACGCGCTAGGATCCCCGCCTCCTAGCAAAACGTCTCACCCGCGAAAGATAACACCCGATGAAACATGCATGGATGGCAAGTATTGCGAGCGTGGCTCTCCTTTCGGGCTGCTCTGGTAAGACGGAAATCGACGGAGAGGAATCACCGAATGGGGCACAGAGCGGAGGAGCGTCGGCTTCCGGTGGCACAGGTGGCTGGTCGGCTTCTGGAGGCACAGGTGGCGCCCGTGTCCAGCAAGATGCGCAAGTCGGAGGCAATAGCGCAAACATTGGTGCCGGTGGCGGCTTTCCGGGACCGATGCCAACACCTGCACCCGCTGACATTCTGGGCTGTGCCGGGGGCGATGTAGTTAACCTATCGCCTTCTATCGTGGCGACTCGGCTTGCCGCTTTCATCTACCAATCCGGACCTGACGCCGAACTCCTTGCCGCCGCAAACGGAGGGGCGCTCTCTACAAAAGCAGGCGTTGCTTGCCAAGCACGACGAATGCTAGGGACTCCTCAAGCAGCACAAGGCGTGAAGGCGCTGTTTCGGAGCTGGTTAGGCTATTCACCAACGAAGCAACCCCTTGGGACAACCTACCAGGACTACGCCGTGGACGATGCGACTTATGCGCGCATGGTCGACGAGACCGACAGGTTCGTGAAGGATGTCTTCTTCTCGCCTGGAAGCAGCTTCAGCGATCTCCTCACCGCTTCGTACACCTTCCTCGACCCCGAGCTGGCTGCACACTACGACATCCCGTATCCCTTCAACCAACCGGGACCCTTGAAAGTTTCTCCGCCCGCCGGACGAGAACGAAGCGGTGTCTTGACTCAGGGACTCGTGCTGGAAAGTGCGTCTGGAACGGTCTACATCTCCCGACGGGGACGATGGATCTCTACTCACTTGCGGTGTGTCCTCGTTCCGCCCGAACCTCTGGGAGCCGCGCGAATTCCCCGGTCCGCGACGCTTTCAAGCCGAAACCTGTTGATCCAAAACGTGTCCGATCCCGTCTGCATGTCGTGTCACGCGCTTGCCGATCCCTTAGGCTACGGCCTTGAGTACTTTGACGGCACCGGACGTTTTCGCAGCAACGACAACGGCTTCTTTATAGACGCCTCTGGTTCTCTCCCGAACTCGGACGGCAACGCGCCGTCTGAGTTCATAGGCGCTCAAGGCCTCGGTCAGGCCCTCAGCAACGACAGCGCTGCCTTGAGCTGCGCCGGGAATCAGGTACTTACCCACGCACTCAAGCTCTTCGTTGTTCCCAATCCCACCATAGGACCTGCCGATATTCCGAAAACGACGCTAGCCTCAATGCGTGCCGTCTTCGAAGGCACAGGAAAGAACATGAAAGAACTCGTGATTGCAGCCGTCACCACGCCTGAGTTCCTAGCCCCGTGATGCCTGAGAGCAGGTCTCCCCGTGTCATCGGTGAGCTGCTCAATCACGCCTTTGCACGCGCGCGCCGAGCTTGGACGCGCCAGGATCTCAATCTGTACGGTGAGCTAGCCTCACACCAAGTCAAACTCGGAGCAGAGTACCTGAACCTGAACCTCGGCGGCACACCCGATTTTCCAGTGGATCGCGCCAAAATCCTGCAATGTTTGCCCCAGATCATCTCGGCGCTACAGGAAGCAACGCCAACGCCCCTTGCCTTTGACAGTGCCGATCTTGAGTTCCAAAAAATCGCCCTCGCTCACTACGATCGAGCCCGTTCCCCGGCACCCATCGTGAATTCGCTCGCCGCGTCAAGAACTGACTTGGACGGCTGGTTCGAATTCATCGAACACTACCGTCCAAAAGTGATCATCATGCTCGCGGATCGCAGCGTTGATGCAACAGGCGCGAATCGCTATTCGACTCCAGCTGAAGCCTTAGAAACTTGCTGCCAACTCTTCCGCAGGCTCCGCAAATTGGGGCTCGAAGCCGACGACATCTTCCTCGACCCCGGTCTCGGCGTTCACGGGCACGATCCCGATGGACTGATCCCACGCTGCCTGGAACTCTTAAAGTTGATTCAACAAACGCCAGAGCTCACGGGCACGCACCGGAGCGTGGGTCTCAGCAACTTGGTCGCTTGCACACCCGTTGACGAACGAGCAGCGACTAGCCGTGCCTTCATCGCACGCGCCGCACCCTTGGGGCTCGACTGGATTCTGGCCAATCCGGAGCAGGATTACTCTCTTTGATTTTAGGCACTTAGGACCGCGCCGCGCGCTCAGCCCCACCCGCCAGCGCCTGCTCCAACCGCTCCCTCAATCGCGTCTGACGTTCGCCACCGCGCAACTCCGCCAAGGCAAGCTTCAGAGCACGCGGATCGGCTACCACCACACACAGCTTCTTGGCGCGCGTGACCGCTGTGTACAGCAAATTGCGCGACAGCAACAGAAAATGCGACGTCATCAGCGGGATCACCACTGCTGGATATTCACTGCCTTGGCTCTTATGAATGCTCGTCGCGTAGGCCAAGGTTAACGCTTCAATCTCCTGGCCTTCATAGCGCGCCTTATGGCCTTCGAAATCCACCTCTAACCAACCGCCCTCGGTATCCACTTGGAGCACTGAGCCGAGATCTCCGTTGAAGACCTCCTTCTGATAATCATTCCGGATCTGCATCACCTTGTCGCCCGGACGGATCTGCTGGCCGCGCACGGAAAGTGCCGGCCCGGCAGGATTCAGCAACGATTGCAGCAGCTCGTTCAAGCGTGTCGTTCCCACGGGGCCTCGGTGCATCGGCGTCAGCACGCGGATGTCATTCTTCGCATTCAGTCCGAAGTGATTGGGGATGCGGCGAGTGACGAGCTCGGCAATCAACTGCGCCACCTGCTCGGGATCGGTGCGCGAAATCACGAAAAAATCAGCTGTTTTTTCGTCTGCTGGCGCTGATTCCGGGGTCTCTCCGTGGAGGATTCGGTGAGCATTTTGGACGATTCGGCTCGTTTGAGCCTGACGAAAAATCTCCGTGAGCATGCTGCGCGGCAGGCTTGAGCTAGCCAGAAGATCCCGCAAAACGGCACCTGGTCCGACCGATTGCAATTGATCCGCATCCCCCACCAACACTAACCGTGCTCCGTTGCCAATCGCCGCAACCAGTGCGGCGGCTAGGAAAGTATCCAGCATCGAAATCTCATCCACAATGATAGCGTCCGCTTCGATCGGATGGTCCGCATCGCGCTGAAAGCGCGCGAGCCGGGGCTCAAACTCAAGCAAGCGATGCAGCGTGGTTGCAGTTTCTCCCGTCGCTTCCGCCAACCGTTTGGCAGCTCGCCCAGTAGGCGCTGCCAACTTCACTTTGAGCTTTCCCCGGGTGAACACCGCCAACACCGCACGAATGATCGTGGTCTTTCCCACGCCGGGCCCGCCCGTGATGATGCAAACCTTATTCTCTGCCGCCAGTTTCACAGCACTCCGCTGCGACTCGGCCAGCGTGAGCTTCTGAGAGCGCTCGAAATCCTGAAGCAAGCCATCGACGGTGGCGAGTGTTGCAGTCTTGCTCGAGACCAGGCGCGCCACATGCTCGGCGATGGCTACTTCTGCCAGCTGCAAACGCACCGGAAACACAGCTGAACCCTCCACTACCAGGCGATTTTCGGCCCACAGCGCATCGATCGCGGCATCGGTGTGGCCCGCGTCGATCTCCAACATCGTAGCGGCCTTGTCCGCCAAAATTGCCCGCTCCACCAACGTGTGCCCATTTTCGATCAAGGCATCGAGCTCATGCAGCACGCCCGCCTGGGCACGCTCAGGATGATCCCGCACGATGCCGAGCGATTGCGCGATCTTGTCGGCTGTCTTGAAGCCTACGCCCCGCACTTGGAGCGCGAGGCGATAAGGAGAACCCTGAACAATGGACGCTGACTTGTCGCCGTAGTGTTTCCAAATCCGCGTTGCCAAAGCGGAAGAGGCGCCATGCGATTGCAAGAGCAGCATCAGATTCGAAATCGCGCGCTGCGACGTCCAACTCTTCACGATGCTTTCAGCTCGGCGTGGACCCAGTCCCGAAACGTCCACCAACCGCTTCGGTTCAGTATCCAAAACTTTGAGCGTCTCCGTTCCAAACTTATCTACGATGCGCTTGGCGAGCCCGGGGCCGATCCCTGGAATCAAGCCAGAACCGAGATACTTCTCGATCCCCTTCTGGGTGTTCGGCGCAATAGCCACCAAAGACTTCGCCTGAAATTGACGTCCATGGCGCGCATCTTCGACAAAGCTTCCGGTAACCCGCACCTGCGTGCCCGCCCCGACGGCCTGAAATGTCCCCACCACTGAGACACTCCCGAGCGCCTTCTCAGCTCCCTCCAAAGAACCGATCCGAATCACCCGAAAGCTGGTCTCCTCGCTCTCGTAGGTCACTCGCTCGACTTCGCCGGTCAGGGTGATCGCCACGTCGCGCACTCTAGCGTGAGGACTTGGCGTTAGGCCATCTTGTCAAGTCCGCCCGAGGCCAGTACCTCTAAACAACAATGCGAGGACACTCACGAGTTCATAGCCGCTGCGGGTGTGCACTGGCACCGCCAGCTTTTGCTTTGTCTGGAACACGCCGGAACTACGAGCGTAGCCGCCCCTTCAATTTGACGCATTTGCGTTTGGTTCTGAGTCTCGACCTGAAGGCGCAGGAAGTCACCGGAGAGGCCACTTGGTCATTCCAGAGAGTGTCGGAAAGCGCACCCGGTTTTTCGTTGGATGCGCTGGCATTCGTGATCTATCGCGTGGAAGTCTCAACGGGAGAAGACTGGCAGCCGCTCGATTTTGAGTACGACGGATCCAAGCTAACACTGTCGCTGGGTGCCGACGTAACAGCTGGGCAAGTTCGAATCGCGTATCGAGCACGGCCGGAGCGGGGTTTGTATTTTCTGAAGCCTGATAAGTTTGTTAAGGACCGCCCGGTGCAGGTCTGGTCGCAGTGCCAAGACGAAGACGCGCGCTACTGGTTTCCTTGCCACGACAAGCCCCACGCCAAGATGACGTTTGAGCTGGAGGTTACCGTGCCCAACGGTATGTTGGCGCTCTCGAATGGTGAGCTCCGATCTGAGAGCACGCCCAAGGGCGGAGCGTGGTCTTTCCATTTTGAAATGAAGGACGCGCTGCCAAGCTATCTTGTAACGCTGGTTGTGGGGGATTTTAAGCGCATTTCGGACCGCGATGCGATCCTGGGCACACCCGACGCCGAACGCCGTATCCCCATCACGTATTGGGTTCCACCCGAAAAGGCACGCCACACGGAGCGCAGCTTCAGCGAAACGCCCCGCATGGTGGAGCTATTTTCGAAGCTCACCGGAGTAGATTTCGCATGGAGCCGTTACTCGCAGATAGTGGTGAGCGATTTTATTTTTGGGGGGATGGAGAATACGACTGCCACAACGATGTACGAGTACATCTTGCTGGATGAGAAGGCAGCCGTCGATAACACCTCCAACGATCTGATCGCCCACGAGCTTGCCCACCAATGGTTCGGGGATTTGCTTACCTGCAGAGATTGGTCGCATGCCTGGCTGAATGAAGGCTTCGCCACCTATTTTGAACATCTAGAGCGCGAAGATCGCCTCGGCAAAGACGAGTACGAGTACGGCGTTGCCGGGGACCTCCAGGCGTACCTCACCGAGGCCAACTCCCGTTACATTCGCCCGATCGTATGCCGTGAGTACGCTGAGCCTGTTGATCTCTTCGATCGCCATTTGTACGAAAAAGGCGGATTAGTGCTGCACATGCTGCGCCAACGCTTGGGCGATGCACTCTTTTTTGGCGGCGTTCGACGCTACCTGGAAACCCATCGTGGCGGCATAGTGGAAACCTCCGATCTGATGCGTGCGTTGGAGGCTGTTTCCGGCGAATCGCTCGAGCAATTCTTCGATGAGTGGGTGTTTCGCGCCGGGCACCCGGTGCTCAAAGTGAACATCACTTATGAGGACAAGCTGTTAGCCGTCCAAGTGAAGCAGACCCAAACCACGGGCTTGTTTGCTCTCGAGGTGGAGATCTTGATCTGCACCCGCTCCGGGAAGCTGGAGCGACATCGACGGCGTATCGATTCTGCCCAAGATGCCCTCGCGGTCCCCTGCGCTGAAAAGCCGCTGTGGGTCGCCTTCGATCCCGATTTCAAGATTGCTGCGCCAGTTACGTTGGCGTGCCCTTCCGATATGTTGCGCCAGCAGTTGACGCACGCGCCGAGTGCACGCTTGCGCTGGCTGGCCGCCGAAACGCTGGGGCAGCGCGGGGATCTGCTGAGCGTAGAAGCCCTCGAGTGTACGCTCGGCAACGCGGAAGAAGCCTGGATGGTGCGCTCCGAGGCTGCTGTCGCGCTGGGCAAGGTGCGTGGCGAACTAGCGTTTTCAGCGCTGACAGCCAATCTACGAACGCCTCACCCCAAGGTGCGGCGAGCTGTCGTGGCAGCGCTTGGTCACTTCCGCACGGAAGCTGCCGCTGATAATCTGTTGCCGCTAGCCGAAAAAGATGAAAGCTACTTGGTCGAAAGTGAAGCGTCACGCGCCCTCGGTCGAACCCGACAGCCGCATGCGAGAAAGCCGCTTTTGCGCCTCTTGGAACGAAAATCCTGGGCGGATATCACACGCGCCGGCGCTCTCGATGGCTTAGCCCTCTTGCGCGATGAATCAACGCTCGACGCCGTGATGGAATACTCCAATTATGGCCAACCAACCCGCGGGCGGCGAGCTGCCGTTTCAGCGTTGAGCCAGCTTTCGGATTCGCGTAAGGTGCGCCTGCACCTTGAAGATTTGCTAGACGACACCGATCCTTATCTTCGAATCGACGTGGTACGAGCGTTGGTGCGCATGGGGGACCTCAAGGCCCGCGCGGCCCTGCAGAAAAGGCTCGATCGTGAAACAGACGGGCGCGTCGAGCGACGCCTGCGCGAAGCACTGCGCGAGCTCACGAGTACGGCGAAGCCCGCGCACACCGACGAGGTCGAAGGCCTCAAAGGAGAACTGGCGGAGCTCAAGGCCCGAATGAGCAAGCTTGAAGCCAAAGGCCCCAGCAAGGCCGAAGCGTCGAGGGCGAAGCACGAAGCGGCTGCCAAGAGCGATTCCGAGGAAGTCGAAACATCGAAGCCTCAGGACAAACTCAAGAAGACCGAGGTTGCTGGAAAATCGAAGCGCAAGAAGCAGCAACTCAAGAAAGCCGAACTCAAGAAGACTGAACTCAAGAAGACTGAACTCAAGAAGACTGAACTCAAGAAGACTGAAGCCAAGAAGACTGAAGCCAAGCAATCTCGCGCCAAGAAGAAGTCCGGTAAGCGCAGAAAGTGAGCCGTGCGATGTCTGAGCATTCCACAGCTGAAAACAACGTCTCCCTCGCCTTCGAAGGCCGCGCCGCGATGGTCACGCTCCGGCGTCCAAGTCGCATGAACGCGCTGTCGCGAGCGACCGTATTAGAGCTTGGCGATATCGGACGAAAGCTGGCATCCAATACCGAGGTGCGCGCGATCATCCTCACGGGCGAAGGCGACAAAGCCTTTTGCGCGGGGGCGGATCTCAAGGAACGCGCGGGCATGAGCGAGCCCGAAGTACTCGAAATGCTGCACCTTTATCGCAGTGAGCTCAGCTGGCTCGACACCCCGAAAGTGCCTGTCATCGCCGCCATCAATGGCGTAGCACTGGGCGGTGGGCTCGAATTGGCGCTGATGTGCGATCTGCGCATCGCAGCCGCCCACGCCATCCTGGGCCTCCCTGAAACAAGCCTCGGCGTGATCCCCGGCGCCGGCGGCACACAACGCTTGCCACGCATCATCGGCGAAGCTCGCGCCAAGCAATTGATCCTGCTCGCCGAACGTTTGACAGCCGATCAAGCGCTTGAATTCGGCTTGGTGAATCGCGTGATCCAGGCTGGCGCAGACTTGCTGTCAGAAACGCTAGCTTGGATTGCTCCGATCCTAGAGGGAGCGCCGTTAGCTCAGAGTGGGGCGTTAACTGCGATTGATGCCGCGTTTGGCACTCCCTTGTCCGAAGGGTTCGACGTGGAACTTGGTCAGTACGAAGCGTGCCTGAAGAGCGAGGATCGACGCGAAGCGCTGCAGGCCTTCGCCGAGAAACGAAAGCCTGTGTTTTACGGGAGGTAAGACCTCAACCGATAACTTCTTGCAGGATCCCCGGTGCGTACTGCGACTCGCCGTACATGCTGAGGTCCCCCATGGGAATGCCCATCTGGAGCGCGATCGCTTTGTAGAGCTCACCGGCAAAGCGATCCTGGGCCACAATGCGCTGGCCTTGGATGAGGCCTAGGTTCTTGCCACCTGCCATCCAGAACGGCATATCGACGGTGCCGTGAGTATTCACCCCGCCCGTCTCAAGGTTGGAGAACTTTAGATCTCCGTTAAACGGCGCCGAAACGTAATTGTAATTGTTGAGGAAATAGTCGGAAAGGTAGTGACCCGACACTTCGCTACTCCAGACAACCGCTGTATTATCTAGGACTGTTCCCGTTCCTTCGGGGAAGGAATCCAGTGCTGTGAGGAAGTTCAGAACGTTCTTCGACCACACGCGGCTGATGTTTTGAAACTTCCCCCTATGGCACAGCTGGGCCATCGTAAGCGCAGCGCTTGGGGTATCGTCGACGATCGGGCACCCCTCGCCATCGAACCCCGGCGACGCCATGCCGCCCTCCTGCCAGTGGCTGTGCACATGGCTGGGTTCGTAGGATCCGATGCGAAAAACAGCAACCTTCGTTTGGTTGCATGCTAGTGCGTGGGCCAAAAGTAAGCCCATCTTGTCTGCATCGTCACCGGAAGCGCTCACAGAGGTATCACACAGGCCGGTGAACTGATTGCCATTCCCACCCAAATCCGTGCGGATCTGGGTCAGCGCCTGGAGGTGCTGATCCAGCTTGGCGTACTCGGCGGCGGGCGCAATGGAGCGCAGCTTGTTTAATTCACTGGCAAGATAACTATTAAGCGCGAGCTCGTTCTGCGTTTTGGCTTCCGCCGCACTGTTTCCCGCCGGGGGGGGCATGGTGGGCGCGTTCCTGAAGAGCTCTGTCTGCACGGCGGCAACTTCACCAGGACCGCCGACGAACGCCGAGTTCCTCTGGCCCGGGCCTACCCAGCTGATGGGGAGATCGAGGGCATCATCGGGCGCATGAGTGCCCATGTACACCGAAGCGCCCGCGGCGATCCTATCGCGCAAGAAAACATCAATGGACTGGCCGCGATTTCCTGCCGTGGCGTTGCTCCCGGAGGAGCGGTACGAGCTGAGCATCGCGCAGCGCCCCGAAGGATGCTCTTCGCCTCCGTGGTCCGGAATCCTTAAGCCATCGATCACAGTAAACTTGGACTTCAGGGGTCCAAACATCGCCATGTCCGGACCTAGTGTATACCCAGTGCCCATGCCCGTGCTGACAGCCGAGTTGTCAGCGCCATTCGGAGTGAAGAGGAACACGAACCGCTTGGGGGCGGTCTGCGCTTCCGCCGACTTGATGAAATAGCGAAGAGCTGAGGCCGCGAACGTGGCCGTACCCAGAGCTCCCAGAAACTTTCGTCGATTCGTCTTGATAAGCATGTTCGTAAAACTCCCGAAGCTACTCAGTCGGCCCGAGGTGTGATTGCTGTTTGCACGAGCGCGTCACGGAAGATATCCGTGAGCTTGAAGCTTGAAGCTCGTGCGCTTTCAGTTACTTGATTCACGGTACAGCTATCGTCCCGAACGGGGCTCGCGCCGGGGACCGGAACGACGGCTTGTGCACGAGTGACGTATTCGAACGCCTTAATACTCGCGCAAAGCTGAGCCTCAGGCTGGGTCGCCATCTTGGCGCCGAGGTCCGCCATGTCGCTGTAGGTAAAGTCCCGAGGCGTGCGTGGAACGATCGCGTGGGCTCCGGCGGTGTCGATGGCTTGGCCGCCGTCATCCAGCTCGCGCGGATTGCCAATCTCATCGTAACGCTCCATCGGATAAGCGAGCGGGTTGATGCGCGTGTGACACTCCCCGCATCCTGGCAGCTCCTCGATGGCTTGGAACTGAGCGCGAATTCCCGGGGGAAGGCCGGGAGGCTTGCTGATACCTGGAGGAGGCGGCTGCTGGCCCTCACAGAAAAAGGCGTTAACCAGAGCTCTTCCACGCTTCGGCAGATCAGTGTGCTCGGGAGCCGAGATGCTCGCAATAAACCCGGGCATCCCCATGATGCCGGGGCGGCCGTACTTCTGCACCAGCGGATTTTGCGCGTCTTTCATCAGGGCAGACTGAGTATTTTCAGTGAATAACCGAAGGAGATCGCCCGTTCCCGAAGCCAGGAACTGATTGTAGAGGGTGTCGTAGGTTTCTTTCTGGAGCTGCGCCTGAAACGCCAAATCGAACTCCGGATGCCTGTTAAGGTCCTTCGCAAGGTTGCCGCCGGTGAGAGCACCGAGATTGAACCAAACCGCCAAGAAATCATTGGTGCCGCGGGCTACCGCATCAGGCGAAAGCTGCTGATCGACGAGGGCGGAAAGGCTAGCTGAGGTGGGTGCAGGCAAGCCCCGAATCGCCTCAATGAAGGCGTCAGTAGGCGGCAGCTTGGTGATCCGGAACGATAGATACGACGCCATCTCTTCCGGGCTCATGGCAGTCGGAACGCTTCCACCGACAGTGCGATCGATTCCTTCGGTCGCGTAGACGGACTTGGAGGAAAGGGCCATCGCTCGCGTTGCGTACTCAAACGCCGTTTTCCCATCGGTGCGGCCGGCTACGTCGGTGGCGAGAGCGCCGAGAGCTGTCACGTCTGCCGGCGTGGAGCGGCCGCGGAAGAACTTCTTCGTGGCTGCTTCGAGGTAAGCTGACGTGCAGCTCGCGTTAGTTCCAAACTCCGAAACATTGCACCCAAGCCCCACGGGAGCAGCTGAGCTCAAGGACGCGCTTCCAGTCGCCACCGCATCCAGCTTGATATAGCGATTCTTGTCGACCGTGTCGTTCAGCGCGGGGGTGACGCCGATGGTGCTCGCGGGAACGAAACCGGCAGTTGTCGCGGGGTCAATCGGTGCCCCTGCCGCCACCGAGGCGGCGAACTCCGCGGGTGAGAGCAACATGATGCGACGTGCCGCTGGCGGAGCGACTGCTCCCGGGGCGCAAGCCAAGTTGAAAGGCTTCAGTTGCTCACCTGTGGGTGCCACCACCGAGCCCCCTCCAGTTCCGGTGCCGCCGCTGCCCACACTACTGCCC